>CXWL01011055.1_pt1 | contig 12758 bp, 15 predicted proteins | sample 590931 | NCBI WGS metagenome assembly CXWL01 (sample SAMEA3498368, study PRJEB10139) | groundwater metagenome | biome: water well; material: biofilm material | place: Germany | collected 2015-04-27
TGGAATGCCAAGGGCGAAGAAATTTTGCGGAAAATTCAGCGTGCTCGTAACGCCATGATGCAATCGCAGGTCACTGTTTAAATGTATGAGCATTTGAGAGACACTACACTAGTGACACTAAAAGCAACGTTTGTCAGATCACCGTAGCCTGTAGCCCAAAAATCCAGATTATTGTAAGCCACAGTATCCGTGCTGATTTGCCAAGTGCGATAATCGGTCGTCACGTTCGGCGTATAACCATTGCCTACGAGATACGATCCGACTGCGTCACTCGCAGCATTAACGTTATCTCCATAACTTCCCGGAATATCACCATAATTTGGCACGGCCGGGTCTAAATCAAAAGTCAAAATAGTAGCTTGCGCCGATGCGGCCAGCAATACCCCTGCTCCCGCCAGCATTGTTTGTAATAAAAGCGATTGCGCTTTCATGATGTTTTTCTCCTAATTTATAATATTGGCGCGGCAAGTATTCATAGCGCTAAAATCAAAGCAATCAATAAATTACTCGCCGAATCCTATAAAAACAGTAAATATATTCTTTGCATCGCACCCAATGTCAAATTACACGACAACAATGATAAATAAATATATACATTCATAATGTTATGAGCATATAAAAAAGAAATGCCCCCTCAATTCGGATAAATGTATATAAAAATATGTGCCTACTCATATTAATAGTTAGAACAATAAGATAGATATAGTTAATACTTCCTGTTCTTCTAGGACGTTTGTCATGCCTTAGAGATTCAATAATTTAATCAGCATATTAGCAGAGATCCAACTCAAGCTACTCTGCAAGAAGCTTTCTAATTACCCCCCATAAGACAGCCTAATACCCCATTTTTATTGCTTTTTCTTGTATGTTATAGTGAAAACCGCATCGCATGACGTCACTCCTATTAACGCACTGTGGAGGATCAAGATGAAAAAAAGCAAACCTGAATTACGCGAAGCGATTGTGGATACGGCTGTTGCCATCGCTGAACGATCATCCTGGGAAGCGGTACGTTTGTTTGATGTGGCCACAGAATTGGCTATTTCTTTGGATGATATCCGTATTTATTTCCGCGAAAAGGAGGACCTGGTTGACGCTTGGTTTGACCGCGCTGACAGCCAAATGCTCAAGGTGGCGGAAACCGTAGAATTCCTGTCATTGTCGCCGCGGGAACGGTTGCATCATCTCATCATAACCTGGCTGGATGCGTTGGCGGCACATCGCAAGGTAACGCGGCAAATGATCGGTGCCAAGCTGGAACCCGGCCATCTGCATATCCAAATTCCTGCAGTCATGCGCATCAGCCGCACGGTGCAATGGATGCGCGAAGCCGCACAGCGCGATGCGACTTTTTTGCGTCGCGCACTGGAAGAAACCGCGCTGACCACGATTTATCTGGCGACATTTGTGTACTGGATGCGCGATGAATCAGAAAATTTCCAACGCACACGTGATTTTCTGGAACAGAAACTACAGATGGCTGAGTCGCTGGATCGCCTGATATACGGCACTTCGCACAAAGAAACCACAACCGATTCTGCCGCAGACCCCGGATCCGCACCTGAAATTTCTGCTGCTATTGAATCTGCTCCACTAACAGAACCGGTTACAAGTAGGATGCATGCAAAATCCGGCTAGCTAAGCCATGGATCCGATTACGCATGCCTTAAGCGGCGCTCTGTTGGCACGGGCTGCGGCCCGGTCGTCATCGCAACGGCATTCGGAACAAACCAATTTGCCGTTGCACCTGCAAGTTACCGCCGGTTTTATCGCAGCAGCATTTCCCGATGTGGATCTAGTTCTGCGTCTGATCGACACGCTGACGTATCTGAACTGGCACCAGGGTCCGACACATTCGCTGATCCTGTTACCGCTGTGGGCATGGCTTTTGGCTTGGCTGTTTTCAGGATTTTCTCGCGGATACTATGCGTGGAAATCATTTTACCGGCCCGCTTGCTTAGGTCTTGCCATCCATATTGCTGGAGATCTGATCACTTCGTATGGATTGATGCTGTTCGCGCCGTTCTCCACCGAGCGTTTTTCTCTGCCCCTGGCGTTTGTCATAGACCCCTGGTTTAGCCTGATTATCATCGCAGGACTCGCGGCTTCATGGCGCTATCCGCAACAAAGAATCCCATCCATAGTAGCCTTGGTTGGTTTGTGCGGTTACGGTATATTTTTAGGGAGCTTGCACCAGCAAGCCGTCAAAATCGCTATCCAGCATGCAGATATTCAAGCAATGCCAAACACACAAATCAACGTGCTGCCGCAACCGTTGTCGCCATTTCATTGGAAAATCATCATCCGGCAAGAAGACAACTATCACCTGGCTGATGTCAATTTACGGCAATCCATCAGTCCAAAGCAAAACCAAGCTACCTGGCTGCTTGCGAAAATGGCTGCCGCCTACCTTCCTGTCGCTGAAAATAACTGGCAAATTCATCAACAATTCGGCGCTGATCCAACGAAATCAATGCTCGTCCGCGAAGTCTGGCTGCACCCAACCTTTGAGTCATTCCGTACGTTTGCCGTATTTCCGGTACTGGAACGCATCGATACTTCCGAACAAAGCCTGTGCATCTGGTTCTATGATCTACGCTTCAAATTCCCGGAACTGCCGCCCTCTTTCCGCTACGGCGTATGCCGCCCAAATGATCACTCCGATTGGATAATGTTCCGGCAGCGTGGATTGTTCTATATTGACTGACAACGCAGCTACAAAAAACACATTTCACGATAAAATGCACCAGCAACACAAGCATTGTCATTCAGTTTATGATGTAATTGTCATCACACAAGGAGACGATCATGGCAAAAGGACAGCAACGCAAAAACAAAGAAGCAAAGAAGCCTAAAAAAGAAGCACCGAAGTAATCAAAAAACCAAGGCCGTGAATCAAGAATAAAAGCGTGGAATTCCTGCCGCGTCATTTTTGATTCACGGCCTGAGTCCAGCAACTCTTGAAATTTATAATGACAGAGATCTTGGGATGTGCTGATTTTTATGGAGTCCGAAGTTCCATAAAATGAAATGGAAGGGATAAGCGATAAGTCCTCCAACTCGCAAAACAGCCGGTGCAATGCGCTTCGCTTATTGACACCCTACAGAATATGTCACTTCAACAACGGATGATCCTTCGGCAATTGTTTCGCATACCACATCGCCAGTTTATGCCGCATGGTTTTCTCGGCAACTTGGTCTTCCGGTAGCGGTTGCATGACTTTATCGTGTACCAGCAAACGATAGATGTAGAGCAGTTTCTCACTCGCCGAATCGGTTGCTTCAAACTCAACCACGCCCCGCCCTTCTGCATACTTCACACCAGCAAGCATGGCTTCTTTGAATAAAGCAGCTTCATTTTTCAGTTTTTTCATGGCGATCCTCGTTAAGTGTGTGCAATCTCCATGATACCCCGGCATGGAGATACAGCCATCTTATTTGCCAGCCATTGCTATAAAGCAGCATACCGGCTGACTTCCTGGGCAAACCGGCGAAAGTCTTGCAAAGAATTTTGGCAGATTGCATAAACAATTTCCCAATTAATCGCTTCATAGTTATGCACGGCGATATTTCTAAAACCAATCGATTTTTTTAAATGCTCGCAAGTATCGGATGTGATGATGTCCAGCTCATTGAGTGTCGTAAAAACTTCTCCCATGGTTTGCGGGGAGGGTTTATTGGCCGTGCTGAGGATATGGCTGCCGATATCGACACAGAGCTGAACAGCTCGAGTGAGGTTAATAACCAATATGTCTTGCAAATCCAGACTCTGAACCAGAAGATGGATATTATCCGGTTTTTTATCCTCAATGCGCTGAATGCAGCGCCGAAGTGACTCAATCTTTTCTGCAAGAATCAATTGATCCATCGATTACGCCTCTCGGTCAGTATCCTTTGGTGCAGTGGAAGAAAATCGGCGACATTCAGTAAATGCCGGGTTAACAGCTCGGCATAAGCGGTATCGCCGCCAATCAGCTGGATTCCCTTAAATACCTGCCCCGTAATGGGTTCCGGCACCTGATACAAATCAACAATGTCGACCGGGCGGCCGAATTCAGCACCGATGGTTTGTATCAATTGCAGTTTGAAGTCTGCAGTGAGCGGCGCTTGTGCCAGTATACCCAGATCGATGTCACTGTCCGGGCGCGCATTGCCAGTTGCCTGTGAACCAAACAAAATTGCCAGCTTGATTTCCGGGTATTGCGACAGTAATGCGGTCAATCGGCTATGCACCGGCAACTTTTCCCCACGAATCGCGCAAGCTCACGGCGCGGTTAAATACCGGTTTACCGGGTTTCATATCAATGCGATCGGCGATGAAATAGCCGTTGCGTTCAAACTGAAAACTTTGCTCGGACTGCGCATCACAGAGCGATTGTTCCACATATGCGGTGATGATTTCCTTTGAATCAGGATTGAGCGATGTTTTGTAATCCTTGTCGCCGCTATCCGGATAGGGGTCGGTAAACAAGCGGTCGTACAGGCGTATTTCCGCCGGTTGCGCGTGCTTGGCGGACAGCCAATGGATATTGCCTTTGACTTTACGACTTTCCGATCCGGGAGTTCCGCTCTTGGTGTCGGGGTCGTAAGTACAATGAATTGCCTCGATTTCACCCTGCGCATTTTTATCCATTTGCACGCATTTGACGATAAAAGCATAACGTAACCGCACTTCCGCACCAGGAGACAGGCGAAAATAACCTTTAGTTGGCACTTCCATGAAATCATCACGTTCGATATACAATGTTTTGGAAAAAGGAATCGTGCGCTTTTCCCATTCCGGTTTTTGCGGATGATTGGGCGCAAAGCAATCTTCTTGCTGATCTTCCGGATAGTTGTCGACGATCAGTTTCAGCGGCTTAAGTATGGCAATGCGACGCACTGCACATTCGTTCAGATCTTCACGCAAGCAGTCTTCCAATATGCTCATATCAATCCAGGAATCCGCCTTGCTGATACCAATGCGGTCGGCAAACAAGCGAATGGAACGCGGCGTGAAACCGCGGCGGCGCACACCGGCAAGCGTGCTCAACCGGGGATCATCCCAGCCATCCACCAGTTTGCTGTCCACCAGTTCAATCAATTTGCGTTTGCTCATGACGGTGTAAGTCAGATTAAGGCGTGCAAATTCGATTTGTTGCGGATGGCACGGCACTTTGCCGACCAGTTGGTCCAATACCCAGTCGTACAATGGCCGGTGATCTTCAAATTCCAATGTACACAAGGAGTGCGTAATTTTTTCCAATGCATCGGAAATACAGTGCGTATAGTCGTACATCGGATAAATGCACCATTGGTTGCCAGTGCGCTGATGATGTACGTGACGAATACGGTAAATCACCGGGTCGCGCATGTTGATGTTGGGCGATGCCATGTCGATCTTGGCTCTCAGGACATATTGACCATCCGGAAATTCGCCAGCCTTCATGCGCCGGAACAAATCCAGATTTTCTGCAATGGGGCGACCCCGATAAGGACTATTTTTTCCGGGACTGGTCAGTGTGCCGCGCATCTCGCGGATTTCCTCCGCCGTGAGACCCTCGACATAGGCTTTTCCCTGATTGATCAAATATTCGGCAAATTCGTATAATTGAACGAAATAATCCGAGGAATAATAAAGATGCTTACCCCAATCAAAACCAAGCCAGGAAACACTATCACAAATCGAGTCGACGTATTCCTGCGCCTCTTTCTCCGGATTGGTATCGTCAAAACGTAAATGACACACCCCGCCATAATCATGCGCAATGCCAAAATTAAGACAGATACTCTTAGCGTGTCCAATGTGCAAGTAGCCATTCGGCTCGGGCGGGAATCGTGTTTCCACGCGCCCATTCCATTTACCGGTACGGTTGTCTTCATCAATAATATTGCGAATAAAATTGGAAGATACTGACTCAATAGGTAAATTAGTTTCGGATTTCTCTTTCAAAGCTCGTCTCTCGGCATGTAATTGATATGTTGCTGTAAAATACCACACATGGTGTCTAATTATCAGAAGTTCGCTCGAACTGATTGCTCAAATGTCATCAGAGCGTCTCCCGGCAGATTATAGCGACGATTAACGTAAAAGCCACCACCCTTGATAGACTACTCGCCACTGCACGCTTCAGTTTAGGGTTCATCTTTAGCCAAGCATAAAATAACTCGTTCTAAATTTGACTTTTACCTGTGTCTGACATAGAATTCCCGGCTCTTTTTGAATAAGCAGGACAGGTTTTCGTGAAAACATTTTCAGCCAAACCACACGAAGTAAGTCATGACTGGTTTGTCATTGACGCGACCGATAAAGTACTTGGTCGGCTTGCTTCGTTAATTGCCCATCGTTTACGTGGCAAACATAAACCCATCTTCACACCGCATGTTGATACCGGTGATTATATCGTCGTTGTCAATGTCGATAAGTTGCGCGTTACCGGCAATAAAATGGACGATAAAATCTATTATCGCCATACCGGCTACCCAGGTGGGATATATGAAACTAACTTTAGGAAAATGCATGCGCGTTTTCCAGGCCGCCCTCTTGAAAAAGCGGTTAAAGGTATGTTGCCCAAAGGACCGCTGGGATATGCGATGTTAAAAAAACTTAAGGTATATGCGGGTGATGCACATCCCCATGCCGCTCAACAACCCAAACCACTAGAAGTTAGGGCCTAATTTATGACCACTCAATATAATTATGGAACCGGCCGGCGTAAAAGTGCTGTCGCACGTGTTTTTATCAAACCCGGAAAAGGTGAAATTACCATCAATAACAAACCCATTGATGACTTTTTTTCACGCAAGACCGGTCGCATGATTGTAAGACAGCCGCTGGAATTAACAAATAATTCCACCACATTTGATATCATGGTAAACATCCATGGCGGCGGTGAATCAGGCCAGGCAGGCGCAGTCCGGCACGGTATTACCCGTGCATTGATTGATTATGACGCGACACTGAAACCTATATTAAGCAAAGCTGGCTTGGTTACCCGTGATGCACGGGAAGTTGAGAGGAAAAAAGTTGGCTTGCGTAAGGCGCGGCGACGCAAACAATTCTCTAAACGATAATTCTTTATTGTTGTTTGGATCTAAAAAGCCGCCTCTTATCAGGCGGCTTTTTTATTTGATATTTAGCAAATAGGCATGCGCCTTCTGAAAAAACAGCAGGAGTCACGATGGTCAATGTAGGCATTGTTGGTGGAACAGGATACACAGGTGTGGAATTACTGCGCTTACTGGCACAACACCCAAAAGTCAAAATCAAGGCAATTACCTCACGTAGCGAAGCGGGCATGAGTGTCGCCGAATTATTTACTAATCTGCGAGGACATATCGATCTCAAATTCAGCGACCCGGCTGATGCCAAACTCAACAAGTGTGATCTGGTATTCTTTGCCACTCCGAATGGTATCGCAATGCAGCAAGCCGAATCCCTCCTTAAAGCTGGCGTTAAGATCATCGACTTGGCCGCTGATTTTCGCATCAAGAATGTGACCGAATGGGAAAAGTGGTACGGCATGCAACATGCCTGTCCCGACCTGGTCGCTGAAGCGGTATACGGTTTACCGGAAATTAACCGCGAACAAGTCAAGAATGCACGTCTGATTGCCAATCCTGGCTGCTATCCAACAGCGGTACAGCTTGGCTTTTTGCCGCTGATAGAAGCGGGAGTCATTGATATGGATTACCTCATTGCCGATGTCAAATCGGGCGTGTCAGGTGCAGGCCGGAAAGCCGAAGTACATACGCTGCATGCTGAAGCATCCGATAATTTCAAGGCCTATGGCGTTCCGGGACACCGGCATCTTCCAGAAATCAGACAGGGCCTTGCCAATGTAGCCAAGCGGCCGGTCGGCCTAACATTTGTCCCACATCTGGTACCGATGATTCGAGGCATTCATGCAACGCTCTATGGCAAACTGACCAAACAGATTGACTTGCAGGCACTCTACGAGAAACGCTACCAGAATGAAGCTTTTGTCGATGTGTTACCCGCAGGCAAGCACCCGGAAACCCGCTCGGTACGCGGTTCGAATATTTGCCGTATCGCCGTGCATCAACCACAAAACAGCGACACGGTCGTGGTACTATCAGTAACTGACAATCTGGTAAAAGGCGCCGCAGGACAAGCAATACAAAACATGAATATTATGTTCGGTCTACCTGAAACACTTGGCATTAACCAAGTTCCACTTTTACCTTAACGTGCTATTATTTCTGATGCATCAGAATCTGATTACGATTACAGCAAAAAGATCTTCATCAATACCGGCAACATTGTTATGATCATGTGCAGATAATTTGAATATCCTTTTATAGAGCGCCACAGGTGTACAAGTTTTTCCAGAAAAAACCCAAGATTCTTTCTCCTCGCGTTGTCGTGCGCCCGCATCTGTCCTGGCAATTTCTCCTAACAGCAACTATTATTTGCGGTTCATTATTAACTCTGCTGTCATTGGGTATGTACGAAGCTGGCAGGCAATCAGTAAATACACAAGATGACATTGACCAAGAAAAGTTAGCGCATTCCTATGATCCAGGAAATTGCAGACAAACAAAAAAGCAAAAATTATGCAATCAGATCGGTGATTTGATACAACAATTACAAATCAGCAACACCGCCAATGAGAATCTTGCTGAACAAGTAAAATCGCTTGCTAACGAGAATGATCATTTAAAGGAAAAACAGGCATTCTTCCAGCATCTAATAGCCAGCAATACAAAAAATGGCCTTTCGATATATCATTTTAGTTTGAAAGAAACACAGACTCCTGGTAAATACCGCTATGCGCTGACACTCATCCAGGGCGGAGAAAGGCCTAATGATTTCAAGGGAAACCTAAGATTCCAGGTTAAGCTGTTGCAAAATGATCAAAGTAAAATCATACCGCTTACCAACAAAAACGCCACGCAAGACTTTCCTGTCAAATTCAAATCCTTTCACAGACTGGAAGAAAGTTTCAATGTACCCCCTGATACCATCGTAGAAAACTTGCAGGTGCAAATTTATAAAAATAATGACAACAAGGCCATATTAACCGAAACTGTGCAACCGGCATTGTGAAGGAGAAGAAATATGTTCGGCAGGAAAAAGAAAAAATCGCTTCACCCCCATATCGATACCCTGATCGGTGCAAACACGCATATCACAGGAGATATTAATTTCACAGGCGGTCTGCGAATTGATGGACACATTTCCGGTAATGTCATAGCAGCCGATGATGAACACAGCACACTGGTACTCAGCACTGAAGGTAGCATAACAGGTAAAATAAAAGTCGCCAATGTCGTAATCAATGGCACAGTAACCGGCCCTATTCAGGCACAAGAGTATCTGGAATTACAAGAAAAAGCGAAGGTATACGGTGATGTTCAGTACGGTTCTTTAGAAATCCAACTGGGCGCTTCGGTGGAAGGAAAAATGATCCACCAGAGCAAACCGGACACTGAGAGTGCGCAACAACCTGAGACAATGATAGCATTAATGCCATCCGCAGTAGAAAAGCAGCATATTCCCACAGAAAACGATGCGGTATAATGAAATGCGCGATGAACCATTGGGTATTTTAGAAACCTAAAGATAACAAACAACTATGAAACTATGACTGTAGGAACTACTATGAGCACTGAAACTAACACGCCTCTCTTATTTACTGATAGCGCCGCTTCTAAAGTTAAACAACTCATTGAAGAAGAAGGGAATAATAATCTTAATCTCAGAGTTTTTATCAGTGGTGGCGGCTGCTCTGGCTTCCAATATGGTTTTACTTTTGATGAATTGATTAATGAAGATGACACCATTATGGAAAGAAACGGCGTCAAACTGCTAGTTGATCCAATGAGTTTCCAGTATTTGATCGGTGCTGAAATCGACTATCAAGAGAACCTGCAAGGCGCCCAATTTATTATCAAAAATCCCGGCGCCACCAGCACTTGCGGTTGCGGGTCATCGTTTTCCGTATAAGTCATCTGCATCAATAGGGGAATAAATTCAGGCTGGATAAATCGCTCCCAGAATCCTGTCTCCTTTAGCGCCGGTAACGGCAGCCAGGCTTCCAATTTTACGCAGCATCGTTTGCTGTGCCAGCCAGGCAAATGCAAAGGCCTCCACCCAATCTACTGCCACACCCAATTGATCGGTCAGAGCCACCGCCTTTCCTGGAATGACATCGATCAAGCGATCCAGCAGTAAAGTATTATGTGCGCCGCCACCACAGACATAGACTTCTTCAGCAGTCTGGCAGTATTCCTGTATCGATCTGGCAATTGTTATCGCTGTTAATTGCAGCAATGTGGCTTGCACATCTTCCGGCGTTTCATTCCCTATTAATTTTTTCTCCAGCCACTGAACATTAAACAAATCCCTTCCAGTACTTTTTGGGGGCTGGCGCAAGAAAAAATAGTCCGCCAATAGCGCTTCCAGCAAGACAGGAATAATCCGGCCTGTGGCTGCCCATTGTCCGTTTTTATCATATGTTTTTCCGGTATGACGCAAACACCAGGCATCCATTAGGAGATTTCCTGGACCACAATCGAAGCCGATGATTGAATGAGAGGGATCAAGACTGGTTATATTAGCGATACCGCCGATATTGACAATAACGCGATGGCAATCTGGGTGCTTGAAAACCGCTTCGTGAAAAGCCGGAACCAAAGGAGCGCCTTGACCGCCTGCAGCGATGTCTCGGCTTCTGAAATCTGCGACTACTGTTATCTGAGTTAACTCAGCCAGCAAAGCGCCATTGACAAGCTGGATCGTATAATTTTTTCCTACTTCAGGGCAGTGTCTAACCGTCTGCCCGTGGCATCCGATTGCGACAATCTCTTGGGGTGCGATACCGGCATTTTCCAATAAGCCCGCGGTAGCTTGTGCATAAAGACAGGACAATTGGTTACTAAGAATTGCGGCACGATTGAGTTCATCTTGACCGGGTTGATGCAATGACAGCAATTTCTCACGCAATTGATCATCATAAGCGCAAAAAAAAGTTTGCAGTAAAACCGGCGCGGAGCTACCAAAATCAACCAGAACGGTATCGACACCATCCAGGCTTGTGCCTGACATGATGCCTATAAATAGCGAGCCGATTTCAACTATCCTTCAGTGCTTTGGAAAGGGTTTCAATACTGATTTTCATCAATGTAAATTGGCGGTTCTGTTAAAAAACCGCCAATTACACGTTTTATGCCTTATTATTCTAGCGATGCGAGTTGGATATTACGCATGATATTTAAACGCGCGACCAGCGAGTGAGTTTCCTTCTGGAAAGTATTCAAATCACGCTTCGCAATCGGCGGGGCAGTCGGCAGAACAACCTTTGTCGGATCGCGTTGCACACCGTCAACACGTAATTCATAATGTAAATGCGGACCCGTTGCCATACCGGTCGAGCCAACATAGCCAATCACATCCCCCTGATTAACCCGCTTGCCTTTGCCCATCCCGCTTGCAAAGCGAGACAAATGGCCGTACGCTGATTCATACTTGCCATTATGTTTGAGAACAACCAAATTGCCGTACCCTTTTTGTGAGCTGGAGAATGAAATGATCCCACTTGCCGTTGCTCTTACAGGAGTTCCGGTCGGTGCAGCATAATCAATGCCTCGATGCGCACGCCATTCTTTAAGGATTGGATGAAAACGTGCATTCGTGAAACCTGAGCTGACACGCGAGAAAGCCAGCGGCGAAAGCAAAAATGCCTTGCGTAAACTTTCTCCTTCCGGCGTGTAATAGCCATCTGCACCGTTAGATGCTTTGAAATAGATTGCCTGATGGGATTTTCCCTTATTGATAAACTCAACTGCTAATACCCGGCCTGTTTTAGCGCGTTTACCATTATCATTCGAAAATGTTTCATACACGACCGTAAAGCGGTCACCCTGACGCAAGTCCCGATAAAAATCGATTTCCGATGCAAATATTTCAGTCAGCTGCATGGCGATATTGTTGGGTATACCCGCGTTATCGGTCGCAGCAAACAGAGAACTGTTGATTACACCGGATTTCATATGAATCTGAGTATCGAGCTCAATCGATTGCTCAGTCATTTTGAATACATCATCTGTCTTTTCCATCAAGAACAGTTCTTCGTTGCCAAAGAAGTAGCGTAGTGTCAATAACTCGCCATCGGCCGTAGTCTGCGCATAGATGGTTTTACCTGGCTTCAGTTGGCGCATCGCACGGCTTCCCCGTGCTGCCTGTAGAAACTCAGTCGAATCCTGATTACTGACATCCAGCCGATTTAAAATCGCTGCGATGGTATCGCCACGCCGGATGTTTTCCTGGCGCCAGAAAGTGTGATTGGTTTGAGTCTCGGAGAGAACATCTGGAATGGATAGATCAAGGACTACTTCTTCTACTTGAATTTCTTCAAATGAGCGCGTATTGGGTGCAATTCCAAACGCAGTGACGATACCGAATAGTGGTATGCTGGATAATGCTACCAGCCAGCGAATTGTTTTTTTTGTTAGTTTTGATGAGTTTTGAGCTAGAATCCTTTGTTTACTGCTAAGTAGTGAATATAGCATCTATGAAGTACCTCCAGTCATTTGTATCATTTACAGACAGGCGCGAGTCTAACATGAAAATAGTCAATTTGTACTAGAGTACAACTAGGAATGTCCTAGTAAAATATTTCCACATATTAAAATATCAATAAAAATCCTTAACTTACGTCTATCGTGAATAAATCAATAAAATCCCAGCTTGAAATTATAAAACGCGGAAGCCACGAACTATTAGTTGAAACAGAGCTGGAAAGTAAGCTTATTTC
>CXWL01024978.1_pt1 | contig 12758 bp, 8 predicted proteins | sample 590931 | NCBI WGS metagenome assembly CXWL01 (sample SAMEA3498368, study PRJEB10139) | groundwater metagenome | biome: water well; material: biofilm material | place: Germany | collected 2015-04-27
AGGTATCGGTCGAGCCGCGGCTCGTCACCAATCCGATAGGCGAGGTGCAATCGGGGCCCGCCAGCGCGCAGGACGTAACCAAAGGACCGGTCGCGGGTGCCGCCCCGTCGATCGGCACGGCCGGGATTGATCACAAGAACAACGCTTCGTTCACCGGAACGGCGACACCGGGCGATGCCGTGTCGCTGGTGTGGGACGAGAAGCCCATCAGTTGGACAACGGCCGACCCCGCCGGAAACTGGACGCTGGAATTCAAAGCACCGGTTTCGAAAAAGGAGCATGAGCTCTACGTGACGGCTCAAGGCAAGGACGGCTCCGTCATTGTGGGACCTCAACGCGCATCGATCGGGCCTGCTGCCACCCCTGGCGGTCTTGCGCGGATTACATTGAAGGCGGGCGACCAGTCGACGAAGACGCTTCAGGATGGTGCGACGGCGACAGGCGAGCCCGCGACTGGGATCGTCGTGGAGAAGATCACTGCGGGTGCGACGGCCGGCGAAGCCACGCTGACGGGAAAGGCAGATCCTGGCGCCACGGTCAAAGTTCAGATCAACGGCAAGCCGGCGGGCGAAGCCGTCGCGGGTGCGGATGGTGCGTGGTCGATTACGGCCGCGAACCCCTCGAACAAGGCGGCGGAGAGCTTGCGGCTCGAACTGTTTGCAAAGGATGGCGCGAAGTTGGACGGAACCGAGGTTCCCTACAAGGTCGCTGCGCCCGAAGCGAAGGTGGTCGTCAACGACACGAAGACGTCGAAGGATTTTCCCGCCGTGTTGAGTTCGAAGCCCGTAGCGGAGGGTACGGCCGAAGCTGCACATGCGGGCGTGTCCGCGTTGTTTGAGACGCCAGCGAATGTCGCGCCCGAGAAGCCGAAACCGCGCGTCATTCGCGTTCGCCGCGGTGACAGTTTGTGGCGCATCTCGAAGCGTCACCTAGGCAACGGGAAGAAATGGGCGAAGTTCTATCGCTTGAACAAGCGCAAGATCGACAATCCCGATCTGATCTATCCGGGGCAGACACTTATTCTGCCGGGCTAGGTCTGGAACTGGCGCGCGGCATGGCTTAAGTCAACGCCATGCCGCCATCTCCTGGACGTTCCACTGCCGCCGCCGGCGACGCTCATCAAGGGCAGTCGCGGTTTTCGCCTGTTCGCACGCTACTACCGTACTTGTGGCCTGATGGACGGGTCGACCTCAAGGTCCGCATCGGGTTTGCCATGGTGGCGCTCGTGCTCGCGAAGGTCGCGACGCTCGCGTTTCCGCTGCTCTACGGTAAAGCGATCGACGCGCTGAGCCCGAAGAGCCCGGCGGTTCAGGCGATCGGGGTGGCGATCGGATTCATCGTGGCCTATGGCGTTGCGCGGATCGTGATGCAGGGTCTGGCGCAGTTGCGCGACGCCATCGCCGCGAAGGCTGTCTATGAGGCCGTTCGATCGGTGGCGGCGAAGACGTTTCGCCATGTGCATGCACTGTCGCTGCGGTTTCATCTTGAGCGGAAGACGGGCGGCCTTACGCGTGTGATCGAGCGCGGCACGAAGGGCATCGACGTGCTTCTGTTCTACGTGCTGTTTTCGATCGCGCCGACGATCTTGGAGCTCATACTCGTCTGTAGCTATTTGCTGTGGGTTTATCACTGGGGTTATGTCGCGATCACGGTCGTGACCGTGTTGCTCTATGGCTGGTTCACGATCCGCGTCACGGAATGGCGCACCGCGATCCGGCGCCAGATGAACGACAGCGATACCGAGGCGAACACCAAAGCGGTCGACAGCCTGCTCAACTACGAGACCGTCAAGTATTTCAACAACGAGGGGCACGAGGCGTCACGTTACGACAAGGCAATGGTGCGCTTCGCCGAGGCGTCAGAGAAGGCGCAGATGTCGCTCTCCGTCCTGAACACAGGGCAGGCGGTGATTATCGTGCTCGGTCTTGTCGCGGTTATGGTGTTGGCCGCGTATCACGTCTCGCAAGGCATCATGACGATCGGCGACTTGGTGGTCGTCAACGGGTTTCTGACGCAGCTCTATGTGCCGCTCAATCTGCTCGGTACCGTTTACCGGGAAATCAACCAAGCGCTGATCGACATGGAGAAGATGTTCGATGTCCTCGGCGTGCCGCAGGAGGTGCAAGACAAACCGGGTGCCCGGCCACTGAAGGTCACGGGCGGCGATATCCGCTTCGAAGACGTCACGTTTGCCTACGATCCCGAGCGTACGATCCTTAAGGGTGTGAGCTTCACTGTCCCGGCAGGCAAGACCGTTGCAGTCGTTGGACCGTCGGGGGCCGGCAAATCGACGATCTCACGCATCCTGTATCGCTTCTACGAAGTGAAGTCGGGCCGCGTCAGCATCGACGGGCAGGACATCCGCGATGTCACGCAGGATTCCGTCCGTGCGGCGATCGGGATCGTGCCGCAGGATACGGTGCTGTTCAACGATACGATCCGGTACAACATCCGATACGGCCGCATCGAGGCGGATGATGCAGCGATCGAGCAAGCCGCGCGGTTGGCGCAGATTGAGCCGTTCATCAAGCAGCTGCCCGACGGATTCAACGCGATGGTGGGCGAGCGGGGCCTGAAGCTTTCGGGTGGCGAGAAGCAGCGCGTCGCGATCGCGCGGACGATCCTGAAGAACCCTCCGATCCTGTTGCTCGATGAGGCGACGTCGGCGCTCGACACGCACACCGAGCGCGAGATTCAATCGGCGCTGAAAGAGGTGTCGCGCAATCGCACGACGCTCGTCATTGCGCACCGGCTTTCGACCGTCGTCGACGCGGACGAGATCTTAGTGCTCGACCAGGGGAGCATCGTCGAGCGTGGGCGGCACGGCGAACTGCTGGCGAAGGGCGGTGCCTATGCCGCCATGTGGAACCGGCAGCGCGAGGCTGCCGCGGCCCGCGAGAAGCTGCAGGAAGCCGAAACCGACCCGGCAATCAATCCGGAGGCGGCGCGGGTGCAGCCCGCCGCCGCGGCGGGAGAGTGACCGCCGGTTAGAGCGGGACCTCCAACTCGATGATCGCTTTGACGACGCCGTCTTCGGCCGCGTCGCTGACACCGAACAAGTAGCCGGCGTTGTATTTCAGCTTGAGGCCGGTGTCGTTCAGCGGGATGACGCCGGTTGCGATCGGGCCTACGTAGTGTTCTTGGCCGTCTAAATCCGGCATGTCGCCGATTGCGCCGAATTCGCTGAAGACCTCCACGCCGGGCTCGAATCCCTTGTCGAGACGGTATTTCACCTGAAGGGCTTGCGCGAGTTCCACGTCGTTGCTTGCGCCGCCGCCGACTTCTTTCTCGAACACGAGATTGTAGGTCGCGTCGAACTGGCCCAACTCCTTCGCGAAGAGCAGCCCGAGTTCGATCTTGTCGGGAGCTTTGCTGTCATCGGTGCGTTCGTATTCGACGAGCAGGCCGAAGTCTGCCCAGTATTCGCCGGGGTTCGTGATCTGGAAGCGGTTCTCCCATTCGAACGCTTCGAATTTGGTTTCCTCGCCGGGCCCCGCCTCGCGCTCCCATTCGGCGTAGATTTCCGTGAACCACCATTCGTTGACGCCATAGCCGATGGCGAGCAAGTGTTTTTGCTTGTTGTCCTTGGCGGCGTCATCATCGACCGTGACCGAGGGGCGGTATTCGAATTCCAATTCGCCCTGTTCCACGTAAGGCGCGTAGACCTTGAAGCCCGCTTGTGCGTCGCGTGTGGTGGCTGCGGCAAGGGTCACAAACCCAGCCGCCACAAGTGCCGCGGCGGCGCCGGGTGCGATGCGCTGCATACGGGGTTTCAACGCGATCATAAATCCTCCGATGAGTACGATGGTACCAGCGTAGAATAAGAGCTGGATGCCCGACGGGCGGGCGACGTAGCCGACGAGCACGTGCAGGAATTCGCCCGGTACGCTGTCTTCCTTCAGCAGCCAGGACGTGTCCCAGATCGTGTTGCCCATTGCAGGCAGCAGGTCCGCTTGCGTGAGGAACTTGGCGGCGCCGGCGGCCATGCCGGCGGCGAGCAGCAGGATCATCCAACTTGTGATGCTGAAAAGGTGCCGCGTCGAGAGTTTGAGTAGGCCGGCATAGAGCGCGTAGCCCATGGTCGCGCCAAGCGCCAAGCCCAGCGCGGCGCCAAGCGCCAAATCGGCGACCGTCGCCCCGCCGCTGGCGATGCCGTAGAGAAACAGCACGACTTCCGATCCTTCGCGCAGGACCGCAAGGCCAACGGCGAGCGCGACAGCGTAGAGCGGTTGATTGCCTGCAGCCACGGCGGTGCCGACTGCCGCCATGCGCGCGGCCAGTTCGCGACCGTGCTGTTGCATCCAAACGTTGTGCCAGCCGAGCATCGCGACGGCGATCAGGAGAACGCTTGCGTTGAAGATCTCTTGGCCGACGCCCTCCATTGCTTCCGCGATTTGACCCGCGAAGGCGGCAACCACAAGCGCGCCGAGGATGCCGCCGGCGACACCGAACGCCAGCCAACGGTCGCGTCCGGCTACCAGGTTCGTCGCCGCGGCAACGATGGAAAGCACGAGCGCTGCTTCGAGCACTTCGCGAAAGACGATGAGGGCGGATGCAAGCATGGTGCGTTCCTTGGTCGTCGCTATTTCGCGATGATTTTTCCTTGCGCCGTCGCCATGTTGAACTCACCGAAATAGGGGTAAGTGCCGGGCTCTAGCGGGCCGATGAAGATGACGGCTTGCGAATTCCCAGCGATGACTTTTTCGCGGTTCAGTTCGTAGGACTCGAACTCTTCTGGCGTCGCGTCTTGGTTCTTGACGATCAACTTGACCTTCTTGCTTGCCGGAATCTCGAGCGTCGACGGATTGAACTTGTGATCCTTGATCGCGATTTCGAAGGACGGCATGTCCTCGGACAGGGCGGGACCGGCGAATGCGGCGGCGAACGCAAGGGCTGCGATGGCGAGAGTGTGCTTCACGGGCTATGGGCTCCTCGACGATTTCGTTATTAATAATCATTCGCAAATAGTGGCGCAAGTGCGAATTGGTATTAGTCGCAGCTAGAGGAATTGGCACTTTTCCGCCTTGATTTGGATCAGACGGGCGCTGGGAGGAACTGTTCGCCGCGCGAGGGGCGCCGGGCGCGTATCTGATTGGGCTCAGACGCCGTGTAACGCGAAGGCGGTTCGTTTGCCGCCTTTCGCAAAGAGCCACACCGTGTAGCGCTCGCCGACCTCACCTTCGACTTCCATGCCGGGCGAATTCACGGGCATGCCGGGGACCGCGAGGCCGAGAGCCGCCGGCTTCTCCTTAAGCAGGCGCTTGATGTCCTCGGCCGGAACGTGGCCTTCGATGGCGTAGCCACCGACTACGCCCGTGTGGCACGAGGTCAGATCGTCTGGAACGCCGAACTTTGCCTTGATGGCTGCCATATCTGCCGATTCGTCGACGGACGCGGTGAACCCTGCGGACGTCAGATGGTCCGCCCAAGCGGAACAACAGCCGCAGCTCGGATCCTTGTAGATGGTGATCGCGAGCGTTGGAATCGGACCGGAGCAGGCGGGCGCTACGGCGAACAGCGCTGCTGTCGTGATGAGCAACTGACGGCGATGGAGCATGACGTCCTCTTTCGCGAAGGTCGGCACCTTACTCCGCCGGCGCCCCTTCTGCCGAGCCCAGCGATGTCTGAGGCTTGCCCCAGCTTTTGCGGTCCTTTGCCCAATAACGCTGTTCGATGGCGAGCATCGCAGGCGTCACGAACAGCGTCAGGAAGGTCGAGAACGCGAGGCCGTAGACGATGGCGGTGGCGAGCGGCACCCACCATTCGGCACTTGGGCCGCCGTAGTGGACTTCGCGGGTCACGAAGTCGACGTCGATTTTGTACATCAACGGCAGCAGGCCGAAGATTGCCGTCCAGGTGGTGAGCAACACCGGCCGCATGCGCTGCACGCCCGTGCGCACGATCGCATCCATCGGCGGGAAGCCCGCGTCGCGCAGGTGGTGGAACGTGTCGATCAGCACGATGTTGTGGTTCACCATGACGCCGATCAGCGCCACAATGCCAGTGCCGGACATGATGACCGAGAACAGCTGACCCTCGATCAACATCCCGAGCAACGCGCCGAATACGGAGAAGACGACGGCCGATAGAATGACAGCGGCATGCCAGAAGTTGTTGAACTGGATAATTAGGATGCCCCCGATCGCCAGCATCGCGATCGCGAAGGCGACGAGCAGAAACTGTGCGGATTCGTTCTGTTGCTCATCGGAGCCGCGGAACTTGACGCGCACCTTGGTGTCGAGCCCTTCGGCCTGAATCCACTTGCGGATTTCGCCGATGCGTTCGGTGATGTTGAAATTCTGCTCGGTGTTGACGTTGGCGCGGATCGTCCAGATGCGCAGGCTGTCGACGCGCTGCAGGCGGTTGACTTGCTGCTGCGCCTTGCGGGCGACGAAGTTCGTGATCGGCACGCTGCCGCCGGCCGTGTTGATGTAAAGCTGATCGAGCGCGCCGATGCCGCGGTCGGCTTGCGGGTAGCGGACGCGAATGTCGATTTCGTTTTCGGAGTCGTCCGGGCGGTACTCGCCGACTTTGATGCCGTTCGTGACGAGCTGAACGGCGGCGCCGACGGTGCCGACATTGGCGCCAAAACGTCCGGCTTGTTCCCGGTCGATCGCCAGAGCCCACTCGATGCCGGGCAGCGGACGCGAGTCCTCTATGTCGCGCAAGCCCTTCATGCCGTCCAAATGTTTGCGGACCTGGTCTGTGATCTTGTCGAGCAGTTGATAATTCTCGGAGCCGATTTCGATTTGAATCGCCTTGCCCGTCGGCGGGCCGCCTTGGGCTTCCGACAGCTCCATGAAGATGCCCGGGATGGTGCCGAGCCGGCGTTTGACTTCGTTCCAAATCGGCTTTGACGGCCCGCGCTCGGCGTAGGGCTTCAACTCCATGGACAAGCGGCCGATCGTGTCGACGGGGACTTGGCCGCCACCAAAGCCGCCTCCGCCACTTCCAGACACGGCGTAGACTGCGAGCAGGCCCGGGGTGCCAAGAACCCTTTGTTCGGCCAGAACGATGAGGTCACGCTTTTCGTCGGCCGAAAGATTGCCGCGCGCGCGAACGAAGAGGCTTGCCTGGAAGGCGTCGGTTTCGACGAAGAATTCGACACCGCGCCCAAACATGAAGAGCGCTGTGGTGATCGCAATGAGCGCGGCGGCGACCACGCCTAGGACAAGAAACGGGCGCTCGACCGCTTTCGTGACGAGTTTGGCGTAGGCACCGACAAAGCCGCCGATGGCGTAGAGATCGCCCGACTCCGAGAGGTGGATTGCGCGCTCCGTCTGGGGGTGAACATTGTCGGCTTTGCCGAAGAGTACGCCGATCGCTGGGAGAAAGATCAGTGCCACCACCATCGAGGCCGTCATGATGAAAATCATCGTGAGCGGCAGGTAGCTCATGAATTTACCCGACACACCCGGCCAGAACAGCATCGGGGCGAAGGCGGCGAGCGTCGTTGCGGTGGAGGACACGACCGGCCAGAACATGCGCCGTGCGGCCAACGTGAATGCTTCGCGCTTCGAGAAGCCTTCGGTGAGTTTGCGGTCGGCGAATTCGACGACAATGATGCCGTTGTCGACGAGCAGCCCCACGGTGATCAGCATGCCCATCATGATCATCATGTTCAGCGTGTAGCCGCCGAGCCACAGGCACATGAAGCCGATCAGGAACGAGGCGGGGNNGGCCCGAGCGCAGGCCCAATGCCGCCACGACGACGACCATGACGAGCGCGATCGCAAGCAGGATCGCGTTCGTGAGGTGGGTCAGCTGCGATTCGATCCAGTTCGACGAGTCGAACGAGTAGTCGACGGAAATACCGGCTGGTATCTGACTGCGCTGCGTCTCGATCAGGGTCTTCACGCGCTTGATCGTGTCGACGATGTTTTCGCCGATGCGTTTCGTCACTTCGATCGCGATCGCAGGGCGGCCGTTGAAGCGCAGGTATGTGTTTGCATCCAGGAACGTGCGGCGCACGTCGGCGATGTCGCTCAAAGTCACGACGCTGTCGCCGCTGACCTTGACGGGCAGGTTCAATACGTCTTCCGGCGTTTCAACGAGGCCCGGCACCTTGACGGCAAAGCGGCCGCGGCCGGTGTCGACATTGCCTGCCGGGATAAGCTGATTATTCGCGGTCACGACACGGAACAGATCGCCGCTCGACACGCCGTAGCTTTGCACGCGCGCGGGGTCGATCACGACTTCCAGAACTTCTTCGCGCTGGCCCGACAGGTCGGCGGACAAAACGCCGGGTATGCTTTCGAGTTCGCGTTCGAGGCGCTGCGCGGTTCGCAGCATCGTGCGTTCTTGCACGTCGCCGGAAAGCACGATCGAGATGACCGGTTCCAACGCGATGTTGAACTCGTTGACCTGGGGCTCCTCGGCGTCTTGCGGCAGTTCGGGGCGCGCGATGTCGACCTTTTCCTGAACGCGCTGGCGGGCGAGGTTTTTGTTGAAGTTGACGTCGAACTCAAGTTGGATCGCCGCGTAGCCCTGTGAGGCGGTCGAGGTCATGCGCTTCAGACCTTCGACAGTCTTCAACTGCGTCTCGAGGGGGCGAACGATCAAGCGTTCCGCATCTTCCGGCGAAATGCCGGGGTGGAACGTCAAGATGCTGAAGAAGGGAATGGGAATATCCGGGTCCGCTTCTTTGGGGATCGAGAAGTAAGCCACGGTGCCCATCACCAGCACTGCCACGAGCGCGCTCAGCGTCAGCCGCAGCCGTGCCAGTGCCCAATCGACGACATGCGTCATGACTGCGTGCCCTTGTCCTCGGGTGTCGCGTCCACTTCTTGACCGTTGGTCACGTATTCCTGACCGACGGTGATGATGGTCACCGTCTTCGGCAGGCCCGTGACCCAGACGCCGTCGGTGCCGTCGGCGACGATCTTGACGGCCACGAATTGCACCTTCTTCTGCGGGTCGACGATGCGTACACCGACCGTGCCCTTGTCATCGAGTGAGAGGATCGCAGGCGAGATGCGGTGGGCTTCGACGGTCGCGGAGTTGACGTGAATTTCCGCGGTCACACCGTCGCGGATTTTGCCCTCTGGGTTTGGCACTTCAAGCTCGACGCGGAACGTGCGCGTTGCCTGATCCGCGCTCTTGGCGATGAAGCGGACCTTGCCGTTGACGCGTTCGCCGGTGATGAGTCCTGCCCAGCCGCTGTCGCCGATGCTGATTTTCTGCACGTCCTTCTCGGAGACTTGGCCCACGATCAAGAACGGATCCTGGTCGATCACCATCGCGCAAGGCTGGCCGGGCGCCAGATAGTCGCCGACGTTGACCATGCGGTCGTCAACGAAGCCGTCGAACGGGGCTTTGATCTTCGTGTTCTCGAGCTCTTTCTCCATGCGCTCAACTTGCGCCTTCGCCGCCTGGAAGCGCGCGAGGTCGCCTGCCGTCGACGTGTCGGAGCGGAAGCCTTTTTCTTGAAGCTTCTTTGAGGCTTCGAATTGCAGTTGGTATTGCTTCTGCGTTGCGCGGGCTTCGTTCAGCATTGCCACGCGCGCATCCACGTTCAATTCGCAAATCGTGTCGCCGGTCTTGACGGTCGCGCCCTTGTCGGCGCGGATTGCAGAAACCTTTCCCGAGGTTTCCGCGCGTAATTGCACTTTGCGCAGCGCTTCGGTCTTACCGCGGATCGTGAGTTCGCGCTGGCGCATTTCGGCGGTGATCGACTTCACGCGCACCGACGGCTTTTGCGCCGTGGTTGCTTTCGCCTTGTCGTCCTTTGTCGCCGCTTTCGGATCGGTCGCGGCCGATGCCGCGATGTCGACTTTCGCCGTGTCGCTCTTGGTTTTCTTGTCCGAGCCATTCAGCGCGCCGGAGGCCACCCAAACTGCCAGCACGACAAAGATGATTCCGGCGATCACATACGAATGTCGAATCGGCGTTCGCGCTCTGCCTACGGTGTTTTCACTCATTGCACTCTCTATGGGTCGGTCGCCCGGATTATGAGCGGGAGACGTTGCAGAATGGTCGCGAGGACTGCCGTCCTAGCCTATGTTCTTGTTTTGGTCTGCCTGAATCTTCGCGCTGCGACGCCCAGCCACAAGCGTTGCCGATCATCTTTAGCGGAAAACGGTGCTACTAGGCAATTTACAATAGCGTGATCGGGGATGGCGCCTACTAACCGTGCGAAGTACTCCGAAAGGCGAAGATTATGCTTAACGCGAGAGACGCAATGAAGCTCGCAACTCGCGAGTGAAAACGCAATGAAGAGTAAGAATATCCGCTAGAAGCCTTGGCAAATCTCACGTTCTGTCGATACGGTCAGGTCTGTTTTTAGCGGCTGATCGAGTCGGGACGCTCGGCGCCGCTCGTCTCACCCTGGGGGAGAGCCACCTTGAAGAAAATTGCAGCAACCGCACTTGCGGCGCTCGTTTTGTTTGCTCAAAGCGATCTTAAAGCCGAAGACGTCGGTAACGCGTCGGCGATCATTCCAAGCGCATCGCAGCAAGCGCAAGGCACACGCAGCGATCTTCGATTGCGCGACAACATCATTCGCAATGCCGAGCTCGTAACTGCGGAGCGCGGCGCGCTTGAGGTCACGTTCAACGACGGTTCGAAGCTGACCATGGGGCAGAACTCACGTCTCACCGTCGATGAATACGTCTACGCCCAAGGCGGCGCGAGCAAGCAAACCGTGCGCTACACGAAGGGTCTTTTCCGTTTTCTGTCGGGCTCTATTCCCAAGGACAATGTGAAGATTGATACACCGACAGTCACGATCGGCATTCGCGGAACGATCTTGCGCACGTGGGTCGGCGACGACGGTGCCGGCGCCACATCGGTCGAGTTCGGGCCGAACGGCGAAGCGTTCGAGGTTGTGATGACGACAAAGGCCACCGGCCAAACCATCGTCGTGAAGTCCGGTCAGAAGGCCTCTTTCGACAATCAGGGTGTGTTCCAAGGCATCGTCGACGGTCAAGTGGAAGGCTGCCAGTAGCGCAATGCCGGACGTGAAGTGAAGCTGGGAACGCGAATGGGAATTACGATGAACGATCAGATGCGCAACAAAGCCCGCCTCCTGGCGCACGCGTCCACGGTCGCCATTTTGGCGGCGGCAGGTCAATACGGCGTCGTCGCCGAAGCGCAGGCGGCATGTCAGAACATCACGACGCCAACAACGATCAGCGTCGATGTCGAATGTGCCCAGGTAACGGACGGCACGGTGAACGGCAATGTCGTCATCAACGCCAATGTCGGCCCGCCGGCGGATGAGTACAACACGGCGGGGTTCTTCGTCGGTGGCGGCGAGGGATTGATCGACGGCCAATTGATCAACAACGATACGATCTCGGGCGGCGATGCCTTGTACTTCGGTGCGTTGACCATAGGCGACGGTTCCAACATTTCCGGAGGCATACTCAACAACGCGCAGATCATTTCCGGATCGGGCAATGCGATTTCGTTCGGCTACTTCAACGGCGATATCTATTCCGAAGCAGCTATGACGGGCGGCATCACGAACTCCGGCGGCATCAACGGCGCGATCAACGGGGTCGCGGCCCTCGCGGGCACGATGTCGGGCGGTCTGGTGAACAACTCGAACGCCGTGATCACGGGCGGCAATGCCGGCGTGTTTATCGCAGAGGGCTTTACGAGTTGGAGCAACGGCATCACCAACTACGGCAACATTCTTGGCGATGCGGCCGGCATTCAGGTCGGCAGCCTCATCGACACTGGATTCGTCGACTTCTTTGGCGGCATTTATAACTCGGGAACGATCAGCAGTTTGAGCGGACCGTCCATTATCGCGGGCGGCAACTCGTTCAACGATGGTATCACGAACTACGGTCTCATCACGCAGCGCGACCTGGCCGCGGCGGGCGGCGAGAATCCCTACGCCGGCGTAGGGATCGTTGTTTCGGCCGAGACGTTCAACGGCAACATCACGAACTGGAACGAAATTGAAGGTCGTGGAGGACCAGCGGTTTGGATCACCGCTGAGAACGGCTGGTACAACGGCAACATCTCGAACTTTGGTATCATTCAAAGCTCGGGCGACATCGACGCGACGGCGATCTTGATCGAGGGCGATGCGTTCAACGGAAACGTTGAGAACCACAACTATGTAAGCGGCAGCCAAAGCGGCATCGTGATCCGGCCGGGCGAGTTCCGCGGCAACGTCACGAACACGGGGCAAGTGTATGGCAACAACGGCGGCGGCCTGATCATTTCGTCGGACTTGATCGACGGGAGTGAGGGTGAAGGCGCCGCGGAGATCGTCAACAACAACCTCATCCACGGCCGGATGACCGGGCTCGGCATTTATGGCACGGACGTCACCGCAAACGTCACGAACGAGCGCCTCGACTACATCGGGTCGCCGCTCGCGATCATCGAGGGAACGAGCGGGGTTGGCGTCGCGATCGAGGCGGAAAACTGGACCGGCGATATCACGAATTCTGGGACGTTTGTCGGGCAGGCGTCGTACGGCGGCGAGTGCGGGGGCGAGTGCGGGCCCCTCATCGAAGGTGCGAGCGGCGTTGGGCTCTATATCGACACGCATACGTTCGACGGAAACATTACGAACAGCGGCTTGATCGAGGGCGACGCGGTGGGCGTCGAGGTTTATATTTCGTCAAGCTACTACTATTACGAATGCGAGTATGACTGTGCCGGCTCGTTCTCCGGTAACATCACGAACACCGGCACGATCCAAGGCGGCTCTGTGGGTCTGTCGATCGAATCCGGGTTTGTGGAGGGCGAGGGTTCGTTTAACGGCACGATCGCGAACGGCGGTTGGATCGACGGCG
>CXWL01018062.1_pt1 | contig 12756 bp, 9 predicted proteins | sample 590931 | NCBI WGS metagenome assembly CXWL01 (sample SAMEA3498368, study PRJEB10139) | groundwater metagenome | biome: water well; material: biofilm material | place: Germany | collected 2015-04-27
TCCTCTTATCAAATTAGTGGGTAAGCTGGATAGATTACTCCGCCTCAGTTTGAATCGCACCCATGCTACCCATGATCGAACAAGGCGCCCTGTGGTCATGTACGGGTATCGAGCACTGGCGAATACTCGGACCGATGATGCCAGGTCAGAATCCGTTGGAAAAACTTGCAGAAACGCTCGAACTGGGATTGATTGAAGATCCAGCAAAACGTGATATCGATGCACGAATTGAACGATTAGTCGCTAAAGAAAGTGCACTCGCTTCGACCATCAAGAACTTTAAGCAAGAGCAAGCCGCATTTTTACTCATCGTCGATCAATTTGAAGAGCTTTTTACTTTTGCAGAGGACGCCGCGCGTAAGCAATTTGATGCACTGCTGGCCTATGCACTACAGGATCCGGAATGTCCGCTATTTCTGATCAGTACCATGCGTTTAGATTTTCTCGAACGATTTGAGTACCTGCCCCATCTGAAACAGATATACAGCGACAATTGTAACCATTATTTTCTGCCCCTCATCTCCGAACAGGGTTTGCGTGAAATCATCGAACAACCTGCTCGACTGACCGGACTGGATGTTAGTGAAGTCACTACGGCAATACTTGAGGGCACAAAGAACGAAGTTGGCGCGCTGCCTTTAGTGGAAAACGGCTTATTCATATTGTGGCAACACCGGCAGGGTAACAAACTCAGCGGCGAATTCTACCGGCAGCAAAATGGCATTGCCGGTATGCTCAGTACGCAGGCCGATGACTTGTTGCAACGCATCGATACAACCACTAAAGGCAAGGGTAAACAGGCAGCGCTGGAACTATTATTACGCCTGACACGCATCAATGACGAAGGTCGCCACACCCGCCAGCGCATTACCCGCGAAGTGGCTGTATCCGTCTGTGGAAATGGTGATGACACGCTGGGTGAGCAGGTGGTGCGTATGCTCTCGGGTGAACGTACAGTGAATTCCTTGAGTGCAGGCCACAACAGTGTATTGCGATTGATCACAATTAAACAGGAACAGAAACAGCAGTATGTGGATCTGATTCACGAAACCCTGATTCGAGCTCGCGCTAAGGACGAAAAAACAGGCAAACTAATCGGTTATTGGCCAACACTGTACGATTACATCGAAAAGAACCGTAACCATGACATTTATCGCCAGCAGCTCGAACTTGAGAGCGCGCAATGGCAACAAAGCAAGGGTCTGGGGCGTTTGTGGAACCTCAAGTATTTTGACCTCAACAAATACCGTGCGCTACGCCCCCCTAAAAATACTACCGAAAGCCGTTTTCTTGTACGGAGTCAGCGAGCACAGCGTGTACTTATACTGCTGCTGGCCGTAATCACCTGCTTTGTGGGCGAATCATTCTACTGGACAATTATAAAGAACAAATTACCATTGGACATGATGCTGATGCAGCAACGCTACCGCTTAGGTTACGTGCCTGAACTCAAGCTTGTGCCGATTCCGTCCGATTCGTTCTATATGGGTGAACAAAATAAAGCATTCATAGAAAGATTGGGTGGTAATGAAATATACTTTGGTGTGCCAGGAAGATCCATCCAGATTAGCAAGTCTTTCTCCCTGGGCGAAACTGAAGTGACTTATGAACAGTATGATTACTACGTTTGGCAACAGCAGCGCGACGGGATAAAAGACAAAGAAGGCGAAGATCTGAAATTCCTGCAAGCTGTCGAGGGAAAGCGCGGCAACCGTCCGGTAGTGAATGTCAACTGGTTTGATGCAATGGGTTATGTTGCCTGGCTGGGCAAACAAATCGAACAAAACTGCCGCCTGCCGACGGAAGCGGAATGGGAATATGCAGCACGTGCAAATACTGCTACTGCATATCACTGGGGTGATGAAGTAGGCAGAAACAATGCCAATTGTAATGACTGCGGTAGTCCATGGGACAATAAAGAATCTGCCCCGGTGGGCAGATTCGATGCAAACAAGTTCGGCTTGTACGACATGTCAGGCAACGTTTGGGAGTGGACTTGCTCGAACTGGCGTGATCAATTTGATGGCAATGAGCAGCAGTGCAACAATGACACCACTGACACACAAGCCCGCGTGCTGCGCGGTGGTTCCTGGATCGATGATCCGGGCGGCGTGCGCTCGTCGGCGCGCGGCGACGGCCATCCGGACGCTCGTAGCGGCGATGTCGGTTTTCGGGTGTTATGTTCGTCCCCCATCGAATAGCCGTTCGCTGGCGCGCTGATCGCTGATGCGCTGGGCTGCTGTTCACTGAGCGCCGCATAGCGGCGCGCGCGTTTTTTTGCATTTTGTGTTTTAGGTCGGCATACTGGCAGGGCAGACTTTTTAAATCTGCGGGGTTCCCTGAGACGAGGCCCGCGTGCTGCGCGGTGGTTCCTGGAACAATAATCCGGACAACGTGCGCTCGTCGGCGCGCAACAACAACCATCCGGACAATCGTAACAACAATATCGGTTTTCGGGTGTTATGTTCGTCCCACATCGAAATCTTCTCCGTCAGGTGCCTGACTGTTATGGCACTGTCAGAATTGCCAACCGGTTACGGCTTGTTGGTCGAGGCCGGAGACGGATGGATGGCGCAGGTGAGTCCTGTCCGCACGTAGCGACATTGCGTCGGGCGCATATTAAAACTGGGCGCCACCTGGATTCGCTCCCGTGGCGCTCACCTATTTCAGCGGCGAGACTGTTTGATCCAACCACCCAGCAGTTTGCCGATCTCCGCTACTTGGGTACTGACATGGACATATTGTCCATCGTTGAGCCAATGCCACTGATGCACGAGTCGCAAATACAAGCGCAGGCGGTTTAACGCGGCATCGGCATCCTGCAAGGCTGTATCGCGACGCGCATCGCGGGTGCTTTGTGCGGTAAATACCGCTTCCTGACAATCCAATGCCGCATTCATCAAACGCTGTGTTACATTCTGCCGGTATACTTTTGGAAAATGCTCCACCTTCGGCAGCAACCAGCTCAATAAATCAAATAATCGTGTGAGCAATACGAGGTCTTGTGTCATTTACAATCTCCGGTTATAGCGAATCTTTTCAAAAACTATGTAGCCTGTCTCATCTGTTGCAGGCATTCCAACGCGCAGCCTCTGGTAAACGGCGAAAAATGGATGTTGCCGCCTTTGAATTCCAATTGATAGATCACTTGTTACAATTACACGAAGAGCTGATGCATGGCAGCTACACCCCCGGATCTTATACACACTTCTATATCCATGAGCCCAAACGGCGCAAGATCAGCGCGGCCATATTCCGAGATCGAGTCGTCCATCACGCTCTTTGTACCATCATTGAGCCACGCTTTGAACAAGTATTCATCCCGGATAGTTATGCCAATCGTATCGGTAAAGGCACACATCGTGCCATTGATCGCTTGCAGCAATTCTGCAGAAATTACAGATACGTATTACGTTGTGACATTCGACAACATTTCGCATCCATTGATCATGCCATTCTGTTACAAAACTTGCACAAACTTATACCTGAATCAGACATCATGGCTTTGATTGAGAAAATAATTGCTGGTGGCAGTGGTGTGTTAGCTGATGAATACAACATGGTATGGTTTCCTGGTGACGACCTGCTTGCAATCTGTCGACCACGGGGGCTACCCATCGGCAATCTGACTTCTCAATTCTGGTCAAACTGCTATTTGCACAGTTTTGATCTATTTATCAAACGTGAACTGGGTTGCCAGGCTTATCTGCGCTATGTGGATGATTTTGCGTTATTTGCGGATAAAAAGGAATTGCTCTGGGAATGGAAAATCGCATTAAAATCACGGCTTGCCAAGTTACGCCTGACTATTCATGATCAAAAAGCGCAGGTATTGCCTACAGTCAATGGCATTCCCTGGCTTGGTTTCATTGTTTACCCTGAATTTCGTAAAATAAAAGCACGTAAAGTCAGGCATACGACTAGCCGTCTTGAATATCGCTATCATGCCTATTGCAACAATCAGATTTCCTTCACTCAATTTGACGCCAATATTCAGGGCTGGATCAATCATGTGCGGTTTGCTGATTCATGGGGGCTGCGGCGGCATGTATTAAAGCCATTCCGGATTAAACCGGGTGATCTGAGAAAAAATAAGCATGGGAATATGGAATAACAGTACGCAATTTTTGCTTTCCTTTTGTGCGACAGGTTAAACGAAGACGCTATCGCGGAGAAACGTCCCCCACAACCGTCCGATTAAATATCATAATTTATTCTCACCCCCGAAAGGGATTTTTCGAACTTTACCATGTAAAGTGGACCAGTGAGTTAAATCTCAGGGTATGCAATGATTTCTATCACTTACAGAATTTACCCTACAACCAAACCATCATGCCCATTTCCAGCGGATGGGTCAGTAATGGATGACAAGGATAAATTCGAATGTAATATTCCTGCTTGCCACACAATTCCGGGGTCAACTCTAGTTCGAACAGATGTTCGTCAGAATCTTTAGTACCTGTAAATTCAAACCTGAAATGCTTGAAATTACATAATCTGGTTTTACTAAACTGACGGCATACCAGTAATTCAATGATGACATCTTCCGGGTCTAAGTTGTTAAGTTTGGCAGCTACCTTGAAATTCAACGCTTCACTGAAATTAACACGCTTACAGGGTATGTCTAATCGGCGGAGCGTAATGCCATGCCATGCATTTCTTATTTTGGCTTTCCATGCGGCGATTCTTTTTGCACCAGCAAAATCATTGTCTGCGTATAGCATGCTTTTGTTGCTGGCTGGGAGGTAGAATTTCTTTACGTACTCATCCACCATGCGGGTTGAATTATAACGGGGTAACAACGACATCATTGAATGTTTAGACATTTTTACCCATTCAGGCGAATAACCGAGTTTGCCATAATTGTAGTAGAGTGGAACTACCTGGTCTTGCAGAATTTCATAAAATGCCCGGCTTTCTTCTTTATCACGCAGCGCTCCTTCCATATTTTCCGGGCCCGGTTTGATAGCCCAGCCATTTCTGCCATCGTAGCCTTCTCCCCACCAGCCATCCAGCACACTCAGATTAATGGCACCATTAATGCCTGCTTTCATACCGGATGTGCCACTTGCTTCCAGTGGATAGATCGGGTTGTTAAGCCAGACATCCACCCCGGAAACCAAACGCCGCGCAAGTCGCAAATCGTAACCTTCAACCAATAAAAGTTGTCCTTCAAATTCAGGCTGGCGTGCAATTTGACTGATACGCCGGATTAAGTCTTGACCTGGAGCATCTGCCGGATGTGCCTTGCCGGAAAAAATCAGCAAAACGGGGCGTTCCTGATCCAGGATGATTTTTCGCAGCCAGTCAAGATTTTCGAATAACAATGTGGCGCGTTTATACGTAGCGAAGCGGCGCGCAAAACCCAATGTCAGAATATTGGGATTGATTGGATCGACAAACTTCAGTAACCGGTCAAGGTGCGCTTCAGAGCCATGATTTCTGGAGTTTTGTTCAGTGATGCGGGAACGTAACCCATAAAACATTTGCGATTTTAACGATTGCCGCACACTCCAGAACAAGTGGTCCGGTATGGTATCAATACGTGACCAATATTCGGTATCACACATTTTATTACGCCACTCATGACCAAGATAGCGGTCAAACAGGTCAGACCATTCCTGTGCCAGAAAAGTGGGCACATGGATGCCATTCGTAATATAGGCAATCGGATTTTCCTCTGGCTCGATCTGTGGCCACAAATCCCGGCAAATATTCGCTGATACGTCGCCGTGTATCTTGCTGACGCCATTGTGTGTGCGTGAACCATGAATCGCCAGTACAGTCATATTAAAATCAGGACTTCCTGCTACATGACCGAGTGCCATAAATTCTTCGCGAGTAATGTTGAGGCTGCGATAGAAGCTGTCAAAATAGGTTTGCATCATATCTGCACTGAAATGATCGTGCCCGGCAGGTACCGCCGTATGTGTCGTAAAAACCGTATTGACGGCCACACTTTCCAATGCGCTGGAAAAATCGAGCCCCTGCTGCACCAGATTGTGAATGCGCTCAAGGATCATAAAGGCGGCATGACCTTCGTTGATATGCCACACCGTCGGATTGATGCCAAGCGCCTGTAATGCACGTACACCTCCCACACCCAATATAATTTCCTGTTCAATCCGCATTATTCTGTCACCTCCGTAAAGGTTATGAGTAATATAGCGATCTTGAGGAGAATTTTCCGCTAAATCGGTATCAAGCAGATAAAGTGTGACATGACCAATTTTTGCCTGCCATACTTTTGCAATAACCTTACGTTGCGGCAATGACACTTCAATTTGTACACTCGAGCCATCCTGATGCAATACCGGTATTACTGGAAGATCTTCAAAATCCGAGATGGTGTAGGTGACTTGCTGATTACCTTGGTTATCGATCGTTTGAGAAAAATACCCTTGACGGTAGAGCAAGCCAATCGCCACAAATGGTAAGCGTAAATCACTGGCTGCCTTGCAGTGATCCCCGGCCAGGATGCCCAGGCCGCCGGAATAAATGGGTAAACTCTCATGAAAACCAAATTCGAAACAGAAATAGGCAACCTGATCTTGCGGGCGCAAGCATCCTGTATCATTCTGCGGTGATGGCTCATCATGATATGAATCATAGGTGGACAGAATACTGTTGTACGTAGCAAGGAAAACCCGATCTTCTGTTGCTTTCAGCAGTACCGATTCATCCACGCGTTTGAGAAATGCCTTGGGGTTATGTCCTACTGCTTCCCATAAATGGGGATCAAGCCGGGAAAAAAGAGTGCGCGTAGCACGATCCCAGCTATACCAAAGATTGTTAGCCAGTTCTTCCAGGCGTTTAAGACGAGGTGGTATTTTAGGATTGACTGTTATGGTGAAAGCGGTTCTCGAAAACATTATGATTTTCCTTGGTGAAATTATTTTTTTAATTAATCTATTGTGTCAGGGAATGAAGAATTCAATCCTGAATATTGGGCAGATTATGTGCTTCCCGCTTGGCACCCAGCAAGCTGATTCCTGGGTTTGTGATGACATGCACCGGGATTTCACTCATCAATGCAGAGAATCGCCCCTTGTCGCGAAATGCACGCATAAAGCCACCTGAATTCAGTAAATTAATAATTCTTGGTGCAATGCCACCCGCAATGTATACGCCATTACGGCATAATCCCGCAAGTGCTAGATTGCCTGCATAAGCACCATAAATCTCAGCAAATAAATCCAGCGACTTTAACGCGATTGGATGTTTGTGGGTCAATGCAAGCGTAGTTATGGTGGCGCCACTATCTTCATCAAGATTTATTTGCGTCAAGCCTGGAAATGCGGCTAGATTCATTTGCAGAAAATCGAAAATATGGGTTAATCCGGATCCAGATAGTAAGCGTTCTACCGAAACATGGCCAAATTTATTTTGTAGTGTCTCAAACAAGCTGATTTGCAATTTGTTGGCAGGTGCAAAGTCCATATGTCCTGCTTCTGTCGCTAATGGAAAATAGCGACCTTCCAGCCAGGCAAGCCATGCCACTCCCATGCCTGTGCCTGCACCCAGTACGACACGCATTGCCTGCGCCTGTGCTTTTCCCGCCTGTAGTGTTACCAGATCATCTGGTGACAGTAATTCAATGGCTAATGCAGCTGCTTCGAAATCATTAATGAGCTTAACAACAGGAATTGAGAATTCATCCGCAATATCGGTGCTATTTATTTGCCAGGGTAAATTGGTCAATTTTGCCTGCTGTGCAACTACTGGGCCTGCTATTGCAAAACATGCCGCAACCGGATGATTGATTGATGTTGTTCCAGACCTATTCAGAAAATCTTTAACTATGTCAGAAAAAGTTGCATAAGTGCAGCTATTATAGCGATGTGTGAATTGCTCATGGACTTCTCCATTCCTTATTTCAGCAATTTGTAAAATGGTTTTGGTGCCACCGATATCACCATAAATGAGCTGTTTGTTCAAGTATTTTTCAATCCGGAAATTAATCTAAAAAACGAGTCTAAAAAAGCGGGTAATCTGGAATTCCAACCCTTTATTTGTTTCAGTTAATTATTCGAAGAAGTATCACTAAAGATTGAGTGCTAGAACACATCGATTTTTTTCACAATCAGGAAAAAATATCTGAAGAATATTATAATCTTCTATTGTATAGATGACTGTTTTTGACGGTATATGCGATTCCTTGGAAATAAAATTTATCATTAGTGCCGTCAAATCACTTGCCATGATACGGCATTGCCTTAATATATACCATTGCGGAATCAGAATGTTATAGTCGTTATTTAAGCGATGATCAGGCTGAAGAAGAATATACTGCCTTTGCCATCAGGTTATTGTTGATTTACGCAAAAAATGAATACGAGAATATTCCTGCTCATATCTTGCAGGCAAAAAGGAAGAAATATCATGCCGATGACTGAAAAAGAATTAAACCTGGAAACCGCAGTTGACCGTTCAATTGGCAAAGTAGCAGGCCGCAACGCTACTTTTAGATTTTATAACGAGTTAATTATTGCAAGGAAGTTAAAGCTATGAAAAAGTTAGATCTGATGATAAATCATGCTATTAAAATGTTATCTCTATTTTTTGTATTTCCAGCAATGTTCTTGATAGGCTGCGAAGATGTGAAAGAAAACATTACGAAAGAAGACTCTCAATCGTCGGAAGTTATTACCCTTGAACAAGGCTGGACTCCAGATGAAAGGGTGGATTTTTATAATACTTCACAGGGTTCACAATTGATTCCCTATTCCTGGTTTTTGGCACTGGAACAACCAGATAATGAAAATCTGTTCCGGGATAAAGAAAATATTAAACAGTTGGGTTATATTCCTCAACAAATAATTGCCCGGATCAATCCTGACGGATTGCCTATTGGATTTGTTAAAGATGACAATATGGAGGCTTTCCTTTCTTCTGCCTTATCTGCATCTCGCTTGTCATTAAATACTCAGGATACTTATACGGAATACAAAGAATGGTTAGGTCTGACCTGTGCTGCTTGCCATGTATCGGAGATCAGTTATAACGATCAAACTCTGCGGATCGATGGTGGGCCTCCCATGTCCGATTTTCAATCAATGATTAAAGCGCTGTCAAAAGCATTAACGACGACAATAAGTGATGATGCTAAGTTAACCCGATTTGCAAAAAAAGTACTGGCTGAGGGTGGGTATAATGAAGGCGAGCAACAACGTTTAAAAACGGAAGTAGCTGCTTATACTGACTGGCTGAACAATTATATCAAGATCAATTATGATGGGCTAACCGCCGCCTATGGTTATGGACGTTTGGATGCATTTGGTGCAATTTTGAATCGTGTAACAGCAACTTTAACGGGAATCGAGGACAATGCCACACCAGCTAACGCTCCAGTTAGCTATCCCTTCCTGTGGAATACATCCCGGCTCAGCTGGGTGCAATGGAACGGATCAGCAAATAACCATATTGGGCGCAATGTCGGCGAAGTCACGGGTGTTTTTGGGCATACCATCGTGAATACCGGCAACGATGATGAACGATTCTATTCTTCAGCAAAGATCGTCAATTTGGATCAATTAGAGCAGTTGATGAGTAAACTGGATTCACCGGAATGGCGCACACCATTACCGGCAATAGATCACGCAAAAGCAAAACAAGGCAAGGCATTATTTGCCAGGAATTGTGTCATGTGCCACAGCATCCGTGATGAGAAGGGTGAGTTCCCGATGACTGATCCAAACCCGGTTGGTAAGCAATTTATCAAGATACACATGACTGGACTCGATCAAATTGGAACAGATCCCTTGATGGCGATGAATTTTATTAACCCGGCATTAAATGTTGATCCAGGTATTGTTCGCAGCTATCTCCCAAAGGATTACCAGAGTGATGCTAAGGTACCGAGGGGTGCAATACTGACAGCTGTAGTAGAGAATGTCATAAAGAAACAAATAGATGATTTTATTCCGCCGCTAGATCAACAACAGAGATTGGAGCTGGCGGGTTATCATCTTCCTGTTGACCAGGGAGGACCTAGACCATCAAATCTCAAGGCTTATAAAGCAAGACCATTAAACGGAGTTTGGGCTACGGCACCTTATCTGCACAACGGATCTGTACCAAACTTATATCAACTATTACTTCCTGATACTGAACGTGAAAAATCCTTTTATGTTGGCAGTAAGGAATTCGATACTGAAAAAGTTGGGTTTAAGCCAACCCAGGACGGTAACCGCTTCTTGTTTAATACCGTGAATGAGCAAGGAGATCCGATTCCCGGTAATGGTAATTATGGACATAGTGGAAAATACTATACTCAAATTCGGGTGGAAGATGATAAGTGGAGAAATTATACCGATGAAGAACGTATGCAACTTATTGAGTATATGAAAACTTTGTAAGACTGGCTACAAATGACAAGTGGTGATCGTTAATACTGCCACTTGTTTTCTTGAATCTCCTGGAAATTTAGATTAATCAGCAAGATTGTATATGACCTGGAGATATATGATAATAATTTTTTATTATTTCCAGTTATATTAATAACTGCTGTATATTTCGATTTTTTTCGGAATATAAAAACTATGGAATGGCATGGCTGGTTTGCACTGGGTTTATGTATCGTAGTGCTGGCAACACTCACATTCACACGTATTGGTCCCCATCTGGTCATGATCGCGGCGCTTACGATATTAAGTGTATCCGGGATTCTGACCAGTGAAGAAGCGTTAATGGGTTTTAGTAATTCTGGATTAATTACAGTAGCAGGCATGTTCGTTGTTGCTGCGGGGATGCATGCCTCAGGCGCGATTGATTTGCTGGTAAACAATTTATTGGGCAGGCCTAAAACAGTACGTTCTGCACTTTCCCGAATGTTCTTCCCGGTTGCATTGCTGAGCAGCTTTCTCAATAATACTCCTGTTGTTGCCACCATGATTCCGGCTATTTACAGCTGGTCACGTAAAATTGGGATTGCGCCTTCCAAGCTGATGATACCCCTGAGTTATACGGCCATTCTTGGCGGCACAGTAACATTGATTGGAACCAGTACTAATTTGATTGTCAATGGTCAATATCAGGTACTGACCGGTGAGCCTGGCTTTTCCTTGTTTTCGATAACCGCTGTTGGTTTGCCCGTTGCCATCTTCGGTTTTCTACTCATGTGGATAGTCTTTCCCAAATTGTTGCCAGACCGGACACAGAGTCAGGCTTTTTCTAATCTGCGTGAATTTACACTGGAAGTCTCCATAGCACCCAATGGTCCATTGGTCGGAAAAACCGTACAAGAAGCTGGGTTAAGGCATTTGCAACGCATATATCTTGTTGAAATTGAGAGGAAAGGAGCCGTAATCACGGCTGCCCCATCGGAAGAAACGCTCCAGGGAGGCGACAGGCTGGTATTTGCAGGCGATACCGATGCTATCTCGGATTTGCTGCGGATTAACGGTATTGTGCCATCCACTGATGATGGCGAGGCGCAGGCATTTACGACGCAGCATGCAGAGAGACGCCTGGTTGAGGCCGTTGTATCACCGCATTGTACTGCGCTGGGGTATGCCATACGAGATGCACGTTTCCGTGACCGCTACGGAGCAGTGGTACTTGCAGTGGCGCGTAATGGTGAACGTATCAAAGGAAATCTGGGAAGCATCAAGCTGCAGGCGGGAGACACGTTATTGCTGGAAGCAAGGCCGGCTTTTGTCAGCCGCCAGCGCTATAACAAGGATTTTCTGCTGATTAATGATCTGAATACCGAAGCCCCGCGTCATGAACGGGCGTATCTCGCCTGGGGTATTCTCGTGGGAGTGATCTCAGCGGCCAGCTTTGAAATAATCAGCATGCTGAATGGTGCATTAATAGGTGCAGGTCTGATGATTATTACGGGATGTTGCTCTGCCAGTCAGGCAGAAAGAAGTCTTGATTTGACAGTCATTATTACCATTGCGGCGTCATTCGCATTAGGCATGGCATTGCAAAAAACCGGTGTTGCTGCATACCTTGCAGAAAATATTGTTGATTTGAGTAACGGTACGCCATGGCTTCTGCTCATCCTGACCTATTTAACCATTTCAGTACTGACAGAAATCATTACCAATAATGCGGCGGCACTTTTAATGTTGCCCATTGTATTGGAGATCACCGAGAAAGCCGACTTAAACAGCGTGCCTTTTGTTTTTGCTATTATGATGGCTGCTTCCGCCAGCTTCGCGACGCCTTTGGGCTATCAGACTAACCTGATGGTTTATGGTCCTGGCGGATATCGTTTCACAGATTTCCTGAAGGTAGGAGTGCCTATGAATGTGATAACAGCCATTGTAACCATAACGGTACTATTAATAGGCTGGCCGCTGGTTATCGTCAAGTAAAACGGGCATGAGTTAGTATTTTCCTGCATGCTGGTATTGAAAAAAGTAGGAAAAAAGGGGGAGTGCGCCAGCACAAACTGGCAAGCGGATAAATTTATTCGTGGATTGGAGAAAGTTGCTGGCAGGTCGTTACATTACCGCACCTTAGGACGCCCAAAGAGAGAAAAAATAATATAGGGTAGCGTCCCCTTTTCCATCCCCTTTTCCACTTTTCCACCTTTTCCCCGGGTTGAGCTTGAACATGCGCTCGCTGTCATTGGAGAAAGTGACGTTGATGCCCACTGCTTGGTGCTGCGTCACGTCGATATCCTCATCAGCCAGCGCCGCTTGTTCTTCTAATAGTTGGACGAAGCCGCTATCGCGGAGAAATGCTCCCCATCAATTTGATTCAGAGTCATAATTCCTCTTCACCCCGCAAGGGATTCTTTGTACT
>CXWL01002698.1_pt1 | contig 12746 bp, 12 predicted proteins | sample 590931 | NCBI WGS metagenome assembly CXWL01 (sample SAMEA3498368, study PRJEB10139) | groundwater metagenome | biome: water well; material: biofilm material | place: Germany | collected 2015-04-27
CCCGCCATCGCGAGCGTAGCGCGGCGATCCACCCTGCCCGTCATTGCGAGCGAAGCGCGGCAATCCACGGTGGCGAATCGGAACGATGGATTGCCGCGCTACGCTCGCAATGACGAGAGGTGGCCGCGCTTCGCTCGCGATGACGAACTTTCCTACACTCCCGATGACGCAACTTCAACCTACCTGCAGCGCCGCCAGAAACCTGGCTTCGAACACCGCGCGTGGCACCGGTTCACTGAACAAGTAGCCTTGCATCTCATCGCAATTGAGCAAGCGCAGCAAGCGTGCCTGCTCATCCGTTTCAACGCCTTCTGCCACCACCCTGAGTTTGAGCGCGTGCGCCAGATTGATGATGGTGGAGACCAGCGCCAGATTCTCTGGCGTCAACACCATCTCCGTCACGAACGAGCGATCAATCTTCAGGGTATCAACCGGAAACTTGGCCAGGTAGCTCAGCGACGAAAAACCGGTTCCAAAGTCGTCGATGGCGATGCTGACACCCATGTCTCGAATCGCCCGCAAGCTGGCGATGCTGTGCATCACGTCCTCCATCAGCAGACTCTCGGTGATCTCCAGTTCCAACCCTGGTGCGGCCAGCGCGTCCACGCCAAGCGCGAGCTTGACCTCGGCGATAAAACCGCGGTGACGCAGTTGCCGCGCCGACACGTTGACCGCGATGCGCACCGCTGGCAGGCCAGCGCCGCGCCAGTGCCGGTAGTCGGCAAGCGCTTGCTGCAAGGCCCAGCGACCCACCTCGTGAATCAGGCCGGTTTGCTCCAACACTGGAATGAACTGGCCCGGCGGAACCAGGCCAGTGCGCGGATCGTTCCAACGAATCAAGGCCTCGGCGCTAGTCATCTTGCCACTCACCAGATTGACCTTGGGCTGGTAGTAGAGTTCGAACTCGTGCTTGTCCAGCGCCTGACGAAGCAGATTCTCCAAAGTGATTTGATGAACCACCGAGTCGTTCATGGTCGGGGTGTAAAACAGGCACCGTTCACCACTGGCCTTGGCTTTCTTGAGCGCGGCTTCAGCATTGCGAAACAAGCTGTCGGCATCACGGCCGTCCTCGGGGAACACCGCCACGCCGGTCTTGGCACTGATCCGAAACACCGCATCGTTCAGGCTGAAGGGATGCGCCAGGAAGGCAGCCATGGTGTCATCGATCAGGCGGTCAACCTCCCCGTCGTGTTGAATCACCGGCAACAGGGCTGCAAAATGGTCGGCGCCAAGGCGGGCCAACAAGGCGGCGTCGCCGACGCGCCGGGTGAACCAGCCGGCCACCTGGCGCAAGAGTTCGTCCCCGGCAGCCTGGCCCACGCTGTCATTGATATTCTTGAAGCGATCAAGGTCGATCAGGAACACCGCCAGTTTGTGCCCGCTCAGGGTGGCGCCGCGAACAGACTGCGCCAGCCGTTCAAGAAACAGGCTCTGATTGGCCAAACCGGTGAGCACATCGTAGTAGGCGAGGTAATTTAGCCGGTCCTGCTTGCCGATGTGATCGATCGCAAAGGCGATGTCACTGGCCAACTCGTGCAACAACTGAAGTTCGTCTTCCTGAAAGAACTGCGGCTCGGTGGCATACAGTGCCAGCGCCCCCACTGCTTCGTCCGCAACCAGCAGCGGCAAGACCGCGATGGAGCGAATGCCGCTGGCGGCGTACTGCGTGCTGATCAAGACAGCGGGGTCGGTTCGTGAGTCGTTGGCCACTATCGAGCGCTTCTCATGCATGGCCCGCGCCAGCATGGTGGTCGGTGCGCGCTCAGCCGAGGCCAGCAGCGCGTTGATGGCGGCCATCAGTGCTGCATCCTTGCCGGCCCAGGCGGCCGGAACAATCTTCGTGCTGGCCGCTTCCCGCAGCGCGATCAAGGCCATGCCGAAGCCACCAGCCTCGACGGCGATCCGGCACGCCTCCTTGAACAGGTCGTGCCGGTCGTGCACCCGCACGATCAGGGTATTGATGCCACTGAGCATGGCGTAAACCCGGTTCAGCCGCGCAATGGTGCGCTGCGCAAGCTCGTGTTCGGTGATGTCCACGTGGGTCACCACCACCCCTTTGAGGCGCTCGTCCACCAAGGGCGTGACCGTCATCACGAACCAGCGCTTCTGCCCAGGCGAGTGACAGGCGTATTCGAGCGCGAAGCTGCCGGCGCCACCCGTCATCACCGAGCGGATGCCCGAGGCGGCCCGTCGTGCGTCGGACGCATCATCGCCGCGCGCCTGTCCACAGACATCGAGGTAATCCATGTCAATCGCGAAATTCGGACTACGCAAGCCATTGGCGTTGGCAAACCGGCGCCAGGCTTCGTTGACCGAGACGATGCGCCCGCGCGTGTCGAGCAACACGATGTGCGCTGGTAGTGCATTCAAAATGGCCGCCTGCCGCGTTGCCTCGCCCAACCGCAAATTCTCCTGCGCGTGGCGCAGCAAGAAGCTGCGACCTTGGCGGTCGGCCACCGCGTCGATCTCACCGCCAGTCAGTTCCTCCAGGCGTTGGCCAGTCCGGTGCAGCGTCTCGATCAAGGCGGCAAGCTCACTGTCGCCGGCCGGCCTTAAGTCAGGGTCCGTCGGGTTCATCAGAGCACCGCCACAAGTCCCAAGGCCTGCAGCACGGGCTGCGTCTGGCTCAGCGTGCCGATGACGCGGCGTTGCGGGGCAGGCGCGAGCTTGACCAGCGTGGGCGTCATGAAAATGCCGTCCTCCAGCGCGCGTTGCGGCTCCCGGAAGACATCTACGATGTCGATCTCGTGGTGATCGGCGAGATGCGCTTGACACAGGGCGTTCAGGTTCGAGATCGCCTGCGCGGAGTTGAGCGCATCACCCGCGACGTAGAGTCTGAATTTGAACTTGGCCGGGCGGCTCATGGCGGGCCTTCCTTGCGCTGCGGGTCGGCCGCATCGGCGCCACGCAACTCCTTGATCTGCGTACGCCCGCGCGACAGTTCGCCTTCGTGACTGCGGGTGGAGCGCACCAACAAGGCCTTCTCGACCTGTTTGGCCACCAGTTCGGTCTGCAATGACTTGACCCGCACATTGAGCTCGGCCTCTTCGGCGTCGAGTTTCACGCGTTTGAGCTCGGCCGCGACCTCGGCCACTTCATGGGCAACACGCTCGGCGCGTTCTTTCTCCCAACGCAGTGTGCCCATCAACACCTCGCCGCCGGCGGAGTAGGTGTCGGTCAGCGTGACGCCGGTGTCGCTCAGAATCAGCTCGCGCACCTGGTTCGAATGCGCGGTGCCGCGCGATTTGATGATCGACAAGCCCCGATTGCGCTCCCCGGCTTGCACCAGGTAGTTGAGGTGAATCCAGGTGTCGGCGATCTTGGATATCTGCAGGGGCGAGCCGTGCTCGGACTGGCTGGACATTTCGTCGAGCAAACTGGTGCAGACCAGGGTGATGCCCTCACGCTTGGCCCAAAATATCAGGCGATCCGCCACGCTCTGGGCGGTCAGATCATTGGCCGACTTGGACCAGGTCGACATCGGGTCGATCACCAGGCACTGGGCACCATGTTCGGTGGCCAGCGACTTGATGCGCACCAGGTATGTCTCCGCGCTGCCACCAATGGTGCGGGCGGAAACCATGCGCAGGAGACCATTGTTGGTGTAGCGGTCAAGGCGGATGCCGACCGAGACCAGATTGCGCACGACCTCGGTTCCGTCGGAGTCAAAACAAACGAACAAGGTGCGTTCGCCGCGCCGGCAGGCGGCTTCCGCAAAGGCGCCGCTCAAGGTGGTCTTGGCGGTGCCGGAGAAGCCGGTGATCAACACACTGGCGCTGCGGAAGTAGCCACCTCCCAGCATGGTGTCGAGCCGCTCGATGCCGCTTGAAACGCGCTCGTGGGTTGGTTTCAGATCAACCCGACTGGGGGTGCCGGCGACCGCTACCACCAGGCCACACTTGTCTATGACGAATGGGGATTCATCCTCATCAAAGCCCGAGCCACGGTACTTCTGCACGCGCAGGCTGCGCTGCGAGGCGCCCCACATCACGCCGTGATTGAGGATGACGGCGCAATCCACCATGAACTGCATGAAGCCATGCGGCGCCTGGCCGGTGGCGCTGGCATCATCCCCGCCCGATTTGGCGGTGATGATGGCGGTCATGTCGCTGGCCAACAACCACTGGTGCAGCCGGTACACCTCGCGCCGCTGGGCCTCGCGGTCCGGCAGCAAGGCCAGCACAACGTCGAGCGCATCAAAGACAATTCGCCGCGCACCCATCTGTCTGGACTGTGCCTGCAAGGCCGCCAACATGCCGCCGAGATCGAAGTCGCCCGACTGGACCATGTCAGGCTGCGGCTGCGCATCCAGGAAGAACAGCTTGTGCTGCGTTTGCAGTTCAGGCAGCTTCCAGCCAAAGCTGCTCGCATTGGCCACAACGCGAGCCGAACTCTCTTCGAAGGCCACGAAGATGCCGGGCTGTTTGTCAGCTTGGGCGCCGTGCGCCAGGAATTGCAGCGCGAAGATGGTCTTGCCGGAGCCCGGTCCACCCACCAGCAGGGTGGTGCGCCCGCGCGGCAAACCACCACCGGTGATCTCGTCGAAGCCGGCGATACCGGTCGGCGCTTTGTTGGGCGCGTTTACCAGCGCCGACTTGACAGATTTCATGCCATTTCCTGTTCCCCTGAGGGAGTCAGTATGGAGGTCGGTGCCGGATGGGTCTGTGCGTTGGCGTACAGACACAGCAGGTCGTCGCTGCGACCATCAGGCTGGCCAGCTCGGCTATAGCATGGCCAACATCTTCACGACCCGCGCGGGCGACGTGATGGGCGTGGGTTACCAGTGACCGCGGTGCCCTACTTGCGCCCGAGCACCAACAAAAACACGCCCAGCGCAATGGCGCCGGCGCTGACGATCAGCGGCACGTTGACGGTTTCCTTCTCCTGCACCTTGAGTTCAATCGGGCCGAGTTTGACGCCGGTGGTCTCCTTGGTGTAACTGAAGCCACCGTAGGCCAGCCCCAGGCCCCCGAGCACGATCAGGATGATGCCAACAAGTTTGACGGGATTCATGGGTGTATCGCTCCTTAGGAAGGGTTAAAACCATCTGGCCAACTGACCGAACGCCGCAAGTCACCTTGCCACGCGAGGGGTGTTCACTGCTTCACGCAGAAAGACCGACAAGTCATGCAGCACGGCCTGCACTGCACGGTTGGCGGCCACCACGCCACCATAGGGATCCTCGCTGGCAGCCGCCACCATACCATCGAACTCGCGCCAGGCCAGCACGCGCCGGGTCTTGTCGTCGATCAGGTAAGCCCGCAAGGTAAAACGCACGCGACTGGGTTGGCTGAGAAACTCGTGTTGCAAGCGAACGATTTCGGTGTCCAGCCGCAGCTCGCCGGTGGCCGCGCTGGGCGTGGGCACAATCGCGCGAAAAGCGCCGGCCTGCTCAAGCGCCGCCAGCAACAGCGGCGTCAGCATGCGGCTGGGTGGATCGACCCACTCGCTGTGCGCATAGTATTCCAGCGTGTGCGGCTTGCGAACATAGACCATGCGCTGGCTGTCGTAGCCGGCTGCGGCGTGGGACGGGTTGATGATCAGGGTGGGGGCGCTGGCGGGTACCGTTACGACCGCCCCAGGCACCTCGCTGGGTCGCTCAAGCAGGTAGAAAGACGGGGGCGGTGTTTTGGACGGACTCAGCGCGCTGCAGGCGCCCAGCGCCCACAACACCACAAGCCCTGCAAGACGGCGGCACAATTTGGCGCGTGAGAAGGTGTACATGGGGTTCAACGCTCGTTAGGGGTTTCGCCGGGACCGGGCGGGACCGGCTTGCGCCCGAACAGCAGGCCACGCGGATCGCGTTCGGTCTGTGCGCTCAAACGGCGCAGCGAGACCGACAGCACACTGAGTTCACCCAGCAACCGCTCCAGCTCTGGCAAGGTCTCGGTGCCGAAGCGTTTCACGTCGGCGCCGACCAACTCGATCGTCTTGCCCGCGCTGTCGCTGGTTTGGGATATCTTGTTGCCCATCTTCTCAACCGACTCGGCGCCGCGCGCAATCCGCTCGATCACCGGCCCTGCCTGCGCGGTCAGGCGGGCCGAGTTGTCCATGGTGCGTGCCGCAGCCGTGATACCGGCATCAATGGTGTCCTTGCGCGCTGCCAAGGTGCGCGCCAGGGTGGCAATGTCGGCCAACGCACTGCTGAAGGCGCGCTGGTTGGCATCGCTCAAGATGGCATCGAGGTGCGTGGAAGTGCTGTCAAGCTTGGCTAGCACGGTGGTCAGCACGTTCTCCAGGCGGGCACTCAGCGAAGGCTTGGTTCGGATCACTGGATAGGTGTTGCCGGCACTGGCGCGCAGCGGCGCCGCTGCCTGGGTGCCGCCGCTGAGTTCCACATAGGCGATGCCGGTCAGGCCCTGTGTTCTGAGAATCGCGACGGTATCTTCTTTGACCGGTGTGCCCCGCTCAATGGCAAACAACAGATTGACCCGTTGCGGGTTAGTGGTGTCAAGCCGGATCTGGCGCACTTTGCCAACGTCCACGCCGTTGTATTTGACGGGTGCATTCAGGTTGAGACCGGCCACCGACTCGTCTTCGATGGCCCAATAGAAGTCGTACTTTTTCTGCATCGCCCCGCCCGAGGCCAGCCACAAGACACCGGCGATCAGCGCGGCGCCCAGCGCCAACACGAAGGCACCGACCAGCGTGTAGTTCACTTTGGTTTCGATGATGGTTCCCCAAGTTGCGCCAGCGCGCGCCCACGTGGGCCGTCGAAAAACTTGCGCACGTCGCTCTGGTCCGACTGCGCCAACTCCGCCATCGAGCCGATGCCCTGCACCTTGCCGTCAGCCAACACCGCCACCCGATCGGCCACGCCCCACAACAGGTCCAGGTCGTGCGTGATCATGACGATGGTCAGGCCAAACAGGTCACGCAGCTTGCGCACCAACTCGTCGACACCGCCGGCGCTGTCCGGGTCCAGGCCCGCCGTGGGCTCGTCCAGGAACAACAACTCGGGGTCCAATGCCAGCGCACGCGCCAGGGAGGCGCGTTTCATCATGCCGCCACTGAGTTCGGACGGGTACTGCGCGCCAACGTCTGGCTTCAGACCGGCCATGGCGAGCTTCCAGGCGGCGATCTCATCAATCAAGGGGTCACTCAACTCGGTGTGCTCGCGCAGCGGCAAACCAATGTTCTCCAGCACGGTGAGCGAGCCGAATAAACCGCCATGCTGGAACATCACACCCCAGCGCTGGCGCAAGGCCAGTGCCTCGGTGTCCGCCAGCGTGTTCAGGTCGACGCCCAACACCTGGATGCTGCCTTCGTTGGGGCGGTGCAGCAGAATCATCTCGCGCAGCAAGGTCGACTTGCCCGAACCGCTGCCGCCAATTACCGCAAAAATCTCGGACCGCCGCACATCAAGGTTGATACCCGAGTGCACCACGTGTTCCCCAAACCGCGTGCTCACCTGGCTGACGGTGATGACCGGGGCGGCGGTAGCGGCGGGGCTGTTCATACGTGGCCAATCAACAGGGCACACAACCCGTCATCGCGAGCGAAGCGGGGCAGGCAAGCCGAGGCCGCAAACCCAACACGCGCCCCGTCNNGCACACGACGGTGGATTGCCGCGCTTCGCTCGCAATGACGGGGTCGGCACCTTCGCTCGCAATGACGGGGTCGGCACTTGCACTCGCGATGACGGGGCATGCACTCGCAATGACGAGGCATGCGCTCGCAATCACGGGAAGCAGCTTGTTTGACACGGTCTGTCGTCCTTAGAGCTTCAGCGCGCTGAAGGCTACCGAGAACAGGGCATCGGCGACGATCACCAGCACGATCGACTGCACCACACTGCGTGTCGTCTGGCGGCCCACGCTGTCGGCGCCGCCACGCGTGCGAAAGCCCTGAAAGCACCCCACCAAGACGATGATGGCGGCGAACACCGGCGCCTTGCCGATGCCGATCAGGTAGGCCGTGATGCTGACCGCCTTGACAAAACGGTCCAGAAAGTCACCATAACCAACGCCGAGTTGGGCACTGGCCATGAGCATGCCGCCGGCCACCCCCAGCACGTCGGCAAACACCGTCAACAAGGGCATGGCAATGACCAACGCCAGGAGTTTGGGCAACACCAACAGCTCAATCGGAGCGATGCCGAGGGTGCGCATCGCGTCGATCTCCTCGGTGACCGCCATGGTGCCTATTTGCGCGGCATAGGCCGAGCCGGATCGCCCGGCGATGATGATGGCGGTGATCAGCGGCGCAAACTCGCGCAACATCGACAAACCCACCAGGTCGGCCACAAAGATGTTGGCGCCATAACGCCTGAGCTGGTCGGCGCCCTGGTAGGCCACCACCACCCCGAGCATGAAAGCCAGCAGGCCAACAATCGGCAAAGCGTCCACGCCTGCGCTGCGCAGGTTGAACAGAATCGGGCGCCAGCGCAGGCGTGACGGGTGTGCCACGCTGCTAGCCAAGGCGACCGTGCATTCCCCCACAAAGCTGAGCATGGCTAGCGCCTGCTCCCAAGTGTCAACCGTGGCACGGCCAAGCCGGGTCAGCGCACCGGGCTCGACGTCATTGGCGCGGGCGGCCACCGACCCAGCGCCCTCACCCAAACGTTGCGCGACCAGCTCAAACAGCTTGCTGAATTCCGGGCGCAGGCCAACCAGATCCACCACCGCGCCCTGCGCGCGCAGCCGTTGCAACAGCGATTGCAACAACCAGGCTCCGGCGGTGTCCAGCGCCTCAATCTGCGACCCGTCGGCACTGGCCGGCGACGCGGACGACAGATGCACCGCATCCAGCGTGGGCGCCAACGCGCCGACGCCGCGCGAGGTCCAGTGCCCCGACAAGCTCAGACGCTGAGGGGTCGGCTGGCTAAGGGCGGCGGGCGCCTGGAAGAGCTGACGCATAGATGATTTGAACAATAAATGAATCTGCGCCACGCGTATGTGCGCAAGCGCACAGAACGCCGGTGCAACTAGGCAGACAGTCCAGTTCTGGTTCATCGATTCCCACTTGTATGGAGCTCCTGCCATGAAAACCAAAGCCGCTTATCTTGTAGTCGCCACGCTGACAAGCGCACTGGTCGTGTTGACCGCTGGCTGCAGCAAGCCCTCGGAGGCCACCGGTGCACCGGCACCCAGCACGTCGGTGGGCACCGAGATTGACGACAGCGTGATCACCACCAGCGTCAAGACCGCCTTGCTCTCCGACCCCAACATCAAGAGCTTCGACCTGAAGGTGGAGACCCGCAAGGGTGTGGTCCAACTCAGCGGATTTGTCGAAAACCAGGCGCAGGTTGAGCGCGCCATGGTGATCGCCCGACAGGTACCCGGAGTGACCGACATCGAGAGCAAGGTCGACCTCAAGGGCAAACCGACCACGGTAGGCAACAAGATTGATGACAGCGTGGTGACGACCCAGGTACGGACCGCGCTGCTGGCCGATCCCAGTGTCAAGAGTTTTGACATCGCGGTGGTCACGCGCAAGGGGGAAGTGCAGCTCAGCGGCTTTGTTGACAACCCCGGACAGATCGAACGGGCCATCGGCATAGCGCGTGTCATTGAGGGCGTGCAGCAGGTCAACAACGAGATGAGTGTCAAGAAGTAGCCACCGGCGCCGGGCCCCGCGGTCCGCCCATGGCCCAAGCACCGACAGGAGAACAGCATGAACTGGGACCGCATCGAAGGCAACTGCAAACAGTTGAGCGGCATGGCCTTGCAACAGTGGGGCAAGCTGACCAACAACCAGCTAGCCGTGCTGGCCGGGCAGCGCGACCGCCTGCGCGGCAGAATTCAGGCGCGTTTTGGGCTCTCGCGGGATGCGGCAAAGCAACAGACCGCCGAGTTAAAGAAACGCATCAAGGCGTTCAATCGCGCGACTTACTGACCCCTTCCCGTCATTGCGAGCGTAGTGACCTGTCATTGCGAGGGTAGTGACCTGTCATTGCGAGCGCAGTAGCCCGTCATTGCGAGCGCAGCGTGGCAATCCATCTCTGCGGCACACCACGGTGGATTGCCGCGCTTACGCTCGCAATGACGGGATCGGGTGGATTGCCGCGCTGCGCTCGCAATGACGAGGCTTTGGCTCGCAATGACGAGGCTTTGGCCGGGCGGCTATGGGTTGGTGGCGGCGCCTTCGCGGTAGCGAACGTCGCTGAGCAAGCGGTCCATCTCTTTCTTGACCACCGCGTAGCACTCGCAGGCCCGGGTCTCCAGGCCAGCGCGATCCAGCACCCCGATGTGCCCGCGTCGGTAGCGAATGTAGCCCGCCTGCTGCAAGTGACCGGCGGCCTCGGTGACACTCTCGCGGCGCACACCCAGCATGCTGGCAACCAGCTCTTGGGTCATGACCAACTCACGCGCGGGCAAGCGGTCCAGCGTCAGCAGCAACCAGCGGCACAGTTGCTGCTCCACCGAATGGTGGCGGTTGCAGGCTGCGGCCTGGGCCATCTGCGTGATCAGGGCCTGGGTATAACGCAGCAGCAAGCGCTGCAACAAACCGGCCCGATTGAATTCTTGCAGCAGCAGGCGCCGCTCCAGCCGGTAGGCATGGCCGGTGGTCTGTACCACGGCCGAGCTGGGTGTGGTGTCACCACCCATGAACAGCGAGATGCCAACCATGCCTTCGTTGCCGACACCGGCTGTTTCCGCCGACGCGCCGGATTCGGTGACGTAATGCAGCGACACGATGGATGTGGTGGGAAAGTAGGCGTGCCGCATCTGGCCGCCCGGCTCGTACAACATTTGACCCAGTGGCAGAGTCACCAACTCCAGTTGCTCGGCCAAGGGCGCAAACTCCGATGCGGGAAGCGCCGCCAGCAGGTGGTTGTGGCTGGGGCTGGGGGGGGAGGACTGCATGGCTCGGGCGTGGACTTGGCGTGACGAGTGCGCCCGCGCTAGCTCTTGGCCGTGGTTTCCACGCCCACACCACGGTAGCCGATGAATTGGGACGACTGATTGAACATGGGCTCGCCACTGACGCGAAACTGCTGCCGGCCTCCGTCCGGATTGACACGGCTGAGGGCAAAGTCAAGAAAGGGCTGGCGCGCGGCAATGGTGGCCTGCAGCAGATCGTGTTCGGATTGATTCCAGCCGATCAACTGCGAGGCGCTGGATTCGCCGGCCAGGTTGTCGGCGCTGACGCCCAGCATCTCCAGCACCGGACCCGAGATTCGGGTGAACTGGCCGTTTTCATCCTGTTCCCAGTACCAATCCGAAGCCAATTCAGTCAGGCTGCGAAAACGCGCCTCGCTCTCGCGCAATTCGGCGGTACGCTCGGCCACGGCTTGCTCCAGAACCTTGTTGAAATCGGCCAGCTTCTTGTACAACAAGCGCACTTCCAGCATGTTGCGAATACGCGTCTTGACTTCAACCAGGTCAAACGGTTTGCTGATGAAGTCCTTTGCCCCCATCTGCAGGGCGCGCAGTTTGTGGCCGGGTTGTGCGGTCAGCACGATCACCGGCAGGTAGCTGTCGGCCTCGTTGGTCTTGAGGCCCTCCATCACCTGAAAACCATCCATGACGGGCATTTGCAGGTCAAGCAGGATCAGGTCGTAACAGTTCTTGCGGTGCAGCGCGCACACTTCCTGAGGGTTCGAAGTCGAGCTGACTCCGGTGTAGCCGGCTTCGCTGAGCAATACCTCGAGCAGGCTGATGTTGGAGGCCTGATCGTCCACGATCAGGATATGGGCGCCAAGTATCTCGGACTCTCGGATCATGATGTCTCTTCCAGGTTGTTGGCGGAATCCCGTTCCGCTTGCGCCAGCGCCAGGTCCAGCGTGTCCATGAACTCGCTGACTCGGATCGGCTTGGTCAGGTAACGAAGGAAGCCGGCTTGCAGGCCTTTCTCGATGTCCCGTGGCATGGCATTGGCACTCAGGGCCAGCACCGGGATGTGTCGTGTAATCGGATCATCGCGCAAGATCTCCAGCGCCCGCAATCCGCTGATGCCTGGCAGATTGATGTCCATCAGGATCACCGTCGGAAGGTGGCTGCGCGCCAAGGCGATGCCACTGGCGCCATCGGCGGCGCTCAGCAAACGCAGGTCCGGACGGCGTGCGATCAATTGCTCCACCAGTTCCAGGTTGGCACGGTTGTCTTCGATGTACAACACCGTGCGGGACGCTTCGCCGTACATGGACAGATCCAGCGACTTGGGGCGCAAGGCGTGCTCGTCGCCGGCGAAAGTGGGCGCCACGGCCAGCGGTAACTCAAACCAGAACACGCTGCCCACCCCAACCATGCTTTGCGCGCCAATCTGTCCGCCCATCAGCTCGACCAGCCGTTTGCTGACCACCAGTCCGATGCCGGTGCCCTCTTCGGCGCTGGACTCGCGTCCGAGCCGATTGAAGGGCTGGAACAGTTGCTCCAGCATCGCCGGCACCAAACCTTCACCACTGTCTTGCACGCTGATGCGCATGGACTCGCTGGTACTGGCGCCAACCGTGACGTCAACGCGGCCGCCAACGGTGTTGTACTTGATCGCGTTGGACAGCAGATTGACCAGCACCTGTTTGAGCCGCGTGCGGTCGGCACTGACAAAACAGGGGCTGTCGAGTTTCGGAAAGTGGACCTCAATGCCACTCTTTCGGGCCTGCGGTTCGATCATGGCCTGGCAATCGTGCAGCACTTCGGGCAGGGAAATCGGCTCCAGCGACAAGGACAGTTTGCCGGACTCAACCAGGGAGAGATCCAGAATCTCGTTGATCAGGTCCAACAAATACCAGCCGGCCTTCAGAATCTGCTCAATGCTGGCTTTCTGGACCGGTGTCGGCAGGGGCATGCCGGTCTCCATCA
>CXWL01113504.1_pt1 | contig 12744 bp, 10 predicted proteins | sample 590931 | NCBI WGS metagenome assembly CXWL01 (sample SAMEA3498368, study PRJEB10139) | groundwater metagenome | biome: water well; material: biofilm material | place: Germany | collected 2015-04-27
CGACGAGTTCGGCAACGAGCAGGTGCTCAGCTTCCCGATGAAGGGCGACATGCTCGGCGTCGATGGCATCCACACCCGGCACTACGCGTCGGAAGCAGTTGCCTTGTCCGACTGCGACCTGATCTTGCTGCCCTTCAAAAAGCTGACCGCCCTCGGCCGCGTGCACATGGAGCTGGAAAACGTCATGTACGGCGTCATGAGCCGCGAACTCGTTCGCGAACAGGCCATGATCGGCATGCTGGGCGCCCTCAGTGCCGAAGCACGGGTCGCCCGCTTCCTGGTATTGCTCGCAGAGCGCTTTGCGGCCATGGGCTACTCGAGCAAGCTGTTCAACCTGCGCATGACGCGCCACGAAATCGGCAGCTACCTCGGCCTGACTCTCGAAACGGTCAGCCGAACGCTGTCGGCCTTCAATGAAATCGGCCTCATCACTGTAGACCAGCGCACCATCGGCATCAAGGATGCCGAAGCGCTGAAAACCTTGCGCCGCCTGCCGCCATCGCGCTCGCGCGCCAAGCAAAACCTGGCCGCGAAACTAAAAGCGGAACAGGAACAACCTGGCGATGGCCAGGTTCTTACCCCGGCATAAGCTGCCTGGACAACACCCGCCAGACGAATGGCGAGTGGAAAACCCCCAGCCTGTCCGTAATGCCGTTCAGTGAAGCCGTCGTTCCCGCGCAAGCGGGAATCCATGGCTCGCCTGCACAAACGTGTTATGGATTCCCGCCTCCGCGGGAACGGCGTTTTCGCGGTTTGCCTTAAAGCTTGACTTAACGGCATTACAGCCTGTCCGCCCTAGCGTGAAGGCGTCACAGCCACGTCGCGTACCACGACGCCGTTGTTATCCTTCACCTTCTCCCCGACCCGCAATCCCGGGTCGTTGTCATATCTGAAGGTCTTGACCTTTCCATCCGAATAGCGCAGCACCAGTTCATACCGGTGCGCACCGCCGCCCGCCGGTACCGGATTGAGTGCTTCCACTGTCGCGCAGTTGGTGCAATGGCGGATTTCCCGTGGCGCATTCTGCTGTGGCTTGTCCTGGGCATGCCCGAGGACCGGGACCAGCGCCGCCAGCATAATTAGTAATCCTGTCCGCTTCATGTGAGTGCCTCCTGTCGCTTCAAGATAAGCGCCCTGCTGTCTCGCGTCGGTGCGTCAGCGAACGAAGTGCACGGCGTCGCCGGAGGTCACAAAAATCCGGTCGCCCGCTTCCGGCGTAATCGAAAAGCCGCCGGTGAATGCCCCGAACGACGGCAGGATCATGCGTCTTGCCCCTACCACGAAGCATGGCAGGCGCAGCGATTCGAAGCGCGTGGCCAGCACAAACACCGGATGGATATGGCCTGCCAGTGCATAACCCGGCGCAGCGATGTCGGGATGGTGGCAGAACGAGAACGGCGCCAGCGTGTACGGTTCGTCCACCGTCTCGATGCCAAGGCCGCCGGCCGGGTCGCCTGCGTGCTTGTCATGGTTGCCGCGCACGAGGGTCAGCGCGAGGGTTGGATGCCGCAGCCGCCAATCCTGCATCTTCGCCAGGGTGGCGCAAGCGTGGGCCGCGCGCGCATGCAGGAAGTCGCCGAGGAAGATAATTTGCTTCACCTCATGCATGGCCATCAGTTCGTCGAGCGCGAGCAGGTTCTGCGTGGTGGTCCCGCGCGGGACTGGAATGCCCTGCGCGCGGAACGACGCCGCTTTGCCGAAGTGGATGTCGGCGATGACCAGCGTCTTCTGGCTCGGCCAGTACAGCGCCTTCTGCGCCAGCAGGAGCAGCAGTTCGCCGGCCACCAGCAGCTCGCGCGCGCTCAAGGTTCCGCCGCCTTTTCAAGTTCGCGCAGGATGCGGCCGATGCGGTCCGACAGCTTCTCGGTCGTGAGCTTTTCGCGGAAGCGCTCGACCATCAGCGCGAAACCGAACGGCGTGGCGCGCCTGACTTCGCAGTGCGCCACCGCGCGCGCATGCAGCTCGCCGAGCGTATCGCGCAAGCGCGTCAGCTCCAGCTCCTGCTCCATCACCTCGCGCTGCGCCTGCGTCAGCAGCAGGTTGCCGGCGTCGTGTTTGCGGAACACTTCGAAGAACAGCGACGACGAGGCCTGGATCTGGCGCGTGCTCTTCGGCTGGCCCGGATACCCCTGGAACACCAGGCCCGCGATACGCGCGACTTCACGGAAGCGCTGCTGCGCCAGCTGGGTCGCGTTCAGGCTGTCGAGCACGTCCTCAAGCAGCGTCGTGGTGTCGAACAAGCCGACATCCTGGCCAGTCGCACCGGCAAATACCGCCTTCCAGTCCACCGGGTCGGGCGAGAGCAACTCAAAGCCGTAATCGTTGATGGCGATCGAGAACGTGGCCGGCTGCAGCTTGCCGATGCGGTAGGCGAACAGCGATGCGAGTCCCATGTGCACCGAGCGTCCCGCGAACGGGTACATGAACAGGTGGTAGCCCTCGCGGCTTTTCATGCTTTCGACGACCAGCGTGTCGATCGTCGGGAGGGCCGACCAGCGCTGCTGGATCTCGATCAGCGGTTTGATCGCCTGCATTTCCGGTCCGTTGAACTCACCCGCTTCGGCAAGGCGCAGCTGCTCGAGCGCGGCGTGCGCCAGTTCCGACGACATCGGCATCTTGGCGCCCATCCATCGCGATACAGCGCCGCGGCTGCCGGTCGCGCGCCTGACGAACGCGGTCATCTCGTGCACCCGGATGAATTCGAGGATGCGCCCGCCGAACAAGAAATGCTCGCCCGCCTTCAGGCGCGAGATGAACGATTCTTCAACCGTGCCGATCCGCCCGCCCGTCATGTACTTCACCTGCATCGACGAATCGGAAACGATGGTGCCGATCCCCATCCGGTGGCGCCGGCCCAGCGCCACGTTCGGCACGCGGTACACGCCGTGCTCGTCAGGGACCACACGCTGGTATTCCGGATACGCGATCAGGCTCTGGCCGCCACGCGCCACGAAGTCCAGCGCCCACTGCCACTCTTCTTCGGTCAGCGCGCGGTACGACCATGCGCTGCGCACTTCGTCATATAGCGGCTTCGATTCGAAGCCGCCACCCAGCGCCACCGTCACCAGGTGCTGCACCAGCACATCGAGCGGCTTGTTCGGTACCAGGCGCGCTTCAATCCGGCGCGCCGCCACGGCCTGCCTGGCACCTGCCGCTTCGAGGATTTCGAGGCTGTTGGTCGGCACCAGCGTCACGCGCGACACGCGGCCGGGCGCGTGTCCGCTGCGCCCGGCGCGCTGCAGCAGGCGCGCGATACCTTTCGCCGAGCCGATCTGAAGTACCCGTTCGACCGGGGGGAAGTCGACGCCGAGGTCAAGGCTGGCGGTGCAGATGACGGCCTTCAGCTCGCCCTTCTTCAGCCCAAGCTCGACCCACTCGCGCACCTCGCGGTCGAGCGAGCCGTGATGCAGCGCGATCACGCCGGCCCAGTCGGGGCGGGCTTCAAGGATGTTCTGGTACCACAGCTCCGACTGCGAACGCGTATTGGTAAATACCAGCGTCGCGTCGTACTTGTCGATCTCGGCGATGACCGGGTCCAGCATCTGTATGCCGAGGTGGCCGCCCCACGGAAAGCGCGACACGTTCTCGGGGATCAGCGAATCGACCAGCAGCTCCTTGCGCATCTCGCCCTCGACCAGCACGCCCTGGCCCTCCCCCAGCAGCACCGCACGCGCCTCGGCCAGGTTGCCCATCGTCGCCGACAGCCCCCATACGACCAGCTTCGGCTGCCAGCGGCGCAGGCGCGCCAGCGCCAGCTGCACCTGCACCCCGCGCTTGCTGCCCATCAGCTCATGCCACTCGTCGATGATGATCATGTCGAGAGCGGAAAACTGGGCCGCCGCCTGCGCGTGGCTAAGCATCAGCGACAGGCTCTCCGGTGTCGTGATCAGGGTAGTCGGCAATCCCTTCGACTGGCGCGCCCGCTCGGCCGAGCTGGTGTCGCCGGTGCGCGCCCCGATGGTCCAGGCGGGCGCAAGATCAGCCGCGCTTTGTTCCAGCGCGCGTTGGGTGTCGGACGCCAGCGCACGCATCGGCGTAATCCACAGCACCCGCAGGCCGCCTTGCTTGCGGCTGGCCGCGCGCATGCCGCGCTGTAGCGCCGCGAACCAGACCGCGTAGGTCTTGCCGGCACCCGTATTCGCGTGCAGCAGGCCGGACTCGCCTGCCAGCGCAGCTTTCCACACCGCGCGCTGGAACGGGAATACCTTCCAGCCGCGCGCCGCGAACCATGCATCAACGGCTAGCGCCGCCTGGCTCTTGCTCATGGCGCGCCGGCTGCCGCCAGCAGGCCCTTGAGTGTCTCGAGCGTGTCCGCCTCCTCAACCGGCTTGTCGTCGCGCTTCCTCAGGATGCGTGGAAAACGCACCGCGATGCCTGCCTTGTGACGGCTCGACAGCGCGATGCCCTCGAAGCCGATTTCGAACACCATCGTCGGCCGCACCGACCGCACCGGCCCGAACTTCTCGATCGTCGTTTTGCGGATGGCGTTGTCCACCACGGCGATCTCGGCGTCGGTCAGCCCGGAATACGCCTTCGCGAACGGCACCAGTTTGCGCTCGCCGGTGGTATCAAGATCCCACACGGCAAAGGTGTAATCGGTGTACAGCGACGCGCGCCTGCCGCTCCCGGCCTGCGCGTAGATCAGCACCGCGTCGACGGAATACGGATCCACCTTCCACTTCCACCACGTGCCTACATCCTTGGTGCGCCCGACGCCGTACTGCGCCTGTGCCGCTTTCAGCATCAGCCCCTCGACGCCGCGGGAACGCGACTCCGTGCGGATGGCGGCGAGTTCGTCCCAGCCGGCGGCCTGCAGCAGCGGCGAAATCTTCAGCTGCGGCTGGGCGGCATCCTCGACCAGTGCCTCGAGCAGCGTGCGGCGTTCATGCTGCGGCACGCCGCGCAGGTCGACGCCGTTCTCCTCCAGCAGGTCGTAGCACACCAGCACTGCCGGGAGCTCGGCCAGCAGCTTGGCCGACAGTGTCTTGCGCCCGATGCGCTTTTGCAGGTCGGCGAACGGCGCCGGTCCGTCGTCCGCGCTCCAGATCAACACCTCGCCATCGACCACGGTTCCCTCCGGCAGCCGCGCGGCGGCCAGTTCCGGGAAGCGTTCGGTGATCAGGTCTTCGCCCCGCGACCACAGGTAATTCCGGCCGCCGCGCCGCACCAGCTGTGCGCGGATACCGTCGTACTTCCATTCGGCCTGCCAGTTGGCCAGTTCCCCGAGCGCGGCAGGCTCGCCCTGCAGCTGGTGCGCGAGGAAGAACGGGTACGGCTGGCCGCCGCGCAGCCTGTGTTCGTCGTCGGATTGTGCGGCGATCAGCTGCAGGAAGCCGGCGCCGGTCGGGCGCACCGAACCATCGGTCCAGCCCATCAGCCGCTGGGCAATCAGCTTGCTGTCGACGGCGGCGATGCCCGACAGCGCGCGGGTGACGAGCAGCCTGGAGACGCCGACCCGGAAGCCTCCGCCGATCAGTTTCACCAGCAGGAAGCGCTCGCGCCAGTCAAGTTCGTCCCAGAAGCCGAACAGCGCCTCGCCAATGGTGGCGGGGTCGGCGCCGCGCAGTGGCCCAATCCGCTCCTGCATCCATTCCGCCAGGCCGACGTCGCTTCTCTTCGACGGCGGCGGCAGGATGTGGGCGATGGTCTCGGCCATGTCGCCGACGGCGCTGTACGACTCGTCGAACAGCCATTCGTCCAGGCCCGCATATTCGATCGCATACTGGCGCAGCAGTTTGCTCGGCACCGCCTGGCGCGGCTTGCCGCCGGCGAGGAAGTACACCGCCCACGCCGCGTTTTCCGGTGCGGCGCTGCTGAAATAGTTCTGGAGCGCGTCGAGCTTGCGGTTGGTGGCGGTGGTTTCGTCGAGCTCGGCGTACAGGCGGGCGAATTCACGCATCGGCCACCCCGGCGATCACTGTACTCGCGGTTTCCTCCGCCTCGTCGTCGCCGTATTCGGTATCGAAGCCGGCTGCATCCAGGCCCTGCTGGCAGAGCCAGCGCACCATCACCGAAACCGATCCGTGCGTGACGATGACCCGTTCCGCCTCGGTGGCGCGCACCGCGCTCATCAGCCCCGGCCAGTCGGCGTGGTCGGACAAGATAAAGCCGCGGTCGACGCCGCGCCGGCGCCGCGCCCCGCGCAGCTGCATCCAGCCGCTGGCGAAAGCGTCGCTGTAGTCGCCGAAGCGTTTCATCCAGGGCGACCCGGCCGCCGATGGCGGCGCGATCACGATGGCGCGCTTGAGCGCCTGCTTGTCGACGTCGGTGACCATCACGGTCGGCGGCAGCGCGACGCCGCCGGCGCGGTACACCTTGTTCAATGGTTCGGCGGCGCCGTGACAGACAATCGGTCCGATCGCCGGATCGAGGCCCGACAAAATGCGCTGCGCCTTGCCGAACGCATAGGCGAATACCACGCTGCAGCGGCCCGCTTCGGCGTTCTGGCGCCACCAGCGGTTGATGTCGTCGAAGACTTCCTGCTGCGGCTGCCAACGGTAGATCGGCAGGCCGAAGGTGGACTCGGTGATGAAGGTATCGCAGCGCACAGGTTCGAAGGGCGCGCAGGTGCGGTCCGGCTCGACCTTGTAGTCGCCCGACGCCACCCACACTTCTCCCTTGTGCTCCATGCGCACCTGCGCCGATCCAAGCACGTGGCCGGCCGGATGCAGCGACACCGTGACGCCGTTATGAACGACGGTGTCGCCGTACGCGATGCCATCGATGTGGATGTCGCCCAGGCGCGACTTGAGGATGTCGACGCCGCTGGCAGCGGACAGGTAGTGGCCATGTCCGCCCCGCGCATGGTCGCCATGGGCGTGCGTGATCACGGCCCGGTCCACCGGGCGCCACGGGTCGATGTAGAACTGGCCCGGAACGCAGAACAAGCCTTCCTTGCGGACGACGACCATGTCACCCATATGCCTCCCCTGCCTCACGCCGGCGTGACGTATTCGGCCATGAAGGTGCGCGTATCCCCGTCAGGGAATGCAATCGTGACCTCGTCGCCGGCCACCGATTCCACCGTCCCCAGGTCGAACTTCGGCACCTTGACCGTCGCGCCCACCTCGAAGACCGGGGCCGCCGGCTCGGTTTCCGGCTCGCGCTCGAATTCGTCGTCGCGGATCTCGTCGAGCACCACCGGCGGGTTCAGGCAGTTATCGCAGCGGCCGCACTTCTCGAAGCCTTCGACCTCGTCGCCGAAATAATCGAGCAGCACCTTCCAGCGGCAAAAGCCGCTGACCGCATACGACACCATCTGTTCCAGCGCTTCGCGGTCGCGTTCCTGCTTGTGCACGTAGACCTCGGCCAGATTGTCGAAGACCTCCTGCGCCGGCCTGGCTGGCGTCGGCACATACTCAAGGCGGCGGTTCTGGCGCAGCAGCTTGCCTTCCTTGAGCAGCTTCAGGCAGACCTTCAGCTTGCTCGCGTGGACTTCCTCGTCGATCGCGCTGATGCGCCCGAACGTCACCGGTCCTTGTTCGGCCAGCTCCGCAACCGCTTCGTACAGCGCGCGCAGTTCGGCCGCATGCGGGTAGTGCCTGGCGAGGAAGAACTGCTGTACCCGCTTGTCATCCTGGAGGTACAGCAGCACGCACTCGGCATCCTTGCCGTCGCGGCCCGCGCGGCCCGACTCCTGGTAGTAGGCTTCCAGGTTGGCCGGTATCTGCAGGTGGATGACGAAGCGCGTGTCGCTCTTGTCGATACCCATGCCGAAGGCATTGGTCGCGACCATCACGCGCCGCTCGCCATCCATGAACATGTCCTGGTGGTCCTTGCGCTCGCCGGCCGCCAGCTTGCCGTGGTAGATCGTCACGCTCTCGCCGGCATCTTCGAGGATTGCGTACATCTCTTCGGCCGCCTTGACGGTGGCCGCGTACACAATGCCCACGCCTTCGGTCTGCTGCACCAGGGCCAGAGCCTTCCGGTACTTCTCGTCCGGGTTGGTGACCTGGAGCACGCTGTAGTGCAGGTTAGGCCGGTAGATGCCGGTGTTGATGATGTTGATGCGCGGGCGCCCCAGCTGCTTGCCGATATCCTCGACCACTTCGTCGGTCGCGGTAGCGGTCAGCGCCAGCACCGGAGGACCGCCGATCGCGTCGATCGATCCGGACATGTCGAGGTAGGCGGGACGGAAGTCGTGGCCCCATTTGGAAATGCAGTGCGCCTCGTCGATGACGACCAGCGACACCTGCACCGGCTTGAGGGTCGCTACGAATTCAGGCGTGGCCAGGCGTTCCGGGGTGCAGAACACAATACGGTAGCGCCCGCTGCTAATGCCTTCGAGCGCGTCTTCCTCTTCCTCGCGCGACAGGGTGCTGTTGACCTGGGTCGCGCCGATGCCGAGCGCAACCAGCTTCTCGAGCTGGTCTTTCATCAGGGAAATCAACGGTGAGACGACCAGGGTCGTGCCGGGGAAGATACGTGCGGGAATCTGGTAACACAGCGATTTGCCGCTGCCGGTGGGCATGATCGCGAGGGTATCGAGGCCGTCCAGCACGCTGTCGATCACGCGGCGCTGGCCGTCGCGCAGGCGCTCGATCCCGAACACCTGGTGCAGGAGCGTGGCAATGGCATTGCGGCGGACCGCACGTGCCCCGTTGTGCATCAGCTGTCGGTTGTATGTCGTCATGAACCCAACTGTATTCCGCGGCGGGCGCGCTCGCCATAGGACGCAGCCTACACCGATCGTAGGAGCGGCCCTAGATGCCCTCCCGCTCAATCATACAGCGGCCTTAGCCAAGCTCCTACAGGTGCTCGGACAGTTGACCGATGGCTGCTGCACGGTACAGGCAATAAGATGGAGCCGTACAACTGATAAAGCACCGAGGAGGACAGCATGACCAGATTATTGCCATTGACATGGGCCGCCCTGCATGTTGCCCTGGCCGCTGCCGCTACCGTACTGCTGTGCTCGACCGATGTACTGCACGGCGCCCACGCCGCCATGCTGATCCACTAGCAGCGTTCAATCGCCGGCATGCACTGGCAGGATCAGGCTGAACACCGAACCGCACTCCGGCCCTGGGATCACCGACAGGCGCCCGCCGTGCGATTCGGCAAGCTGGCGCGAAATATACAGGCCCAGGCCGAGGCCCTTGACGTCGCGGTTGCCGGCGCCCCGCTCGAACGGTTCAAAGATGCGGTGCAGTTCCGTTTCCGCGATGCCCTTGCCCTGGTCGCTGACGTCGACCCGCACCTCATCGCCCTGCAGGTGCACGCTGACTTCGACCGGCATTGCGCATCCATAGCGCAGCGCATTGGTCAGCAGGTTCACGATCACCTGCTCCACGCGAAATTCATCCCACTGCCCGTGTACCGGCTCATGCGGCAGCAGGGTCAGCGAACTGCCCGACCCTGCCACCTGCAGCGACAAGTCACTCACAATACGCTCCAGCAATCCCATTAACTCGACCGGCGCCGGACGGATCGACAAGGTGCCGCTGCGCATGCGCGAGACGTCCAGCATGTCGTCGATCAGGCGGATCATTGCCTGGATCTGGCGCTCGTCGCGCGCAATCATCTTGTGCATCTGGTCCGGGCCGAACGCCGCCAGGTTGCCGCGTTTGAGCTGCAAAGTGCGCATCTGGGTTTCCAGGAACAAAGTATTGAGCGGCGTGCGCAGCTCATGCGCGACCAGCGACATGAAATCGTCGCGCATGCGCAGCGAACGCTCCAGTTGCAGCTGGGTCGCTGACAGTTCGGCCAGCAGTGTCTCCTGCTCGCGCCGGCTTTGCTCCAGCGCCGCCACCTGGCGCCGCGTCTCGTTGCGCTGCTGGTACAGGGCAACGAACACGTTGACCTTGCTGCGCACCGCATCCGGGTCCAGCGGCTTGTACATAAAGTCGACGGCGCCCGATTCGTAGCCCTTGAAGGCATAGTTCAGCTCGCGCCCGGCGGCGCTGACAAACACAATCGGAATGTTGCGGGTGCGGTCAGTGCCGCGCATCAATTCTGCCAGTTCGAAACCGTTCATCCCCGGCATCTGGACGTCGAGGATGGCCAGCGCGAATTCGTGTTCGAGCAGCAGCGCCAGCGCTTCATCGCCGCTGCGCGCGTGCAGCACCATGCGGTGCTCGTCGCGCAGCAAGGCGTCGAGCGCCAGCAGGTTTTCCGCAAGATCGTCGACGATCAGGACTTTGGTAGGGTCATGTGCCCTCATTTTTTCTCCAACAGCAACAACAGGTCACGCATTTCCGACAAGGTCAATACCAGGTCGGGGGCCTGCTTCTTTATCGCCTGTTCAGGCATGGTCGCCACTTGTGCCTCGGCGGGATCTTGCACGACGGTCAGGCCGCCGCACTCCTTGATCATGCGCATGCCTTCGGCGCCATCCTGGTTTGCGCCGGTCAACAGCACGGCAGCCAGGTGCGGGCCGTAGGCTTCCGCCGCCGACGCCATCAACACATCAATGGCGGGCCGGGCGAAATTCACTGGCGGCTCGCAGCTCAGGGAGAAACGGAAATCTTTCTCAATCGATAGATGGTAACCCGATCCGGCGAAATATACGGTTCCGGGAGAAATTTCCTCCTTGTCACAAGCCTCGCGCGCCGGCACGGCCATGCGCGCCGCGAACAGCTCGGCCAGCCGGCTTTCGCGGTGCTCCGGCAGGTGCAGCATCGTTATCACCGGCAAGGCAAATCCCGCTGGCAGCGCGGGCAACAGTTTCAGCAAAGCATCTACGCCGCCCGCCGAACCGGCGATCACGACGGCATGGAGATCGCGCCCTGCCAGTGCGGCGCTGAATTTTTCCGCGGTCATTGGCCCAGCTTCCGGTACAGGCGTTCGCGTTTGACGAGCGGCTCGAAACGCCCGGCGTAGGCGGAAAACTCGAGGCTCTCCTTGCTGCCCAGCCCCAGGAAACCGCGGTGGCACAGCGATTCATGGAACAGCCCCAGCACCCGGTCCTGCAGCTTCTTGTTAAAGTAGATCATCACATTGCGGCAGGAAATCAGCTGGGTCTCGGAGAACACGCTGTCGGTGGCCAGGCTGTGGTCGGCGAAGGTCACGTTCTCGACCAGCGCGCGGTCGAACAGCGCGCCGTCGTAGGCCGCCGTGTAATAGTCCGAGAACGCCGCCTTGCCGCCCGCCTGCTGGTAGTTCTCCGTGAACTTGCGCATGTCGCGCAGCGCAAACACGCCGCGCCGTGCCGAATCGAGCGACTGCGGGTTGATGTCGGTCGCGTAGATGATGGTCCGTTCCAGCAGGCCCTCTTCCTTCAGCAGGATCGCCATCGAATACACCTCTTCGCCCGTGCTGCAGCCGGCGATCCATACCTTCAGCGACGGATAGGTCTGCAGGAAAGGCACCACGTGCTCACGCAAGGCGGCGTAGTAGCTCGGGTCGCGGAACATCTCGCTGACCGGGATCGTCAGGTACTGCAGCAGCTGCGAAAACGCCGACGGGTCGTGCAGCACCCGCGACTGCAGGCTTGACACGGTGTCGCAGCCCATCTCGCGCATCCCGTGCAGCACGCGGCGCTTCTGCGAGGCCCCGGTGTAGTCGCGGAAATCGTAGTTGTACTTGAGATAGACCGCTTCCATCAGCAGCCGCACCTCGATCTCGATATCGTTCGACGGCATCAGGCGCGCTCCAGGCTCGGCATCCAGACCCGCAGCAGCGAGTACAGGCGCGTCAGGTCGATCGGCTTGGCCAGGTAGTCATTGGCGCCCGCCGCGATGCACTGCTCCTGGTCGTCCTTCATCGCCTTTGCGGTGACGGCGATGATCGGCAAGCGGTCGAAGCGGCCGTCGGCGCGGATGCGGCGCGTCGCTTCCAGTCCGTCCATCCCCGGCATCATCACGTCCATCAGCACCAGGTCGATGCCGGGTACTTCGTCCAGCTTGGAAATGGCCTCGAAGCCGTTGCGGCCGATCTCGACGATCGCGCCGCGCGCCTCCAGTGCGCTGGTGAGCGCGAACACGTTGCGCACGTCGTCGTCGACCAGCAGGATGGTGCGTCCTTCGAACACGCGGTCGCGGCTGCGCACCGTCCGCAGCATGCTCTGGCGCTCGCTCGAGAGCTGCGACTCGACCCGGTGCAGGAACAAGGTCACTTCGTCGAGCAGACGCTCGGGAGAACGGGCGCCCTTGATAATGATCGAGCGCGAATACTTCATCAGGTCCGCTTCTTCGGCGCGCGTGAGGTTGCGGCCGGTGTAGACGATCACCGGCGGGAACGAGCAGATATCTTCGCGCGACATCTGTTCGAGCAGCTCGTTGCCCTGCATGTCGGGCAGCTTCAGGTCGATGATCATGCAGTCGAAGACCCCGGTGCGCAGCAGCGCCATCGCCTCCTGGCCCGAACCGACCGCATCGATGCGGACGTCGTCGTCGGCGATCAGCGATACCACGCTTTCGCGCTGGCGCTCGTCGTCCTCGACCAGCAGGACGCGCTTGATCTTCTGTGTAAATTTGTCTTCCAGCTTGCGGAATACCTGTTCCAGCTGCTCGCGGGTAGTCGGCTTGAGGGCATAGCCGATCGCGCCCAGCTGCAGCGCCTCGCCGCCGTTGTCCTGGCTGGACACCACGTGCACCGGGATGTGGCGGGTCTCCGGGCGCTCCTTCAGCGTCTGCAGCACCGACAGGCCGGAGCGGTCGGGCAGGCGCATATCGAGCAAGATCGCGTCGGGCGCCTGCTCGGCCGCCAGGCGCAGGCCCTGCTCCGCGGTCAGCGCCACCAGGCAGCGGTACTCCATGTCGTGCGCCAGCTGGTACAAAATGCGCGCAAACGCGGGGTCATCCT
>CXWL01111913.1_pt1 | contig 12743 bp, 15 predicted proteins | sample 590931 | NCBI WGS metagenome assembly CXWL01 (sample SAMEA3498368, study PRJEB10139) | groundwater metagenome | biome: water well; material: biofilm material | place: Germany | collected 2015-04-27
GTCACGGCGGACACGTAATATTCTTTTTTGATGTCGGCACCGTCTTCAATCAGCAGGCGACGGACTTTTTGACCCTCCGGGCCGGTTTGGTGCGTGACCAGTTGCATGCCCAGAATTTCGCCAGAGAGCTGGCGTACGTCGTCAATGGAGCGCGCCAGCTTGACACCACCGCCTTTGCCGCGGCCACCCGCGTGAATTTGGGCTTTGACGACCCAGACCGGGCCACCGAGTTTTTGGGCGGCTTCAACCGCCTCTTGAACGGTGAATGCCGCAATGCCGCGAGGCACTGGCACACCAGCTTGACGCAAGATGTCCTTGCCTTGGTACTCGTGAATTTTCATGAGCTCTTTCTCTCAGGAATAGATGATGGGATAGTCCGTGTGCCGGGCCCTGACGGGTTGACACATAGGCCCTGTTCGATGCAAGGGGGAACTGTATCATGGTGCACTGCGTCAATCTTTTGACAGTCTTACAAGTCAGCTTCTATTTCAACCTGGGATTCACCATGCAAAAAATCTTCATCGATGGCGAAGCCGGTACCACCGGGCTACAGATTCGCGAACGTTTGCAGCACCTGGCGGGTATTGAATTGCTCAGCATCGCACCTGAGCAGCGCAAAAATGCCAACGTCAAACGTTCCTTGATGGCACAAGCCGACCTCGTTGTCTTATGTCTGCATGATGATGCTGCTATTGAGTCTGTAGCTATGCTCGAAGAGCTGGCTTACGCTAGCGGCACAAAGGGTCCAAAAATTATTGACGCGTCAACGGCCCACCGGACAGCCACCGGTTGGGTTTATGGTTTTGCCGAACTGGCGCGAGGCCAGCACAAGGCGATTCAGACCGCCCAGCGGGTTGCCAACCCTGGCTGTTACGCCACAGGGGTCATCGCGTTGATTCGCCCGCTGGTCGATGCGGGCCTGATACCCGCTGACTTGGCGCTGTGTTTACCGTCCATCAGTGGCTATTCAGGCGGGGGCCGACCAATGATTGAAGCCTACGAGCAAGGCACGGCACCGGCGTTTGAGCTGTATGGGCTGGGCTTGAAGCACAAACACATTCCCGAGATCATGGCTTTCACCGGTTTGACGCGCCGCCCGTTGTTTGTACCCTCGGTGGGCAATTTCAAACAAGGCATGTTGGTGCAAGTGCCCTTGCATCTGGATTTGTTGCCTGGCCACCCCACGGTGGCCGATTTGCAGGCGGTGTTGAGCCGACACTATGTTGGCAGCACGTGGGTCAAGGTGGTTGACGCCTCGTCTGACAACAAACTTGACGCGATAGCGCTTGCTGGGACTGACGGCATGGAACTGAGTGTTTTTGGCAATCGCGATGCCAGCGATGGTTTCCACCATGCGGTGCTGGTCGCGCGGCTGGATAACCTGGGCAAGGGAGCCAGCGGGGCCGCAGTTCAAAACCTTAAATTGATGCTGGGTTTGGAGTAGAACCCGTATGGTTGGTTGCTTGGTGATTCACGTCAGCGCTCTTGCCACCCCCACCCGCTACTTGCAAACACGTGAACAGGTCTCGCTGCTGAAGGGCTTGCCTGAGATTTCGGGGCAACCGGTTCACGCGTTACTTCGTGTGACGCTTGAAGGGTGGGCCAAAGTATGACAGCGTGGTAGCCCAGAATGGGCAGCATGCCAAACTGCTTACCTGGGGCGTTTCCCGCAGGTGACTTTCATGACAGAGCCGGGGACTTTGTCTTCGTTGCCATTGACCTGTTGGGCGCCCGCCGTTGTTCGGCGCAATTTGCAACCTTGGTGGCACACCCGCAGCGACTCAAGGGGCTATGCTTATGCTCGCAACAAGCCCAATCACGAAAGAGACCACCATGCCCGTTCTGGAAACCAAACTCAATGCCCGAGCCAGTGACTTTGTAGCCAACGCGGCCGCCATGCGTGCCCTGGTCGATGACCTCAATGCCAAAGTCACGCAGATGGAAATGGGCGGCGGCAATGCTGCCCGCGCCAAACACACAGCGCGCGGCAAGCTATTGCCGCGTGATCGTGTGCAAATGCTGCTCGACCCCGGTACACCGTTTTTAGAGTTGTCGCCCTTGGCCGCGCTTGGCATGTACCCCGACCGCGATGGCACTGACAGCGCACCGGGCGCGGGCATCGTGGCCGGCATTGGCCGGGTAAGCGGGGTGGACTGCATGATCGTCTGCAACGATGCCACCGTCAAAGGCGGCACGTATTACCCGATGACGGTCAAAAAACACCTGCGTGCACAAGAAGTGGCGCAGCAAAACTGTTTGCCCTGCATTTACCTGGTGGACTCGGGTGGGGCCAATTTGCCCAATCAGGACGAAGTGTTTCCGGATCGTGACCATTTCGGGCGCATCTTTTTTAACCAAGCCACCATGAGCGCGCAAGGCATTGCACAAATTGCCGTGGTCATGGGCAGTTGCACGGCGGGCGGTGCTTATGTGCCGGCCATGAGTGACGAGGCCATCATTGTCAAGAACCAGGGCACGATCTTTTTGGGCGGCCCGCCGCTGGTGAAAGCTGCTACCGGCGAGGTGGTAACCGCCGAAGATTTGGGCGGTGGCGACGTGCATACGCGCCTGAGCGGTGTGGCGGATCATCTGGCGCAAAATGACATGCATGCGCTGGCACTGGCCCGGCAAGCAGTTAAAAATTTATATAAAAATAAGCCGCTAGCCCCCGCTGATCATATGCCAGCAGCTCCTAAATATGCAGCACAAGAACTTTATGGCGTGATTCCGGTGGACACCCGTAAACCCTTTGATGTGCGCGAAATCATTGCCCGTATCGTTGATGACTCGGACTTTGATGAGTTCAAATCGCGCTTTGGCACCACGCTCATTACCGGTTTTGCTCGCATCGAGGGCATGCCGGTGGGCATCATCGCCAATAACGGGATTTTGTTCAGTGAATCGGCCCTGAAAGGCACCCACTTTATTGAACTGTGCTGCCAGCGCAAGATTCCGCTGGTGTTTTTGCAGAACATCACGGGCTTTATGGTCGGGCGCAAGTACGAGAACGAAGGTATTGCCCGCAACGGGGCCAAGATGGTCACCGCCGTGGCCACTGCCGCCGTGCCCAAATTCACCATCATCATTGGCGGCAGCTTTGGCGCCGGCAACTATGGCATGTGTGGGCGTGCGTTTAGCCCTAGGTTTTTATGGATGTGGCCCAACGCCCGCATCAGCGTTATGGGTGGCGAGCAGGCGGCCAGCGTGTTGGCCACCGTGCGCCGCGACGGCATTGAGCTCAAAGGTGGGCAGTGGAGCGCTGCAGAAGNNCCAGAAGAAGAAGCTTTCAAAGCGCCCATTCGCAATCAATACGAAGTGCAAGGCCACCCCTACTTCGCCACCGCCCGCTTGTGGGATGACGGCATCATCGACCCGGCCGACACGCGCCGGGTGCTGGCATTAGGCTTGTCTGCGGCGCGCAATGCACCGATTGAAGACACCAAATTTGGACTTTTCCGCATGTAGTGTGTATGATATGTATTTTTAATACACACTCAAGGGACAAATGATGCGAACCAATATTGTGATTGACGATGCTTTGATGGCTGCGGCAATGGCTGCCGGGAGTTTTAAAACCAAGCGAGATGCCGTAGAAGAAGGTCTGCGTCTGATCGCCCGGCGTGCGGCCTACCAGGAGATTCGTCAGTGGCGCGGCAAGTTGCACTGGAGTGGTGATGACACAGCCGACTGGAGCGCCGACGTGGCCAGCGCCAGTGTTCAACCCATGGTTCAGGAAGCGGCTGCTGGTTACACGGGTCTGACCAAATGATCACAGTGGATTCGAGCGTCTGGATTGATTATTTCAACGGACAGACCACACCACAAACCGATTTACTCGATGAATTGCTGGACAAAAACAGCAGCGAATTGGTGCTGCTTGATTTGGTGCTGATGGAGGTCACGCGCGGTTTTCGACATGACCGCGAGCTGGCCACGGCACAGCGTATTTTGTCTTGCCTGCCGGTAATGGATGCCGGTGGACGCGCGCTGGCGCTTGAGGCCGCTGCCCATTTCAGGGCTTTGCGTCGGGTCGGTATCACCGTGCGGGGTGCTGTTGATTTGATGGTCGGGGCCTGGTGCATTGCCAATGACGTGGCACTGCTGCACAACGACCGCGATTTTGTCGGCATGGCAGAGCATCAAGGTTTAAGCGTTTGGACCGGGTTTGAGGGGTGAAATTTTTTATGACAGCATCAACATTACGCATTGCGCACCAAGCCAGTGTGGCCACCATCACATTGAGTCGCCCCGAAGTGCGCAACGCTTTTAATGACGAGGTGATCGCTGAACTGACTGCTGTTTTCACGCAATTGGGCGCAGACCCGCAAATCCGCGCCATCGTGCTGGCAGCAGAAGGCTCAGCCTTTTGCGCTGGTGCCGACTTGAACTGGATGCGCCGCATGGCCGATTACACCCATGCTGAAAACCTGGCTGACGCGGCCCAGTTGGCCGAGATGCTGCGCGTGATCTACACCTGCCCCAAGCCCACCGTGGCGCGCATTCAGGGCGATGTCTATGCGGGCGGAATGGGTCTGGTGGCAGCCTGCGACATGGCGGTCTGCGTGGACAGCGCCAACTACTGTCTGAGTGAAGTCAAGCTCGGCTTGTACCCGGCCACCATCAGCCCCTATGTGATTCGTGCCATGGGCGCCCGCGCTGCGCACCGCTATTTTTTAACGGCAGAGCGCTTCGATGCGCTTGAAGCGTTGCGCATCGGTTTTGTGCACGCCGTGGTCAGCGCTGAGCAACTTGATGGCAAGGTGGCAGAGATCACCCAAGCCCTGGTCAATGCCAGCCCCAACGCCGTGCGTGAATGCAAAACCCTGCTGCATGAGGTGGCTGGCCAAGACATCTGCCCCGTTTTGATTGCACGCACAGTTGAAGGCATTGCCAGTATTCGCGCCAGCGCTGAGGGCAAGGAAGGCGTGCAGTCTTTCCTGCAAAAACGCAAACCCAACTGGTTGTTGAGTTGATGCGAACCGGCGGGATTCCAAAACCATGAATCGTCGTGAACTGTTGTGTTACGTGGGCGCAACATGCTTGGCCGTAGAGGCGGTCGCGAGTTCGCAGCAAATGCCTGGCTTGGATTCACTAGCACAGCAGAGCGGCCGCCGATATGGCTTTGCTGTTCATCCAGGTTATGCCGATAAAGCGCCGGTCGCAGGTCTTTTACGCCAGCACGCGGGTGTCATCACGGCAGAAAATGCCATGAAGTGGCGGCATATTCAAACAGTATGGGGTGGGCGTGATTACACTGATGCCGACCAGATGGCGGCATTGGCTGTCAGCCTGAAGGCTGATTTGCGCGGCCACACGCTGGCCTGGCATCAATCCACACCCGCCTATTTGTCGTTGGTTTCGCCAGCACAGTTCATCCAGGCGCAAACCGACCATTTGAAAACCATGGTGTCTCGCTATCGGGGCCGCATTCATACCTGGGACGTGCTCAACGAAGCGATTGAGATTGAATCAAATCGCAGTGATGGCTTGCGTGAATCGGTCTTGTCCAAACAGTGGGGTACAGATCGTTACCCTGCGCTTTTTGAGTTGGCACGTGTGGCCGACCCACGAGCCAAATTGGCCTACAACGACTATGGCATGGAACAAGATGATCCGTGGTGCGAGCGTCGCCGCCGCGCCGCATTGCGATTGCTTGAAAGTTGGGTCAAACGCCAGATGCCCTTGGACGTGATGGGCTTGCAAGCGCACTTGGACTTGTCTCGGCGATTTTCAGCCGCCAAGATGCTGGCATTTTTTGATGAGCTCAACGCCTTGGGTTTGACAATTCAGATCACCGAACTCGATGTTCGAGACAGCAGCACAGCCGGGGATTTTGCCGCCCGCGATACCGCTGTGGCTGCGTTGTACGCAGACTTTATGGATGCCTGTATGAGCCACCCGGCGGTAGAAATGGTGGTGATGTGGAATGTGACCGATGCCGACAGTTGGATCAACCGCCGCCGACAAGGGCAGTATCGCTCCGACGGTCAGCCGATGCGCCCGACCTTGTTTGATGACCAAGGTCAACCCAAACTCGCCTTTGACGCGGTTGCCAATAGTCTGCGTCATCCAGAAGTTAAATTTGATAAGAAAGCTGGAAAACATGTTTAACAAAATACTCATCGCCAACCGGGGCGAAATCGCTTGCCGGGTTGCCGCCACCGCCCGCCGTTTGGGCATCAAAACCGTGGCGGTGTATTCTGATGCGGATGCCTCTGCCAAACACGTCGCAGCCTGTGATGAAGCAGTGCATATCGGCGGCAGCGCCCCCCAAGACAGTTATTTGCGCTGGGAGCGCATCATCGACGCGGCCAAATCCACCGGGGCGCAAGCGGTGCACCCCGGCTACGGTTTTTTGAGCGAAAACCAAGACTTCGCCAAAGCCTGCACGGCGGCCGGGCTGGTCTTCATTGGCCCACCGGCATCGGCCATCCAGGCCATGGGCCTGAAAGCCGAATCCAAACAATTGATGGAAAAGGCCAGCGTGCCCTTGGTGCCGGGTTACCACGGCGCTGACCAAGACCCGGCGCTACTGCATCTGAAAGCCGACGAAATCGGCTACCCCGTGCTGATCAAAGCCAGCGCTGGCGGTGGCGGCAAAGGTATGCTGGCGGTAGAGTGCTCGCAAGATTTTTTGGACGCGCTGGCCAGTTGCAAGCGCGAAGCCAGCAGCAGTTTTGGCAGTGATGCGGTGCTGATCGAGAAATACGTGCAGCGGCCGCGCCACATCGAAATCCAGGTGTTTGGTGACACGTTCGGCAATTACGTGTACCTGTTTGAGCGCGATTGCTCGGTGCAACGTCGCCACCAAAAAGTGCTGGAAGAAGCCCCCGCACCGGGCATGACACCCGAGTTGCGGGCGCGCATGGGTGATGCCGCAGTGGCAGCAGCCCGTGCCGTGAACTACGTGGGTGCGGGCACCGTGGAATTTATCGTCGAGCAGCGCGAGAAAGTGGAGGCGCACGCAACGTCCACAGGCTCGATGGACTTCTTTTTCATGGAAATGAACACCCGTTTGCAAGTGGAACACCCGGTGACAGAAGCCATTACCGGGCAAGACCTGGTCGAATGGCAATTGCGCGTGGCCAGTGGCGAGCGGCTTCCGCTGCGCCAAGAACAGCTCACCATCACCGGCCACGCCATAGAGGCGCGCATCTGCGCCGAGAACCCCGATAACAATTTTTTGCCTGCTACCGGCACGCTCGATGTCTATCGCAAGCCCGACCATGTGTCGTTTTTGCCGCCGGTTTATGTCGCTGATGGCAGCCGCTCGCGTGATGCGGCAGCCGTGCGTTTTGATGATGGCGTGCGTGAGGGTGACACCATCAGCCCGTATTACGACTCGATGGTCGCCAAGCTCATCGCGCACGGCGACACGCGGGCGCAAGCACTGGCCCGGCTGGACACGGCACTGGCGCAAACCCACATCGTTGGCCTGACCACCAATGTGCAGTTTTTGCGCCATGTATTGCACAGTGACTCGTTTGCCCAGGCCAATCTGGATACCGGGCTGATCCCGCGCGAGGCCGCCGTACTGTTTCATCAGGAGCGCGTGGGGCTGGCATTGGCGGCTGCGGCCGATGTGGCGCAAACCCTTCTCGATGAGTGCCAAGCGCAAACCGCCGACCCATTCAGCCAAACCGATGGCTGGCGCAGCCNNCCACGGCACATTGGCCCGCCGCTTGGCGTTTGAGTTTGGTGGCGACACGGTGCAAGCCAGTTTGCGTTATCTGCACAATGGCGCGCTGCATCTGACGGTGGGTGAGGGTGCAAGCGCTGTTGCCGGCGTGCTGAATTTTTCCGCGATACTGCAAGGCATTGACCTGCAATTTGCCGGGCAGCGGGCGTTGGTGAATGTGTATCGAAAAGGCGAAGTAGCGCACATCCATACTGCGCAAGGCGCTACACAAATAATAGCTATTGACCTGCTGGCCCATGCCGGTGAAACACATTCCGAGGGTGGCCGCCTGACCGCGCCCATGCCTGGCAAGATGGTGTCATTTGCGGTCAAGGCCGGTGATGTCGTCAAAAAAGGTCAGACGCTGGCTGTGATGGACGCCATGAAGATGGAGCACACCATCGCCGCCCCCATGGACGGCGTGGTAGCCGAGCTGCTTTACGCGCCGGGCGATCAAGTGGTGGAGGGGGCGGAGTTNNACTGATAAATAGAATCAAACTTTTGGCCTCTAGCCCGCATCCAACAAGCGTAAAAAGCTATTGAATTGAAAGCACTTATGACATCGTTTCGCATCAGCTTTTGTTGTACCAATACCGACTCTGAGCCCTGGCTGGCAGGTTTACGCGCCGCGTTGCCCCAGGCCGATGTGTCACTCTGGCAGCCCGGTTCTGCCCCTGCCGACTACGCCGTGGTGTGGGCACCGCCCCAACAATTCTTTGACGAGCAACCTCAGCTCAACGGTATCTTCAATATCGGTGCCGGGGTTGATGCGTTATTGAAATTGCGCCTGCCGCCACAAGCCGTGGTGGTGCGCCTGGAAGATGCGGGCATGGCGGTGCAGATGGCCGAATACGTGTGTCAGGCCGTCATCCGCCACTTTCGTGACCTTAACGCCTATGCCGACGACGTTTGCCGTGGCAAGTGGACGTTTTACAAGCCGCGCCAACGCAGTGATTTTTCCGTGGGAGTGATGGGCCTGGGGGTGTTGGGCACGCGGGTGGCGCAGGCACTCAAAGTCTTTGAGTTTTCGGTGAATGGCTGGAGCCGCTCACCCAAGGTGCTCGATGGTGTGCAACCCTTTGTGGGCCCGGCGCAGTTCGATGATTTTCTGGCCAGCAGCCGGGTGCTGGTGAACCTGCTGCCGCTGACACCCGAGACTGCCAATATTCTTAACCGCGACACGCTTGGCCGCCTGCAGCCGGGCGGCTATGTCATCAATGTGGCACGCGGCGCGCATCTGGTCGATGATGATTTGCTGGCGCTCATTCAAAGTGACCACCTGGCGGGTGCGTTGCTGGACGTATTTCGCACCGAGCCGTTGCCGCCCGAGCATCCCTTCTGGCGTGAACCCAAGATCACCATCACCCCGCACACCTCGGCGCGTACCCTGCGCGAGGACAGCATCGCGCAGATGGTTGGCAAAATTGCCGCACTGCAGCGCGGCGAACCTGTGGCTGGGCTGGTGGATGTGGGCCGGGGATATTGAGGCGATGGCTTACTGTACCCACCACTGAAGCATGTGCCAAATCGAGCAAAATACGATGATTAGTTGCCCTATCAACCCTGGAGATGTATGAATCAAGCCGCCCTGACACCTGCCACACCGCCCGCAGCCACCCGGCCTGAACTGCCTGATCATCTGTCGGCTGATCCGCGCAGCGCGCACCATGTGGCGGCCGTGTTTGAGCACGACATTGGTATCCGCTTCAATGGCCGGGATCGCACGGACGTGGAGGAATACTGCCTGAGTGAAGGTTACGTCAAAGTACCAATGGCCAAATCGCGTGACCGCAAAGGCAACCCGCTGACCATCAAGTTAAAAGGCAAGGTTGAGGCGTTTTACCTCTGAACCGTACCGCGTTCGTCAAATAGCGCTGAATTTCAGAGAGTCAATATGCCCCTTCCCACACGCGTGAAACTGGTCGATGTTGGCCCCCGTGACGGTCTTCAAAACGAAAAACAAAGCGTACCTGCCGCCATCAAAATCGCGCTGGTGCACCGCCTGCAGGCCGCTGGCCTGAAAGAGATCGAAGTCACCAGCTTTGTGTCACCCAAATGGGTGCCCCAAATGGCTGACAACACCGAGGTGATGGCGGGTATCTTGCGCCAGCCGGGCGTGCGCTACTCGGTGCTGACGCCCAACCTCCAAGGCTTTGAAGCAGCGCTTTTGTCCAAAGCAGATGAAATCGTGGTGTTTGGTGCGGCCAGCGAGGCTTTCAGCCAGAAGAACATCAATTGCAGCATCGCCGAGAGCATCGAGCGTTTTGCACCCGTGGTGGCGGCTGCGCGAGCGGCGGGCATCTACGTGCGGGGTGCCATGAGCTGCACCGTAGGCTGCCCCTATGAGGGCGAGGTGTCGCCACAGCGGGTTGGCTACCTGGCGGGGCTGATGAAAGGCATTGGCGTGCAGCATGTGGGGGTGGCCGACACCATTGGTGTGGGCACGCCGCTCAAGGTGCAGCGCGCAATGCAAGCCACGCTCAAACACTATGACCTGGCCGATGTTTCCGGTCATTTTCACGACACTTATGGTCAGGCACTCGCCAATACGCTGATCTGCCTGCAACTGGGGATCTGGCAGTTTGATGCCTCCGTTGCCGGTCTAGGCGGCTGCCCGTATGCCAAAGGCGCTACCGGAAACGTAGCAACCGAAGATGTGGTGTACATGCTGCACGGCATGGGTATTGACACCGGCATTGACCTGGACAAGCTGATCGACGCGGGGCAGTTCATCAGCGATTTTCTGGGGCGACCCACCAACGCACGTGCCGGCAAAGCCTTGTTCAACAAAAGGAGCGCCTGATGTCTGGCGCTCAGCGCAAGCCCCTACACGACAAACGCCACCCAAATGGGAAAATTAATTGTACTCTGGCCCCAATTAAATCACCGTGTCGGGCGGTGTGCAAAATGGATGAGGCGACTGGCTTTTGTGTGGGGTGTTTGCGCAATTTGGGTGAGATTGCCGCCTGGGGCCAAGCGGACGAAGACTTCAAGCAACAGGTGTTGCTGCAAATTGCGGTGCGGCAGATCACACATCAGGGTTTGATTGTCTGAAATTTGCAAAAACCTAGGGTTTACCCGTGGTTTTTTTGAATTTTTGACATCAGATTAGTCCGAACGGACTATTGCAGTCCCCTCCAATTGCATTCAGAATACATCCTATGGTTGAATTAAGTCTTGATTTAAGTCAACCATTTAAGTCACAAGCCCCGTCCTCCATCTGTCACATCCTTTGAAAGGGAAATTTTTATGAAACTTAACAAACTCGCAGCAGCCGTCGCTGTTGTTGCACTGACCGCCGTGGCTACACAAGCCAATGCGGCCAGTTGGAATTACACGCTCGGTACGACATCGAGCTTCGCCGGTGTTACGAATGTCACGTTCGATGCGCCGTTTTTGGCACCCTTGGGTACGGTCAGTACCTTTACAGTGACTGATGGTGTCAATGGCGATGCTACGTACAACATGGGCGCCATTTACAACACCTCCATCAGCAGCATCACAGCCAGGCCAATTGGGTCAACGGGTAATTTTTGGTCTGTGGGTAGTTCGCCTGCTAGCCAAAACGGCCCTGGTACGGTCAGCTTCAGCGGTGCCGCCGCAGGTGGTGTTGGCTACTACGGCTTCCTGTATGGATCCTCTGATGTTTATAACGACGTGACCTTCACTTTTCAGGATGCCACCACATTGACGATCAATGGGTCGCAAGTTCCGAATGGAACTGGTAACCAAGGTGTCTCACGCTATGTAAACGTTTTTGCTGACATTGGAAACAAAATCACAGGTGTTTCGTTTGCATCGACAACCTACCTTGATGTGAACAATGTGTTGCGCAGTGGCAATGCCTACGAAACAGACAATCATGCGTATTCTGTAACAGCCGTTCCAGAACCCGAGTCTTACGCCATGATGCTGGCAGGCTTGGGCCTGATGGGTGCAATTGCCCGTCGTCGTAAATCCAAATCTGTGTAATTTTTCTGCACGGTTAGCCCAAAAAAAACCCACCTTTTGGTGGGTTTTTTTGTATCGAAATGGTCAAAAACTTGTCTCAATCGATTGAGTTATATTCTTTACAATAGTTCATAACTTCAATCATGGGATATCACTTGCATGGAAAACCGACGGGTGTCCAATACTGTTGATCTTTCGCAATTCTTTGGCCTGATTTCTGAGATCGTCAGTGTGCGTCGGCACATTGACCTGATGAAGTGGCTGCAGGGCGACGTTCAAAAATATTTGCCGCATGACATCATGGTCGCCGCGTGGGGTGACTTCCATTTGGGGCTGATTCATTACGACGTGGTGTCTGCTCTTCCTGGTGTCCGCTCTGAAAACGCAGCGGCCGAGTCCATTGCCCCCCTGCTGAAAGACTTGTTTGACCGTTGGGTAGACCACGACCGCAAACCCTTCGCCATGCACGCGGGTCTTGACGGGTTTCAGTGGGATGGCAATGAAAAAGAAGGTGTTATCCGTGATGCCATGCGCGCCATGCGTTCGTCATTGATACACGGCATCAGCGACCAGCGTGGGCGGCATGACTGTTTGTATGTGTTGCTCAACTCCCAACCCAAGCGGGATCGGCGCGAAAGCACTTCCTTCAAGTTCCTGTTGCCCTATATCGACAATGCTTTGCGCCAGGTAGAGCTGATGCCGCACCAAACGCCCGTCATTCAGCCAATTCCTGTGTCCGTTACAGAGGTCAGCGCTGATGAGAGCAGTGAATCTGGCTTGAGCGGACGTGAAGTTGAAATCATGAAATGGGTGGCCCAAGGTAAAACCAATGGCGAAATTGGCAGCATTCTGAACGTCAGCTCCTTCACCGTCAAAAATCACATGCAGCGCATTTTTAAGAAATTGGATGTTTTCAGTCGTGCCCAAGCGGTGTCGGCCTTTATGAATGCCACCAGTTCGGTCGAGTAAACCGGTCACATGCACAAAAGCACTTTTCTCAGCAAAACCGCCTCGGGCTTGACCAAATCCGAGCCTGGCCCTCTTGGCAAAGACAACTTGCTCAGTGTCATAGAGTCTGGTCTTGAGCCCTTTGTGCAAGTGCTCTCGCTATGGG
>CXWL01000122.1_pt1 | contig 12739 bp, 10 predicted proteins | sample 590931 | NCBI WGS metagenome assembly CXWL01 (sample SAMEA3498368, study PRJEB10139) | groundwater metagenome | biome: water well; material: biofilm material | place: Germany | collected 2015-04-27
CTGCTACGACATTACCGACCAGGGAAATTGGGAGCATCGAAATATCCCGAATCGACTGCGTCCCATCGAGGCCGTACTCAAGGAATTGAACCTCACCATCGATGAGCTGAGCGAGACGATCTCTCGCGTACGTCCCCTCCTCTATCGCGCCCGCCAAACGCGAGTTCCGCCCGGACTCGACGACAAGATCATCACAGCTTGGAATGGCATGCTGATCTCAGCGATGGCCGAGGCAGGCCGTGTATTAGGAATCAGACGCTACATCGATGGAGCCATGAAGGCAGCAGACTTTCTCTTGCTGGTGCATCGAACATCAGAGGGAACACTGCTCCGTACCTCGCGGCAGGGCCGAGCCCATCTCGATGGAGTCCTGGAGGACTATGCCTATCTGGCAGAAGGCTTGATCGACCTCTATGAAGCCTGTGGGCAGGAACGCTATCTCACGACCGCGCTTCAATTGGGGGAGCGGATGGTCAGTTCATTCCAGGACAAGGACCAGGGAGGGTTCTACACGACCGCAACGGCTCATGAAACGTTGATTATACGAGCGCGGGAGGGAGCGGATGGTGCAACACCCAGTGGGAACGCCGTGGCGGTTTCAGCCCTCGCCAGACTCTCCTTTCATTACGATCGCCAGGATCTGCGCGAGGCGGCAATCGGTGGAATTCGCGCCTATGGCCGCCAGATAGCCAGGTATCCGAGAGCCTTCGCCAAGACGCTTGCCTCGGTTGATCTGTTAGGGGAAGGGCCGATTGAATTGGCTTTTGTCGGAGCGCCCAGCGATCCTGGGCTGGAGGCATTGCAGCTCGCCGTGCGCGAGCTCTTCTTGCCGAATCGTGTGATTGCCTCCAGCGATGGAACCGGGACGCCATCAAGCCATCCCCTATTGGCTGGCAAGGGATTGCTGGATGGGAAAGCGGCCCTCTATATCTGTCGAAACTTTTCCTGTCAGCGTCCGCTCACCGACCCACGGGAGGTTGCAGAGGCACTGTTGTCAGCGTCACGACGGACAGATCAGCCTATCCAACAGACACTCTTGCAAGGAGCATCACTCGCAGGATCAGCGAGTCCTGAGGGAACAGCCAGGTATGTTGCGCGTATCCTGAGTCATTCTCGCCATGAAGGCCGTATGGAACATGGTTATGGCCGGTTCGGCGCCACAGGATTGACAACGTCCCGACTCGGGTTCGGAACCTATCGGGTCGCTACAACAGATCCGGAACATCGAGAGGCCCTCAAGAAGGCTCTGCGAGAAGGCGTCAATCTAATCGATACCTCGACGAATTACATGGACGGAGACAGTGAACGTCTGGTCGGTTCTGTCTTAAGCGAGTCGATCAAGAACGGAGAGCTGACTCGTGAAGAGGTGATCGTCGTCTCGAAGATCGGCTATGTGCAAGGAGACAACTTGAAACAGGCGAAGGCACGGGAACAGGCCGGGCGCCCCTACCCTGACATGGTCAAATATGGCGAGGGCATCTGGCATTGTATCCACCCGGAGTATCTAGCCGATCAACTCGCATTGTCGTTGGACCGCCTTGGGTTAACTAAGCTCGATGTCTGTTTACTGCACAACCCGGAATACTTTCTGTCCGAGGCAGCGCCTCATGAAGGAGGAGATCTCGTAGCGACGCGGGATGCTTTTTACCGCCGGATTGAACAGGCTTTCGCATTTTTTGAGTCGCAAGTGGCGGCGGGGCGGATCAGCTATTACGGCGTGTCGTCGAATACGGTCACAGCAGACCCATCCAATGCCGAGGCGACGTCACTCTCTCGCCTCTGCGATGCGGCGCGAGCTGCCGCTGTATCGCAGCAAGTAGCCCGTCACCACTTCGCAGTGCTGCAATGCCCCATGAATCTCTACGAAGCAGGCGCGTTGGTGATGTCCAATACCGGCGTAGATCAGCATGAGACGGTGTTGGAGGTGGCGCAACGAGAAGGGATTGCCGTGCTGGTCAATCGTCCGCTCAATGCCATGCCGACGAACATGAGCGGTGTGGTTCGATTGGCGGATTTCCCACTCGAAGGCGACCCGGTGGATTTCGATCGCCAATGCCGGACAGTTGCGGCGCTTGAAGAGGAATATCGCAAGGCCATTGCCCCGGCCCTTCAACATAGCGGTCAAGGGATGGCCCCGGCAGACTTCTTTACCTGGGCCATTGAGCTACCGCGCGTGAGGCCTCAGATCCAAGGCCTGGAACATTGGGAACAGATCGAGCATCAGATGATCGCGCCGCATATCAATCAAGTGATGCAAGCGCTGACACGGCATCTGACCGGAACGGCCGCCGAGCAATGGGAGGCCTGGCGTGACCGCTATGTGCCGCAGCTACTCATTCTGTTAGGCGGGCTTCGTCGAGAAGCCACCGAGCGGAGTCGTGCCAAAACCGCCATGCTATCAGCGGCCCTAGATCCCCTGCTGCCGGAAGCCAGACGCAAAGAATCACTGTCACGAAAAGCCTTGTCGGTGCTGGCGAGCACCCCCGGTGTGGCCTCTGTGTTGAACGGAATGAGGACGCGGAACTATGTCGAAGACTCTCTAGCCATCTTGAAATGGGAGCCGATGCCGACGGTGAGACCCCTCTACGAAGGGGTGCGGTCACGGTGATGATCTGGTGGGTGTGAAATCAGCGACCGGTGGTGTGCTGGCGTCTCGTGCTGAGCGATTCGATTCTCATGGTGACGTCACGATATTGCGGTGCTTCACGCCGGAGCCATCGATAGGCCTCCAACGCGTCAGGGATACGCCCGAGAGACTCTAATGTCCGCCCTAAGAGATAAAGGATTTGCACTTGTTCTTTCACTGATGTCGTGGGTATTTGAAGGGCTCGACGAAAGGCCGCGACGGCTTCTTCTTGTTTTCCGCTCTGCTTGAGGCACAGGCCCATTTGGGCCAAACCCTTGAGCGCATATGCGGGGTCTTGTGCAGCTTTCTGGAAATGTTCTGCTGCCTGTCTGAACAGGCCTACATTCTTAAGCGCCGAACCTTGTTCGTATGCTTCGTGTCCGTCTGGTGCCCCTGTCGATACAGTGGCATCGATGGTCTGTAAAGTCGCTTCCAGAATCAGAGCACGCACTTCATTCTCCGACGAAGATTGGCGTGAGGCTGGACGGTTCTCTTGTATCAGGGATAATGCGTTGGTTTCGTTCACGTTCTTGTTTCCTGTGGGGTATGGGTGCAATGGCAATAAGTTCGCAAGTCTTGGACCATTCAAGGTGGTTTTCAAACCCTTTACGTTTCAATGTCTTTGAGCCAGTGGTTCGGCAGATTCGTTCATAATTGATCCTGCTGCCTGGGCGGAAGGTTGAGGTTACGGTTGAGGCTTAGGTTCTGGCTAAGTAAGTTGAGTCTTTTTGCTCAACCTTAGCCTCGACCTCAGCCTTCCCCCTGGGCCTCAGCCTTAGCCTCTTTAGAAAGTGACCTGCCGAAGATTGTGGCGGTTGGCAGCAAACCACTGCATGGTTTTCTTGAGTCCTTCCCGGAGCGATTGCTGCGCTTGAAAACCAAAGAGTTGCTTGGCCCGGCTAACATCCAAACACCGTCGAGGTTGCCCGTTGGGCTTGGTGGTATCCCAGGCGATCTGTCCCGTAAAACCGGCTTCCGCGGCAATTATGGTGGCAAGATCGCGAATCGTGACTTCTTCCCCTGTCCCCAGGTTTACGGGTAGACTGCCTTCATAGTACTCAGCTGCGCGCAGGATACCTTCTGCGGCGTCCTCCACATACAAAAATTCTCGTGTCGGCGATCCATCCCCCCACAGCGTGAGTGTGCCGTGGCCTGCTTCTCGTGCGGTCACGCATTTGCGGATGAGGGCGGGGATGACGTGGGACGTTTCCAGGTCGAAGTTATCGCGAGGGCCGTAGAGATTGACCGGAAATAGCACGATGGAATTGAACCCATACTGTGCACGATAGGCCTGCGACTGGACCAGCATCATTTTCTTTGCAAGGCCATAGGGTGCATTGGTTTCTTCGGGGTAGCCATTCCAGATGTCGTCTTCTTTAAATGGAATCGGGGCAAACTTGGGGTAGGCACAGATGGTGCCCAACGCCACGAACTTCTTCAGTCTCTGTTGGCGCCCGACTTCGATGAGCTGAGCCCCCATCATCAGGTTGTCGTAGAAAAACTTTCCTGGATTGGCTTGGTTCGCGCCGATCCCTCCGACCCGTGCCGCCAGATGGATGACCATATCGGGGGTTCGATCGCGGTACAGTTGCTTCACCGCTTCCATCTGCACGAGATCGTAGTCTTTGCTGCGGGGAACGAAGATCTCTTGGCAGCCTTTCGCCCGGAGCTGTTCTACGACAAACGACCCGAGAAAGCCGGCTCCCCCCGTGACGACGACACGCTGCTCTTTCCAAGAAAATGTCATAACCGCGTGAATGCCTCCAATCTTAAACCCTCAGCCTTTCTTCCTCGTGCCATCCAGTTTTTCTTTCTCTATGGCCAGATCCGCGTCAACCATCATGGCGATCAACTCTTGGAACTTTACCTTCGGTTGCCAGCCAAGCTCTTTCTTCGCTTTGCTCGCATCGCCAATGAGGAGGTCTACCTCGGTGGGACGATAATACTTCGGGTCGATCTTGACATGTTTCTTCCAATCCAGTTTCAGACGGTCGAATGCAAGCTCGAGCATTTCCTTGACGGTGTGCGTTTCACCGGTGGCAATGACATAATCGGTGGGAACTTCCGTCTGCAACATCATCCACATGGCTTCGACGTAGTCGCCGGCGAAACCCCAGTCGCGCTTGGCGTCAAGATTTCCCAGGAACAGATCCTGCTGGACACCCAACTTGATTCGTGCTGCCGCTTTCGTAATCTTGCGCGTGACGAACGTCTCGCCTCGCCGGGGCGATTCATGGTTGAATAAAATGCCGTTACAGGCAAAGAGGCCGTAGGCTTCTCGATAATTGACCGTCACCCAGTAGGCGTAAACTTTAGCCGCTCCGTAGGGACTGCGGGGATAGAACGGCGTCGTTTCGCGCTGGGGCACGTCTTGTACTTTGCCAAACATCTCGCTCGACGAGGCCTGATAAAACTTCGGCTTCAGCCCTGACTCCCGAATGGCTTCCAGGAGACGGATCGCGCCGAGCCCGGTAATTTCGCCGGTATACTCGGGAATATCGAAGCTCACGCGCACGTGACTTTGTGCGCCCAGGTTGTAAATTTCATCGGGCTGGATCCTTCGGATGATATGGTTCAGCGAACTCGCGTCGTTGAGGTCGCCATATACCAATTCAAGTCGCCGATGTGGAACGTGCGGGTCCTCATAAATAGGATCGATTCGCCCCGTATTGAACGAACTCGACCGCCGAATAATACCGTATACCTCATAGCCCTTCCCGAGAAGCAACTCTGCCAGATACGACCCATCCTGGCCGGTAATTCCGGTGATCAACGCTTTTTTCACAAGTCCACTCCTTACATTTCGTTGGAAGCGGTTAAATTATGGCGTGATCGCGAAGCATTGTCTACAGGCTCCGTGGTCTTGCGCCAAGCCTTCTCTCCACATTAGAATGGCCTCGCTGAAGGGGACGAGGGATACGTGCAAGTCTTGAAGACGATCACTATACGTCGGGGCCTCATATTCGCCTTTGTCATGTGTTGCGCTTTTCTCGTGGCCCACATCGTGAACGCGGTGATTGCCGAGGCTTTGTCTGTTCCGACAGGTTTGATCGCGCCATCGTCTGCCTCCGACCGAGAGGTTGATGTGAGAGCTGCCCTGCCTGTTTTAGTTGAGCGCATTCGGACGAGCGGACTCTTTCCTCTGCCGCCGGACCCCCTTAACATAAACGCCTCTGGGTTCAGCGCACCGCCTGCCCGTGCTCCCTTAAATCTGGCGTCGAAACTCAAACTGCTGGGGGTGGTGATCGGCGATCGTGAAGGGGTTTCGGCGATCGTTGAAGAACTCTCCAGCAAACGCCAGTTATTTTTCAAGCTGCATGAACAGATACCCGATGTGGGTGAGATCAGCGAAATCCGCCGAGACGGAATAGTCGTTCGTCAAGGCGATCAGCAGGAGTTGCTGGAACTCGCCGCCTCGCAGACCGAGAAACCCCCGGCTGCCCCAGCCACAGCTGGATCAGCCGTAGTTCCCACGCCTGGGAGTCCGGTGCGCGCGGTGCTTGATCGGAGAGAAGTTGAACAAGCGGTGAGCGATCTGCCCAAGCTGTTGTCTCAGGCGAGGGCCGTGCCCAACTCGGTGAATGGAGCGATGAACGGGTATCGCCTGGACTATATCGCACCCTCCAGCTTTTACGAGAGAATTGGGCTGAAGTACGGGGATGTCCTCCAGCAGGTCAATGGCGTGGACATTCGCGACCCAGGTACGATGCTCACGCTCTTTCAACAGCTTCGCAGTGAAAAGACAGTGAAACTTGACGTCCTGCGCAACAATCAGCGAACTGCCATGACATTCGACATCCGCTGAGTCCGCTGTATCCTCGTTAGTTACAACCCCTTCTTGCTGTCAACAACCCGGTTTGTTTGGCCTATTTGGTTTATCTGGTTAGTTTCGTTCAACCAAAGAACCAGATAGACCAGATACCTTGTCAGGGGTATCAGGTAGAGAGTATTCTTTTAATTTTTAACGCTTTCCGGGTTTGCTCTAGCGGTGAAGGGTTCTCCCGGTGATAAGCCGTCCATTATTGGGTCTTCGCTGATGAATAACGAACGTTCCAGTCGACCGCTCATAGGAGCGATCCTCGAAGACAAATTCGGCTTGACCGAAGCCAAATTGCTTGAAGCGATTAATCTTCAAGGAGCCAAGGGAGGCCGCCTCGGTGAAATCCTGATCCGACTCAGGGCGATCACCGAAGAGCAACTCCTTCAGGCGCTGGCCATTCAATTTGAACTTCCCTGGCTTCCGAATCTTGATGTGAGCCAGGTCGACCATGAATGGGTCAAGAAGGTTCCGATCCATTTCGCCCGCCGCTACCATGTGCTCCCTCTCAAGGTAGAAGATGGAGCGGTGCTTGTCGCGACGACTGATCCTATGGAATCGGCTGCATTGGACGACCTTCGCCTTTTACTGGGACTCCCGATTAAATCGGTGCTGACAAGCAGCTTGTCGCTCCTGGCCTGTTTGAACCGTGTCTATGACGAAGCCGCGAGCCCTGCGGGCGCAGAGCAAGTGATGGAGGATATTGCGGCCAGTGAGAGCCTGGACCAGATTGCTCATGAGTTGGATGAACCGCAAGATCTCCTCGATGCCACGGACGAAGCCCCCATCATTCGGTTAGTCAATTCCGTGCTCTTCCAGGCGGTCAGGCAACGAGCGAGCGATATTCATTTCGAATCGTTCGAACGGGGGCTGGTCGTGCGGTATCGCATCGATGGAGTGCTCTATCCCGTCTTAACACCTCCGAAACATCTGCAGGCTAGTATTATCGCGCGACTGAAAATCATGGCGAGCTTGAACATTGCGGAGAAGCGCTTGCCGCAGGATGGCCGTTTTCGAATCAGGACGGCTGGTAAGGATGTCGATCTGCGTGTCTCGGTGCTGCCGACCTCCCATGGCGAACGGGTGGTCCTGCGTCTATTGGAAAAAGAGAACCGCCTGCTGAATCTGCAGGAGATGGGGTTTTCGCAAGATCGGTTGGGGATCATCCTGCAACTGATCCAGTTGTCGCACGGCATCATTCTCGTGACCGGGCCGACCGGGAGCGGGAAGACAACGACGCTCTATGCGGCCTTGACTCACATCAATGCGCCGGACAAGAACATCATTACCGTCGAGGATCCGGTGGAATACCAGCTGCTCGGTGTGGGCCAGATGCAGGTGAATCCCAAGATCAACCTGACGTTTGCCGCGGGGCTGCGGTCCATTCTCAGGCAAGATCCCGATGTCATCATGATCGGCGAAATCCGCGATCGTGAAACCGCAGAAATTGCCATTCATGCGTCACTCACGGGGCATTTGGTCTTCTCCACACTCCATACCAACGACGCCGCAAGCGCGGCCACCAGGTTGATCGACATGGGCATCGAACCGTTTCTCGTCGCCTCCTCGGTGGTGGGAGTCTTAGCGCAGCGGTTGCTGCGCCAGGTCTGTTCGGACTGCAAGCAACCCTATCATCCGGCAGATGAAGAACTGATCAGGCTCGGTATCGTCCCGCCGCGGGTACGCCCCACATTCTACCGGGGAGTCGGATGCCCGGCCTGTGCCCAAACAGGCTATCGCGGTCGAACCGGGATTTTCGAACTCCTCGTGCTGGACGATGAGATCCGCCGCCTCATCGGCAACAAGGCGGACTCGGCGTCGATTCGTCAAGCGGCGATGACGAAAGGGATGATCACGTTGAAAGATGAAGGCGCAGAGAAAGTATTTCATGGGGTCACGACGACTGAGGAGCTAATGCGGATTACCCAACAGGAAGTCGAGATTTAGCCCGATGCCGGTCTATCACTATAAAGGTTATCGAAACGACGGCGGAGCCGCGACCGGCATCATCGATGCCGAGAGCCCGAAGGTTGCGCGCGTAAAACTGCGAAAGGTCGGCGTGTTCCCCACCGATATGGTGGAACAGAGCTCTGGTTCGGCTAGTTCCAAAGCTGGTTCAGCTGGAAAATCCTCGGCCGGAATCGGTCGCTCCCCTGCCCTCAGCACAACCGATGTGGCGATGATGACCCGGCAATTGGCGACATTGCTGGTCGCAGGACTGCCCTTGGTTGAAGCGCTCGGAGTGATGGTCGATCAAACCGAGAAAAAAACCGTGAAGAGCCTCATGGCCGATATTCGCGAAGAAATCCGTGGAGGCGCGTCTTATAGCGCGGTACTGGAACGCTATCCGCGCGAGTTCTCCCAGATTTATGTGCACATGGTACGGGCCGGTGAAGCCAGCGGAGCGTTGGACCAGATCTTATTTCGTCTTGCGGAGTTTCTGGAAAAACAGTTGGCGCTCAAACATAAAGTGACGAATGCCGTTCTCTATCCGGCCCTGATGTTGATCGTCGGCGCCTCGGTGCTGTTTTTCCTCATGGCCTTTGTCGTGCCGAAAATTACCGCCGTCTTTACAAGTCTGAAGCAGGCCCTCCCCTGGCCTACCGTTGTACTGATGAGCATCAGCCATTTTCTTGCAGACTATTGGGCGGTGATTCTTGGTATGGTGGGTTTGACAGTGTGGGCAATCCGTCGGGCGATGAAGACGGAAGCGGGACAGACCAAGGCCGACCGATGGCTGCTGAAGATTCCACTTATCGGCGAGGTCGCCCGTATGGTCGCCATCTCGCGGCTCACCAGCACATTGGCCACCATGCTGGCCAGCGGCGTGCAGCTGTTAGATGCCATGGACGTCGCGAAGCGCGTCATGAATAATCGCGTGCTGGAACATGCGGTCGAGGGGGCCAGACAGAATATACGCGAAGGGGAAACGATTGCCGAACCGCTGAAGCGCAGCGGTGAATTTCCCGCGCTGGTGACCCACATGATTGCAGTCGGTGAACGCAGCGGTGAAATGGAAGAGATGCTCCGTCGAATCGGACAAATTTATGATGGAGAAGTGGATCGGGTCATCACACGGTTCACATCGCTTCTGGAACCGATCATGATTTTGGTCATGGGTGTCTTGGTGTTCTTCATTGTGGTAGCAATCTTGCTGCCGATCTTTGAGATGGGACAAATGGTGCGATAGCAGAGGGGGAGCGGCCAGGTGCCCTTCTTGCTCGTAGAACGCGCACGATGAAACTGTGCTCGGCGATGGCGCAGTAAAGGGCAGCCTCGGCCGCTCCCCTAAAGAGAGGCAGAGAGAATTGGACAGGACCTTGCAGGATGATGCGTGATGAGTCTAACGGGAGGTGTTCGATGACTGGAAGAGATCAAGTCGAGAGGATGAAGCTGCTATGGGCAAAACCATATGAATATGCACATTCCTACCCCTTACCTCTGACCCCTCACCCCTCACGCCATATTCTTCGGCGTGAAGGTGGCTTTACGTTCATCGAGATCATGGTCGTGGTGGCCATTCTCGCGATCCTCGCCGCGCTGGTTGTCCCTCGTATCATGGGACGAACCGATGATGCCAAGCGTACGGCGGCCAAGGTTCAGATCCGCAACATCGAAGGGGCCTTGCAACTCTATAAGCTCGACAACGGTGTCTTTCCCTCAACTGAACAAGGATTGAAGGCCTTGGTGGAAAAACCCTCAGTCGGCGTCATCCCAAAGAAATGGAAGATCGGTGGATATCTTCCAAAGCTTCCTGAAGATCCCTGGGCCAACCCCTACAAGTACCTGAGTCCCGGTCAGAGTTCCGCTCTGAGTCCCGGTCAGAGTACTAGTCAGAGAGGTGAGTACGATATTATCTCCCTCGGAACCGATGGCGAAGCCGGTGGCGAAGGCGTCAATGCCGATATTACCAATTGGAACCTGGATAAGGACTAGCAGGATGGGGCAAGGGGTAAAGGGGGTAAGGGGTAATGGATTTACCATTCTGGAAATCATCATTGTGCTGTTCTTGCTCGCCGGTCTACTGGGCATTGTCCTGCCTCGAATTTCGCTGGATGAAAATCTGAGCTCTGTCGGCCGGCGGATGGTCGGGACTGTGCGATCCCTCCAGAGCCTGGCCATGTCGAGCCAGAAGACGGTGCGTCTATACGTTGATCTCGATCGAGGGCTGTACTGGCCGATGATTCTGGATGGGAATCAAGAAAAGATTCCGCCCGACCCAACCTGGGCCACACCGCTGACTCTCCCCGCCACAATTCGCGTTTCAGATGTTCTGCTGAGTCAGGGGAAAAAAGAGTCCGGTCGGGTCGATCTATCCTTTTACCCTACGGGAAGGATTGATCCGATGACGATGCATATGATGGATGCAAAGAACAATATTCTGGCCATTGCTATCGAGCCGGTAACAGGAGCGATCCGCATGAGTGACGAGCGGATTGAGCCTCCCAGGCCGCTTATCATTCCAGAGCGAGTGAAACCCTTGCTTAAGACCTCATAGAAGTAGGTGGTCATCGCACCGCATTGACAAATCTCTACTATTGCAACGAGTATTTATGGGGAGTGAGCGGGGTTTCACGTTAATGGAAGTCTTGATTGCGCTCGGCATTCTTGCCCTCGCGTTGCCGATCCTATTGGGACTTCGCAATTGGGATCTTGACCTCCACGCCAGGGCTAAGGAAATCACGACTGCTACGATCCTCGCGCAGGAAAAATTGATCGAGACGGAACTGGGAGCGCAGTTACCCATCGGCGAGACAGGTGGAGAATTCCTTGCGACCCCATTCGGATCACTGCCTACTGCCGACATTACGAATCGCCCTGCGAATTATCGCTGGAAGAGGATTGTCGCCCCCACACAATTGCCGACAGTGCGGGAAATCAAGATTCAGGTTCTATGGCCCAGAGGGAAAACGGATGAAATGGTCGAGGTCAGCACCTATGTCGTTTCGGCACCCTGAGAACGGCTTTACCCTGGTCGAGGTTCTGCTGGCGGTGTCACTGGTCGCCATGATGGCCACCTTGGTCTTTGGATCTCTCTATGTCACGTTGAGCGCCATCGACACGGCAAGGGCAAACTCAGCTACTGAACAGATCGTTCGCAGTACCTTGCGTGTCATGGCCGACGAGCTGTCGGTCGCCGAAAGCCGCCAGACTCCTTGGATAGGAATCAATGGCCTGCTGGATGGTCGGCCTGCCGATTCGATGGCCTTTCTCACGATGGGCCAGTTTCGAGGGGCGGAGTCGGTCAAAGATAGCGAGCTGGTGCGAATCGTCTATACCAGAGAAGGCGAACGGCTGCTTCGATTCGTACGCAGGAATTTCTACGGTCTGACAGATGAATCGGTCGAGTTAGTCGAGCTAGCTAACAAGGTCAAGGGGTTCAACGTGCGCTATTACGATGGTAAGAGCAAGCTCTGGGTGGATGAATGGACTGGCCGTGGAACTGAGTCTCCAAAAGCGATCTTGCTTGAACTGACGCTGCTCCAAGAGAAAGCGGAACTCCAGACCTACCGCCAGTGGGTGTCGGTGGGGGCCTCATGATGACCTGGCCCATCGCTTTGCCTGACACACTGAAGCTGAAGGCCCCCCTCGGATGGGGACTGGCATCGCTGGCTTGCTTTATCGTATTTCTATTTCTAACTTTCCCCTATGGCCCGCTCCAGAACCGCCTCTTGACCGAACTCAATCGGGCGAGCGGGTGGGAGGTCCGCGCCGCCGATTGGTCTGTAGGACTTCCCGCAGCCATTGAGTGGCGGGATCTCGTTCTTGCGGGGCCGACGATCGGGACGATTCCAGTTGAAGCCGTGCGGGCAACCGTTGGAGTCTTTCAGGCATTGTTAGGGCGACTGGCAATAGACTACACTGTTCAACTGCCTGGGGTGGCGCAAGCGGGGGCTGGGAAAGCCACGGGATCTCTGAATGCGGCCTCGTGGTCCCTGCTTGGTTCGATTGCAGTCGACGGCCATCTCCAACAGATAGATCTTGCGGCAATCTTGAAGCCCTACGTGAGCCGAGGAACTGTCCAGGGAGATTTCAAGCATCGATGGGACAGCGCGCAAGACGCCTCTGCTGCTCTCAAAGGGGAAGGGACCGTGAAGGTTGAAGTCAAGGATCTCGTTGTTGATCAGATTGCTGCCGGCGCGGCTTCGATCCCCTCACTTTCGTTCGATCGGATCCAAGCTTCGCTCGCTTGCCGCGGTGGCACATGCGACGTAACGGAATTGAAGGGAGACGGTGTAGACGGATCGTTTACGGCTCAGGGGCGCGTGACGTTGCAACAACCGGTGCAGCAGAGC
>CXWL01008412.1_pt1 | contig 12737 bp, 11 predicted proteins | sample 590931 | NCBI WGS metagenome assembly CXWL01 (sample SAMEA3498368, study PRJEB10139) | groundwater metagenome | biome: water well; material: biofilm material | place: Germany | collected 2015-04-27
AATCACTGCTATTTATGGATCAGTCAGCCTTATGGGTGAACAATTGCCCAAGCTTACTGATGCGGCAATAAAAAAGTTATTTCTTATTTACCCCTGGGAATTGCCTGATGCCAGAGAAGCGCAGCTTATGCGTGTCAAATCCTGGTTAAAATCAAAACACATTCCATTTGAGGACGAACGCCTACAAGCCAATACTTTTTTACAGTACAGGCATTGGGTGAAACTATTATGCATCTGCTCGACAATTTCTCATCACCCTATATTATTGAACGGGTTGAAGGCATGATATCGAGCTTTGCTAACAGAGGTGTATATCCGCATCTTAGCCTCGGAGCGGGTCAACGATTTGCGTCGAAGGGGAGCTATATTGTCAAGGTTTCTCCCGATGGGCATTTGTCGCCAACAGAAGGATGGATAGTCCCATAAAGCCCGTAGTTTTTTTATTTGCTTACAATGTTAAAAAAGGAAGTTGATATCATGCCTAGTGTTTATAGAACTTGTTTAAGTTCGCTTGCAATTTTTTTAGTTTTGTTAATAACAAGTATGTCCATTAGAGCGGAGACCAGTCCTGAGCAGAGTTATTCGCGTTCTATTCACAGTTATGTGGTTCCCAATGTCAATGTAGTGACACAAGATGGACATAAAACCAAGCTTTCAGCCGTCCTGGATCACGGCGGTCCGGTGATTATGAATTTTATTTTCACGTCCTGTAATGCCATCTGTCCTATCATGACGGCGATATTGTCCAAAGTTCACGAATCAATTGGTACTTCATCGCCGAATCTGCGATTTGTGTCAATCTCAATTGACCCCGAGCATGACACGCCTGAGCAGCTGAGTAAATATGCCAATAGATTTAAAGCCGGATCCAATTGGCAATTCCTGACCGGGGATCTTGCCGAGTTACAGCTTGTGCAAAGAGCCTTTAATGCTTATCGTGGTGACAAAATGAACCATGTTTCATTAACGCTTATGCGAGCCTCCACTAGCGGCTCCTGGGTACGAATTGAAGGACTCGCCAATGCCCATGATCTCATTCGTGAATACAATTTGCTAGTCGATCCCAAGAAACGCAGCCCAAGCAATTGACTCGTAGTAGTTTTTCAAGCTATCTGTTCCGGTAGCAACGAGTTTCTTCCCGGCTTTTCTGCACACTGTGACAGCTGATGCAGTACGCCCTGGCGGTAAGTTTCTCGTAGTGATCCAAATATTGATCGAAACAATGTAAGAGCGCAGCCCGAATGATTCGTATGCGCGCTGCTTTTGCAACACAAAAATGAAAGGTTGTGCAGTACCTATGCTTGCGAAGAGGTCTTGTTGTGAACATCAAAAAGGCAAACCATTTCCTTATTTTTGTCCCAGGCTTTTCAGGATTTCTTTTAAAGGCACCAGATTCATAGTCATTCTGAATAACACTTCGTTATTTTGTAATAAGCCGTAACATTGATAGGTTCTAAGCAGAATGTTGGTCTGGTTTAATCTGTTTTTGGATGATTCGGGCAATTGCCTGACCAGAATATGCAACCGGTCGTTGCTTCTCAACTGGCTGACATGATGCCGGTCAACTGAAATTTCATGAGACGTGTAAACCATGGGATTGAGTTTAAAGTCATGGTTTTCCAGCTGCGCTTTTTCCAGTAATGCCCCGGAGGCCAGGCTGCACGGAAAAATTTCCGGATAATGCGCGATATGGGCCAGTTCGTCAAAATAATCGGATTGTTCCGCTAAAGACCCGGACAGAAAATTTTTAACAGAGCCGTTATTCATATATTTTCGTTTCAGAAAATAATCAGTGTCAGGCACGACGGTCCGGTCAGGAATTTCGTTAAGATCGGGCAACTTGTCAAGCACGGTATCAGCCAAAAACAGGGGCGTCCGGGTTTCTTTTTTAAAGCCCAGCAATACGGTTTTACCGTCTGATTTCATGGCAATGCGATTGCCGAGTGTCAGGTCGGGAATCGTGGTAATCAGCGTTTTTTTAATATCCAGATAAACCGGTATCCGGGGCCGCACCGCGTTTACAAAGGTAATCTGGTAATTACTGAAGCGCAGATTGTTTTCGGCAATGATCAGGTTTTCATGATGCGCTTCCCGGTACAGGCGCATTTGATATTCAATCAGCGTATTGAGCTGGTAACCAAGCACAATAGGGCCTTTGAACGGGTTATGCTTGATCTGTAACCATTTATGCTTGTCATGGAACAAGTTAAAGTCATCAGAAGCGTTGCGCGCTACTTCTATATGGATTTGGTCGAAAGTAAAAGGTGCATTGCTCATTTTTTCTAAGGCGGGAACGCCCGGGTTAAAAACAGTGTCTATAAGTTTGGCTAGTAACTTGCTGTTGTCAACAAGCCAGGCCAGTACGGAATCGATGAAACGGTTTGCTGTAACTGAAATGACATATTTATTCGTTAAACTAACTCACACTATCAAGCGATATTGATAGTGAAACTTTGGCCCGAATGTACTAAGCCCATTTTTGTATCGAGGATGAGCCGGCTATGGCACATGGCCGAAAAAGTGTTATTGATTCGGGTCAACTATACTATTGATAAATGTCTTTGGAGAACCCTCATGTTTGATCAGTGCATAGACGATATAGATTATGAAAATCTGGATGACCTGCCTTTGTTTGACCGGATTGACTGGCGTTTTTGTTTCACCGCGTCAGCGAATACGGATCAGCAGCGCGGCATGGAATTGGAAACGGTTTAATTTAAAACCAATGAAGATGGGGAAAACCGGTTAAATTCAGCTTTGCCGGGAATGCGTGCCCTGTTGGGCGTGTGCAGGTGAGGTTATCTGCCATCGAGCCAATATAGTATCTGCTGATAAGTCAGCACCGCAGGCCCACTCTATAAAATAATTGCCATTGTGAATTCGTTCGAACTCTGCTTTTTCTTTAAGCGGCGCAAAGGCTTCCGATTCAAGATAGGGTCGCATATCAAACAAGCCAGTTTGCCCGTTGTCGGTCGTGATGTATAGAATGTAATTATCTTTTGGGATTATTTTTAGAATGTTCATTGATCCAGTCCTCGAATTGGAAATGGTTTTTTGCCATTAACAGCCAGCTACCAATCAGCCATCAGGTCATCCTGGTGTATCTCAATCCACGCCACAACCAATTTATGCTTCTTGGGCGGAAGCTCTGCAGTCAATACAATTTGTTACGCTTTTGTTAAAAACAGAAGCTAAGGATAATTACAGTTTCGCCAAAACCTCGGCTACCGTAGCACCCATTGCTGCCGGTGTCTGGCAAATGGTTACGCCCAGTTCCTTCAGAATGGCCACTTTTTCGGCGGCGCTTTCGCCGGCTGATGAAATAATGGCACCTGCGTGCCCCATGCGACGGCCTTCCGGTGCAGTCAGGCCGGCGATGTAAGCAATTAATGGTTTGGTCATGTGTTGTTTGGCAAACAGACCGGCTTCCACTTCCTGAGGTCCGCCAATTTCACCGATCATCACTACAACTTTGGTTTCAGGATCCTGCTCAAACTTTTCCAGAATATCACGGTGCGAACTGCCATTGATGGGATCGCCGCCGATACCGACGGAAGTACTGACGCCAATGCCCAGTCTTTTCATTTGATCGGCCGCTTCATAGCCCAATGTGCCTGAACGGCCAACAATACCGACATTACCCTGCATGTAGATATGGCCAGGCATAATTCCGAGCATCGCGCGTCCGGGGCTAATTGTACCTGCGCAGTTGGGTCCGGTCAGAATCATGCGTTGTTCTATCGGAAAACGGCGCAGGAAATTTTTAACCGTCATCATGTCTTGAGTAGGAATGCCGTCGGTAATGGCTACGCAATATTTAATACCGGCATCGGCGGCTTCCATGATGGAGTCCGCTGCAAAAGCCGGTGGTACGAAGATAATGCTGGCTTCGGCACCGGCTTGTTGTACCGCTTCTTTTACGGTATTGAAAACCGGCAGGCCCAGGTGTGTTTGACCGCCTTTGCCGGGCGTGATGCCGCCGACCACTTTGGTGCCGTAATTAATCATGTCCTGAGCATGAAAAGTACCGATTTTCCCGGTAAAGCCCTGGACGACAATACGCGTGGTTTCATTAATCAAAATAGCCATTTTGTTTCCTTAACTTTCTTTGGCAACAGCTTCGTTACGTGCTTTGACTGCTTTTTCAGCGGCTTCAGCCAGGGTTTCAGCAGTAATGATGGGCAATCCGCTTTCGGCGATAATTTTGCGTCCTTCTTCGACGTTGGTGCCTGACAGCCTGACGATTAAAGGAATGGTCATGTCAATTTTTCTTACCGCATGAACAACGCCTTCAGCAATCCAGTCGCATCGGTTGATACCGGCAAAAATATTGACCAGCATGGCTTTAACGTTTTTGTCTGCCAGCACCAGGCGGAATGCTTTTTCGGTACGTTCGGCCGAGGCGCCACCACCGACATCCAGAAAATTGGCAGGCTCGCCGCCGGCCAGTTTAATCATGTCCATGGTTGCCATCGCCAAACCAGCGCCATTAATCATGCAGCCGATGTCACCATCCAGCCCGACATAGCTTAAGCCACGGTCTGCCGCAGCCATTTCACGCGGATCTTCCTGCGTTTTATCACGCAATTCAGAGATTTTTTGTTGACGGAACAAGGCATTGTCATCAAAGCCCATTTTGGCATCCAACGCGACCAGTTCACCACTTTTGGTGACCACCAGCGGGTTGATTTCCAGCATGCTGACATCCAGCGCACGCAAGGCGCGGTAACAGCCTTTAATGGTTTTAACGGCGTGACTTAATATTTCTGAATCAAGACCCAACGCAAAGGCCATTTCACGGGCCTGATAGTCTTGCAGACCTACAGCCGGTTCGATGTAAATTTTGGTGATCGCGCCGGGATTGTTGATGGCCAGTTCCTCGATTTCCATGCCGCCTTGTGCAGAGCCCACCATGACTATACGTTCGGAGCTTCTGTCAACCAGAAAGCAGAAATACAATTCCTTTTCGATTTCGGTACCGGCTTCAACATACAGTCTGCCACAGACTTTTCCGGCAGCACCGGTTTGATGCGTAACCAGTCTTTTTCCCAATAAATAATCGGCAGCCGCGGCTACTTCATCGTGAGTTTTACAGATTTTAATGCCACCGGCTTTGCCGCGGGCACCTGAATGAATTTGTGCTTTAACGGCCCAGACATGGCCGCCGATTTCTCTGGCGCGCTGCACCGCATCTTCCGGGCTGTAGGCCAAACCGCCTTCAGCAATCTTGACGCCGTAGCTGCTTAAAATGTCTTTCGCCTGATATTCATGAATATCCACAGCATTTCCCTCTGATTTATGACTGTTATTATTTGGTTTTAGCGGCGATCGCTTCAGCCGCTTTAACGACATTGTTGGCCATTTTTTCCGAGGCCGCGTCTATCAGGCGGCCATCCAGTGCGGCTGCACCTTTGCCTTGCGCTGCGGCTTCTTGTAACGCGGCCAAAATACGTTTGGCTTTTTCAATTTCAGCAGCAGGTGGTGTGAACACGTCATTGGCCAATGCAACCTGACTGGGATGTATCGCCCATTTGCCTTCGCAGCCCAGTGCTGCTGCACGTTTTGCTGCCATCATGTAACCTTCGGGATCTTTAAAATCGCCGAAAGGCCCGTCAATAGGACGCAAACCAAAGGCGCGGCATGCAACGGTCATGCGGCTGATGGCGGCATGCCACTGATCGCCGGGATAGTCGGGATTAAGGCCGCCGATATTGGTTGTTCTGGCGCGATTGCTGGCGGCATAGTCCGCTACGCCAAAATGTAGGGCTTCAAGCCGGCCGCAGGCGCCATTGCGTGCGATGTCTTCGACATTAGCCATGCCCAAGGCCGTTTCAATCAAGGCTTCGATACCAATTTTATTTTTCAGGCCTTGCTGCATTTCCAATTGATTCAACATGGCTTCCACCATATAGACATCGGAATAAACGCCCACTTTGGGGATCAGGATGGTATCGATTTTGGCACCGGCCTGTTCGACTAAATCGACGACGTCGCGGACCATATATTGTGTATCCAGTCCATTAATGCGCACAGAAACAGTAACGCCGTGGCCTTTCCAGTCCATGTCATTGATGGCTTCAATAATATTTTTTCTGGCTCGCAGTTTATCGTCCGGAGCGACCGCATCCTCAAGATCCAGAAAAATAAAGTCGGCACCACTCTTCATAGCTTTTTCAAACATATCCGGATTGGACCCCGGAACCGCTAATTCACAACGTTGAACCCGTTGAATCGACGCTGTGTACAGAGTGTGGCTCATTGCTAACTACCTGCTTTATTTTTTGGTACTGAAGTACCGGAATGATTAAACCAGCTTGAGGCCTTGGCAAAAAATAACTTCCCGAAATTAGACTGTAGGATGTGCTGAGGCACGAAGCGCATCATTATTGGATGCGTATGTCGCGAGCGATGCGCCTCCTACAATATAAGGAAGTTATTTTTTACCTTATTCTTAAGCTGGAAACAAATAAACGGACAATTGTACTTTCAGTACCGCTAAAGTCAATTTTTAAAGCACTGATTCTTCGAATAGTCGGGTGAACCAATGCTTGCCGATTAATTATGGCTATGTCATTATGGACGATTTTTCGATATTATGTTTTTATCCCGAATAGCATTCTTTTCCAACTACCAATTAACGAGGCAAACACATGGCTGGCCGTAACCACCTTTATATACCGGGCCCAACGAACGTACCCAATGAAATTCTGAATGCGATGCATATTCCGATGGAAGATCATCGTTCTCCGATATTTCCTAACTTATTGAAGCCATTGCTTAGCGATCTGAAGAAGATATTCAAAACGGAAGCAGGGCAGGCGTTTGTATTTCCGGCAACCGGAACAGCCGGTTGGGAGATTGCTTTAACCAATACCTTGAATCCAGGCGACAAAGTGCTCATTTATCGATTTGGTCAATTTAGTCATCTTTGGGCTGAAATGGGCAAAAGGCTGGGATTTGATGTTGAAATCCATCAGGAAACCTGGGGTAAGGGCATACCGCTGGATCGGCTCGAACAGCGCTTGAAAGAAGATACAAAACATGAAATCAAAGCGGTTCTGGCAACGCATAATGAAACGGCTACCGGCGTAACCAGTGATATTGGCGGCGTTCGTAATGCGCTGGATGCAGCCAGTCATCCGGCCTTGTTATTCGTTGATGGCGTCAGCTCGATCGCCAGCATCGATTTTCGCATGGACGAATGGGCGGTTGACGGTGCAATCAGCGGTTCTCAGAAGGGCTTTATGTTACCGGCCGGTGGTGCATTCTTAGCGTTTAGCCAAAAAGCCCTGAAGGCCACTGAAACATCAACCTATCCACGTTGTTTTCTGGATTTGAGAGATCAGGTAAACTCCAACAAAGACGGCTACACACCTTATACACCGGCATTGCCTATTCTGTACGGCTTACGTAAAGCGTTGGACATGCTGTTGGAAGAAGGCCTGGAAAATGTTTATGCAAGACATTTCCGTCTGGCGGAAGGCACCCGTAAGGCGATCGCTGCCTGGGGCATGAAATTATGCGCTCAACCCGGTTTTGAATCCAACACCGTATCTGCAGTGGTTGTTCCCGAAGACAAGGATGCCCGCGCCGTTATCAGCACGGCTTTCAGCAAATACAATATTTCGCTGGGTGCAGGTTTATCCGAATTGTCCGGCAAAGTTTTCCGGATTGGCCATGTTGGCGACATGAACGATGTGTCCATGCTGGGCGCCATAGCAGGCGTCGAGATGGCGCTGCTGGACAACGGTTTTAACATCAAGCCGGGCAGCGGCGTAGCTGCAGCCATCGAGTATTATCGTACTACAGCGAAAGGTTGATAATCGGAGGCGCAAGATGAGTAAATTTTTAATTTTGCGCCTTCGTTTGCTTTTAAAAACCTCACGAAATTCGTAATAGAGAAAGCCCATGGACAAGCCTAAAGTCATCGTCACCCGAAAATGGCCTGCTGAGGTCGAAGCAAAATTAACGGCATTGTATGATGTCCGCTTGAATGACAGCGATGTTCCGATGACAGCGGATCAACTGAAGGCAGCCTTGCAAACAGCGGATGCATTGTTGCCCACGGTTACCGATCCGATTACGGCCGATATTCTCAGTGTTGCTGATAAACGCACCAAAATCATTGGCAATTTTGGTGTCGGCTATAACAACATCGACATTAAAACAGCCAAGGCGCAGGGGCTGGTCGTTACCAACACGCCGCACGTGTTAACCGACTGCACTGCCGATATTGCCATGTTGCTGTTGTTAATGTCGGCACGCCGGGCTTCGGAAGGTGATCGTCTGGTGCGGCATCAACAGTGGACCGGTTGGCGGCCGACGCACATGCTCGGGCAAAAAGTAAGCGGTAAAACACTGGGTTTGATCGGTTTCGGCCGGATTGCACAAGCCATGGCCAGAAAGGCGCATCATGGCTTCGGCATGAAGATTCTGTTTTGCAACCCATCCCAACCGGCACAAAGCATCGTTGACGAGTTGCAGGCCGTCCGTTGTGAAACTGTCGAGGAATTACTGACAGAAGCGCACTTCGTTTCGTTACATTGCCCGGGTGGGGAGGCCACTCGTCATTTGATCAATGAGCAACGATTGAAACTGATGCGTCCAACGGCACATTTGATCAATACGGCACGCGGTGATGTAGTCGACAGTAATGCCTTGATCAAAGCTTTAAAAGAAGGCTGGATTGCCGGCGCGGGCCTTGATGTATTTGAAGGTGAGCCCAATATCAACCCGGGTTTTTTGGAACTCGACAATGTGGCTTTATTGCCTCACCTGGGCAGTGCAACCGAAGAAACGCGGGTGGCTATGGGTAATCGTGTATTGGCTAATATTGCCGAATTTTTTGCTGGCCGCGAACCAGGAGACCGGGTTGTTTGACAGCTATCGACTAGCCTATTTCATTGCCAAACCGAACGGGCAGGAATTAATACCCGCATAAGGCGGAAACCTTTGTCAGGATTCCGCCTTGCAAGGCTTTACGGTAAGGTTTTAACGCTTAAAATGTTGCTATAAGCCGATTTTCCTGTTGCATTCGAAGCTGTAACCCGAAAGCTATAGCTGGCATTACGTCTTAATCCGGTGTTAGAAAAGGTTGTAACATTGGTGCCGACTGAGCCAACCCTACTAAAGCCGCTACAGTTAATCCCTCTACAACGTTCAATTTGATAGTTCAACTCATTGGATGCATTATCTGTCCAGGTTAAAACGGCTTGACTGGAAGAGACTGAAACACGCGCAAGATTGCTGGGTGCAGTGGGTGCTACCGAAGTTAAAACAACCGGCGCTATTTTTGCTGTATTTTGTCAGGCCGACGATTATGTCGACTTCGCAAATCAAACAGTTAATTGGCCTGCCGATTTTGGGAAGCGTGTCCTTGAAATCCTCGCCAGATTTAATCGCAAAAAACAAAACGGAAGCCCTCAAATATGGTTATGCGTCGTTCGGGCTGGTTTGTATTTATGTAGGCTTGATGACGGTTGATCTGTTTGAGATAAAGGTACTGAGCCTTTCGCATTGGTTGTAAGTCTTTACTAGCTGACCCAAACACGAATCATCCCTCCCTGACTGAACTTGATCAAGCAGTTCAAAAAAGCCGTTTAGCTGTAATCCGGCTATGTTTTCAGGCTTTCGAAATCTTATTGCCCTTTAATCATCCGACTTGCGGTATTCTTTAGTTTTTGGGCCTGTTGTATTAACATCGAGATGACTACCAAAACCGCACTATCGATAGAAAAGTTAACCAAAAGCTATCAGGAATCTGATCAGCAGCATGTGATTTTCAGCGATTTATCCATGCAGATTAATCAGGGTGAGTTTGTTGTTCTGCTGGGGCGAAGCGGCTCGGGCAAGTCTACTTTTCTAAACCTCATCAGCGGGATTGACCCGCCTGACAGTGGCAGGATAGTCATTAACGGGATTGATATTACCGGTCTTTCCGAACATGATCGCACCTTATTTCGCCGCCATCATATCGGTTTTGTATTCCAGTCCTACAATCTGATTCCAACTTTGACCGTTGCAGAAAATCTGTTGCTGCCATTGGAATTGATACAACCAGTGACCCGCCGGGAGCACGATCAAGTGGCCGACTTATTGAGTAAGTTGAAATTATCCGATCGGCTGGGCAGCTATCCCGATCGCTTGTCCGGCGGAGAGCAGCAGCGTGTTGCCATTGCCCGCGCGCTGATCCATGACCCGGATCTGATTCTTGCCGATGAACCCACCGGCAATCTGGATCTGGATACCGCAGAACAGGTGTTGGAGTTGCTGGATATTCTGGTCAGAAAAGCCGGTAAAACCATGATTATGGCGACTCACAGCCAGGAAGTCATCGGTAAGGCAGACCGGGTTTTTTCCATCCGAAATCACGCATTGCAGCCCTGATGAATTCATTGCTTGCCCGTGCCAGCCGGAATTTTTTGTGGCAGCATCCGTGGCAACTGGTGCTTGCTATTACCGGGATTGCGCTGGGTGTGGCCGTAGTGATTGCCATTGATCTAGCGATGGAAAGCTCGCTGAACTCATTTAGTGAAGCCGGCAAGGCATTTTCGGGCAAAGCGACGCATCGAATCCTGGCCAGTGATGGCGGTCTGGATGAAACTTTATATACCCGGCTAAGAGTTGAGCTGGGGATCAGAAATTTATCACCCGTAGTCAGTGGCTACGTCAAGCCGGCAGATCGTAAAGACGCGAGTTTTAAGTTGATTGGCATCGATCCGCTCATTGAAAAAACATTTGATTCCGGTTGGCAAAATAACAACACAAAAAATGGTCATCAGGATTTATTAACCCGCTTGATCGTCGAACCGAATACGGTTCTGATGACTGAAAAAACGGCACGGCGATTGAATCTGAAGGTGAATGAGCCGCTCACACTTGTTAATGATCAAGGCACACATCGAGTGCAGCTGATTGGATTGCTGTCAGGCGACGATGCGATTTCTGAACAGGTGATGTCCAGTCTGATCATAACCGATATTGCCACCGCCCAGGAAGTCCTTGGATTCGTTGGCCGGCTTAGCTCGATTGATGTGTTAATTGATGATACTGAGCCTGAAACCCTGGCAGCCATGCAACAGGTTTTAGCAGGCAATGTGCTGTTACTGGCTATTGATAATCAAATGGAAACTATCAGGGAGATGACCCATGCGTTTTCCATTAATTTAAAGGCGCTTGGCCTGCTTTCATTGCTGGTGGGCATGTTTTTAATCTATAACACGATGACCTTTCTGGTGGTGCAACGACGCCGCCTGATCGGCAGTTTGCGGCTATTGGGCGTAACCCGGCAGCAGATTTTCAAGCTGATTATCGGTGAAGCTTTTTTATTGGCAATCATCGGTACCGTAGCCGGAATTGCACTCGGCATAGCGCTCGGACAGGGTTTGTTAACTTTAATTTCAGCAACGATCAATACCCTTTATTTTCGTATTGACGCGGTTTCTTTAATGATTACGCCACTGCAAATCGGCAAAGGTGTATTGCTGGGTATCTGTGCTACGCTGCTGGCGGTCTTGCCGCCCGCTTTCGAAGCAACACGATTGTCCGCTATCAAGGTATTGACAAGGTCTCAGTTGGAATCGGGAATAATCCGACTGCTTAAAACGGTTGGATTTGTCAGTTTCGTATTGATTGCCGGTGGCCTGGCTTTGGCTTTGTTTTCCGGTAAAAGTATCAATTTTGGTTTGGCCAGTATTTTTCTGATTTTGTTGGGTTTTGGCTTACTGACACCTGTGCTTACGCTGTTGTGCGTGAAGTTGATTGAACGCTTGCTGGGCCGGTTTTTAGGCATTCTGGGCCGTTTGCCGGTTCGTATGGTTTCCGCCGAAATCAGCAGAACAGGCATCGCCATTGCGGCATTGATGATTGCCGTCTCTGCAACCATAGGCATGGATTTAATGATAGGCAGCTTTCGTCAGACGGTTGCGCAGTGGCTGCATTCAACCTTACCTGCCGAACTGTATGTGTCATTGCCCGGTGACAAGATGAAAGTTGATACGGCGCTGCAAGATCATCGCTTGAAAGAAAAAATAGCTGGACTTAACGGGGTTGAAATGGTCAGTAGTGTATTACAGACCAAGGTGATAACGAATAATCAGCTCACTAAGGTATCTGTTTATGAATTAACAGAAAAGTCCAAGTCGGGCTTTATTTTTAAACATGAAGTCAGTGCTGATTTGTGGGAAAGATTTGTAAACCAGCCGACAGTGATAGTAACGGAGCCTTATGCCTATCATCATGGCGTGAAATTAGGTCAAAAAATTCTGTTGAGAACCGCCCAGGGTGAGGCAGCGTTTGAAGTTATCGCTATTTATGCAGAATACAGCGGCGATCAAGGTCATCTGGCGATGAGCCGGCAAAATTATCAACAATATTGGCCCGATTTGGGTTATTCCGGAATTGGTGTTTACAGTAAACAAGGTACCGATTTAAGACAACTGGAAAGTCAAATCAGCCAATTGCTCACCGCACAGCAGTCTGTCAAATCCAACCATGACATTTATAAAGCGTCCATGGACATCTTTGAGCAAACCTTTACCATTACTGAAACCTTGCGCTGGCTGTCAGCAGCCATTGCCTTTGTTGGTGTTTTCAGTGCCCTGATGGCCTTGCAGTTTGAACGAACACGCCAGTTGGGAATTTTGCGGGCAATCGGCATAACGTCCTCGCAGCTAACCGTTCTGATCATCAGCGAAACCGGATTGATGGGGCTCATAGCCGGTTTATTGGCAGTGCCA
>CXWL01001033.1_pt1 | contig 12732 bp, 9 predicted proteins | sample 590931 | NCBI WGS metagenome assembly CXWL01 (sample SAMEA3498368, study PRJEB10139) | groundwater metagenome | biome: water well; material: biofilm material | place: Germany | collected 2015-04-27
GCCCAGCCCCCCGACCCCCTGTAACCGGCCTACCACAAAATCTCCACCGCTCATGACCGTAAACAGAAACCATGCCGTGACGTTCTGATACCGTCCGTAACTCCAGAGGCTCTGCAAGGCCGTACGATCCAGCGACCAGCGGATGCGGCAGGGCGCAATCCAGAATGAGAGGAGCGAGCCGAAGAGAAATGCGACCAACTGCCCCCCCAACAATGCCCAGGCACTCTGCCACCACCAGGCCAATCCTATCGTGACTGCGGACTCTACCAGTCGACGACTGAGATCGAACGACACACGCCGCCGGAGATCCAGCTGTTTGAGCAGGACGAACAAGGCCGGGCTGTGCAACGACTGTAAGAGGACGCCCGCCGCATGAACCCGCAGAAAGAAGCCCAGCTCGGGAATCCGCATGCTATCGGCAATGACGTCCGCCAATCCCCAGAGACCGAGGGTCAGGACGAATCCCCGAATCACCGATAAGGTCCAGGCAACGCGCAAATCTTCATCCGTTAAATTCGGCTTGGCGATCACCGCCGGCTCAAGACCCAACTCCGAAAACGTCTGAATCGCCAGCAGGACGGCCGCAGAAGCCGCCATCAACCCAAAATCACCCGGCAGCAGCAATCGCGTCAGGACGATGAGCTGGAGGAACCCGATCCCTTTCTCGACGGCAAAGCCGGCCATCGCCCACCCGCCGGCTTCCAAGACTCGATGACGGATGCGCACCACTCCAGCGGCGACAGAATCTGACTCGCCCGAGGTAACCGGCTCATGATTCGATGACATCGTCATCACGCACACACCCGTTCACGCAGCGATTCAACGGGGAGAATCCCGAAGACCCGTTCCAATTCCACCGCTCTCGCCTCCCAGGTATGGGCATCCAAAACAGCTGCGCGCCCGGACTGTCCCATCCTGCTTGCCGCCGCCGGGTTCTGGATGAGACGGCACAATCCCTGCGCGAGGGCACGCGCATCGTCACCCTTCACCGATACACCGGCACCCAGCGCTTCCACGAGATCCCCATAGCCCTCTCCTGCCGTCGCCACCACAGGCCTCGCACAAGCCATATATTCCCAGAGTTTCATGGAATCACCCGGATAGAAGCGAACAGGACGATGGAGTACAACGCAGAGATCGCTCGCTCCGATCCACCAGGGCACTTCGTCAAATCCCACGCGCCCGACGAACGACACGGCCTCTTCCAGTCCCCGTTGCCGCACCATCGCTTCAAGTACCGGCTTGGTCTGGCCATCGCCGACCAAGAGAAGCATCGCAGTCGGATATTCACGCCGGACGAGCACCATCGCTTCCACGAGAGTATCCAGCCCATGCCACGGAAAAAAACCTCCGACAAATCCGATATAGGGCCGATCCGGACTCAGTCCCAGGCGGCGGCGGGCCGCTGCCTTATCACGAGGCACACAGGCAGAGGGATCCACCCCGTTTCGAATCACGCAGCACCGGGCCGCCTCGATCCCCCACTCCTGCTGCATCCATTGCGGAATCTCCCGACAAACACTTAGGACGGCCTGAGCCTGCTGCGCCGACAGACGCAACGCCCATTGCACCAGGCCGCGAATCGGAGCCCGCCCCCACAGACCGGTCAATTCCTCGGCCGGCAATCCATTCACGAACAGCACGTAGGGACAGCGCAGCACCAGAGAGCACCACAATGGGGCAATCTGACCGGGCGAGTCGAACCACAGAAGGATCTCCGGCTTTTCCCGCCACATCGCCCGGAACAGAGCGACCGCCGAGCCCGCGAGATACAACAATGGTCGGATGACCGGGAGACGGAGCACCCGTACCCAGACCGGACGCGCGCCACCTAAAACAAACGCCTCATCCATCTTCGTCCGGGGTTTCGGCGCCACCACACACACCGCATGGCCCCGGGTTGCAAGGGCGCGCACAAATTCCACCACCTGACGACTCCCGCCGCCAGCGACCCCCAACTCTTCATCGCAATAGACCAGAATATTCATGTCACCTAGGAAACAGCTCTGAGCGTTGGCGACTCGCGCCTGGCCGTCGTCGAAATATGGTCTGCCGTTGACCGTTGCCAGAATGCTCCGGTCCAATCGATGAGCTGAATCGGATCTGTAATGCCCTGAGCCAGACGGAAATCTTCAATCGCTGCACGACAGGTCGGCAACCCGTAGTCATCGACGATCACAAATCCCCCCGCCGACACCTTGGGATACAGCGCAACTAACGCCTCCATCGTGGACTCATACAAATCTCCATCGAGCCGCAACACCGCCAACCGCTCAATCGGCGCCGTCGGCAGCGTGTCGCGAAACCATCCCGGCAGAAACGCGACCTGATCGTCCAAGAGGCCGTATCGCGAAAAGTTCGCCTTCACCTGTTCCATCGGAATAGCCAACTCGGCGTACTTCCAGAGCGTGTCGCCCTCATCGACCGGATAACGAGCCGGATCAGGCGGCGGCAAACCCCGGAACGAATCGGCCAACCAGACTTTCCTGGATGTATCACCGCAAGCTTTGAGAATCGCGCGCATAAAGATCGACGAACCGCCCCGCCAGACACCGGTTTCGATAAAGTCTCCGGGAACGCCGTTCCGGATCACGGACGTGACGCAGTGCTGGAGATTGTCCAGCCGCTTCAACCCGACCATCGTTTCCGCTTCAAGAGGCCAATCCCGCCCTTCCTGGCGGGCGTCGGCTCGGTCCGGCTCGACGTGCACCAACTCCAATTGCGCCCGGCGCACCAGAAGCTGTAGAGGCCTCAGTACAACGCGCCGCCATCCGCTGAGCGACGTCGCCATCGGACGGTATTTTTCCCGCCAGAGCATTCTGGTCAGACATTGCTTCATCAGCTCCAGATATAGCTCCTCGGGCGTCGTTCCACTCGCTGGTTCAGTCATAGGCCGATTCATACTCTCTCACTTGCATTGTTGATAAGGACTCTTTGTTGACTCTGATGATGGGGAGCCATCTGCCCGGTGAGATCACGCAACCCTCGCACGATCGCCTCCCATCCGAACCGCTCCTCGACGAAAGTACGTCCGTCGATACCCAGCCGGCGGGACTCCTCAGGCCGATTGAGTAACGCCATGATGGCACCAGCCAGAGGCTCTGCGCGATCCGGATCGACCAGGACCACTCCGTTCGATTGCGAAAACAACGCGGTGACCGAAGGGATCGCGCTGGCAACCACCGGTTTTCCGCAGGCCAAGTAGTCGAATATTTTGACCGGCGACGTCTCTCCCCGGTCCCCGCAGAACGGCGCGACACACACATCCATGGCTCCGATCAACAGCGGAACGTGCGCATACGGGACGCGACCGGTCCAGGTGATCCAGGGAGAGAGGCCTCGCTGAGCGGCCTGCTCACGAAGAGCCGTCGCCTCCTCTCCGTCCCCGACCATTAAGAGCCGCACGGACGAACGCCTTGCGTGCAGGCGTTCAAAGGCCTCCAGCAACGTCGCCAGTCCTTGATACTGATAGAAACTCCCGACAAATCCGATATACTCACAGGCCGGGTCCAATCCCGCCTCTTGCACACAGCGGTTTTTCTCCCTTGGATAGAACAACGCAACGTCCGACCCGCTGGGGAGCAGCGCCACACGATCAGCCGTCACTCCGTACTCTGCCTGCACGAGATGGCCTAATCCTTCCGTCAACACGACCACACGATCACACCGACGAAGCGCGAAAGACGCCAGGACATGCGTCAAGCGGCCACGCCATCCACCGACACCCCACGGGGGAACCGGTTCTCCGTTCACTTCGCAAATACAGATTGCGCCAAAGACACGCGCCAACAGCAACGGGTGAAGGCTTTCCATCCAACGGTAGTACACCACCGTCGGTCGCTTGCGGAGGCCGCGCCAGAGCCCTGAGAGGAATGCCAAAACTGCGTAGCTGATCGGACGAATGATAGATCCCGGCAGCATGGGAATCGGCACAACCCGCGAACGCCTCGGCACCAGGGCCGATCGATACCAGGGGGCAAACACGGTCACATCGTCGCCGACGGACACTAACGCATCGGCTAACGCCCAGATCCGCACCAACCCGACCGGATCGGTCGGCGCATCCGGTTCATGCCAATAACAACACACCCACCAGTTCATACAAGCCTCGGTTCACCGGCGACAGGTGCTTCGACGCTCGACAGTCGAGGCAGAATCATCACCAGCCCCGCGCACAACCAGAACGGCTCCATGATGCGGATGATGATAAAAGTGTTCGCCCCCACGGCATGAGCCAGCAGCGCAATAAGTCCAAGCCAGACGCCTAACGCCAGTCCCTTCGCAAACGGATCGTCTTCCGTCGCATAAATCCTTCGAGTACTCAGCCACAGCCGGACGGTAATCACAATGAACGCGAGAAGGCCGGCCAAACCGGTCTCACCGATAATCTTGACGTACTGCGCGTCGGCCCACGCATAGCCGGTAATCCCGCGGCCAAGAATCGGATTATGCACCCAATCCTGCAGCACATAGGCCCAGGACCGGAGNNGGAAGAGCGTGAGAGTGTAGCCATCAAGGCCAGCAGCCCGCATCCACCCAGGACCAGAAGCGCGACGCGGATCGGACCGGTTTTCATGTGAATCAATAATCCCGTCACAATGGCGAGAAGAAACACGAGATAGCCGCCCAGTGTATTGGGCTCCCCAACTTCTCCCTCAAACGGCGCCGTCGCCCGTTGCCCGCTCGGAATCTGATAAATGGCATAGAGACTGATGATGAAGCCGGTGATGAGCAGCGCCGTCACCAGCCCGACGACCTGCTGTTTGGAGGTCACATGATTCACCACCATGAAATACACGAAGAAATATTCGAAGTACTTCAACACGAAAAAGAAGCCCGTAACCGGCTGCACCCGACCCGCCATCACACCCATGAGCGTCGCAACCACACAGACAATCATATAGGCCGCGATCGGGCGATTGAGCGGCGTCTCCCGGAACAATCCCAGCTCCCGATACACGACGGTTTTGACCAACCATCCGAACCCGATGATGACAAGAAACACATCGTCCAGTCGAAAGGACAATTCGCGAACCCCGACGCCACGCCCCTCTACTCGGCCGACAGCAATTTCCGGAGAGAGCAGCATGGAAAAGATGAGCAGATACAGCGCGGCAGGCACCGACGTAAACGCGATGACGACGATAAAGAAGCCTAAGGTGGCCTGCAATCCGACGATCGGAGTGGTCAGCGTCAAGCCAAGCGCGAGGATCACGGCTAATGCCGTGACCACAATCACATCGTTCGGTTTAACAGCGGCGTAATACACAGAATCCGGACTCCCATCTCACTCACCGATATTCGTAACGGTACAGCCCGTATTCAGGAGTCACTTCCGACTTCACATTCGTTAACACCACACCCATGATGTTCGCCTGTGCATGATCCAGCAGGAACTTGGCGCGCTTCAGTGCATTACGTCCGATTCTCCCGACTTGATAGACGAGAATCGTGCCATCGACCCGCGAGCTGAACGCGACCGCGTCCGTCACCGGAAGAATCGGAGGCGTATCAAAGAGCACCATGTCATAGTCCTGCTGCATTTCATCGACCAGAGTCTTGATCTTGTTCAGATTCAGAAATTCATTCGGATTGCCGGACTCGGATCCGCTTGTCAACACATGCAGATTATCCAGCCCTGGCGTATTCATCATCCGATCCGCTCCGATCGGTCCCAACATCAGATCCGATGCCGACCGCACATAGGACCGCCACGATGTGGTTCCGATCAAAGCATCGACCAATCCCGGCTCGCGATCCAGGCCCAACCGCTGGTGCACGATAGGCTTTCGGAGGTCCGCATCGACCAGAAGCACCCGCTGCCCTTCCTGCGCCATGGTAATCGCCAGATTGATGACCGACGTACTTTTCCCTTCGCCGAGTCCTGCGCTCGTAAAGAGTATGGTTTTCACCTTCCGGTCCATGCTGGCGAATTGAATATTCGTGCGTAATGACCGGAGACTTTCCGACAGAACAGACTTCGGATCGACGAGGCAAATCAGCCGTGACAAGCTTTCCACTGTCGCAGGCGGAGTCTCGGCAGGTAGCGCCGCCTTGGCCTGCTCCACCAATTCACGATGATCGAACTGCGGAATGATTCCCAGAACGGGAACCTTGAGAAACTCCTCCACCCCTTCGATCGTCCCGATTGATGTATCGAACGATTCCCGTGCAAATGCTAGAACCACTCCCATGAACAGTCCCATCAGCAAACTGACCATGACATTCAACAGCATATTGGAAGCGTTGACTGCCGCCATAGGCGTAATGGCTGGTGCAATGATGGTCACTTCCTCGATCTGCCCCGCGCTCTTGATCAGCAGTTCCTGATGTTTGACTTTCAGCGATTCGAGAAGATCCGCATTGACCTTCACATCGCGCTCCAGCCGGCTCATCTGAATGGCGGCTTTGGGGAACGCCATATACCGCTCCCGATACAGGCGAATCTGCTGGCCCAGGGCAATGCCTCGCTCATCCAGGGTCTTTTGCTTCGAGCGTAACTCCCGCACCATTTCGGCCTTCACCCCCGCAATCTTCTGCGAGATTTCCTTCACCACCGGATGGCTCTCCGTATAGTTAATCAGCAAGGCCGTTCGCTCCTGCCCGAGATCCAGGAGGCGCTGATTGAGCGCCGTCAGTTGAGCGTACTGCTCTTCAGTAAAAATGCGAATATTGTCCTGCTCCAGCGTGCCGTCATTCCGGCTCAAGACCGCGATCTGACGTTCCGCTTCCCCCCGGTTTCGCAACACGGTATTGTGCTGATCTTCCAGCTTCGTGAAGGTCTCGAGCGCGGCCTTCGCTTCGTCGGTGAGAAATACCTGTCCTTCCCGCTCCTTGAATGTCCTCAAGGCCTCCTCGGATTCGGCCAGCTTTCGCTCCAATTCCCCCAACTGGTCTTCCACAAATCGACGAGACTCCGTCACCAGGCGATTGCGCGCAGCAATGTTTTCCTGGCGATAAGACTCGGCAACGAGGTTGGCCATCCGTTCGGCCGTCCTAGCTTCCCCCGCTGTGGCGGTGATCCGGATGATATTGGTATCGCCTTCCCGTTGGGTCTTGATCTGCTGGCCAAAATCGTAAATCGCGTTGAGATGTTCGGCTGACCGCTTCTGCTCCGAAGTCAGGTCAGGCTGCACAACGCCCAACTCCACAGCCACCCGCTCCATGACGGGGAAACTCCTGATGAACTCGGACTGCGTAATCAAATCATTGGCATTGGAGAACGACATCGACTCCAGCAGCTGTTGCACGACTGTCGTCGATCGGTCAAATTTCACACGCGCCGAGGCTTCATAGACAGGCGGCGGTTGCAGCAGCTGGGAAAAAATGACCGTAAATCCTACGACCAACGCGGCCGCAAGCATGATGAGGTACTTGCGCTTTTTAATGATCAGCCAGTAATCGATTACATTCAGCTCATATTGTGCCATCGGACCGTCGTCTCCTTGCTATCGTATCGTGGCTGTGGGGAAGAATGCCGGAATCAGGAACGCCGGATAGAATGGGGCAATCGCCATTTGCACGATCGGCATAATCTTCTTGGCGGCTTCCGAGGCATCCCCCAAGTGTTCTCGCGGAACGAAGATTACGTCATTTTCTTCAAGCGCCACGTTTCTCGACAGATCGCCATACGTAAAGGTTCTGGCCAGGTCTGCCGTTACGATGTAAGGGCGATCCAGCGATCCACGCACAATGCGGATTTCTTCCAGCAACGCCGATTCGTTATAGTTCTCCACTGCCGCTAGGGCCTGTAGAACCGTCATGTTTCTCGGCATCGGCACAGCTCCGGGCTTCCGGACATCCCCAAACACAAAGACCCGTTTAATTTTGAGCGATTTCTTCCTGAGCAGAACCTGGACTCTGGGATTCCGCATATACGGAATCACCTGCTCTTGAATCCGCCCCTCGGCTTGCTGAGCGGTCAACCCGCTCACCATGACTTCCAAGAAAGACGCTCCAATCACTCCATTCTCCCGAACGACACTCGTAAATTTCTCTTCTCCCGCCCCGCGGCGAATGACGATGTCGAGCGTGTCACCTGGCTCAATCGGCGTCTCTGCCGTCGGCACGGCCTCATCCGCGTAGACATCGCCCTTCGGCATCGGGGGCAACGGTTGCGCCGCAGGACTAATGGCTGAAGGCGGCAGAGATGATTGTCCGGGATTCCGGCAACCCGGCAATACCTGAAGTCCTACCGCAAGAGCGAGAAGACTCCATCCGATTGATGTCTGCATGCGAATGCTCATGGCCCCTCCTGATTCCTCCTAGGCAGCACGCGTCTCGGGCAAGACTTCGACGATATGCATGGATGTTTCCTGACAGAGATCCACTGCCGCTGTTTCCCCAATCGTCTGCCCCTCACGATTGCGATGAACGAGCAAGACCGGCCTGAGGGGATAGCGGGAATTCACCTTCGACACGACCCCGATATGACCGTCGTTTAATCGAACCGATGTCCCGATCGGATAGAGCGAGAGCTGGTCCACTAACGTCTTGATGAGACGTGGCTGAAAGACCTGTTTGTACTGGACCAGTAAGGAGCGAAGAGCCTGATGCGGAGCGATCCGCGAATGATACGGCCGCGGACTGATCATGGCATCGAGCACATCGGCCAGTCCGATGATTTGCGCAACTTCGGCAATCTCTCCACCCTTCAGCCGACAGGGGTACCCACTGCCATCCCATCGTTCATGCTCTTGAGCGATTGCGGTTGCCAACCAGTGATAAGACTCGCCCATCTCGGCCACCACACGACGCCCTTGCTCGGGATGCGCGTGAATTCCAGACCACTCATCCGCATTCAGCGAACCGGACTTCTCAATGATCTCTTGAGGTACCAGCCACATGCCAAGATCGTGCAGCAACCCAGCCAGGGCCAGACGTTCCAGTGCCGCAGAGTCATACCTGAGGCCCTGTCCAATCTTCACGCTGAGAATAGCGACATGAATTGCGTTCGAAACCTGATAGGCCTCCACATTTTTTCTCATCATGCGTAGAAGCAGGTCATCGCTCGTCGCAAGCATCGTGACGAGATCCTCGGCCAATCGGGAACACCGAGCGAACCTCACTTCATTGTTCGCACGAACAGCCTCTCCGATCGCAATCATTTCCTTGTGTGCGAGCCCATACCAGTCGACACGAGCATCCGCCCCTCTAAGTGTCGACACGTTTTCTCCAAAAGAATTCTCCGTCTCAGATAGCGGGCTTGGCAGGGCCGACCGTCGATCGGTAACACCCTCGTGAGGGTCTGGGATTTGATCACGTACTAAATCTGAAAGCCGCATGTCGACGTTCCTCGTAAGGGTGACAGGCTAAGACGATTTACCCGATGGCCGTCGACTGTTGCCCACCAGCTTCAATTCCGGCTTTTTCAACTCACGTTCTAACATCGCCCGAATAAATCCACTGGTCGTATAGCCTTGCGACTTTAAGGCATCCAGTTGTTCCTTCAGTTCAAGCGGCAGTTGAATGACAATACGAACAAGATTAGCCATGATGGTCATACTCCTCAGGTCATAGGTTCCCAGAGCATGGGATGTGTGCATATGCTATGCCTTGCTAGCATTGTGACAATACTGAGGAAACTCGCGGACTTGTGATGGGACATCCCAGCATTGTGGACAAGAATGGACATAAACAACCATTCGTACACCATCAATGTACGGAATTGGCTAAAGCCAAATCGGAGTTGAAATGGAGTGACTATGTAGGTGGAATTTCTTATTTCTCAGAATTCATGCGCCTGCATCCACACTCGATGCCAGTTGCGCCATTCGCAATCCCAGAGACACTCTCGCGGTACCACTGGTTGCAAAACCATGTCGCGCATTCTTCGTATCTGGATATCGGAGGTCGAGAGCCGGCCTGTAACAATGATCGCCCCATCTCGATCCGTTCTGACCACCTCGCTTCCGATAGCTGAATAAGCCTCAACCACGTCCGGAACAGGATGTCCGTAGGAATTATGCCGACCGACCGAGAACACCGCGTAGCGAGGTCGAACCAATGCAATCCAGTGACGATCCAACGAACTGCGCGCTCCGTGATGGGGGACTTTGAGCACCGTCACCAAATCTTGGCCCATAGCCGCCAGACGGTGGAGTCCGTCTGTTTCGATATCAGCGGCAAACAAAATGCTCTGATGACCACAGGTCAGCTGCACGACGACGGACTCATTGTTAAGAAATGTTCCGCTAAAACTTTGAATGGAGCCCCCACGGTCTTGCCCCCCGATCGGATTAAGCACCGTGAGCCGACAGGACTCACCCCGAACAACTTCCTCCCCGCGCATCGCGACATGGTCTTGGACTTTTCGCTCTGCCACGGCCTCGCGCAATTCTTTGAAGAGCGGCTCGGATCGCTCAATGCCCGTATGCCAGAACTCCTCTACTTCAAGGTGACGAATCATCCAGGGAAGTCCTCCGACATGATCCTGTTGCTGATGCGTAGCAATGATATGGTCCAGCCGGCGAATCCCCTGATTTAAAAGAAAAGGCGTAATGACACCACGCCCCATATCGAACCGCTCGTACCTTCTCCCACCATCGATCAACACCGTTTTCCCATCTGGAAATTGAAGGAGGGCACTGTCTCCCTGCCCGACATCAAGAAAGGTGACACGCCAACGATCACCGTCTGCGATCGGAATACCAGACAGGATCCATCCACCCAACGCCGTCGCAACAAACACAGTCCCAATGGCCCGGTCATACCGAAACTGCATGGCACCCACTACCAGAGGCACGCCTAGATAAAATACTGCCATGCCCCAAAGAGGAGGGGCGGGCACACGCCAGTCACTTCCTGGGAGCATCACACACCAATGCAGCGCATTCACCATCCACTCCAGTAGATGCTCTTGGATAAATGCAAGCGGAAGATCTCCGGTAACATTCACAAGCGTCACAAATGCGGAGAGCAGCCCGAGAGGGACAAGGATCATTCCCGTAAAGGGAACGGCGACCAGATTGGTCACCAGGCCCAGCCATGGCACCTGATTGAAATACCAGGCTACCAGCGGAGTTGTCACCAGCGTCACCGCTGCCCCCAGAACAACCGCCTCTCGAACATAACGCCCCCAGACGTCCCACTTCGTGCCGGCTTGCTCATCAGGAACATTCTGGCAAGACGGAGGGGACACAACCCAGATGATTGCCAGCACTGATACAAACGACAGTTGAAACGAAATGTCTCCGATCGCACGCGGATCGTGTAGAAGAATCAAGAACGCCGCTCCAGCCAGGGCATGCAGAAGATGGCGTTCCGAGCCGATCCAAATAGTAGCCAGCCCCAGACAAATCATGATCCAGGCCCGCATGGTAGCGAGTTCAGCACCAGCAAGGAGGGCGTAGAACGTCACAACCATCCAGGTGCAAATAATCGCCACACGAGTCGGCGTGACGAATCTCGACATTCCCAAGAGCGTCAAGGCGGGAAGAACGGTGAGTCCTCGACGGGTCACGCCAAACACCACGACCGCGATCAGTCCTAAATGCGATCCCGAGATTGAAAGCAGATGGATGGTTCCTGTGGTCATAAACCATTCTTGCAGATCCTCCTCGACATATCCCCGCTCTCCGATCACGATCCCCAGAAAAAGACCGCGGGCCGGCTGGGCTAACGATTGGATGGCTTTCCCTCGAATGACACCTCGCCAACGATCAATGTGGCCCCACCCCCTCCACCACCAGTTCGCCTCACTTGCCGACGGAAGCAGGTGAACAGCTTCAGGCCCTGTCACCGTCCCCACGGCCTCGATGCCTTGCCGTTCGACATAGGACGCATAGTCGAATCCTCTGGGATTGAGAGATCCCGTCGGAACACGCAAACTCGCTCGAAATACAATTTGATCGCCTGCCCATACGGCATCGCCGGGATCCCGCCACGTCAGCTTAATCCTGTGCGTGAGTGGTACGGCCTCAGAGCTTGAGGTGATTTCAACCAACATCGTCAGACGAGATGGCGCATGCTGCACGAGGCCGACAACTCGCCCCATATACTCCAAACTAGATCCTGACGAGAGGTCATCGCGGGCGTGGCCGGAGATCGGCGGCGTCACCACTGTCCAACAGATCACTCCCAGACAAAGGGCCGCACACCACATGCAGCTTTTCGGCTGCTCGATGACTCCAGCTCGTTCAACAGCCGAAAGGATCAATATGAATACAAGTAAAACGAAGAGCAGGAAGACGGGAAAGAATGGAAGGAACGAACCGGCCACAAGCCCGGTGAGAAAGGCGGCACAAAGGGATGGCAGCATGAGCCTTCCCTGCAAAGGAATTGCTACTACGTGAGGTGCGTACGCACAAGGCGCGCGAGATCTTCGGCCACTTCTTTAATCAATGCATCCCGCTCACCTTCGACCATGATCCGAAGAAGCGGCTCCGTCCCGGAATAGCGGACCAGGACACGACCGCTCCCATTCAACCGGCGTTCACTCTCGCGAATCGCCCGGTCAATATCCGGCACTGACTCCAATTTCGGCTTCTGCTTCACCTTAATATTGAGCAGAATTTGCGGAACGGCGGACATCGCCTGAGCCAATTCTGAAAGCGGCTTTCCCGTCCGCTTCATCAATGAGATCATTTGGAGCGCGGAGATCAGACCGTCGCCCGTCGTATTATGGTCCAGGAAGATGAAATGCCCGGATTGCTCGCCGCCGAAGTTGTAGCCTTCAGCGAGCATGCGTTCGAGGAGATAGCGATCACCCACGGGAGTCCGAAGCAACTTGAC
>CXWL01020063.1_pt1 | contig 12730 bp, 13 predicted proteins | sample 590931 | NCBI WGS metagenome assembly CXWL01 (sample SAMEA3498368, study PRJEB10139) | groundwater metagenome | biome: water well; material: biofilm material | place: Germany | collected 2015-04-27
AATCAAAGACGTCCAGTTATAACAGATCTGAATTCCTTAAAAGTTATTAAAAATACAAGTTGTAAATTCTTTAATTTAGAAAAAATTTATAATAAAATGAAAAAGAAAATAAAAATTGAACAAGAAACAGCTAGCCAGAATATAAGATTGCTTTGGTCTGATGATATTTTTGATAAGATATTTTCAATCGATGGTTATTCTTTTTGGAATTGTATTAAAGATAATTTTTCTAGTTTAATAGAAAAAAGATATAATGAAATAATTCATAAAATTATTATTACTGAATCATTTTTTGTGGGTGCACGAATTGATCTTATTTTAGATTGGTCCCATACTGCTATAGAAGAAAAAATTTTGGCTCAGTTTGCAAAAAAGAAAAAAATTCCAATTTTGACGTTACAACATGGAATATACCCTACAAATGATAAATTTGTTAGATATTTACCACNNTTAAATAATATAATAAATACAGGTAGTCCAAAACATGATAAATTTTTTAGGGTTAGTAATCAAAACAAAGAAAATTGTGTTTTAATTATTTTATCTGATCTTTATGGGAGCAATTTTGAAGGAACTAATTCAAAAACAAAGCAACGATTGGATAAATATCTAAAGATGACATATGATATAATTAAAAAAATATCTAACAAAAAGATTATTGTAAAGATTCGTCCTGGACAATCAGTATATGATGGTCATCAGATAATAAATGAACTTGATCCCAATATTCCCACATATAGAACTCAAGATATTTTTGATGTGATAAATATGTGCGATACTGTAATACTGTTTAATTTTTCAACAGCTGTTTTGGATGCCATGATTATGAAAAAACCCACCATGACAATACTGCCTGAAAATCAAGGTTTTGAAGACGACGTAATTATGAAAAGCGGTGCAACACTAGTTGTAAATAGTTTGAACGAATTAGAAACTAAACTTGTAGATATTTTGACTAATGATAAACTACGGAAGAAATTAGTTGAAGATGGGCAAAAAATCGTAAATGAATATTTTATAAATCAAGGAAATGCATCTAAAGAACTTTGTAAGTTTATTGATTCATTGCTTGATTAGTTTTTCCATTTTTTCCAATCATAATCATCAAATGAAACATTAATCATTTCATTGTCGTTTGGTCTCCATGCAATATCTGCCAAAGCAATGACGTGTGATGTTTCATTTGAGATATTGACATGGGCAGAAGGGCAGTTTTTTGGCACAAATACCATAACAGGTTTATCGCCGCTTGACTCAATCTCAATATATTTTCCGGAATTATCTTTAATGATAAAAACAACTTTTCCATGAATGCATGTAAAGTAGCTGTTTCGTTTTGTATGAGTGTGTGGTCCTTTAGTTTCCCCTGGCTTTACTGAGCTTACGTAAACCATTTTTGGTTGTTCTTTAATAATTTCATCCCAATCTCTCCAAATTACGGTCAAAGAACCATTTACATGTCCATCAATGACACTTTTTGTTTCATGTTGTTCTAGATTATATGACCATGAAGAGTTATCTTCCATATTATTCCGTCAATTACTAATTATTAAAATATTGATAAATTAAGAGAAAACAGACATAACAATTAATTGTTAAATGTTATAAGACAGCCTTAAGAATTTTCTTTGATAGGAAATGAAATTGTTAGTAACAGGCGGTTTAGGATTTATTGGAAGTAATTTCATTTTAGATGTATTATCAAGATTCCCTGATTATGAGATAATCAACATAGATGCTGAGATTGAGGGTTCTACACATTCTAATCTGAAAGATGTTAAAAAAAATAAAAAATACAAATTTGTAAAAGGCAACATAACAAATCAATTATTAGTCGATAATCTAGTTTCAAAAGTAGATCTAGTACTTAATTTTGCAGCTGAATCTCATGTAGATAGAAGTATCACATCCCCAAAGAACTTTATAAAATCAAACATAGTGGGAGTGTTTACTATTTTAGAGTCAGTAAGAAAGCATAAAAAAAAAATAATCCAGGTTTCAACCGATGAAGTTTTTGGTAGTATAATGAAAGGAAGTGCAACTGAAGAGTTTGCATTCAATCCATCCAGTCCATATTCTTCTTCAAAGGCATCAGCAGAATTACTTGTAAAATCTTATGTCAAAACTTATGGAATTGATGCAATAGTTACAAGATGTACAAATAACTTTGGACCAAGACAACATCTTGAAAAGTTAATTCCAAGAACGATTCTCTTTGCACAAAACAATCAAAAGATTCCAATTTATGGTTCAGGTAAAGCAATACGAGACTGGATTTATGTGCAAGATCATTGCAATGCCATACTTGAGATTTTCGAAAAAGGACGATGGGGAGAAACATACAATATATCTGCAAATAATGAGATAAACAATCTTACAATTGTTAAAAAAATTTTAAAGATTTTAGAAAAACCTTCTGATTTCTTTTACCATACAGAGGATCGTCCGGGACATGATTTACGTTATAGTTTAGACTCGTCAAAAATTAGAAAGCATCTAAAGTGGAAGACAAAATTTGTATTTGATGATGTATTAGAGCAGACAGTTAAGTGGTATCTCTCCAACAAGAATTTATTAAAAAAGGCAAATTCTAAAACATTGGTTCCAATACCATGGAAATTAGGCACAAAAAAATGAAAGGAATAATTCTTCATGGTGGTCACGGAACAAGACTAAGACCACTTACCCATACTGGACCAAAGCAATTACTTCCTATAGCCAACAAACCTATGTCACAATATTGTCTGGAATCAATAAAGAGTACAGGTATCAAAGATATTGCAATAATTATTGGAGGAATCGGATCTAATAAGGTAAGAGAGTACTATGAAAGTGGAAAAGATTTTGGCGTCAATATAACATACATAGAACAAGAATCACCAAATGGAATTGCACAAGCAATACGATTGTGTAAAGATTTTATAGGTAATGAAAAATTCCTAGTTTTTTTAGGCGACAATATAATTCAAAAAGATATTGTAGAATTTAAAAAAGAATTTGAAAAATCAGATGCAAGCGCATCAATCTTACTGTGTGAGGTTGATAATCCATCCAGATTTGGGATTGCAGATGTACAGAATGGCAAAATCAAAAAAATCATAGAAAAACCAAAAAACCCTCCTACAAATCTGGCAGTAACCGGAATTTACTTTTTGACTAGAGAGATCTTTGATATTATTGATAAACTAAAACCTTCATGGAGAAATGAATATGAGATTACTGATGCGTTGCAGCTTTTGCTTGAATCTGGTAAAAAAATTATATACTATACAATAACTGATTACTGGAAGGATACTGGAACTCCAGAAGACATCATACATGCAAACCAGATAATTTTGACTGGAATGAAACCATACTTTCATGGAATAAAGGAAGAAGGAGTATTCATAGAGGGTAATGTCATGATAGGTGAAAATACCATAATCAAATCAGGAGCTAAAATTATCGGTCCGGTGATAATAGGTAAAAATTGTGAGATAGGAAGTGGTGCACATGTTGGAGCAAATACTAGTGTGGGAGATAACTCCATATTGATTAGATGCAACATAGAAGATTCCATAGTAATGTCTGGATGTATCATTGATTGTAATATCAATATAAGAAACAGCATAATTTCAAACAACTCTGAGATTATAGAAAAAAACGAGAATAAGAAAATTTTCCTGATTGGAGAAGGATCGAAAATTTCATTGTGAAATACAGAATAATATGAAATATAATTATACTTGGAATAAATTTTTAGAATTTTATTAAAAGATAGAAAATAAACATAATTTTTTATTTGGAAATTTTAGTTAGTTTAACCACTAATCAAACTCTATCTACTTTCTAACATTTTTTAATATTTTTTCAGCAATAACAACAGCTACTGCCAATTTTTTATCATGGCTAATAGATACTATAAACAGGTAATTCATTTTTTTCTTATCCAATAAATTAACTTGTGGTTTGGAATGTGAGTATGAAACTATAATTTTAAGTGGTGATATGCTTTCATTTAGAGATTTTTGTACTGCCTCTTTTATTGCAAATTTTCCTGCAAATCGTTCATATGGATTTTTATATTTTAGACAGTATTTTATTTCAGAAGGCAAGAAAATTTTTTTATAAAAATCTTTTTTTTCTGCATATGGAATTTTTTCAAACCGGTTAACATCAACAATGTCAATTCCAATACCCATTTTCCCAATTAATGATTTGTTTGTCATAGAAATCTAGTTAGAGTTTTCGGGGTTCTGCTAATTCAATTAGATTCATTTTTGTATGTGCCATGTTAAACAATACAAATGCTGTCAGGCGATCTTCAAATCCCTTGACAGGTTCGACTATAATACGCGCACCATTATTTACAAATTCATCAAGCTGTTTTCTTAAATTTGGAACTTCAAAGCACAAATGATGAAATCCTCCTCCTTTTTGCGCAAAATTTGTAACCGGGGAATCATCTCCTATGGGTTCTATTAATTCAAGTTTAATTTCACCTATTTTCAAAAAACACACGTTGACTTTTTGCGATGTTATAAATGACGGAATTGTGGTTTCATCGAATTTGATGTATTTCGTTATTTCTGGAAATGATTCAGATATTTTTGATACTACAATTCCAATATGATGTAGTTTCATGATTTTTGCTCCAAAGATTCATGAATCATTTAGAATCACTCCATGATTCTTCAAGTGTCGTTTAAAATCACCTACATTTTTTATATCCATTGATTCATCCAGTGTAAATCTAACATCAAATTCGGTTTCAATTTCATTTAATAGAACATATACGTTGAAGGAATCCCAAGTTTCAATTGATTGGGGTCCAGACATGTCGTTGATTTCTGATAATGGTATATTCATTATCCTAGATACTGCTTCATAGAGTTTTTTGGATGTCATTTTCTTTCGATTTTAAGATGTTTTGGGGTTTTTATGTCGTTTTCTAGTGAAAAAACCCAATAATCGCCTTCTTTGACAAATCCATAGTCAGGTAGAAAATTTGCAATTGGTTGATTTTTTGAAGTCTGAATAAATAAAGCCTTTATTTTTTTTACTCCCTCTTCTTTTGCCCTTTGAAGAATAGAGCTTAAGATTCCATCTTCGATTCTTCTGCCCATAATACGACAACTCATTAGAAATGTGTCAATTATCCACTCAGAATCCTCTTTTTTTACAATAGAAACTCCAGTTATTCCATTGTCACCAAATTTATCTTTGACTTGAGCGCATTCAACAAGCATTTTTTTATCATTAACAAATTTCCTAATCTCCTCTTCTTGGTAGCGTTTTGTTGTAAGATTGAATTGGTTTGTTTTTAGGGTTAACTGAGAAATTCGAGGAATTGAAAATTCGTCTGCATTTTTTATCTCGATTTTTATGTCAAGCTGTTTTAAGAAATCATCTAAATTACTAACAGACCCAAGGAGAGTTTTCCTATTTTTATCCTCCAAGTACATTTTACCTCTCCTAAGATCATCATCTGTTATTTGAAGTGAGTCAAAGTCATTCATTTCCATCAAAATAGGTGCAAAATTAACAGGATCAGTACCCATGTCAATTGTAAGTATTTGAGGCAAAGTAGTATGAATTAATTCTCTATTTACCGGATCATCGTCTATAAACATTACACTGTCAAGACCGATATTTAGTTCATTTACGATCTCTTTCATATTTGTTAGTTTGTCATTCCAATTGATTTTCATGCAAGCAAAATGTTCTTCTTTTAGAATCATGTGAGGGTGTTTTCTTATTACATCCAAAGCATCTTGTTCATTATTTTTACTATTTATGGCAAGAATTATACCTCTTTGATGTAATGCTAATAGTCTTTTTTGGAATTCCACATACGCATTTCCAGGAGGAGTTGGACCAAGTTTTATTCCTTCAAACCCATCTTCTCCCACAATTCCACCCCACAATGTATGATCCAAATCTAAGACTATGCATTTTTTGTTGATGCTTGTGATAGATTTTACATACGAAATTAGATCGTGTGCTAAATAAGGAATATAGTCAAATGCGATCTTAATATCGCCAAAAAAGTATTTGTGATAATCAAAGGTATTGTTTTGCCCATATCTAGTTACAAAACCATTGAGATCATAGCAATAAACAGAATTTTGATTTTTGATGTAATCATTCAGTTTAGAATTTAGATCAGTTATCATTTCTTTTATCCCATAGTCCATTTTTGAGTCATAGATTCCATAAGGAGAATAAGATGGGATCACAAAATTGCTAATTATTAATTTGGAGTTTGATCTTTTAACAAAAATATTTATCAGATTTTTTAGCTCGTTTAGTTTTTCCTCAATATAGTTTTTTCTTTGTGTAATATCAATAGAATATGGGAAATAGTATAGGTTACCCAAGATACTTTGCGTATCAAGAATCAAGAATGTTATATTAGGAGAAAATTTGTAAAGATCACTTGAATCATTTAGAATGTCCTGATTGTATTGATTGTAATTAGATACGTATACAGTACAACCGACTTTAATATCTGAGCATTTTACTTGAATAACTTCTGCTAAGCCATTTAATGTAAAACTTCCAAGAATCGCAATTCGTAATTTTTTTTCATATTTGTTAATGTCAAGAGATTTAGCCGTGTTTATGTAGTGAGAAAGCTTGTTTTCTTGGTTCATAAATTATTGGTTTTTAAAGGAACAATAAAGATTTCGTAACTTTGATTAGTCATCGCTTTAATCAAATTTTTTTAGCCTAAAGATTATAGACTAATCCGGAGAGAGATAGCCATGAAAGGAAATGAAGATGCGTTTTCAACTAATGAAAGAGAATTAATGGAATATTATAATTTTACAGGTAGTTTTGGAAAATTACAATTACGCTCAAAGATACTTAGATCGTGGTGTTTGCATTCATTGGCGTATAATTCTCCTCATTCTGGTTTTGCAATAAGCATGCAACGTACAAGAGGGGTCAAAATTGGAAGTGGGTGTCATTTTTGCCCATATGTTCAAATCGATTTAGTTTATCCTCAACTTGTTACTATTGATGATCACGTTACTCTTGGCAGTAACACGATGATTTTTGCTCATACAAATCCTACGGCAAATCTTTTTTTGAAAAAAGGTGATTATCCAAGAAAAGTTGAGCTGGTGAGAATAAAATCCGGCGCTGTGATAACTCCTGGTTCGATAATACTTGCAGGGATAACAATTGGTGAGAATTCCATTGTTTCTCCAGGAAGTGTTGTAACTCAAGATGTGCCAGATTATTGTGTGGTAGTAGGTAATCCAGCACGTGTGGTAAAAAGAATTGAGCATTAGATTGTCAATGGTATGATAAAATGAATATTCTAGGAATAGATTTTGAAGACTGGTATCATCCTGAATTAATTCAACGTCATATAAAGACAAAAAATAACAAACCGACAGTTGTTAATGGAATAGATAAGATTCTGGATTGGTTAAGAAAGAACGAAACTCTTGCAACATTTTTTATGGTTGGAGAATTACTTGAATTTAAGCCAGAGATACTTGATAAAATATTATCTAATGGTCATGAAATAGCATTTCACACAATGCATCATACAAGAGTGGACTCTCTAAATTACAAAGAGAAATTTGATGAAGAAATTAAGAGATTTGATGTCATCACATCTAAAAGATCAAAAGGGTTCAGAGCACCCTCATTTTCATTAAATCATTCCAGTTCTTGGATAATAGATACGCTTGCAAATAACAATTATCAATATGATAGTAGCATGGTTCCTGCAAAAACAAAGTTGTATGGGGTAGATAATGCTGAAACTAAACCATATAGAATTACAAGTTCTGCAATAGAAAAAGACAGTCCTAATGGAAAAATACTAGAGTTTCCTCTTATTGTAACAAAAATTTTTGGAAAAACAATACCTGCTGCAGGTGGATTTTACCTAAGAGCACTACCATTAAAAATAATCGAGAATGCAATAAGAAAATATAATGATAATAGCATTCCAGCCACTTTTTACATTCATTCATGGGAATTAACACCAGAATACATGCCTAAAATACCATTATCAATAATGGATAGTTTCATAACATATCACAATCTTAATTCAACATTTTCTAAAATGGATAAAATTTTAAAGAAATTTAGGTTTACATCTTTTGAACAATATTTGAAACGTAAATAATAATTATCTCAAGTAGAGATTTGTTTTTTAATCAGATCAAAGGATTCTTCCAGTGTCAAAAATTTAAAACCATTTTGACTTAATTTACTTGAATCCAGACATTTATTAAAACCAGTAGCAACTTTCCTACCCAATTCTTTATTTGTGGTTGGTTCGATTAATTTATCATCCAAACTCAGGTAATTTGCAAGTTTCATACAGAAGTCATACCTAGTTATCTGGATTTTTGGTGCAGAGTGAAATATTCCGCTATAATCATTTTTGATTAAATATAATATTGATTTTGCAAAATCATCTGCAATTATGGGTGAACTGATTTCATCAGTTATTATTTTGACTTTTTCATTTGATTTGAGTTTGTTGATAAACCATTGGACAAAGTTTTCTGACTTCATTGAACTTGAAGGTATATTCAATAATGATTTCATCAACCAACCATAAAGTACTGTTGTACGTACAACCAGATTATTAGAATTTCTTAATGTAAATTTCTCGCCTAACAATTTTGAATAACCATAGTAATTAATCGGATTTGTAGCATCATCTTCAACATATGCTAATGTTTTAGTTCCATCAAAAACAGAGTCTGATGAAAGATGTACCAGTTTGATTCCTAGAGAAGTAGATAATTCACACAAATGTTCAACAACATCAATGTTAATTTTTTTTGTTTCTTCGTGATGTGTTTCACAATAATCTACATTGTTAATAGCACATGCATTAATTATAATATCAGGACGTACTTCAGATATAGTTTTTTTTAGTTTATCAGTATCTGAAATGTCTAGTTTAATACCTTCGATAAAGCTAAATTTTGGATTTCTTAGATTATAACTCCCATGAATTTCAAAATCATCAATTCCTTCTTGAGATAATTTGGATCCTGTCAATCCACCAATACCAAGAATGAATAATTTTTTTTTCATGACTAATAACTATACATGTTTTGTTATAAATTAATTATCAATTAGTTTTCGTGCCATTTTATTTAATGTGATAAACCAAGAATTGACAATTTTTGATGAACGTAGTTCAATTCTATAAGTAGGCAACCAAAAATCGTCTACAAATGAGCGTATTACAACTTTGTCATCAAATGATCGAGTCAGTTCCATTAGTTTTCTTCTTTTTTTGATTTTTGCTCTCATTTTAATTAATGAAACATATGTTCGCATCTTTGCAAGAGTCATGTTATGCCTTAGGAAAAAGAAAAACATTCCAATTTCAATTAGAAAGAGAAACGGGGATATTTTTAGAATCGTCTTTTTCGAATATAGTGTCAAGATGCATATCCATCGATTTCTCTCCAATAAGAAAAATTTTTGTGCGCTCCATTGAAATGTTGGACTGCCAAAATGATAAACTATTACTTTGGGCTCATAGTATGATTTTATTCCGAGAAGTAACGCTCTCCATCCATAATCTACATCATCATGGTATGCAAAGAAAATATCATCTATTTCACCAATTTTTTTAATTATACTCATAGATGAAAATATACAAGCTCCTGCAGCATAACTGATTGTTTGGAATTTATCATATTGACCATTATCAGGTTCTCCTTTTCCACGTGCATATGCCAAACCAAAAATATTTATCATATTTCCTGCACTATCAATAAAATTCGGTTGATCCATTTTTAGAAATTTTGGCTGATACAATCCATCTCCATGTTGTTTATACGAATCAATAAAATGCATTAACCAATCAGGTTCTACTTTAGTATCAGAATCCAAGAATACAACAAAATTACCCTTTGCATTTTTAATTCCAATATTTCTTGCACTCATTCCAATATTTTTTTCATTTTTGAACAAAATAATTTGTGGAAATTTTTCTTTACAGATATTATGACTGTCATCAGAAGAACAGTTATCAATTAAAATTATTTCATAATTACAACCTTTTGTTTTACAAATAGACTCTATACAATTAGATATTAGCTTTCCACCATTATAATTTAGAATAATTATGCTTACAAGTATGTCCATGTTTTGATAATCAGAAAGTTTCATTAAAAAGTAATATGATCATACACATATTAAATTAAAGAATATCTTTTTCTGAAATTAAAAATATCATTAGTAAAACATCTAGGAAATATGAGAAAATGGTTAATTATCATAATTTTGTCACACGGTGAACAATTAATATAATGACATAATCGAACAAAGTGATAGTTTGAATAAGCCTTCTGTTCTCATGGTAGTTGCAAAATACCCAGCTACCTACGGACATACAACTGTAATCAACAATCTTTGTGCAGGTCTTAATAAGATTGGATTTAGAACAGCTATTGGTGCATTTTCATTTGATGAAGAACCTCCACACGGTATAGAAAAAGTCATTTTAAGTAAAAAAAAATTATTATTAAAAGGAGTGGAGGATTTAGGATTTGATATAATCCATCCACACCAAGCTAGAGTTATCTATTATCTTCTTTTCAAGAAAACTACAAAACCTATTGTTTTTCATTATCATGCTGCTGCAACAAAGATTCAAGAAATTAATTTAATACTCATGATGGCATTGTTCAAAAAGAAAATTTCAAAGACCATTTGTGTTTCACAAAAAGCGTTGAATCACCTACAAGGACTAGCTGGAAAATGTAATTCAATAATTATCTATAATGGATCGGATACAAATTTCTACAATCCAAATTTACCTAAACCCTACAAAAAAGGAGAGCCTCAGTTACTTTTTGTTAGCGTTTTACGTCCCTATAAAAAAGCAGGTAAACTAATTGATGCTATGCCAGAATTATTGAGAAAATTTCCGAATGCACACCTACAAATTGTTGGAGCTGGTCAAGATTTTGAAATGTTAAAACAGAAAATAAAACAACTCGGATTAGAAAACAACGTGGAAATGGCAGGTAGAGTTACAGATGATGAATTAAGGTTAAGATATTCTTCTTGTGATTTGTACATATCAGCAAGCACAAATGAACACTGCCCAGTTCCAACTTTTGAAGCTATGGCATGCGGTAAACCATTAATATTATCAGATTTAGAATCACATGAAGAGATCATAAAAGCTTCAAATGCAGGATTAACATTTTCAGGAGATTCAGATATTTGTCAAAAAATTGAAGAGGTTTACAAAAATTTGAAGACATATAGTGATAATGCACTGAACTTTTCAAAGAATTATGATTGGTCTAACATATGCAAACAAGTAGAAACTGTTTACGAACAAATTAGATAACAATTCCACATGGTAATTTATTTTAGTTATTGTTATTTTACGTCGTAAAACACCATATAAAAAATATACAACATAGAGTATGGGTTTTTATTTACGCTATTGAAATATTGGTAAGATGAGTGAATATTCATATGGTTCAACGCTAGTAACAGGCGGAGCGGGATTTATTGGAAGTCATATTGTAGATAAATTAGTCTCAGACCAAGTAGATGTCATAGCATTAGATAATCTTTCAACTGGAAAACTTGCAAATTTATCTGGATCCAATGATAAGAAGAATTTTCATTTTGTAAAAGAGGATTTGAATAATCACGATGGAGTAAAAAAAACATTAGAAAATATTGAAACAGTATTTCATATGGCTGCGGATCCTGAGGTTAGAACAGGATTTGAAAATCCAGAATCATCATACAAAGAAAATGTTAGAAATACATTTTATCTTCTAGAACAGATTCGAAAATCAAATGTTAAAAGAATAGTTTTCGCTTCTTCTTCTGCAGTTTACGGTGACGCTTCTATATTACCTACTCCTGAAAACTATGGTCCTTTATTACCAATTTCAGCATACGGAGCATCAAAACTGGCTTGTGAAGCATATGTTTCATCATATTGTAATAATCATGGAATTCAAGGGATAGTCATAAGACCTGCAAATGTAATTGGTTTTAGAGGCAGGCATGGAGTAACATGGGATTTTGTAAACCAATTAAAAAAAGACAATTCTCAACTGACAGTACAAGGAGATGGGACACAAACAAAATCATACATCCACATATCCGATGGAGTTTCAGGTATCCTTACATGTTTAACAAAATCTAAAAACAAAGTTGAAGTCTTTAATTTAGGAAGTGAAGATAGAGTAGAAGTCATGTCAATTGCAAAAATAGTATGCAAAAACATGAATCTTGAAAAAACAAAGATCATTACAACCGGAGGAGTAGACGGTGGAAGAGGATGGATAGGAGATATAAAATATGCTCATTTGGATATATTAAAATTAAAAAGTTTAGAATGGAAACCAATTCTTTCTAGTGCTGAATCTGTAGATCGTGCATCAAAAGAAATCATCACAGACATTTCATAAATAATCATACTTTCAATAAACAATATTTTATAATATTTTAGATATTTTGTTTCACTGTTATCAAAAATTAATATTAAAATTACTAGTTATTAATAATTCCAACAATTAATCCATTTGCTCCAGAAAACGGTATTCCAAATTTAGTGTTTTGTACTTCTTCCCAGGAAGATTCTACCCATTCATTATTTCGTGAAATTCTTCTTAAGTAGTATTTTTCATGAAATTTTATTTTTTCTTCTTTCATTATTTGATCTAATACTGTATTATATCCAAATGGAACTGTTACAAACAATAATCCAGTCTTAGGT
>CXWL01016595.1_pt1 | contig 12729 bp, 9 predicted proteins | sample 590931 | NCBI WGS metagenome assembly CXWL01 (sample SAMEA3498368, study PRJEB10139) | groundwater metagenome | biome: water well; material: biofilm material | place: Germany | collected 2015-04-27
CCATCTCCTGCAATGTCTGCAGTTTTAGAAGCTACTTCTTTTACCATCTGTGCACCCATGTTTTCGATGGGGTCTTCCAGTTCAATTTCTTTAGCTACGGTTACGCCGTCTTTAGTAACAGACGGGGCGCCGAATTTTTTTTCAATAACCACATTGCGCCCTTTGGGGCCCAGGGTTACTTTTACAGCGTTGGCCAATGTGTCAACGCCTTTTTTCATTCTATTTCTTGCTTCAATGTCGAAGAAGATTTGTTTTGCCATTTTTTTTAGATTTAAAAGTATTTAGGACTTAGTATTTAGATTTTTTTGGTGATACAAGTCTTAGTACTGACATCTTAGTACTAAGTACCGCATTACACTATTGCCAGAATGTCGGACTCCCGCATAATAAGGTAGTCTTCGCCTTCAATCTGGATTTCAGTGCCGGCATACTTGCCATATAATACTGTGTTACCGGCTTTTACTGTTACCGGCTCATCTTTTTTACCTGGGCCTGCGGCGATAACAACGCCACGTTGCGGTTTTTCCTTAGCTGTATCGGGGATGATGATGCCTCCGGCTGTTTTTTCTTCAGCAGCGGCTGCTTTTACAATTACCCTGTCGTGAAGCGGGGTAACATTGACTTTCTTAGCCATAGTTTTATTGATTTTTAGTTTTTTGAAAATGATTGCCCTCTTAAGAATTTGGGACTGCAAAGGTAGCAGGAAATACCGTGCCGGGGCGGAGAATAAAGACAAATTTTCAGTTGGTGGAAATAAATGACAGGAATTGTTTCAGGAGTTCTGTCTCAATGTCGATTTTTTATTCTTTGGAAAAGCCTGATAAAATGATAAGACCGTCACGCAAAAGCGAAACGGTCTTATAAGCCTCAAAATTATTTTCATTATTCTTTCAATACCCTCGTAACGAATTTATGATTCCCAATAAAAGCCTCCAGCAAGTAAACAGCTTTACTTAATTTATCCGGGGGCAGTTTAAATGTTATGAGTTGTTCACCCTGGCCAAAACTCTGTCTTGCCACCAATCTGCCCGCCATATCAATGAGCCTTAATTCACCTTTATTATCCGGTGACAGAATAAATCGTACCAGAAGATTATTTGTAAATGGGTTCCCCAATACTAATATATCCTGTTTGGCATCGGGAAGTTTTACTAATACGATATTACTCAGCTTGCTGCCATTATCTATATCAACAGATTTCAGCCGGTAATAGTTTTTCCCGGTGAGTGGCTCCCGGTCAGCGTAACTGTACTCCCGGGGCGAGGTACTGTTGCCTGCAGCAGCTATCGTAGCTATTTTTCTGTAATTGGTTCCGTCAAATGATTTTTCCAGTTCAAAATTTTTGCTGTTGTATTCGGCGGAAGTAGTCCATTGCAGCAAAGCAGTTTTATTATTTTGTAATGTTCCTTTGAATTCTGTTAGTTGAACCGGTAATGCGAACAGGCTTAGATTTGTTGACCACATACCATAACCATGGGTACCCACGAGGAGTTTTCCATCAACAGGCCTGAATGCAAGGCTTGAAACCACGGCATTACCGATATCTGAAGCAGCCTCCTGTGCCCATCCCGGAGTACCGGGGAAACTGGTACCGGATCTGTATAATCCCACAGATGTTCCAACATAATATTGCACCTCCGGTGACCCCGGAACAGCATGGATAGCACAACTCCGGTATGATGGCAGGGTTAAAGTTCCTTCAACATCTGTCCAAGTCGGTACAGCTGAATTAGCAGTGCCAGTCCACCAAACATTACCTGCTACCCCATAATTAGCGAAGGTTACCAAAACTGTATCGTCATTGCGGGGATTAACAGCGATGCTGCTGACATAAGCGCCGGCAGGAAAACTTGCTCCGGTAATATCAACCGGGCCTGTTCCTGCAGCAGCTGCAGCAGGGTCGTCAAGGCGATATACCTTACCATTGGATGCGCCAATGAACAAGCTGGCCGTGGATCCGCTATAAGTACCCCTTGTGGTTGCCATGGCGGTAATATCGTTGGATGCTCCAACGGCAGTAGCTACTCCCGTCATTGATGTCCAGCCGGCACCAGAAGTAACAGTTGAGGCCGACGTTGTCCTGTATAGTGCATTGTCATTGGCATAATATAATGTTTGTGAATTATCTGCATCCAATTTGTAATAGGTGACAAATAACCCCGTGCCACCCTCTCCTGATGGTGTAATATTAGTTGTAAATCCCAGCGCATCTGTCGAAGGCCTGCGGTTGATATAACCTGATTGAGACCCTACATATTCATATTGTGTACCGCCGGTTGCAGCGGGGTCATTAAGGCCAACGGAAATCCCGTCTCCGCCGTAAACCATTTCAAAGCTGGTGCCTGTTTCACCAATTTCTCCATTTCTTGTAGAGCCATTATCCTGTGCCCCGCCAATTACTTTATCGTTGGCGGCCCGTGGATCAAGGGTAACATAATAATATTGATAGGTGCGGTAACCGGTATTGATTTGCGTCCATGCTACTGTTCCTGCCGTGCAATCGGTAGTGCGTTGAATACCTCCATCATTTCCACAAAGCATTATTAAAGGACTGCCGGGCTGAAATACAAATGAATGGACATCCGGGTGTGAACTTGCATAAAGTGCATAAGTGGCCGAACTTGCATATCCGCCAATCCTTGTCCAGGTAAGGCCGGCATCTGTTGACCTGTATGAATTGGTTCCTCCAATAAAAACGGTACTTGCAGCATCTGGTTTTACAGCCACCACCAGGTCGTATCCTCCCTGCACAGCAAAAGGATCATTACCGGCGAGGCACCCTGATTCATTTGGTAATGTGGCGGAAATATCAGTCCATGTGCCACCTACATCATCCCAATAAAACATTTCCGCTTCAACAAGACCGGGAGTACATGTGCTGGTAGTTCCATTATAATATAGGGCATATAGCCTTGACTCAAGGCTAGGAGCTATTGCAAGAACCACCCTTCCATAAGCCCCCTCTGCATTCCATCCCGCCGGAGAACCGCCGGCGCCAGCTCCTGCAATTTGTACCCACGAGGCCGGATCACCAGAAGTGGCTCCCGGAGCTGAGGCCCAAACTCCATCAACTGTTGATGAATTGGTACCACCAAAAGCAGCATATAATCTTCCTGTACTCGAAACAACAATATCTGTGTATTGACTTGAAAAAGACAAAGTACCGGACAAAACAGTGGCCCATGTTGTACCGGCGTCAGTTGATCTGATAATAGTGGCGGGACAGGCCACATATACATTTCCATCGGTCGGATCCACTATCACTTTGTTGACGAAATCTGCTGCAGTAGAAAATGTTTCAAGCGCCGTTGCGTTTAAAGATGTGATGGCCCATGTTTCTCCATTGTCTGTGGATTTATATACGCCATTACCTGAATAATAGGCTCCGGTAGCACTTGCAGAATTACTTATAGCCTCACCAACCCCATAATACCAGGTATCCTGAAAACCGACACGGGTATCCTGTGCAATGCTGGTACAACTGAAATGTGCACCGGTTGGGCTTTTGCGAACCCATGTTGCGCCATTATCTGTTGACTTATAAACACCGCCGCTAACACCGCCAGCCAGTATCACACTGTTGGTTACACCATCAAAGCGAACATCATAAGCAATAGTACGGGTGCGGCCACCAAGGTTATTGGGTCCCTGGAAAGTATAAGCATTAGTAGAAGTTACCCTTTCAATAAGTTGTTGTCTGGAAAGAATTTCTTTTGCCTGTGCCAGCTCGGCTTCGTACACTCCCTCCGGTATCTTTCCTGTCGTTGGGTTTTTCAGCATATTGAATTCATATTCCATAGCACCCAGGAAATCTGTCATCCGGGCATTGGGGTCTTTTTTTCTTTCGCTTAAGTTATCAATTTCCCTTACTGCATTTTTATTTTTACAGGAAATCATCAGCACTATTACAGAAAACAAAGAAAGTAAAAAACGCATGCCGGAGTAAGAAAGTAAATTTTTCATGATAAACAGCTTTGAGTGAAGAAAACTAATTCACCTGCTAAATTTATATTAATGCCGGTACTCCTTAAAATGATTTTCGTCACATTTTATTTGTTCATCCCTCTTCCTGAATTCTCTTATCTTCGCCCACTCAAATACAGTTCTTATACCAATGATCAGCAGAAGAAATATCCGGGCAAAAGTGATGCAGACCCTTTATACCGTAACTACACTGGAAACAGAAGTGAAGCCCGGCGAACCCCAGAAAATCCTGCAGCAACATTTTGATGAGACCCGTTCCCTGTTAATCTATCTCACCTGGTTCCTGGCAGAAGTAAGCCGCTACGCAGAAACAGATGCCCATCAAAAAGCTTCCAAACATTTACCAACTACCAAAGACCTGAATGTAAATATCAAAATTTCGGGCAATGAAGTTTTGTGGAAAATGCTGGACGACCCGGCGCTGAAAGAACAGTTTGCTGTTGTAAAACCAGAACTGATTGCTGATAAAGAATTGCTCCGCAAAATCTATCGCCAACTGGCAGAAACCCCGGAATACAAAACTTACACAGCCCAACCCGGCCGTAACAGGTCTGAAGAAAAAAAAATTATTGAATTTATTCTGAACGACCTGCTGCTGGCCAACGAAGTTTTTGTATCGCATATCGAGGAAACTTTTTCTAACTGGGATGATGACGGCGAAATGATTGTGCAACTGCTTGTGGGATATATTCAAAAACCCGGCAGCTATAACTTCAGGCAACTGATGAGTGCAGACAAAGAACTGTTTGCCAAAAACCTTTTGCAAACAGTTTTAGATAAAAGCGAACACCTGCAAAGCCTCATCATTCCCAGGTTAAAAAACTGGGATCCCGAACGGATTGCCCTGCTGGATATGGTGATGATGAAAATGGGGGTGGCTGAATTCCTTTATTTTGAAACAATACCACCTAAAGTAACCATCAACGAATACATAGACCTGGCCAAAGACTACAGCACTTCTCAAAGTGGCCAGTTTGTAAACGGCATTCTTGACAATATTCATAAAGACCTGGTACAGCAGGGTAAAATGCAGAAGGTGGAGTATAAGAAAAGCACTTAGCTTTTAGCTCATTTTCCTTTACTTTTGCTTCCCGTTCTGAACCGGGTATTGACTAATTTAAAATCAGAAAAAAATGAAACCAGTAGTTGTAATCCTCTTCGCTGCTACCAGCTTTATAGCCTGCAAAAGCGGTGACAAAAAAGCAATCATCAGCCAGGCAACAAGAGACAGCCTTACAAAAGACAGTATTATCAAACAAGCAAATGGCAATAACACGAACATATCTACTGACACTACTAATAATACAACAATTCAATGGCTCGATTCTACCTACCTTGATTTAGGCAAGCAGAAAGAAGGCAAAGAAATCGAAATTACTTTTCGTTTTAAAAATACAGGCAGCAAAAACCTGGTTATCCAGAATGTAACTGCACAATGCGGCTGCACTATTCCTGAAAAACCGGAAAAACCATTTGCCCCGGGCGAAGAAGGTGTTATTAAAGCAAAGTATAATGGAAGCGGACATGCTGAAACAAGAAAAGAAGTCTATGTAACAGCCAATACCAACCCGGCCAATACCCATACACTTACTTTCAGGGCTGAATTAGTAAAATAAAAACAACAGGTTTAACAATAACACAATTTAAAAACACAACTATTATAATGAAATCAATTTCTTCTTATATCACTACCAGCATGGTTCTGATATTTTTTTCTGCCTGTACCCCACCCGGCGGTGATGGAAAAGCAAGCTCAGGTGGCTCAGGCGGCACCATCCAGTTTATCTTTTTGGGAATGATGATCCTGGTGTTCTGGATGTTCTTCATCCGCCCACAGGCTAAAAAAGCCAAAAACCAGAAATTATTTATTGAGAACATGGGCAAAGGCGATAAGATTGTAACTATCGCCGGTATTCATGGCACTATCAATAAAGTAAATGAAGATGGAACGCTGAACATCGAAGTAAGTCCCGGAAGCTACCTGAAGATTGAAAAAAGTGCTATTAGTATGGACTGGACGGCTGCGTTGAACAAACCTGCCGCGACAGATAAAAAATAGAACTAACTGCCAGGAGTTGGGAATTAGGAACCAGGGATTACGGGATTGCCCGATTCCGAATTACTAATTCCCAATTATTTTAAACTAAATACCCGATTAAATTATTTTTTATCAATGTTGCGTATTGGTCTTACAGGCGGTATCGGCAGCGGCAAAACAATGGTGGCCAAACTGTTCGGGATACTGGGTATCCCGGTTTATTATGCCGACGATAAAGCCAAACACCTCATGAATACCAACAAAGAGCTGAAATCTGCAATTATTCAGCACTTTGGCAATGATGCTTACAAAAAAGGAGAGCTGGACCGGAAATATCTCGCCTCCATTGTTTTTAATGACAAGGAGAAATTAGAGCTGCTCAACTCACTTATTCACCCTGTTACTATCCGGGATGCAGAGGAATGGATGAACAGGCAGACGACTCCTTACGTCATCAAAGAAGCTGCCCTTTTATTTGAAAGTGGAGCTGCCGAACATTTAGACTTTGTAATTGGCGTGTATGCCCCCCAGCATATCCGGATAAAAAGAGTAATGGACCGGGATCACCTTCCGGAGGAAGAAATAATGAAACGCATCAGCCGGCAGATTAATGAAGAGATGAAAATGAAACTCTGCAATTTTGTTATTGTAAATAACGACCAGCAATTAGTATTACCGCAGGTGATAGAACTGGATAAGAAATTCCGGGAAATGAGTACACAATAATTTTATTTCAATTTACCCAACGCTGCTTTTATCCTCTTCCACCCTTCTTCTATTTTATCCATACTGTTGGCAAATGAAAAACGGACACATTTTGGTTCGCCAAATGCATCACCCATTACGGATGAAACATGGGCTTTATTTAAAAGATACATGGATAAATCTGCAGCATTGGCAATAACGGATTCTCCATCGGTTTTGCCGTAGTAAGCACTTACATCAGGGAAAATATAAAAAGCCCCGTCGGGTTCGCTGCAAATAATGCCGGGAATTTCTTTTACTAATTCCATTACCCTTGCCCTTCTTCTTGCAAACTCTTTTGTCATTTCCATTGACGGACGAAGGTCAGTTGTCAGTGCGGTAACGGCAGCTTTTTGAGCAATTGAATTAGCGCCACTGGTAAATTGCCCCTGCACTTTCTCACAGGCTTTGGCTACTTCAGCATTTGCAGCTATATAGCCTAACCGCCAGCCGGTCATGGCAAAGCCTTTGCTTAATCCATTCACAACTATCACCCTGTCTTTTATTTCATCAAACTGCGCAATGCTTTCATGCCCGCCTGTCCGGCCGGCAGGCTTGCCAACAAAATTGATGTACTCATAAATTTCATCCGACAGAATAAAAATACCGGGATGTTTTTTAAATACCGCCGCTAATGATGCTAATTCTTCTTTGCTGTACACGGCCCCGCTGGGATTGCAGGGTGATGAAAACAAAAAGACTTTTGTTCGGGGCGTAATAGCAGACTCCAATTGAGAGGCAGTTATTTTAAACCCCTGCTCCGTAGTACTTTTTATTTCTACCACTTTTCCCCGTGCTATTTTAACCAGCTCACTATAGGTAACCCAATAGGGAGTGGGAATAATTACTTCGTCCCCATCATCCACCAATGCAAGGATAGCATTGGCAAGGCTTTGTTTAGCCCCGGTTGATGCTACAATATTTTCTGGTTTGTAATCAAGATTATTATCCCTTTTCAACTTGCTGCAAACGGCTTCTCTTAAATCTAAAAAACCCGGCACCGGTGTATAATGGCTCCAGTTATCATGAATGGCTTTGATAGCAGCCTCTTTAATATGATGAGGAGTGTCAAAATCAGGCTCTCCCAAACTAAGGTCTATAATATCAATACCCTGTGCCCTGAGCTCCCGGCCCAGCTTGGCCATTTTTAATGTTTCCGGTTCATTAAATCGCTGCAAAAAAGAAGATAACTGCATGTCAGTTGATTTTTAAATCATTGATTAAAACAAATAATTAGGGGGCAGGCAGTCGTAAAAGTATAAGCCCGAAGATAAAGGAATATCTCTTTCAATCCGTACAGTTCAATTGAAATGCCCTGAATACAAATGCATGTTGTTTTCGGTCAATTAACTGATTAATAAATAGCAGGAGCCACTTAATTATTTCCCGGTTAAAGTGCCTGAACTGGCAGTTATCCCGGCATTAGTTCTGCCGGTAGAAAACCAGGGAGCCCGGCCGGTAAGAAGAAGAAAAAATAAGCACTGGCCCGGATAACCGTTCGCCTTTTCTGCAGCATTGTCTTTTTGCTGTTTAAATCACTGAAATCCACATGAACTATGCTGGTTTAGTTATGCTGAAATCGTCTGGAAATGCCGGATAAAATTATAGCTTAAACCCCTATCTTTGCCCCTCTTTAAAAAAATCCCAAAAGCCTTTCCACGACCTCTTGCTTGGTGTTAAGGCAAAAAATGTAAAACGATCATTGTATGCAACTGAAAGGTTTGGTCCGCTTTTTTACTGTCCTCCTGATTGTTTATTCTCTCTATCAACTTTCTTTTACTTTTTTTGTAAGAAGCCATGAAAAGAAGATGGAGGCAAAAGCCAAGGCGTATGTAAAAAACAATTTCCCGGCGGCTGATGTAAAATATCCGAATAACAAAGACTCACAGGCCATCTACCAGGAAACATTAGAAAAAGTTTACCAGGACAGGCTAAAGCGTTTATTGGACAGTACCAAAGATGTGACTGTTACTTACGGTATCAATGGCGCTATGAGTTATCAAAAAGCGAAAGAACAGGAATTAAACCTTGGTCTTGACCTGCAGGGTGGCATGAACGTAACACTGGAAGTAGAAATGTCGGGATTGCTGAAATCATTGGCCAATAATTCCAAAGACCCTAATTTTTTATCGGGCATACTGAATGCTGATAAACGAAAAGCTAACAGCGATGCAGATTTCATTACACTATTTATAGAAGAATACAGGAAACTGGAACCAACAAGGCCGCTTGCTTCATTGTTTGCTTCTGCCAGTTCAGATAAGATTACAATTAAATCAAGCGACGGACAGGTGGAGTCTTATATCCGTGGTGAAGCCAAAACAGCTTTTGAAAATACCTACGGCGTATTGCAAACCCGTATCGACCAGTTTGGTGTGGCCCAGCCCAACATTAATGCCAATCCTACCAAAGGAATCATCAATGTGGAGTTGCCGGGTGTAAAAGACAAGGAAAGAGTAAGAAATTATTTACAAAGTACTGCCAACCTTCAGTTCTGGGAAGTTTATACACTGGCAGATAATAATTATTCAACCGGATGGCAAAAAACTATTGAAACATTTAATATACGATATGGCGGGGTAAAAGACACGGCTGCTAAAAAAGATACTATCAAAAAAATTGATACCGCTGGCAAAACAGCTTCAAAGCAAGACACTGCAAAGAAGCCCGGAACTCTATCTGACCAATTGGGCAAAACAGATGCCGATACTGCCGGAAAAACAAACACAGAAACACAAACTACAGGCACCACTTTTGACAAATACTTAGATGCATCTGGTTTTCAACCCTACCAGGATAAAGACGGGAAAGTAATTTATCCTTCGGCAGTCGGTTCAGTATCTATAAAAGATACTGCCCAGGTAAGGCTTTACCTCGAAGAATTCAGGAGTTTTTTCCCCGGCGATGCAGTATTTGCTTATGGCATTGCACCAAAAGATAAAAAAGGAAAATCCGGAACAAGGGTTCCGCTGTATGCCCTAAAAACATTTGGCCGTGCTACTGCTAAATTAGAAGGCGATGCTGTTACAGATGCCCGCCAGGATTTTGACCAGTATGGCAAAGTGGAGATACGGATGGAAATGAATAAGCGGGGTGCCAACGCCTGGAAAAAGTTGACAGAAGATAATGTAGGCAAGCCTATCGCAATCGTACTGGATAATGTTGTACACTCTGCCCCCAATGTAATCGGTGTTATCCCTGATGGAACATCTTCCATTTCGGGAAGCTATACTCAACAAGACGCATCAGACCTTGCCCGGATATTAAGAATTGGTAAACTGCCAGCCCCTGCTAAAATTGTACAGGAGCAGCAAATCGGGCCAACACTTGGTAAAAAAGCTATTGAAGGCGGAGCTAAAGCATTCATCATTTCATTTATTGTTATTTTCTTACTGATGCTGGTATATTATAACACCAGCGGATGGGTGGCTAATATTGCTTTAATCTTAAACTTGTTGTTTACAGTAGGTGTGCTGGCAGGTTTAGGCGCTTCGTTAACGGCTCCGGGTATTGCAGGTTTGGTATTAACTATTGGTATGGCAGTAGATACCAACGTAATTATTTATGAACGTATTAAAGAAGAGTTGTCGAGGGGCAAGGGATACATCCCTGCCATTAATGAAGGTTATAAACGGTCATTGCCGCCTGTGCTGGATGCCCACATAACGGTGCTGCTTACGTCTATCATATTATTCAGCTTTGGATTGGGCCCCGTAAAAGGATTTGCCACCACACAGATAATTGGTATCCTTTTATCATTGTTCTGTGGTATCCTGGTAAGCCGCTGGATTACCGAATGGTTTACCAACAAAAAGAAACACCTGGAATATTTTACCGGGGTTTCCCGTCGTGTTTTTAAACATGCCAAATTCAAGTTTATTGAATATCGTAAAGTAGCTTATGTTATTTCCATGATTGTACTGGCACTGGGTATTGCTTCTTACTTCAATGGTTATGACCAGGGGGTTGAATTTAAAGGGGGCCGTAGTTTCAGAATTGGTTTTGAAAAGCCGGTGGACGATATAGAAAAAGTAAGAGGGGAATTGCGGACCGCTTTCGGTGGCGAAAACCCTGTTATAAAAACTATTGGTGATAATGCAACATTAGACATTACTACTTCTTACGAAATAAATAACACAGGCAAGACAGCCGATTCATTGGTAGAAAGCAAACTGATGGCCGGATTAAAAAACTACCTGCCTGCCGGTATTACTTTCGAACAATTTGATAAAGAATATAAACAGAAATCAGACAAGGTATTGCCCACCATCTCCGATGACCTGAAGAGAGGTGCTGTTAAAGCTACCCTGTTTGCCATGATCATTATCTTCCTGTATATCTTCATCCGTTTCCGTGACTGGAGATATTCACTGGGTACGATTGTAGCATTGCTGCACGACGTATTGGTAACACTGATTGTGTTCTCGTTTGCAAGAACGATTGTTCCCTTCCCGCTGGAGATTGACCAGCACTTTATTGCGGCGATATTGACGGTGATCGGTTTTTCTATGAATGATACGGTAATTGTTTTTGACCGTATCCGTGAAGACAGCGGCCTGATGCCAAATGCGCCAAGAGGTGAAGTCATTAACCGAGCCATCAATGAAACGCTGAGCCGAACTATCATGACATCATTAACAGTATTTCTTACCATCCTTATCCTGTTCCTGGTAGGTGGTGAAGTAACAAAAGGTTTTGCCTTTGCGATGCTGATCGGTGTTATCACCGGTACTTACTCATCTATTTTCGTTGCCGCACCAATATTGGTTGACCTTGGCGGCAAGAGACCTTTGGGTAAAAAAGCAGTGATTGAAAAAATAAAGCCTGGTATGATAAAATCAACCAAGAGTTAATAAGAAAGAATAGATTAGACAAATAATAATGCCTCCAAATTGGAGGCATTATTATTTATAGTAAAGTTGTTATTGCCACCGGCTGCGCCGATGGTTATTCAAATTGAATTTGCAGCGGAGGATTGGTGGAAGGGTGATAGTCTTTTTCTTTTTTTGGATGGCTGGAAGCCATATAGTAAAGCTTTGGGGCTGCAAGCCCCGAAGAGCAGAGATTTTTTATGATAAAATAGAAAATTGTCGGGTGTATTTGCGAAACCCTGGCTTGCAGATTTCCATCTTGCATAAACAGCTTTAAATGCCTGAAAATCAGACCAACAATATTCAATCTCATTAAAAATTTAGTGTTCGTATATTCGCTAATACACACGTTGTACGCCACTTTTATGAAGCTCTCAATCCTAATCATATTTTCTTTGACACTTGTAGCTTGCAACAATTCAAATTTGCAGACACAGAAAGCAATTTCGAGGTCAGTACATATTCCAGACACGACAAATAATTGGTATGCAAAACTTTTTGACTATCCCAATTATGTCAAGAAAACAGAAATAGTAAAACAATTAAACCTTGAAAATTTAGAAGCAGACACTTCAAATTCGGAAATAAGAATTTGGACAATTGGTTCAAACTATAATCCCCAGACACTAATTTCTCTTAAAGATAAAAACGGCATTTGGACAATTACCAGACTTAATTATTACTTGAGCTTTGACAACGCAAAAACCAAAGTTGACAGTATTTCGACAAAAGGAAAAGTTGAAAAAGCAATTTCCATAGACGAGTTCAATCTTTTAGGGACAGAACAAATTTGGCAACTACCTTCTCAAAGTGAAATGACAAATGGTGGCAGCTTTGGTTGTATGGACGGTTATGCTTTACTAATAGAAATGAACAATAAATCAAAGTACAAGTTCTTATGTTATATATGCCCAGACCTTCATGTTTCAAAAGACACGACATTTCAAACTGTTGTGACCTTCAAACAAAAAATTGGTGAACTTATTAGCAAAGAATAATGGACAGGCGACTAAAGCGGCGTACAACAAAAGGTCCTATGTATATAGGAATTTAGAGAGGGATCATATCGTTTATCTTATTTCTTTTGAAAGC
>CXWL01081032.1_pt1 | contig 12727 bp, 8 predicted proteins | sample 590931 | NCBI WGS metagenome assembly CXWL01 (sample SAMEA3498368, study PRJEB10139) | groundwater metagenome | biome: water well; material: biofilm material | place: Germany | collected 2015-04-27
TTGCGCCGTTTGGCGTGAACTTGTTGCGCTCAGTCGCTGTCTTTGTGGACGGGCTGAAACATCAGGACCGCGGCCGCTGTCGTTCCACCAGGCGGGCGACGATCACCGCGGCGGCGGCGGCGGCGAGCAGGTGCTTGAGGGTGTGGCCGCTGATGACGCCGAACGACGCCAGCAGCGCGTGGTCGCCCAGCTCGGCGAACCTGGCGGCGACGTAGAGCGCGAGCGCGCAGCCGAACGCTTGCCGGTCGCGGCGCGGCGCGCGGCAGATCGATTGCCACAGCGGAATCAACAGCAGCGGCAAGCCCTGCAGCAGCAGGTAGGGACGCAGGTCGCCGGCGCCGTTGCGCTCGGTGACGACCCACCAGGCCACGCTCGCCACGGCGAACAGCCCCAGCCAGAGGGTCGCCGCGCGCGAGTCGGGTTTCGCCAGGCACTCCGCGCGCACGCCCGCCAGCAGGCCGGCGCAGGCGAGCGCGATCGGCAGGCGGTCCCACACGAGGCGCGCGTTGTCCGGCGCGAGGTGATAGAAGGCCGATCCGATCGCCGTCAGCAGCAGGGCGACGAGGAACAGCCGGTAGCCATGCCGGCCGGCACCGAAGGGAGCGGCGCCGCGCAGCGGCCACAGGCGCAGCAGTCCCCAGGCGGCAACCAGCGCGAAGGCCAGGTTGGAGAGCACATCGGCGCCGTTCGGCACGCCCATCTGGAGCGACTGGTCGGCGAAGCGATGGTAATTCGGCAGTTGCGCGATCGGGCCATGCGCGAGCAGCAGGGCGCACAGCGCGACGGTGACGCACAGGGGAAGATGAATCAGCAAGCGTCTCAAGGCGATCTCCGCGGCGGATGGGAAGTGCGGCCAGCTTGCCCGTCCGACGACAGAAATGGTACTCTCGTCGGGCAAGTCGTCAATCCCGGCGACGCAAGCATCACATTCCGATACCTCGATGACCGAAGTGACCCAACTCCTTGGCACCCTCAAGCGCCAACTGAAGCTGCAAGGCAAGACCTACCGCGATGTCGCCGCTACGCTGGGCTTATCCGAGCCGAGCGTCAAGCGCCTGTTCACCTCGGGCCAATTTTCGGTCGAGCGGCTGGTCGAGGTGTGCAACCTGCTCGGCTTCACGCTGGCCGAACTGGCGCAGGAGGCGAGCGCCGGCGAGAGCCGCCTGCGTNNCCTTGACCGCGGCGCAGGAAAAGGAGCTCGTCTCCGATCCGCAACTGCTGCTGGTGGCGGTGTGCGCGCTGAATCACTGGAGCATGAAGGACATGCTGGCCGCCTATCGCCTGAGCGAGGCGGAGTGCCTGCAACGGCTGCTGCGGCTCGACAAGCTCAAGCTGATCAGCCTGTTGCCCGGCAACCGCATCCGGCTCAATGTCGCGCGCGATTTCGACTGGCTGGTCGAGGGGCCGATCCGGCAGTATTTCCGCGAGCAGGGGCTGGTCGATTTCCTCGACAGCCGCTTCGCGCGTGGCGACCAATCGCTGGCGTTCTCGCACGGCATGCTCACCGAGACGGCGATCGACAAGATGCAGGCCGAACTGCGCCGGCTGCGCCAGACGTTCGCGGAGTTGCACGAAGAAAGCCTGGCGTCGCCGCTGGCCAAGCGGCGCGGCAACGGGCTGCTGCTGGCGATGCGCGAATGGGAGCCGGCCAGCTTCACCCAACTGCGACGAACCTGAACGGGCGACTGCGGTCAAACCAGGGTCAGACCGCGGTGTTGAATTGGCAAAAAAAGCTCCGGCCGAAGCCGGAGCGTGAGGTGCCGCCGCGGCGGTTACTGGACGATCAGGCTGACCTTGTCGACCACGAACGAGGTCTGCAGCGACGAGTCCTCATTCATCGCGAACGACAGCGTCACCGTCTGGCCCTTGTATGGCAGCAGGTTGAAGCTGCGGATCTGGTAGCCGGTCGCCTTGTTCAGGTTGCTGTAGGTGGCCAAGGTACCCAGGACCGTGCCGGCGGAGTTCTTGACCGTCACCACCAGCTTGTCGTACACCGTGGTCGTGGTGGTCTCGGCGGTGTCGATGTGCAGCGCGAAGGTCAGGTTGGCCGAGGTCGCGGTCGAGGCGATCGCCACTGCCTGCGTGATCGTCTCGCTGGCCGTCACGCCGTTGCCGCCGAGCCAGGCGAAGCGCGTGCCGTCATACGCCGTCTGCCCCGCGTAGCTGCCGATCACGCCGGTCGTGCCGGCCCAGCCGGTGGTGCCGGACTCGAAGCTGCCGTTGACGACCTTCTCGGTCGCCGTGCCCGACGACACCGTCAGCGTCGCCGTCGTGCTGGTCGCCGTGGTCGGCGTGGTGGCCGAATCGGTGACCTTGGCGCTGAAGCCGGCGCCGCTGTCGACGGTCTGCGCGGTGAAGCTGTAGCTCGGCGAAGTGGCGCCGGCGATGTTGGCGCCGTTGCGCATCCACTGGTAGGTGTAAGGCGCGGTGCCGCCGGAGGCGGTGACCGAGAAGCTGGCCACCGTGCCGGGAGCGACGGTGATGCTGGCCGGGTTCGAGCTGATCGCGACCGCGCCGCCCGCTTCGGCCACGTCGGCGCCGACGTTGATCGCCGCGTAGGCACGCTGCACCGCGGTCGCTTCCTTGCTGCCGACGCCGTACAGTTCCTGCGCCGCCAGCAGCACCTTGCTGCGCGCATCGGCGTAGTTGGTCGAGGCGGTGAACTTGGTGGTGTTGGCGCGGAACCAGATGCGGTACGCCTTGTCGTTGCCGATGCCGGTCATCGCCAGCGGCGCCTTGTTCAGGTAGGAACTGTAGAAATCGCTGGTGGTGGTCGAACTCGAACCCTGCGACAGGAAGTAGAACATGCGGTTGTTCGGGCCGCTGCTGTAGTGGACGTCGAGGTTGCCGACGGTGCTGCTCCAGGCATTCGGGCTGGAACCGTCCTTGCTCGGCTTGTAGAGGTAGCGCAGCGGCGTGCCGGTCTTGCTGATCTCGGCGCCCATCACCCAGTCGTTGCCGGCCGGGACCACCGTGCCGGTGCCGCCGTTGCGCGCATACGCTTCGACCATCTCGCCGTTGATGTCCGAATTCGATTCGTTCAGGCCGCCCGATTCGCCCGAATAGGTCAGGTTCGACGTCGCCGCCGTGACGCCGTGGCCCATCTCGTGGCCGATCACGTCGATCGAGCCGAGGCTGTAGAACGAGGAACCGTCGCCGATGTACATGCAACGGCAGACATCGTCGTAGTAGGCGTTGTCGTAGGCGGTGTTGACGTGGGCGGCGATGTAGGTGGCGGTGTTGGCGCCGTCCAGCGACTGCCAGCCGAGCACGTTCTTCATCGTGTCGTAGGTGTTCATCAGGCCCCACATCGCGTTCACCGCGGCGGTCTGGCCGTTGGCGTTGGTGGTGCTGCCGCCGGCGATGTAGTTCTGGCCGTCGCCCCAGGTGTTGGTGGAGTTGGTGTAGATGGCGCCGGCGGTGGTGCCGTGGTTGGCGTTGGTGATCGCCATCGCGCCGTAGGTGCCGCCGATGCCGCGGGTGGCGTCCTTCATCGAATAGGTGCTGCCGGCCAGGGTGGTGCTGATCGGCACCGTGCCGTTGTACTGGCTGAAGCCGGTGCCGACCACGGTCTTGAGCGCTTTCCACTGTTTGATCATATGGCCGTCGGTGGCGCTGACCACGCTGTCGTAGTACACCGGATGGACGCCGCCGGCGACCATCCGCGTCTGCACCAGGTAGGCCAGCTCGTAGCCGGTGACCTGGTCTTCGAGGTCCATGGCGTTGAGCTGGCTGTCGGTCTTGTTGACGGCCGACGCCACGCGCACCTGGGTGACGATCGGGTAGACGATCAGCTCGGCACTCGGCGCGGCCGCGTGGGCGGCGCCTGGCGACACCGAAGCGACCGCGGCGTCGATGGCCGCTTGCGCCGAGATCGACGGCCGCACGTTGAAGCTGGAGTAGCGTCCGCCCATCTTGGCGCTGGCCGCGCCGAAGCCGAGGCCGGAGCGGCGGTCGGCCACCGACTCGCTGACGATCTTGCCGGCGTCATTGGTCACCAGCACAGATTCCGAATGAAACACGCGCACGCCCTTGTAGGTGTGATGCAGGCGGGTGATCCTGGTGCCGGTCACGCCCGGATGCTCGGCGGCGAGGGCGTAACCGTGGTCCTGGTCGAGCCCGCGCTTGCCGTGCGCGGCGACCATCTTGCCGACCAGCGCGGCACGCTCATTCGGCGCGGCGGCGAGCGGGCCGCCCATCATCTGGGGGGCGGCCATCGCCTGGCTGGCAATCATCATCGGAAGGGCGGCGAGCGTTGCGGCGATTAGGGTGCGACGTACATTCATTTTCTTCTCCATGGAGGTCGATTGAGATGATTTGTGTGCCTGGACCGAACTGCTGCGCCGGGCCGCCCGAGTCTGGTGCCGGCGGCCGCCTGGGCCGTCCGCGCTTTCGAGAACGACGACACTATTCCCCTCGCACCGGCCAAGTCAAAAATCTCGCCAATTTGGACGTTCCACCGATAAATGTTTAGTTCTGGACATTTTCAAGGCGCAACTAATCGGTCAATGATGCGATTATCTAAAGAATGTTTTGTTGATAACTGTCGATCTGGCTCTGTTGCCTGAGCGCACGGCGCTGTCGTTTGGCGCGCTGTTTTTCGCTTAGCTGTTCAAACTAATAGCTTTTTATTATTTTTAGAAGCACAGAAAATTCAGAACAAAGTTCGGTTTCGCACCACCGCGGTGCGAACTGGCCTCCGCTTGCTAGGAAAACCAAACAAACTGTGAGATTTGCACTCGCGATTCGATTGCAATTTTCGATAAATACGGTCTACACTCAAACAAAGTTACCGGCGGAAATGTCAGGTGACATCGATATGAAGCGCGCGGGGGCGACCCGGCATACAGCGCATTTTCGTTAACGGGAAAATCATGACCTCATCATCGCACCTGGCATTCGTTGGCTCCTCACCGCCGCCGGCGCCGCGCGCCGCGCCTCTCGGCTGAGCCAAGCGCCCGCGCACCAAGCAAGTTCTCCCCCGCCGTGAATTTCCAGCGCCGAACCGGGCAGTTTCCCGTTCGCCGGCGCGGCGATTCGCTGACCCGCCATGTGTGACAAGTTCCTGCCCGGCCCACGAAGCGGCCTGCGGGAGATCGGATAGATATGCTGTCGATCGCAAACAAAGTCGAGCAGTTAGTGTCGGAGTCGCCGTTCCTGACGGAGGGCATCGCGCTGGGGCTGATCAACCTGTCGGAACTGGCGCGCCAGCTGCGCCCGCAACTCGAGTCGGACCTGTGGAAGCCGGTCGGCCAGGCCGCCGTGGTGATGGCCTTGCGGCGCATCTCCGAGCGCCTGCCGCAGCCGGGCATCTCGCAGCCGATCGTGCTGGCGCCGCGCATGGGCGAACTGACCACCCGCACCGACCTCACCATTTCCACCTACCGCATGTCGGACAGCAGCAACGAATGCCAGCGCCAGCTGCTGGCGCTGACCGAGCCGTATCCGGGCACCTTCGTCACCGTCACGCGCGGCGTGCACGAAGTGCTGGTGGTGTGCAGCGGCTCGCTGGTGCACATGGTGGACCAGGCGTTCGCCACCGAGCGCCTGCTGGCGCGGGTCGAGAACCTGACCGCCCTGACCCTGCGCCTGAATCCGGAAACCCGCAAGACGCCGGGCATTTATCACGCGGTGCTGAAGAAGCTGGCGTGGGACAAGATCAGCGTCGTCAACATGATGTGCACGTTCTCCGAACTGACCATCCTGCTCGAGCAGGCGCAGACCGGCCTGGCGTTTGCGGCGCTGTCGCAGATTGTCGGGCACTGAGATGGCGAGCCGGCCGAGCCTGACATACCGCAAGCCGCAGCTGGGACGCGACTACTGGATCAAGGACGATATCCTGGCCGACCCGCTGGCCGTCTCGCAGCGCTGCTACGCCAACACCGAGTGGGAGCTGGGCGCGCCGCACCGGCCAGAGCCGTGGCCGGGGATGCGCGCCGCCGGCGCCCTGCTGGCCGACGAACTGGCGCCGGTCGAAGCGTGGGTCAGGCAGGTGACGGGCGCCAGACGCCTGTGGCAGGAAGCGACGCCGGAAGGCGCCACCCTCAATCACAACTACGCACAGCTGGTGGGGATGGCCGAATCGGGGCCGCGCCCGCATACCGATTCGCGCAAGCTGTGCCGCTATGCCGCGGTGATCTACCTGACGCCGCAGCCCGAGCTTGACGGCGGCACCTCGTTCTACCGGCTGCGCTACCCGGACGGCGCGCTGGGCGGCAACATCTGCAGCCCGCCGCATGCCAACCTGCGCGAGGCGCTGGGGGTGAAGGGCTTGCCGCTGGAGGCGTGGCAGGAAGAGACGCGGGTCGACAACAAGTTCAACCGCATGCTGCTGTACCGGGCCAACATGGTGCACTCGGCCAGCAACTACTTCGGCTTCGACCATGCGGAAAAGCGCATGACGGCCGTGTTTTTCTGGATGGCATAACGCTGGTGTCAGGTCTGACATTAAGACATTCATGCGTGAATGTCTTAATGTCAGACCTGACACCAGCGTTTCTTTAAATAACGGCCGGCTCGAGCAGCGTCACCGTCTGCCGTTCGGTATCGAGGGTCGCCCTGATCCCCATCGGGATGGTGAACTGGTTGCGGATGTGGCCGAACGAATAGCCGGTCACCGCCGGCGCCTTCAAGGGCTGCAGGTGGATGTCGAGCGTCTGGTCGAGCGTCAACGTGATGTCCTCGTCGGTCCCCTCGCACTGGTCGCAGATGCCGATCATCACGCCGGCCGCTTTTTTCAACCCCACCGACAGGTCGAGCTGCGTCATCCAGCGGTCGATGCGGTAGGGCGCTTCGTTGACATCCTCGATGAACAGGATGCTGCCGCGGAAGTCGGCGGCGTACGGCGTCCCCGCCAGCGCGCTCACCATGCTCAGGTTGCCGCCCATCAGCGGCCCGCTGGCGCGGCCGCCGTGCACCGTGCGGATCGCGTAGTGCGGCTCGGCCATCGCCTGGCGGGCGTTTTCCATCGCCATCGGAATCGTGTAGGTCGGCTGCGGATCCATCAGCAGCGCCAGCAAGTGGGTGGTCGCATAGGCGGACGGCGTCGACGACGCCACCGGGCCATGGAACGTCACCAGCCCGGCGTGGCGGTGGATCGCCAGGTGCAGCGCGGTGATGTCGGAGTAGCCGAGCAGGATCTTCGGGTTGGCGCGGATCAGCGCGTAGTCGATCGAAGCGAGCAGCGAAATGCAGCCGGAGCCGCCGCGGATGCACCAGATCGCCTTGACCTCGGGGTCGGCGAACATCGCGTGCAGGTCGGCGAGGCGCTGCTGCACCGAGCCGGCGTAGTTGCCGTGCACCTCGCGCAGGTTGGCGCCGAGCCTGGCGCGAAAGCCGAGCGCCTCGATGTTGCGCACCGATTTCTGGATCGAGGCGTCGCTGGCGTGCCCGCCCGGTGCGATCAGGCCGACCACGTCGCCTTCGCGCAGGCGCGGCGGCTTGATCAAGCGCCGCCTTGCATGCGCGCGCGACGGCGCCGCCTGCGCGGTGCCCGAGCCTAATGCGGCCAAAGCCGCGCCCGCCAATAGACCCATGCTGCGCCTCTTTCCGTTAACGCCATCCGGCATCGCCACCCCAGTCATGAATAGAAACAGCCCGCCGCACAGATCGCCCCGGGGCAATGCGTGCGGCGGGCTGCAAGAAACCCAAGATTACATGAACTTGTAGTTCACGCCCAGGGTATAGGCGCGGCCGCGCGGATCGCCGACCCGCGAGTCCCAGCCGGCGCCGGCAACTTCGTCGATGTTGTGCGACGAGAACGGCGGGTTGGTATTGAGCAGGTTCTTGATGCCGGCACTGACCGTCAGGCCCTTCTGCACCGTGTAGGTGGTCGACAGGTTGTACAGCGTGTAGCTCTTGACGTCCGGATTGAAGCCTGCCGGCGGGATGCCGCCGAGTGCCGCCACCGACTGGTCCTTGTAGCCGGCCTTGTAGTTCTGCGTCACGCTGGTGCTCCAGGCGCCGCCGGTCCAGGTGAAGCGCAACTGGTGCTTCCAGCGCAGCTGCAGGTCGGTCTTGTTGTAAGTGCCGACCAGCTCCTGCCAAGGCTGGCCGTCGATCAGGCGCGTCTTGAAGCTGTTGATGTAGGTGCCGTCGAAGGCGACGTCCCATTTGCTCGCGTCGAGCTTGCCGGTCATGCTGAAGCCGACATCGGCGCCGCTGACTTCGTCGCCGGCCGCGTTGATGTAGCCGGCGCGAATGTAGTCGATCTCGCCGTTCGGCAGGCGCGCGACGTTGCCGCCCAGCGTTGCGTAGTTGTTCAGGATGTCGACCGCGTCGAGCGAGACCACGCGATCGGTGCGCTTGATCTTCCACAGGTCGACGCTGGCGAGGATGGTGTCGACCGGCGCCAGCACCACGCCGACGCTGACCTGCTTCGAGCGCTCAGGCTTGAGATTCGGGTTGCCGCCGCTGCGGGTATCCCACTTGTCGCGGCAATTCGCGCCAGGCGTGGTCGGGCAGGCCGGGTCATTGGCGAAGTTGTTCAGCAGGCCGAGCGTTTCGCCGCTGTAGAGCGCATCGTAGTCCGGCGCATGGAAGCCGCGGTTGGCCGAGCCGCGCAGCACCAGTTGCTTGATCGGCTGGTAGCGCAACGCGATTTTCGGATTAGTGGTGTTGCCGAAATCGCTGTAATGGTCGGTCCGCACCGCCAGTTGCAGGTCCATGTCCTTGATGACCGGCACCGACAGTTCGGCGTACAGCGCGGCGATCTTGCGCTTGACCTCGGACAGCGCCGGGCCGCTGCCGACGCCGTTTACCAGCGGCTTGCCGGTGTGATAGATCGAGTCGTCGAAGCGGTAGGTTTCACGGCGCAGGTCGAAGCCGACGGCAGCAGCCAGCGGCCCGGCCGGCAGGTTGAACAGGTCCTTCGACAGCACGCCGTCGAGCTGCACCAGCGAGGTCGAGCCGCCATACAGCGGGCCGTACGCGGCGACCGACTTCAGCAGGTCGGTCGCTTCCTGGGTCTGGCGCTGGCCCGGCAGCAGGAACGGATTGACCTTGCCGGTGCCGAGCGCGTCGAGGAAGGCGGTGTTGTAGACGTAGCCGTTATTGAGCACCGTCTCGGCCTTGCTGCCAGCCATCGACAAGCCGGTCTTGTAGTCCCAGCCGCCGACCAGGCCTTCCAGCCCGCCCAGCACGCGGTAGGCGCTGGTGGTGGTTTCCTGGGTGCGCGGTCCGCACTCGAGGCAGCGCCACTGCAGGCGCTCGCCCTTGGTCTTGTCGAAGGTCGGGATGTAGGACGAATAGTCCTGGTAGTAGGCGCCGCCGGCCGGATAGGTGAAGGCGACCTGGATCGGCGTGTACTGGGCGCGCGATTTGGTATGCGAACCGTTCACTTCGATGAAGGCCTGGGTCTCTTCGTTCACTTTGAAGGTGGCGCGCGAGACCAGGTTGACGCGGTCGAGCGGCTGCGTGAGGATCCATTGCGAGCCGTAGTCGTAGGCGCAGGCCTTGCCCAGCGCCGGGTTGCCCCAGAGGACGGACTCGTACTGGTGCATGCCCGCCACGCTGTCGCATTTACCCTGCTGCGACAGCAAGTTGAAGCGGCTGTAAGAGGTGTTGCTCGGGTCGCCGTTGACCTTGAAATTGGCGGCCACCGCGGTGCCGGCGGCAGGGCGCAGGTTGGCGTACGGCGAGCCGGTGGTGTCCGGCGCCAGGCCGCGCGCCGGCTGGTAGCCATTGTGGAAGCTGCGCTCGCTGCCGGACAGGCGGGTGTTGCGGTCGACCGTCACGCTGGCCATGATGTTGTAGCCTTCGGTGTCGAGCGCGCCGGTACCGACCAGCAGCGAAGTGCGGTAGATGTCGCCGCCGCCCTGCTCGGTCTTGTCGATGAAGGCGTTCACTTCGGCGCCGCGGTAATCCTTGCGCAGGATGAAGTTGATCACGCCGCCGATGGCGTCGGTGCCATAGATTGCCGAGGCGCCGTCTTTCAGCACTTCGACCCGTTGCACCGCCGCCAGCGGAATCGAATTGAGGTCGACCGACTGGCCGTTCAGGCCGTGGTTGGGGATGCGACGGCCGTTGAGCAGCACCAGCGTGCTGCTCGAGCCGAGTCCGCGCAGGGAGGCGCCGGAGGCGCCGTTGTTGTGCGCCTTGATACCGCTGAGGAAGTCACCGCCCTGGTTCGCGGTCATGTTGTCGGCGCCGGTGCCGTTGGCGCTCAGCGTGGCGACCAGTTGCTCGGCGCTGGTGATGCCCGAGCGCGCAATGTCCTCGCGCGAAATGAGCTGCACCGGCATGGCGCCTTCGGCGACGATGCGCTTGATGGAGCTACCCGTGATTTCCACGCGCTGCATGGGTTGCTGCGGCTGCGCTTCCTGCGCGACGACAGGACCGACGACGCCAATCAGGGCAATCAGGTGTGCCAGTTTCTTTAATTTCACGGGTGTCTCCTCGGGGTGTTAGGCGGTGGCCGATGTTGCATTCGCAACATCGACACTATTCCATTAATGCGGTGGGGCATTAGCTGTATGAATGGCAGGGTAAGCGCGAGAGTTTCCGCTATCCAATGAAATAAGCTCGTGCAACCATAACCTCATGGAATGTGTTGCATGGCAATATTTATCGACTCATTGTACTGACACGCTGCCGCTGTGCAAGGTCGACATCGAGATAGCGCCAATTGGTGAACTCGACCGGGTGGCGCTTGTAGTTTTTCAACCACGGTTGGCGGATGTCGGCCGATATCACGTGGCTCAGCGGCACCCACGGGTTGTACGCGTGGATCAGCTGGTTCATCTCGAAGTACAGCTGTTGGCGCTGCGGCGAGTCGGCCAGCGTGCGCGCTTTTTCGTAGCGCTCGTTGTAGGCCGGCAGGTTGAAGCGGGCGTAATTGGCGCGCCCGGCGTTCGGGCCGTACAGCAGCTGGTAAAAATTGTCGCCATCGGGGAAATCGGCGATCCAGTTACTTTCGAACATCATCACCTTGCCGAGCCGCGAGGCCTTGATGATCTCGGTCTTCTTGTCGGTGGTGAAGCTGACGCGCAGGCCGATGGCGTTCAGGTTCTTGCGCCACAGCTCGTCGCGCAGGCGTCCGCCGGTGGTCGCCTCGCTGTGCATGACCAGCGTCAGCGGGCCGTTGGCGGGCGTGCGGCGAAAGCCGTCCGGGTCACGCTGGCGATAACCGAAGCGGTCGAGCAGGGCGTTGGCCAGCGCCGGATCGTACGGCACCGGGCTGCGGTAGGCCGGATCGTAGCCGAGCACGTTCGGCGGCAGCGGCGACTGCGCCTTGATGGCGAAGCCTTTCTTGAGCAGGCTGATGTCCTCGGCGCTGTCGTAGCCGAGCGAGATGGCGCGCCGCAGCGCCACCTTCTCCCTGCCGTAGCCGCCGACCACCGGATCATCCATGTTCATCCACATGTAGTAGGTCTGCATCACCGGGAAGCGGGTCAGCTCCATGCCCTTCGCCACCAGCGCCGGCTTCAGCTTGCCGTCGGCGATCACCATGTCGGTCATCGATTCGGGCACCTGTTCGAGGTAATCGTAGTCGCCGCCGAGGAAGCCGAGCATGCGCCCCTGGAACTCTTCGGCGATCTTCACTTCGACCTTGTCGACCAGCGGCAGGCGCTTGCCTTCGAGCGCCCTGGCGATGGCCTGGTCGGCCGGATCCGCGCCGGCCGTCGCGTGGAACACCGCCTGCGACGCGGGGTTGGCGACCAGCACGATCTTGTCGCTGTGCTTCCATTCGCCGATCATGAACGGGCCGCTGCCGACCGGATGGTTGCCGGTCTGGCCAGGATAGGCCTCGATCACTTCGCGCGCGACCACGCCGGTCGACGGTGTCGCAAGGTAGAACAGGAAATTGTTGTCCGGCGCCGACAGCCTGATGCGCAGGGTGTAGCGATCGACCGCCTTCAGGCCTTCGATCGGCGTGTCGTAGCTGAACTTGTCGCGCAGCGCCTTGTCGCCGGCGATCTTGCCTTCGAACAGGCTTAGCCAGGGCGATTTCAGCATCGGGTCGTACAGCCGGGTCAGGCTGTAGACGTAGTCGGCGGCGGTCACTTCCCGCCTGGCGCCCTTGAAGGCCGGGTCGGGCGTGAAGAAGATGCCGGGGCGGATGGTGAAGGTATAGGTCAGGCCGCCGTCCGAGACTGTCGGCATGCCCACCGTAGTGTTGGCCTGCAGCCTGACCGGGCGCGCCAGGTAGTCGTAGCGCAGCAACGGGTCGAACAGGTTCTCGAGCAGGCTCAGCGAGGCGATGTCGGACGCCACCGCCGGGTCGAGGCCGGTCTCGCTGGTCGACAGGAACATGTGCAGCACCTTGCCGGCGGCGGCCGGCGCCGCCTGCGCCGGGCCGATGAAGAGCATTGCGGCCAGCAGCGCGGCGGCGTGGTGTCTGATTGTCATGATGAAAGTTCCGGTTGTGCGATGCGTATGATATGCGAGGCGGGCATGCGCCGCGGACAAAATTCACTTCGTCGCGGCGCGCACAACATGGGGTCCCCGCGTGCGCGAGGACGACGTGGTGCGGCAACTATCGCCGGCGCNNGTCCTCGCGCACGCGGGGAACCCATTTTCTGTGTACGTCGCGCATAACTTTTTTGCATGGCGACAATGTATTCTTTCATCATTCGGCGCTCACCTGCGCCTATACTCTCGCTGCACAATCGTGCTCACACAACACGAAAATCGTCGACGACATGGCATTGAATTACATCTGGTCTGGTTTCTTCCTGGTAGGGTTCGTCGCGGCGATGCTGCAGTGGCTGTTCCTCGGCGACACCGA
>CXWL01111889.1_pt1 | contig 12727 bp, 11 predicted proteins | sample 590931 | NCBI WGS metagenome assembly CXWL01 (sample SAMEA3498368, study PRJEB10139) | groundwater metagenome | biome: water well; material: biofilm material | place: Germany | collected 2015-04-27
GGGTGGCCTAGCGGGGCGCTAGGGGTGGCCTAGCGGGGCGCTAGGGGTGGCCTAGCGGGGCGCTAGGCCACCGCCGTCTTCAAAGTCAGCACGCGCTGGCGCACGAAGTTGATGTGGCTGCGCAGCCCGTACAGGCTGTCGGCGAATGCCAGCGGGATCGACATGCGGTTGACGCGTTCCTCGATATCATCAAGGCGCTTGAGCAGTTCGGCGCAGATCTTGCGGCGGTCATCGCCTTCGGCCTCGTCGAGCGCCTGCTCGACCGATCGCAGCTGGCCGTACCAGCGATACACGCGCGACTTGATGCGCCACACGTACAGCGGCGGCACCACCTTCGAGAACGGGATGATCAGCGCGGCCAGCGCGACCACCACCACCCACAGCCGGTCGAACAGGTTGGCGACCCAGAACGGCATGTAGCGCTGCAGCAGCGGCGCGCCGTCCTTGTAGAATTTGGCCGCCTCGCGCGCGACCGGGATCTCAGTGTAGCGCGCCGACGGGAACTGGCCGTGCTGCTGGAACCACCCTGCCCCGCTGTGGATATCCGCCGCCGCCTGCACGAACAGTTCGATCAGNNGCGCCCGAGGTCGACGATCCCGCGCGGCAGCACGACGTGCGACAGGAACGGCAGGCGGCGCGAATAGGCCTCGGCCTGGTCGAAGTTGAACAGCTTGATGCCGGGCGTTTGCAGCAGCATCTGCACCAGCAGCGCGTCGGGGCCGGAGCTGAACACCAGGCCGTCGATGCGCCCTTCCAGCAGTTCCACCGTGGCCGGCGTGTTTTCCAGCGCGCCGATGGTCAGGTCGGCCGGCTCGACGCCGTTCAGCGCGAGCACCTGGCGGAACAGTTTCGGGATGCCGGTGCCTTCCGGGCCGAGGTTGATTTTCAGGCCCTTCAGCTGGCTCAGCTCGGTCACCGCGACCGGCTCGCGCATGAACAGCCACACCGGTTCCGAGAACAGGCTGCCGAGCGACACCAGGCCCTTGCGGTGGGCCTCCGCCTCGTTGGTCGAGCCGCTCTGGACGAACGCGACGTCGACCTTGCCCTCGTTGAGGCGCTGCAGGTTGTCCTGCGAGCCGAGCGAGCGGCTCATGGTGACCTTGATGCCGTCCTTGGCCAGCGCCGCCGCGTACTTCTTGCCGAATTCCTCGTAGGCGCTGTTTTCCTGGCCGGTCGCCAGCGTGACGTGGCGCGGCGGGGCCGGGTCGACGATGAAGTAGGCCAGCGCGCACAAGACGCCGACCAGGAAGATGGTGGGGCCAGCAGTGGCCACCAGGTCGCGGAACGAGAACTGGGTAAACTTGCGGATTCGGGACATGACGCGGCGCATAGGTTTCATGGATGGCTACGATGCCAACATTCGCCGCACTATGCAAGCGCCGCGTGCGAATAGCGCCAAATGAAAAACCGTCATTCCTGCCATTGGCAGAAATGACGGCTTTGAAGGTAGCGTGCTGGCGCGCTACCGCACTATTTAGAACAGTTCTTGCGGACGTTGCGGGATGACTTCCGGCTTCGGCGCTTTCTTTACAGGCTTCGGTTTGTCGGTGGCATCGGCCTTCGGCTTGGCAACCGCGGCGTCGGGCTTGTCGGCCTTCGGCTTAGCAACGACGGCTTCCGGCGACTTGGCGACAACCGGCTTGTCGGCGATCGGTTTCGCTTCAACTGCAGGCGCTTTCCCGACAGCCGGCTTGGCGGCGGCGCCCTCCGCTTTCGCGGCGGCGACGACCGGCGGGGCCGCGGCAGTTGCCGCGGCAGCGATCTTCTGCTTGGCCGCGGCCTCGGGATCGATCATCGGCATCAGGGTCGGCGCCAGCACCACCAGCAGCTGCACCGGCAGCGCGCTGGTGAAGTCGTAGTGCGCCGCGTCCGGGCCGTGCACGTAGGCGGTCATGCTGCCGAAGAAGCGCTCGCCGATGTTGAAGACGAAGGTCGCCGAGCGGTTGACGAAGCGCGATTCGATCAGCCGGCCGCCGGCGCCGTAGACGTCGAAGCGCTGGTCGCCGGTGCCGGTCTTGCCGCCCACCGCGATGATGTTGCCGTCGGCGGCAACGAAGGCCGACTTGACGCGCTTGGCGGTGCCGTCGGAGACGACGCCGCGGATCGCTTCGGCCACCACGTGCGCGACGTCAGGCGAAATCACCTGCTCGAACTTGTCGGCCTTGGCATGCTTGACCAGCGTCTCGTACGGCGTGCCTTTGGCGAAGTGCAGCGAGTCGATGCGCTGCACCGGCTTGCGCAGGCCGCCGTTGACGATGATGCCCATCATTTCGGCCAGCGCGGCCGGCCGGTCGGCCGAGGCGCCAAGCACGGTCGCGTACGACGGCACCAGCGAGTCGAACGGGTAGCCCATCTTTTTCCACTGCGCGTGGATCTTGAGGAAGGCTTCGACTTCGATCAGGCCGGCGATGCGCTTGTCCTGCGCGTGCTTGCGGTGGGTATTGAACAGCCACGAATAGACTTCCTGGCGTTCCTTGACGCTGGCGTCGGCCACTTCCTTCCAGCCGGCCTTCTCGTGGTTGCGCAGGTAGCCGACCACCCACAGTTCGAGCGGGTGGATCGAGGACACGTAGCCGCGGTCGGCCAGCGACATGTTGGCCGGCGCGTACGTTTCGTACATCTTGGCGATGCGCTCGGACGGCACTTCGTTGGCCGACGGCAGGTTGGCCTTGATGAAGCTGCCGAACTGCTCCTGCGTGCCTTCCGGCCAGACAGTGCGGTACGTCGCGGCCAGGCGCGATGGCGTCGGGTGGAAGCTGGCCAGCAACGCCTTCTGGGCGTCGGCCGGCGTCTTGCCCTTGTATTTGTTGTAGAACTTGCCGAGGAATTCGCGTCCTTCGCGGTCGGCGAAGCGCGACAGGTACTCGGCGCGGCGCGGATCGTCCGAGTCGGCCAGCAGCGCCGCCGAGGAACCCGGCAGCTGGAACATGTAGTAGCGCACGACGTCGCGCATCAGGCGCACGAACACCAGGTTGGTCGAGTTGCGCAGCGCCTGGCGCACCGTCAGGATCTTCGAATCATCGAGCTTGCTGAAGTTGCCGAAGTGATGCAGGCCGCCGCCGGTGAAGAAGCCTTCGCCCGGGCTGCCCGAGTACTTGCGCTCCATCGCCGCTTCCAGCATTGCCGGCAGGCTGCGGTCGGCGCTCGGCTTGAGGCCCTGGAAGTAGTCGACTCCCCAGCGCGACAGGTTGTCCTTCGGATCGACGGCGACTTTTTTCAGCTCGGCCGACGACATCGGTTCGAGCCGCTTGTGCAGCTGGTCGACGATGTCCATGTAGGTCACCAGGGCGCGCAGCTTGGCGGTCGAGCCGAGATCGAGCTTGGCGCCTTCGTTGATGTCGAGCGGCTGGTCGTAGTTGTCGGTCTGGATGCGCAGGTAGTTGGCGTCGACGCCGCGCTCGATCAGGGTGAAGCTGTAGACCACGTTGGCCGGATTGCCGTTGCCGAGCATGCCCTTGCCGGTCAGGCCGGCGGCGGCGGCCGACTCGGTGTCGCGCAGGCCGCGCAGGCGCTCGGTGACGGCCTTTTGCGCTTCGGCGTTGAGCGTGCTGGCGACCGTCAGGTCGAGGCGGTCGAGGTTGTACAGGCGCGAGTCGCCCAGCAGGGTCGACAAGTGGGTGCGCACCGCGTTCGATGCCTTGCGCGTGGTGAACGAGTTGGCCGCCGGCGGCGCGATGCCGGTGCCGGATGCCGGATGCAGCTTCTGCCTGCTGGCGAGGTCGCGCAACTGCGGCGTGATGACGCCGGCCTGCGCCAGCACGCGCAGGTGGGTGTTGGTCAGCTCTTCGAGGTCCTGGGCGCCGGCGCCGAGGTAGTGGGCCGGGCGGCGCTGGGCGATGAACAGGCTGAGCGCCTGCTTGTAGGCGAGCGCCGCTTCAGGGGTGTCGACCGGGCCTTTCAGCGCGCGGGTGAGCGAATCGAAATCGCGGCCGTACCAGACCCACATGCCGTCGCCGATGCCGTTTACTTCGCCGTAGCCAAGCTTGGCCGACAGCGGCACCGTGTTGATGTAGTCGACCACGATCTGGCGCCGCACTAGCGTGGTGTCCTCGCCGTCCTGGTAGGCGCGCAAGGTGGCCGAGACCATCTGGCGCAGCTTGTCTTTCAGGGAGCTGGTGCGCCCGTCTGGCGAGTGGCGGTATTTTTCGATCTGGGTGGCCAGCGTGCTGCCGCCGGCCGAGCGCTTGTCGCCGCCGGTGACCGCGTGCAGCGACTTGTCGAACACGGCCTTGCTGAAGCGGTCCCATTCGACCGCCGGATTGCGTTTCGGGTAGGTCGGGTCGAGCAGCTCACGATTCTCGATGAACAGCAGGCTGTTGACCAGCAGCGACGGGGCGTTGTCGAAGCCGTCGTAGACGCGCTCCGGAAAGCGCGCGGTAAACAACGGCTGGTTTTTATAGTCGTAGATGGCGAGGCCGACCTTGGTCTTTTCGCGGTAGGTGGCGAACAGGCCCATGTCGGCCAGCTCGACCATCTTCGGCGACAGGCGCGCCTGGGCGACGACTTCGTAGTCGTGCGCCTTCAGCTTGGCCAGGTAGTCGGGCATGTTGGCGTAACCGAGCCGCTCGTCGTACGGGCTGTCGGACGGGAAGCGGATCGAGTTGCTCGGGCCCGGCTCGACCTTGTAGCTGATCTTCTTGGCGAGGTGGGAGAAGAAACTCGCCTGCAGCGACGAGGTGCGCGTTTCCGTCACCAGCCACCAGGCGAAAATCGACACCAGCATCAGCAGCACCAGCACCAGCGCCGGCTTGACGCGGCTGCGGCGCTTCGGCGGCTTGCCGTCGGGCGCCGGCTCGGCGTCGTCGGGCGCCGGCTCGGGCACCAGCGACAGGTGCGGCTGCGGGTAGCGCAACTCGCCCGGCGTGTCCTCGTCGTCGGGCACGGTGGCGGCGCGCGTGCGCCCGAGGCTGATCGATGCGGCGCGCGCGCGCAGCTTGCGCACCGCGTTGGCGACGCTGTTGGCCCGCCCTGCTTGACTATTACTATCCATGATGGCTCAACCGGTATGAATCAATCGTCCCGCGCCCTTCGTCCCGACCATCGCCATCCGTGCATGGGTCGTTCCGAGCGGGCGAGGCCGTTCAAAAGTTTTCGCGAATGACAACCAACATCCCACTCCAGAATATGGCCCTCGCGCACTTACCATTCCACCACATCAACGCCCCCGCCACGTAGGAGTGATCGACAAATAGTGATCTGGCCGATTTTTTTCGCAAAAAAACAACGGCTCAGAGCGCTAGTAAAAGCACTTCGACAACACATGGCCGCACCAGTTGAAGGCGTGCGTTATCCAGTTCACATATGGTTGGGTTTGGCGCCGGATTTGAAAGCCCGGCGTTTGCAGGTTGATACTGTTAGTGTGCCACGAAACCGGCCGGCGGGCTGACCGATTCGTCAGAAACGCGCAACTCGCGCAACGCTTGCAGGCAGTAGTACTGGAACCACAGGCCGGTGAAAATGAAGATCACCAGGTAGAGCCAGATCGACAGCATCGCGAGGAACGGGAACAGCACCACCGAGATCAGCGCGCCGCCGATCCAGACGATGCCGGGCAAGGCGCCGGCGGCGCCGGACACCATGCCGATCGCCAGCAGCGGCCAGCGGTGGGCCTTCATGATGGCGATGCGCTCGGCGGCGCTGGCGTACGCGGCGAGCGCGTCGTAGCTCATCACGCGCGCCGTCAGCCAGCCCCACAGCACCACTTGCGCGGCCAGCGCCAGCGGCGGGAACACGTACAGCGGCAAGGTAAACAGCCAGAGCACGATGAACAGCAGCACCGAGCCGAGCGACAGGCCGACGCTGCCGAGCAGGCTGCCGCCCTGCTTCATCTCGAGCGTGGCGAACTGGCGCGCGCCGACGTGGCGGCCGATCGCCGGCATCGCCACCACGCCCATGAACAGCAGCGAGGTCAATATCATCAGCGGCAACAGCAGCAGCATCGCCACCAGCGGCACCACCATGGTCTTGAGCATGCCGAGGCCGAGCATCGACAGCAGGCCGCCGCTGGCCTTGTAGCCGCCATGATCGGCGAACATCGTTTGCACGTAATCGATCAGCGGCTGCAGGCCGACGTACAGCAGCGCGCCCCACAGCGCCAGCGACAGCAGGAACGGCACGATCGACAGCAGCAGGATGCGGCCGCTGAACTGCGACGCCAGCGCGCGGCCGTACGCGTTCATCACGGCGCGCATCAGGAGGCGCCCCGGCGGGCGAATTCGACCATGCGTTTCAGGCCGAACCACTGCTGCTGCCAGAAGCCGCGGCCGTAGTTGCGGCCGGTGAGCTGGTCGCGCACGCCGGTGGCGGCGAATTCCTTGTCGAAGCGCGCGGTGCGAAACAGCAGGTCCCAGAACGGCAGCAGGACGCCGAAATTGCAGCCTCCCAGCGTGCCCTTGCCGGCCGATTCGTGGCCGATGCCGATCGCGTGGTGGGTGCGGTGAAAGCGCGGCGACACCAGCAGGCGCTCGCCGAGGCGGCCGAAATGGATGCGCACGTTGGCGTGCTGCAGGCTTTGCAGCGCGCGCGACAGCGACACCAGCAGGATGAACTGGCCCGGCGGCACGCCGATCGCCAGCGCGATGACGGCCATGAAGATATCGCGCAGCAGGTCGTCGAGCAGGTGGTTGCGGTTGTCGCTCCACAGGTTCATGTCCATCTGGCTGTGGTGCAGGCTGTGCAGGCCCCACCACCAGTTGAAGTGGTGCTGGGCGCGGTGGAACCAGTAATCGCAGAAGTCGAGCACCACCAGGTAGAGCAGGAAGCCGGCGACCGGCGGCATCGAGGGCAGCAGCGACTCGAGGTTGAACGGATGGACGCCTTCGAAACGCAGCAGGCCGGCGATGTGGTCCATCAGCGGATCGAGCGTGAAGAAGATCGCGATCGAAAACAGGCCGAGGCGCTGCACCAGCGTGTAGATGAAGTCGTTCAGGCGGGCCCGCTTGTCGGCCAGCGGGCGCACCGGGATCGCCGCTTCGAGCGGGCGCAGCACCAGGTACAGCGCGGCCAGCTCGACCAGGCCGATGAGGAACCACTCGGTGCCTTCGAACGCGTCTTCGGTGAATTCACCGAGGCCGGCGACAAACATGAATGGCTCGACCGCATGCTCGAACAGCCAGCCCTGGGCTGAGCCGAACAGGTCGATGAGAAACTGGATCATGGCGTCTTCTTGAAATCGGGATGCTCTCGCAGTGTAGCGAAACACATGCCTTTCTGCTCGAGGCCAGCGAGCAGCGGCTCGAGGTCGGCCGGCGCCCATGGATCCCTGCGCGACCAGATGCCCAGGTGCGCGAGGAAGATGTCGCCGTCCTTCAGGTTGGCCAGCGCGCGCTTGAGCAGCACGCTGTTGGGGAACGCTTCGCTCGACGTTTCGTCGCCCGAGAAACCGGCCGGCGCCCAGCCAAAGTGGGTGTAGCCGCAGGCTTTGCCGGCCGCCAGCGTGCGGCTTGACACCTTGCCGCCCGGCGCGCGCCAGATCGGATCGAGCTTGCTGCCGGTCAGCTCATGGAAGCGCTGGTCGACGCGCTTCAGTTCGCTGCAGTACTCGGCCGCGGTCCAGCTCAGCTTCTTGCCGGCGCTGGCGCCGAACTGCGGCTTGACCTCGATCTTGCCGCCCGCGCCGTCGCCTTTGAAATACACGTGGTCGAAGGTATGGGTGCCAAACGCGTGGCCTTCGGCGACGCGCGCCTTCCAGTACGGCGCCCACGACGGGTCGAGCGACCAGTCGCCGCGCGTGGTCTTCTCGTTGGCCATGAAGAAGGTGGCCTTGGCGTGGTGCTTGCCCAGTGTCGCGGCGATGAACTCGGCCTGCGACTGGCTGCCGGTGTCAAACGTCAGGTAGATGGTGCCGCGGCAGGCGTCCTTGCCGGCCGCGCCGACCGGAGACACGGCCGCCAGCAGCGCGGCGGCGGCGAGTACGGCGCGTGCTTTCATCACATGCGCGGCGCGGAGTCGGCGAAGAACACGCCGTGCGGCGAGCGGCCGACCGGGATCATCTTGATGATCTTGCGGGTGGCGACGTCGATCACGGCGACCTTCTTGATCCAGCGCAGCGTCACCCACAAGGTCTTGCCGTCCTTGGTCAGCTCCATGCAGTCTGGGCCGCCCGGCACGTTGATCATGCCGACGTTTTCCAGCGTGACCTGGTCGATGATGTTGATGCTGTTCGAGACCCGGTTCGACACGAAGGTGTGGCGGCCGTCGCCGAGCGAGCGGAAATTGTGGGTGCCGTCGCCGGCCTTGATGCGCTTGACCGTCTTCTGGGTGCGCCAGTCGATCACCTCGACATAGTTGCTGCCCATGATGCCCACCAGCAGGTACTTGTCGTCCGGCGTCATGGCGATTCCCGCCGGCAGCTTGCCGACCGGGACGGTCCACTTGACGGTGTGGGTGGCGAGGTCGATGGCGCTGACCTGGTCGCTGCCCTGGCGCGTGATGAACACCGTGTCGCTGGCCTTGTTGAAGGCCATGTGGCTCGGCAGCTTGCCGAGCGGGACGCGGGCGGTCAGCGTCAGGTTGGCGCCGTCGTATTTGTAGATGTCGACGCGGTCGAGCCGCAGCGAAGCGCTGACGAACCATTTCTGGTTCGGCGAGAAGCCGATCTGGTACGGGTCGAGCACGTCCTTGACGCGGCGCTGGATCAGGCCGGTGATCGGGTCGAGGAAAATCAGTTCGTTGCCGACCGAGCTGGCGACGATCACCGACTTGTTGTCCGGCGTCGACATCAGGTGGTGCGGTTCCTTGCCGACCGGGTAGGTCGCCACCGGGGCGTAAGTCTGCTGGTCGAGCAGCTGGATCGTCGCGTCGCGCGAATTGAGGACGACCACGACGTTGGCGCTGGCGGCGCCGGCGATCGAAGCGAGGCAAAGGACGGAGATGACAAGCCTGTGAAAACTACGCAGCATGGGGGAATAGTCGCTCGAAGGGNNTCGACCGCAACACAGCTGTTTCCGCGTCATTGGCGCTTTGACACGCCATGCACTACAATTCCCAATCACCCTGAACAAGAAAGCACATCATGTCCACCATTACCACTGATTCCGGCCTGCAGTACGAAGACACCATCGTCGGCGAAGGCGCCGAGGCGAAAGCCGGCCAGCACGTCACCGTGCACTACACCGGCTGGCTGCGCAACGACGACGGCAGCACCGGCGCCAAGTTCGATTCGAGCAAGGACCGCAACGACCCGTTCCAGTTTTCGCTCGGCGGCGGCCAGGTCATCAAGGGCTGGGACGAAGGCGTCCAGGGCATGAAGGTCGGCGGCGCGCGGCGCCTGACGATCCCGGCCAGCCTCGGTTATGGCGCACGCGGCGCCGGCGGCGTCATCCCGGGCAACGCGACGCTGATTTTCGACGTCGAACTGCTGGCGGTCTAACCTTCCCTTCCCAGCCCACAGGAGCGTTTATGAGCTTGCAAGAACAGTTTGCCCAGGCCCAGGCCGATTCGAAGAATCTGCCCGAGCGTCCCGATAACATGACCTTGCTGAAGATTTACGGCCTGTACAAGCAGGCGTCGGCCGGCGACGCGACGGGCGATCGCCCGGGCTTCACCGACATGGTCGGGCGCGCCAAGTTCGACGCCTGGGACGGTTTCAAGGGCACCTCGAAGGAAGAGGCGATGCAGCAGTACATCGACCTGATCGAAGAGCTGAAGGACGAATAAGCGCTACCCTCAATTCCGTCGCCCTCGCGAACGCGGGGACCCCATTTTCGTGGTCAATCGACGAAATTGGATTCCCGCCTCCGCGGGAACGACGGTCTTGAGGGTGGTGGCTCAGGCCGCGAATACCCTGCGCATCTTTTCCGCGACCTTCGCTTCGATGGTCGCGGAAAACGCGCTCATCAAAAATCCCAGCCGGATCACCATCTCGGCCTCCTGCCCCTGCAGCGTCAGGGCGCCTTGCACGCCGCTGCGCTCGAAACTCAATACGTTGCCGTTCCACGCGCAGGACAGGTCGTATTCGCGCGCCATCTTGTCGGCCACCTGTTGCGCCGCCGCGCGCGCTTGTTCCGGGCTCAGGCTGTGTGCCTGAACGATGCTGATGTCCGCCATGTAGTGCTTTCCTTCGTTATTTTTCAAAACAGTCCGTCATGATGCCAGCAGCTCAGGCAGGACGCCAGCCCAACAGCGCCAGCATCACGAAAAAGCCGGCCACGTAGGCGACGATCACGTGCCAGCCGTGGCGCACCCACAGCGTCACCGAACGCGACTCCGGGTACAGGCCGGACAGCGCCACCCCGGCCGACGAGCCGAACCAGATCATCGAGCCGCCGAAGCCGACCGCATAGGCCAGGAAGCCCCAGTCGAAGCCGCCCTGGCGCAGCGCCAGCGCGGTCAGCGGGATGTTGTCGAAGATCGCCGAGACGAAGCCGAGCGCCAGCGCCGAGTGCCAGCTGGCCGGCGGCAGCGCCTCGACCGGCATCGACGAGGCGGCCCACACCAGCGCCAGCAGGAACAGCGCGCCCTTGGCGGCGCCCGGCAGCACGCTCCAGTCGGGCCGGCGCAGCGCGGCGGTGGCAAGGATCGCCAGCCACAGCGCCAGGCCGAGGAACGGCGCCGTCGCGCTCCATGCGCGAAAGCGCAGGTTGAGCAGCAGGTTGGCGGCCACCGCGGCGGCCAGGATCAACGCGACAATGAGGACCCGCGGCCAGTCGATGCGGGCGCTGCCCGGCGCGTCCTTGATGATGGCGCAGTGCGCGTGCTGCGCCAGCGACGCCGGCACCGCGCACACCACCAGCGCGGTGACGCCCGCGACGTAGGCCGGGAACACCTGCGCCGGGCTGACGCCGGCCAGCCACATCATGGTGGTGGTGGTGTCGCCGACCACGCTGCCGCAGCCGCCGGCGTTCGACGCGGCGACGATCGCCGCCAGGTAGCCGATGTGCACCTTGCCGCGAAAGACGGTGTGGGCGATGGCGCCGCCGATCATCGCCGCGGCGATGTTGTCGAGGAAGCTGGAAATGAAGAACACCAGGAACAGCAGCACCAGCGGGCCGGTCCAGCCGTCCGGCAGGTAGTCGGGCAGCTTGTCGGGAATACCGCTGCTGTCGAAATGGCGCGCCAGCAGCGCGAAGCCGAGCAGCAGCGCCAGCAGGTTGGCCAGGCCGACCCATTCGTGCTGCACGTGGCCGAGCAGGCCGGCCAGGCCGGCGCCTTCCCCAAACGGCGAAAACGCCACCTTGTAGAGCGTGATCGCCAGCGCGCCCCACAGCGCGGTGGCGAGCGTGCTGACATGGCTGAACGCCACCATGCCGAGCACCACCGCAAACAGCAGGAATTCGAGGGGGATGCCGGCGACGGCCGGTCCGACGGCGGCGCCGGCGAGTTGCATGGAATGTCCTGGATTGTTGTTTCTAATTAGCACGCATTTTATCCCACTGCCGTCGCTGTTGATGAGTGTCAAGCAGCGAGGCGGCGCATGGCGCGACTATTTCGCTGAGGAAGCCCGGCTTTCACAGGAGAACTGACCATGAATCCACGCGACAACCTGCCGATCGATCCGCTGCTGCCCGAGCGCGAACCCGCCCCGCTCAGCTACGTGCCCACTCCCAGCGCCGCTTACCGCCAGCACCGCAAGGCGGCCCAGCTGCTCGACGAGCCGGGCGCGCCGCGCGGGCCGGCCGAGGGCGAACCGGCGCCGCCGCCGGTGCCGCTGCCGTTCGCCTTCGGCGCGCGCGTGCTGATGTGGAAGCAGGATCCGTCGGTCAGCGAAATCGGCACCCGCAAGGCGTTCCTGCCCGGGATCGTGCTGGACGGCCCGCGCGACGCCCGCATCATCTCCGGCGACCCGGGCATCGCGCCGGTCAGCCCGAACGCCTTCGGCGACTTCATCGCCACGCCCGACACGCCGCAGTTCGACGCGGTGCACACCTTCGCCGTGGTGCGCCAGACGCTGACCATGTACCAGCGCGCGCTGTCGGCGGTCGGCAACGACATGCCGCTGCCGTGGCAATGGAACAGCAGCGTCGACACCGCGCCGATCCAGGTTTACCCGTACGGCCTGCCGAACGTGATGAATGCGTTCTATAGCCGCTCGCAGTGCTGCCTGAAGTTCGGCGACTTCCTTCCCGGCGGCCAGGCCGAGCGCGTGTTCACCTGCCGTTCGTTCGACATCGTCTCGCACGAGACCGGGCACGCGGTGCTCGACGGCCTGAAGCCGGCCTGGCTGGACGCCGACAACCCGCCGCAGACCGGCGGGCTGCACGAGTCGTTCGGCGACCTGACGGCGATCTTCCTGGCGCTGTCGCAGCTCGACCAGTGCGAGGCGGTGATCGCCCAGACCAAGGCGCGGCTGCACGACAAGACCTTCCTGGCCGACATCGCCGAGCAGTTCGGCCTCGCGCTGGGCGGCTCGACCGGCCTGCGCAACGCCGACAACGACCTGACCCTCGCGGACGCCGGCACCGAGGTGCACGCCATCTCGCAGGTGTTCACCGGCGCCGTCTACGACATCCTGGCCGACCTGTTCGCGTTCGAGCGCAACCCGGGGCTGCTGGACGACGCGATGGTGCTGCACGGCGTCGGCGCCTACCTGCGCGGGCTGGTGCTGCGCGCGCTGGTGGCCGCGCCCGACAGCGCCGCCACCTACCCCGACGTGGTCAACNNTCCGCAACCGCTTCACCCTGCGCCAGGTGGTCGAGTCGCCGGTGGCGCTGAGCGAGGACCATGGCGACGAAGTAGTGCTGCAGCCCGGCGTGCAGGATCCGCCGGGCGCGGTGCAGGACCGGCGCGC
>CXWL01113883.1_pt1 | contig 12727 bp, 13 predicted proteins | sample 590931 | NCBI WGS metagenome assembly CXWL01 (sample SAMEA3498368, study PRJEB10139) | groundwater metagenome | biome: water well; material: biofilm material | place: Germany | collected 2015-04-27
CTCATTTCATATTGGAAGAGGTTCACTCTACCCTTTACTCCTTTCGTTTATACTGCACCAGCACAATACAGGAGCCAATATCATGACCACCCAGATCATCGTCCAAGTGGAACCCGAACTCAATGAACAGATAGGCCGTTTGGCCCTCGCCGAAGGCAAAAGCGCCAGCGAAATCGCGCACGACCTGCTGGCAGATTACGTGCGCCAGCGCGACTTGACCACGCATCTGGACGGCCTGTGGGCACGCATCCGCAGCCAGCTTCCAAGCCGGGCGCAAGACCCGGAATACCTGCAACAAGTCATCCGGCAGGCGCGCAAAGGGGAATAAACATGCGCGTGGTGATTGATACCAACGTGCTGGTTTCCTCTTTTTTCGGCGGCACGCCCGGCGAGGTGCTGCGGCTGTGGCGCGACAGGCGCATCACCCTTTGCCTGTCCCAGCCTGTCATCGAAGAATATGGCGAAGTGCTGGCGCGCTTGGGCGTGGAAGAATCCGCCATCGCCGAACTGATGAGGCTGTTTGCCCTTGGCCGCCATTGCCTGTTCACCGCCGACACGCCAGACCTCGCCGTGGTTGCGGCAGACCCGGATAACGACATTTTCATCGAATGCGCCGTGGCGTTGCGCGCCGCACGCATCGTCACCGGCGACAAGGCGCTACTGGCGGTGGAGCGCTACTTCGATGTCATCATCCTCAATCCCAGACAGTTTTTGGAATCTCCCGAAATCAGAAATCTGCGCCCATGACTGATACCAGAATATATTTCGTGACGACAGATTTTTCCAGATTGAATAATCTTGATGTGGCAGACCACAACCGCGACAGCGCCGGATTGCGCTATGTCTATCCGGTGGTGTCGCGCCGCGCGGGCGGCGTGTCCGTCGGCATCAATCTCAACACCAACAACGCCTGCAATTGGCGCTGCGTTTATTGCCAGGTGCCGGATCTCACGCTCGGCACAGCACCGCCGGTCGACCTCGCATTGCTGGAACAGGAACTGCGCGGCTTCCTGCATGAATTGCTGCATGGCGATTTCATGCAGCGCCGCGTGCCGGAAGGAATGCGCTGCATCAACGACATCGCCCTGTCCGGCAACGGCGAGCCGACCAGCGCCAGGAAATTTGCGCAAGTGATCGAGCTCATCGCCAAACTTAAACAGGAACTGGGGCTGCCCGAAGACCTCAAGCTGGTGCTGATTACAAATGGCAGCCTGATCCACCGTGAAAACGTGCAGCACGGATTGCGCCGCATGGCGCAACTCAACGGCGAAGTGTGGTTCAAGCTGGATCGCGCCAGCGAAGCGGCCATGCAGTATTGCAACAACACCGGCATAAACCTGAGCAAAGTGCGCGACAACCTTGCCACCGCCATCGCACTGTGCCCGACCTGGCTGCAAACCTGCTGGTTCGCGCTGGATNNTGCTTTACGGGCTGGCGCGCCCCTCGCTTCAGCCGGAAGCGCCGCGTCTGGCCGCGCTCACGGCGCAACAGATGGAAGCCTTCGCCGCGCGTATTCGCGCGTTGGGCGTGGAAACGAAGGTGGCTTTTTGATAGGAAACTCTGGATTATTTCTTATAGCGTCTTGCAAAGCCCGTCAAATTACATAATCGTCCAGATTACAACAAAACAAAAAACAGAAATCTCCAAAAACCACCACACCTTATCGCTGACCGTACCATCAGCCACGAGCGCAATGATCAAGCTGCCAAAGCACGCAACAATACTGTACATGATCTTGTTTCCCCGGCTCAACCTGTCTTCACCGCTCATCGTTTCCCCCAAAAATACTTAAGATATTATTTGCACACAAGCTGTAGATTATTACGGTTTCAGCAATATTATTGAGATTTCCGTAATTCATGACATACATGCCGCCATTCCCGCGAAGGCGGGAATGACGTGTTAGCCTTTTTGTTTGCGATTTAAATTCTGAATGATGATGCCTTGTCTTCAATTATGGAAATCTCAATAATGCTTGCATTGTATTCTGTGTAGTTTATCAGCCATTATGCTTTGGTAGTGACATGAACTATGAAATGCGATGTCAGTTTCAGAAGTTGGTTGCCATGAAACGGTATAAGGCGTTTAATCTTGATTGAAATAATTATCCGGTACACAAGCTGCAAAACAACAAAATGCCGATCTCCAACCTAGCTCCCGACGAGCTCCGTCTCACCATTGATCCCGGTGCGCTCGGGTTCGCCGACACTTCCGAATTGCTGGATCATGCGCTGAGCTGGATCGGGCAGGAGCGCGCGGAGATGGCCGCCCGCTTCGGCCTCGGGATGGATCAGCCGGATTACAACCTGTTTGTGCTGGGCGAGGTCGGCAGCGGACGTTCTTCGCTGTTGCGGCAGGCGATGCAGGCGGTCGCCGCAAGCAAGCCGGTGCCGCCGGATTTATGCTATCTGCACAACTTCGATGCGCCGGAAAGGCCGCGCGCGCTGCGCTTGCCTGCCGGGCAGGGACGTTTGCTGCGGCAACTGATGGCGCAGATGACGAAGTCGCTGCAAACGGAAATCCCCCGGCAACTGAACGGCCAGGACTTCAAGGCCGAAAGCGAGCGCATCGAAAAAACCTACAAGACCGAGGAAGCCAAGGCCTACGCCGAGCTCGATGCCTATGCCGAAGCCCGCAAGTTCACGCTGCACCGCGAGGCCGGCCACATGGTATTCACGCTGCGCAGCGCAAAAGGCCACGCGCTGACTGAAGCCGAAATGNNCCGAGATCAGCCGGTATTTCGAGAAAATGCAGCCTATGGAACGGGTGATGAACGAAGGCTTGGCGGCATTGCTGCGCCAGGTAGTGAAGCCGCTGCTGGATCGCGAGTTGCATGAAATCCGCGCTGGCATGAGCAAACAAATCAAGGATTCCGTCAAACTCAACGCTTATCTGGACCAAGTCATGCACGACGTGCTGGACAACCTGGAGCTGTTCAAGGTTGCAGACAGCGATGAGGAAATGCGCCAGGAAGCACTGGAAAAAGCGCTGTCCCGCTACCACGTCAACCTGGTGGTGGACAACGACGGCCTGAGCGGCGCGCCGGTGATCGTCGAAGAGAACCCCTTGTTCCGCCCGCTGTTCGGCAGCATCGAATACCAGACCGAGAACGATGTGCTGGTGACCGATTTTTCCCGCATCCGCGCCGGCAGCCTGCACAAGGCGCACGGCGGCTTCCTGATGCTGCACCTGCGCGACCTGCTGGCCGACGGCCTGGTGTGGGAGAAGTTGCGGCGCGTGCTGCGCAGCGGCAGGTTGCAGATCGAAGAACCCGGCACGGCCTTTACGCCGATTGCGACGGTTTCGCTCGAACCCGCAGCGGTGGATGTTGAAGTCAAAATCGTCCTGATCGGCTCGCGCGAACTGTATTACGAGTTGCAGGAAGATGACCCGGAGTTCGCGCGCCGCTTCCGCGTCAAGGTGGACTTTGCCGAAAGTTTTTCGTCCAGTGCCGAAACCCGCCGCGCCTCGGCCATCTTCGTCGCCCACACCTGCCGAAAACTGGGGCTGCCGCATTTTTCCGCTGCCGCCGTGGCGCGCCTGCTGGAAGATGCGCACCGCGAAGCGGACGACCAGTCGCGCCAAAGTGCGATCTTCGCCCGCGCCGAGGCGCTGGTGATGGAAAGCGCCGCACTGTGCAGCGCCCGTGCATGCAGCCTGGTCGAGGTAGCAGATGTCGAGGCGTCACTGGCCGCGCGCACCCTGCGCCACGATTACCCTGACCAGCGTCTGCGCGAAGCCATCGCCGAGGGCGATGTACTGATAACGACACAGGGCGAGAAAACCGGCCAGCTCAACGGCCTGACCCAGGTAGATTTGGGAGATTACCGCTTCGGCTTCCCGATGCGCGTCACCGCGCGCACCTATGCGGGCGAAGATGGCTTGCTCAACATCGAACGTGAAGTGGAAATGTCCGGACCGATCCACGACAAGGGCGTGCTCATCCTGCAGAGCTACCTGTCCGCATTGTTTGCCCGCAACGCGCCGCTCGCGCTCAACGCGTCCATCGTGTTCGAACAGGAATACAGCGGCGTGGAAGGCGATTCTGCCTCCTGCGCCGAACTGTATGTGCTGCTCTCATCGCTGTCCGGGCTGCCGCTCAAGCAGGGCATCGCGGTGACCGGCGCAATCAACCAACATGGCGAAGTGCTGCCGGTGGGCGGGATCAACGAAAAAATCGAGGGTTACTTTCGCGTCTGCGAAAAGATCGGGCTGGACGGCAGCCAAGGCGTGCTGATCCCGCAGCGCAACCGCCGCCACCTGATGCTGGAGCACAAGGTTGTCGAGGCCGTCGCCCAAGGCCTATTCCATATTTACACGGCGGAACATGCCAGCGAAGGCATGGCGCTGCTCACCGGATTGCCTGCTGGCATCGCGAACGCTGCGGGCAAATACCCGCAAGACAGCGTGCTGGGCCACGCGCAGAAAGCCTTGCTGGCCTACCGCCGCGCCTGCCAGGCGACGGAACGCGACAAGAATGGGCACAAACGTTTGCGTTAGTTTCGTCACTCCGTTCAGTTACCCTGAAAGACACTTCAAAAACTTTTCTGGAATTGCTCCTTGCTTCTGGTTCTGAGCCAATTGATCAGCAGCAAAGTTGCAACTGAAGCCAGCAGCAAGCTGACCAGCATAAGTGGGATGGCTGGGTTGTATCGGACGATAGCGACTATGAATGGTGTTTCAATATTATTTTTGAATTGATAAAGCACACCGTCTATTTTGATTTGCGAATGAGGCGCATCGGTATGCAGCGCCATCATGTGCTGTTGCTGATTGCCATCATTGATGTGAAGCTCGCGTAGCGATTCGTTTGCCCCCTCTCCCCCCGGGAGATAACCAGCGACTTGCCCGCTTGCGGGCTTAGTCGAATGGCTAGTTGTTCCATCAGGGTTGGGGTGAGGGAGGCGGGTATGGCGGTTTTTGTCATCAGGCGCGGCATCTTTGCCATGCCCGTCAGGTTGCCACAGGAATTGCGCATAGGGCAACCCGGTTTCAGTTTCAAATAACCCCTGCAAAAGAAGATTGCCACTTCCCAAAGGTTGTGGTTTGTTTGGCTCCAGGCGAAATTCACGGTTGTCCATGCCCCGCGTGATAACCACCCCGGACGGCGTCATCTGGCCGCTCAGCATGACCACCTGGCGGCGCCCTCCGTCAAAGATCGCGGGTTGGTTGAAGGCGATATCCTTGCTGATCCGCTGCCCGTCAGGTTGGTTGAACAGTAGCGTTACTTCGGTATCTTTGAGGGAGTTGTCGGGGTAGTAGATATTTTTCAATGACTCGACCTGTACCCTGCCCAGTTCGGGCAACGCCACGCCCTGTGCCGTAATCGGGATGCGTTGCGTGCTGGCATAAAAACCTTCGTGCAGGTGCGCTGCCATCGTGGTCACCAGCGCGACATGAAACAGTAGCGCAGCGCTTGCCTTGAGCCTGCCAGCCTTGTTATTCAGCAGCCGGATAATTGAATCAATAATGCAGGCCAGCAGGTTGATGCCGAACAGCGTGAAGGTCAGCAGCAGCGCGTAGAGCCAGAAATGCACACCCCTGACCGGCTGAAAAAAATAATTCAGGTTAAGATGAAAAAAGCTTGGGTACAGTTCCGGATGGCTGTTCATCACCAGACTGCCCACGATTAGGTTGAACACCACGATCAGGCACAAAATGAATCCCGCATGGCGATCGCCAATTATCCGAATCAAGCTATAAATCATGGCCCAAACCGGTGAATGGATTGAGAGAAGAAACTGGTGCCGATAAATGCAACCAGGATCAAGGCAATGCCGGCAACATACAGGGGCACTTTCCAGCCGCGCAATTTTGGCAATCTGTCTATGTGCAGCAAATTGCCATAAAACAACCACAAGATTACCGACCAGTGCAATTTCGGATCCCACATAAAATAGGCGCCCCACGCAAAATAGCCCCATATTCCGCCGAACAACATGGCCAGGGTAAAAAAGATAAATCCGATGCGGTTGAGGTCTGTCATGAACACCGAACGCTCCGGCAAGGCCGGGTCATTCCTGTGCCACGCGGGAATGGCATAGATGGCGCTGACCCCCGCCACCAGCCAGAAGGCATAGGCCGCGAACGATACCGGTATGTGCAAGGGATACCAGATGGTGTGCAAAAACATCGGGGGATAACGGATGACATCCACAAAAATAAAAATGACCGATGCCGCCGCCAGGGACAGCACTTGCAGCGTAATGAATTCCTTATTGGAAATTCTGTTGCGGTAGATTAACGCGCACACTACCAGCAGCACCGACAACACAACGAACGACTCGATCTTGTCGGTAAAAGGAAAAAATTCCTTCATGTAGGCGCGGGTCGCATAAAACACCAGGCATGAAAGCAAGTACAAAAACAAGGCAACTGTTGCCGCCCGGAAATGGGCGGTAATGGATGCGACGATACTTAAACCAAGCAGCCAGATTCCGATGTAAATGCTTAGGGTTACGATTAAATGCGATGTCATGTCAGTGGTGTAATCCTGCTCTGTTGCCGAAATTGCTTTTTTCTTCGGCAGGCTTTATCTTGCCCGGATTATACGGTAACAGTAGATTACGCCGAAACAGGCGATGGCGTGGCGCAGTACCGGATGCGCGTCACCTTGTTGGATGGCTCGCAACTGCAATGTGTCGAGCGCGTTTGCCTCCACCCGGATGGCCTGCATACCGAAAAATACAGCTTCCACTGGCAACGTGCCGACGACAGCCTGATCTGCCGCTGGGACAATGCCCCGCATCACCCGGAGATTCCCACCTTTCCGCACCACGTCCATAAGAGCGGCGATGTGCGTGTGCTGCCACACAAGGCTATGGATATTTCCGGAGCGCTGGAGAGAATAGAAAAAGTGTTGGCTGGGGCACCCCAATGAAGGCGAAGTAGAGGTAGTAGAGGCAAAAAATGGCCGGCCTCAAATATTTCTAAACCCGCTAACCCTGCGGTGCGGCACTTAACATCAATACACCACATCATGATCGCCCACATTCACCGGGATGATCTCTTCATCCTGAATCAAAAACTCCGGTGTAATGCGGCAAGAAAGATTGATGGAAATAGAATCAGCGCGTTTTTTAATCGGCGGAAGACGCTACGTTTTTCCGCCCTACGGTATAATCCGCGCCTCTATGCTGATCTTTCGCGGACTTCACCCCACTGTTGCACAGCCGGTTGCGCTGACCATCGGAAATTTTGATGGCGTGCATCTCGGCCATCAGGCTTTGCTCAAACAATTGTGCGAAGCGGCCCAGTTGCGCGGCTTGCCGATGACGGTAATGGTGTTCGAACCGCATCCGCGTGAATTCTTCTCACCCCAGCAAGCCCCGGCGCGGCTCACCAGTATGCGCGAGAAGCTTGAGTTGTTCGCGGCGCTCGGCGTGGATCGCGTGCATGTGTGCCGCTTCAACAGCAGATTTGCGCAAATGAGCGCGGCGGATTTCATCCATGCGCTGCATGAAGAAATGGCGGCGAAGTTCGTGCTGATCGGCGACGATTTCCGTTTCGGCAGCGGGCGCAGCGGCGATTTTGCGCTGATGGAAAAGATCGGCGCACAGCATGGCTTTGAGGTGCAGGCCATGCATAGCGTGCTGCACGGCGGCATACGCATTTCCAGCACGGCGGTGCGTGTCGCGCTGGCAGAAGGCAATATGCGCATGGCGGAATCCTATCTGGGCAGGCCGTACAGCATCAGCGGTCGCGTGGAACATGGCAACGGCTTGGGCAAGCAAATTGGTTTTCCGACGGCCAACATCCAGTTGAAACACAACCGCCCGCCGCTATCCGGCATTTTCGTGGTACGGGTGAAGGGCGAAGACATGCCACCCATGCAAGGGGTGGCGAGCCTGGGCGTACGCCCGACGATAAGGGCGGGCGGCAAACCGGTTCTGGAAGCACACGTATTCAATTTTGCGTGCGAGATATACAACAGGCACATGCGCATAGATTTTCTGCACAAGCTGCGCGACGAAGGAAAATTTCCCGATATGGAAACACTGACACGGCAAATCGCGTTGGATGTGCAAAATGCAAAGCAATGGTTCGAACAACATGACTGATTACAAACACACCTTAAACCTACCCGATACCCCATTCCCGATGCGCGGCGACCTCGCGAAGCGCGAGCCGCAGATGGTGGCGTGCTGGCAGGCGCAACAACGCTACCAGAAAATCCGCGTGGCCAAACAGGGCAAGCCGAAATTCATTCTGCACGACGGTCCCCCGTATGCGAACGGCGATATTCACATCGGCCATGCGGTAAACAAAATCCTCAAGGACATCATCGTCAAGAGCAAAACTCTGGCGGGCTTCGACGCACCCTATGTACCGGGATGGGATTGCCACGGCCTGCCGATCGAGTTGCAGGTGGAGAAGAAACACGGCAAGGCGATTCCACCGGCACAGTTTCGCGAGTTGTGCCGGAAATATGCTGCCGAACAAATTGAGCGGCAGAAAAAGGATTTCATCCGCCTCGGCGTGCTGGGCGATTGGGATCATCCCTATCTAACGATGGACTTCAAGACCGAGGCCGATATTATTCGCGCACTTGGCAGCATCTACGAACGCGGCTACCTGTATCAGGGACGCAAGCCGGTGAACTGGTGCCTCGATTGCCAGTCGGCATTGGCCGAGGCCGAGGTGGAGTACGAAGACAAGACCTCGCCCGCAATCGACGTAGGCTTCGAGGTGAAAGATAAGCCTGCGCTGGAAAAGGCATACGGCGTATCGCTACCTAGCGATGCCAAAATATTCGCGGTAATCTGGACCACTACACCGTGGACGCTGCCCGCCAATCAGGCGGTGTGTGTACATCCTGAGCACGAGTATCTTCTGGTTAAAACCGGCAAAGGCCATCTGTTGCTGGTCGCCGAGCTGATGGAAAGTTGTTTGCAACGCTATCAACTGGACGGCGAAGTAGTTGGGCATTGCAAAGGTGCAGCGTTAGAATTTTTGGCTCTGCAACACCCGTTTAACAAGCGCGCCGTGCCGGTCATCTGCGGCGAGCATGTCACGCTGGAAGCGGGCACCGGCATGGTGCATACCGCACCGGCGCACGGCCTCGACGATTACTTCGTCGGCCAGAAATACCGTTTGCCAACGGACAACCCGGTTGGCGACGACGGCAAATTCATTGCCAGTACGCCCCCTGCGGGAGAAACAGCTTTGGCGGGGCTGTTCGTGTGGAAAGCCAACGATGTGGTGATCGCTGCAATGCAAGCCAGCGGTCATTTATTGCATCTGGAAAAAATGCAGCATAGCTACCCGCACTGCTGGCGGCACAAGACGCCGATCATTTTCCGCTCCACACCGCAGTGGTTCATCGGGATGGATCATGTTGCTTACCCGGTGGCGGCAGACGTGGAAAAATTGGTGCGTGAGGGGCGCTCTCGGGCAAATCACGAAGGGCTCAGCCTGCGTGCCCTCGCAAACCAGGCTGTCGAACAAACAGAATTCTTTCCTGCTTGGGGGCGTGCCCGCCTCGAAGCAATGATCAAGAACCGACCCGATTGGTGCGTATCGCGCCAGCGCAACTGGGGTGTGCCGATGCCGTTCTTTGTGCATAGGGAAACCATGCAACTCCATCCGCGCACGCCGGAATTGCTGGAGCAGGTCGCCAAGCTGGTCGAGCGTGATGGCATCGAGGCATGGTTCAGCCTGAACTCGGTAGATTTGCTGGGCGCAGAGGCAGAGCACTACAAAAAACTTTCCGACACGCTGGATGTGTGGTTCGATTCTGGCGTCACCCATGCGTCTGTATTGCAGCGCCGCACAGAGTTGAATTCTCCCGCCGATCTTTATCTGGAAGGTTCCGACCAGCACCGCGGCTGGTTCCAGTCATCCCTGCTGACCGGCTGCACCATCAATGGCCGCGCGCCTTTCAAGGCCTTGCTGACGCACGGCTTCGTCGTGGATGGGCACGGCCACAAAATGTCAAAATCCAAAGGCAATGTCATCGCCCCGCAGAAAGTTCTCGACACGCTCGGCGCGGACATTCTGCGCCTGTGGACGGCTTCCACCGATTACTCCGGCGAGCTGACCATCTCCGACGAAATCCTCAAGCGCGTGGTGGAAAGCTACCGGCGCATCCGCAACACGTTGCGTTTCCTGCTCGCCAACATTTCTGATTTCAAACCGCAGCTACATGTCTTGCCGGTGGAACAGTGGCTGGAAATAGACCGCTATGCGCTGGCGCTGGTCAAGCAATTGCAGGATGAAGTTGCCGTAGATTACGCGCGCTATGAATTCCATCTGATCACGCAAAAATTGCATACTTTCTGTTCCGAGGATTTGGGCGGTTTTTATCTCGACATTTTGAAAGATCGTTTGTATACCGCCGGTGAGAACTCCAAGGCACGCCGTTCCGCACAGAATGCGCTGTACCACGTCACCCACAGCCTGGTGCGCTTGATGGCCCCGATCTTGAGCTTTACTGCCGAGGAGGCGTGGAAAGTTTTGAGCGGAAAAAACGATCACAGTGTGTTCATGGACGAGTGGCATCAGATGCTCGATGCACAGATGGATGCCAAAGCCATTGGGGCATGGTCGAAGCTTGAGACCTGGCGCGCCAAAGTGAACAAGCAACTGGAAGAAGCGCGCACCGCCGGATTAATTGGCTCGGCACTGGCCGCCGAAGTGGATGTGTATGCTTCGGGCGAAGACTATGATGCACTGGCGCGGCTCGGCGACGATCTGCGTTTTGTGTTCATCACCTCGCGCGCTACCGTTCATCGTGCCGCATCAGAAGCTGAACCACACATTGATGTTTCCGCCAGCCTGCACACCAAGTGCGAGCGGTGCTGGCATTACCGCGCCGATGTGGGCAGCGATGCCAACCATCCGGAGCTATGCGGGCGTTGCGTTTCCAATCTGTATGGTAGCGGCGAGAAACGTCAATATGCTTAGTCGCTGGCTCGGCTTGAGCGCTTTGGTGGTCGTGCTCGACCAGTTGAGCAAGGCATGGATCAGCAACCATTTTGCTTACGGTGAAAGCCTCGCCATCCTCGGCGTATTCAATCTGGTGCTGGCGCACAATGCCGGCGCGGCGTTCAGCATGCTTAATGATGCGGGAGGCTGGCAGCGCTGGCTGTTCAGCGCTATCGCCGTTGTCGCCTCGGTATGGATCGTATGGCTACTGCGCAGCCATCACCAGCAAAAATTGTTTTGCCTCGCGCTGGCATTGATTTTGGGCGGCGCGCTTGGCAACTTGATGGACCGCATCGCTTACGGCTATGTGGTGGACTTCCTCGATTTTCACTGGGACGGCCATCATTTCCCAGCATTCAATGTTGCGGATTCTGCTATTTCATGCGGCGCGGCGCTGATGTTATGGGATAGTTTCATGCATAAGCCCGAGAAGAACTGATGGATTTGCTGCTCGCCAACCCGCGCGGTTTCTGTGCAGGCGTTGACCGCGCCATCGAGATCGTCGAGCGCGCCCTTGCGTTGCATGGTGCGCCCATCTATGTGCGCCACGAGGTAGTGCATAACACGTTTGTGGTGAGCAACCTGCGCCAGAAGGGCGCGGTGTTCATCGAAAATCTGGCCGACGTGCCGCCCGGCAGCATCCTCATCTTCAGCGCGCACGGCGTGCCGCAATCCGTGCGGCGCGAAGCCGAGGCGCGCAGGCTGACAGTATTTGACGCGACCTGCCCGCTGGTGACCAAGGTGCATGTCGAGGTCGCGCTATTGCACGGGCAGGGCAAGGAAATCATCATGATCGGACATGCCGGCCACCCGGAAGTGGAAGGCACGATGGGTCAGAGCAGCGACGGCATGTATCTGGTGGAATCGCCTGCCGATGTGCAGCACCTGGCAGTCAATGATGAAAGCCATCTTGCCTTTGTAACGCAGACCACATTGTCTGTCGACGATGCCAGCGCCATCATTGCCGCACTGAAGGCGCGCTTTCCAGCCATCACCGGACCGAGGAAAGATGACATTTGCTTTGCCACGCAAAACCGCCAAGATGCCGTCAAGATGCTGGTCAAACAATGTGATGTTGTAGTCATTGTGGGTTCTCTTACCAGCTCGAATTCCAACCGTTTGCGCGAAGTTGCGGCAAATGTTGGGGTGCCAGCCTATTTGGTGAATGATGCCGATGAATTACAGCCTGAGTGGTTTGTCGGCAAGCAGCAAGTAGGCATCAGCGCGGGTGCATCTGCACCGGAAGTGTTGGTGATGGGTGTGATCACCCGACTGAAAGAAATGGGCGGGGCAAAAGTGATCGAGTTGCAGGGCATCATCGAGAACGTCGTGTTCCCTTTGCCAAAGGCACTCATCCAAAAAGCGGCGCAATCCTGATTCTATTCATTTTGTGCAAACAGATTTCCTGATTGTCAGTGGTGGAGTAATCGGCTCAGCCAGCGCGCAATTACTGCTATTGGCTGGTTATCTCGTAACACTGGTCGAGCACGGCTCGGTCGGGTGTTACAGCCTGTGAATTTTGCCGATCACCTGCCAGCACAACTAGGCAAGGAATATCAAGATAAAGGTCTGCTGTTGCCGGAAGTTGCGCAAGTTCGCAATCCGCGCCTATTACACGCTTTGCGTAAGCATGTGGAAATGCCAGGCAACGTGGTTCTCGAACATCATGAGGTGCAATAATTCGAGCTGCCTAGTCTTACTGTGTCACAAATTTAATCTTGGATTTATCCAACGATACTGGTCGTCGTCAACTTTGGCCAGCAGCAGAAACAAATTATCTGCCCGGTAGTACCAGATTCGA
>CXWL01015180.1_pt1 | contig 12726 bp, 14 predicted proteins | sample 590931 | NCBI WGS metagenome assembly CXWL01 (sample SAMEA3498368, study PRJEB10139) | groundwater metagenome | biome: water well; material: biofilm material | place: Germany | collected 2015-04-27
GGACCCACAATCCACGGCACGCATACAAATCCAGTGGGCTCAATGGGGTTGTGGCGTCAATTTACTCGCGCTCCCCTCCCCCTACCGCTCCGTCCTAAAATCCTTGCTCGACTACGTCGAGAAAATTCTGGAAAAGGAGCCCGACATCTGGGTGACCGTCGTCATCCCGGAGATTCTTCCCGCCCATTGGTGGCAGAGCCTCCTGCACAACCAACGCGCGTTGCTCCTCAAGACAGCGCTGTTATTCAAAGAGCGCGTCATCCTGACCGATGTCCCCTTCCACCTGAAGAGGTAACTATGAGCGTGAGACGTTAGGCGTGAAAGGTGAAACGATTTATCGGAACATCGGTCTGTTCCTATTGGCAGCTTGCCTCGTCCTCGCAGCCTTCCCCGCGCAAGCATTCAAGATCGTCGAGCCGGCAGAAGGATCGGCACTGACGTCAGGCGCAACCGTCACCGCCCGTGTGGATCTCGGCAGAGATTCCAGCATCGTGCACGTCCGCTACTATTGGTATGGCGAACAGGATGACACCCTGGTAGAGCAAGAAGACGCCACAGCCACGGGATCGATCGTAGCGCCGGTGGCGCTGATCGGACTGTCCGACCATCACCCGCCATTCGGCGGCCCACTGGTGGTTCCGAAAGCCGGCATCGGGCCCATGCGCTTGCTGGCGGTCGCAGAAATCTCACGGGGACGATTGGAGAAAAGATCCGTCTTCCATGAAATTGTGGTAACGGTCGAACCCACCGCCAACCTCAGCGCCATCGACTTCGAGACTGACAAGCCCTTACAACTCGGGCGTGCCGGGCAATCCTCCGCCTTCGGCCATGTCGATTCGATGGGGAAAATCTTCCAGTTGCCCGTGGTGGGGGAGTTCAGCGATGGCGTACCCCGCCGAATTAGCTCGCTGGCCAGCGGAACCAGTTACAAGTCCTCCAATGAGAAGGTCATCAAGGTGTTGAAGGATGGCCTTCTCCAGATCGTCGGCAACGGCAAGACCGTCCTCACAGTTACGAATCGCGGCAAGCAGGCTCAGCTCGACGTAGATGTGAACGTCAATGACGAACCGAACGAACCGCCGATTGCCGACGCAGGATCGAACAAGACCGTGAAGGCTGGGTCAAAAGTAAAATTGAGCGGATTGAAAAGCCGCGATGCGGAGGGCGAAGCCCTCTATTATTCGTGGAGCCAGGTGCGAGGCAACAAGATCGCGCTGCTGGACGTAGATAACGCCGAGGCCTCCTTCCTCGCGCCGATCGTGTCGGAGAAACGGACTTACCGGTTTAAGCTGAGGGTGACGGATAAGAAGGGTGCGGATAGTGTGCCAGCCTATGTCGATGTGGTTGTTGAGCCGTAACGGCTGCTGAAAAAGGCCCCCAGCATCGTTCTCAGTTCTGTGTCTCCTTGCGACGTACCCTCTCGGGTACGCTTCAGTCGCCCCACTCCCTGCGGCCTTGCTTGGGACAAGGCGCGTCTCGGCGCGCCAGGGTTGGGCGGGTGAGATGTCTGGCCTTTTTGAGCAGCCTGAAGTCCAGGAAAACTTTTTTGCAATTTTTCTCATTCAGAACAGAATTAGACAATGATCTTTGCCGCCTATTTCGACGCCAGCACTTCGCAAAAAGGGAGAAAGTTCGTCACGGTTTCCGGGTGTTTGGCTTCTGTGGCTCGCTGGAAAACGTTCGACTCGAAATGGCACAAGATGCTCAGGAAAGAAGGCTTACCCTACTTTCACATGACAGATTTTGAAGCCTACCAAGAGCATTATAAGGACTGGAGTAGGGCAAGGCATAAGCACCTATTCAAGAAAATAGCCCGGACAATTACAGGAAAAGCAAAGTTTGCATTCGGTCGCGGGGTCGCCCACGATGATTTTTTGTGGGCACAATCTCGAAATGCTCTACTGCAAGGCTTTAGTCCATTCACATTCTGCGCCTCACAATGTTTCCACGCTGTCGCTGAGTGGGCGAATAGAAACACGCACAGCAACTCGATTGTTTATATTTTTGAATCGGGGGATGGTTTTGACGGTGAGTTGCTCGCGCTGAAAGATCTGATTGAACATTCCCCAGCCCGAAAGAAACGTTATAGGTGGGCGGGGCTACATATTCTTCCAAAAATCATGGATAACCCACCACACCCGCTAACGCCACTCCAAGCTGCTGACGTATGGGCATTTGAAGCGCGCAAGGAATGGGAGAATTTTCATAGCACTGGCACACGGACTCGAGCAGTTCGGAAATCCGCACGCGCGTTGCTAGGCAAAGGGGTTGAAATAGATTTCGGGTTCTCGGAACAGAAGAACCTTCTTTCGTTGCCTCCTTATTGGGAAACCGATCTCGACGAACCAATACCATAAAGCAGAGGCGAACGCCGCTATGACGAGCTGAGATGGGCTTGGGGAAACTCGCGAAATTCTTTCCTCTATATCCCCTCCTTGTGAGACGCAGCATCTTAAGCGAAGAAGCCGATCATGGCAACGCTCACGATATCCCTTTCTGATGAGGAAATGCGGCGACTGGAAGCGCTGGGCAAGCGCGAGGGCTTGACTGTTGAGCAGATGGTGCGCCTCGGCATCCACGACTTCATTGGCCAGCCTGATGACGCGTTCCACGCCGCTGCCAAACGCGTGATGGAGAAGAACGCCGAGCTCTATCGCCGCCTCTCGTGAATCTCTCCCATTACAAAATCACGATTTATTCAACCACACCTGCCCGTAGGTCTGGCGGGCTTGCTGAAGTTCTTTCACGTGGTGGCGGAGAGATTGACGCTGCTAACGGATTTCGCCGAGAGGGTGCACGATCCACTTGCCGAATTGACGAAAGTCTTCGTCGAACGCAAACGCGGTTCCGATGCCGAGCCGCTTCATGATCGCGAAGCTGGTGCAATCCGTAAAACTGAACCGCTTGTCCGGATACTGACGGAAGATGGCCCAAGCCCTTTCTTCGTCAGCTGGAGTGACCCGAACGATAGGCGTCGTGGTCTCGCCCAGCAAACGGAGTCCGAATTGCAAGGCAGGCTCATACCCAAGTCGCATTCGAAGGAGAGTGATTGTTTCGTGAACGACTACATTGCTGGTAACGAGAAGCCGATCCGTGGATTGCACGTACTGTAGAGCCTGATGATGCAAGCGATCGGTCTGATCCGCAAGGGCAAAGAACGCCGAAGTGTCAACGAAGACGGAAGTACGGAGAGAATGGGCGGGCAGGCTCAAGGTTTCTCGTGCAAGTAGGTGTCATGCTCAACGCTGATATCGGTAAACCCACTGGCCCCGATACCGGCGAGGGATAAAAGGGCTTTCTTCTGACGAGCCACCCGCTTTTGCAGACTCACCCGCTGGACGGCCAAAGTTCGTTTGACAGGTGGTTTTTGCTGTTTGCTGCGAAGTGCCATAGTTGCTCTCAATATCGCTCGATGGCAGCCTGTCTCAGGCGCTGGACCATGCGGGCCGCACGGCGTCGAGCCATCCGCCGCCGTTCAGACTCGATGAGCAGCACATTGCCCTGCCGCTGAACGGAAACGAGTCCCGTCAACCCTTTCAATAGAGAAGAGGGAATCAATAACCCTTCTTTGGTAGGCCGTAGCTTACTCATTGGCAAGAGCTTTCAAGGCAGGACGGTACCGCTCAATGAAGGCTTCGACTTGTACCGCAAAGGTCTGTTTCACCTTACGCCGCATGACAGCCGTGTCAGAAGAAGAGCCTTTCTTCTGTTTACTAACTGCCGATTTATTGGCCTTGAGAACGTTGCTCTTCATGGATGCCATGATACCGCAGTCCCCAAGTGAACACAACGCGCAGTAAAAACTCAGCGGTCATACCTTGCCAAGTCGCACTGGCCCATAGGTTTGGCGGGCTTGGTGAAGTTCTTTCACGTGCTTGCGGAGGGCTGGGCCGAATTTGGAGGCGAGGACTGGTTTTCTGTGGGGAGCGATGCTCTGCTCGACCTGCTCGATTGTTTCTGCCAACTGCTTGATCAGCCGTTGGCCTGAGCCTGTGAGCCACTTGAGATGCCAACTGGCATACTCTAAATCTTGGATCGAGTAGCGGACGGATTCCACTTCTTCGAGACAACGAAACCTGGCTCGTTGCAGATCTCGCTGGGTTAGGCCTGCCCGCTTCCATCGAGCCGACCCACCCAGCCCCGAGGCCCATGTTGAGAGTCGCTCGAAGAGCATCGCGCCCATGGTAAAGGTAAAGGCCGCATGCAAAATACCTCTGAGCGGACGCAGGCTGCGGCGCCAAGGAGAATAGAAGATCTGCTGGTTGTGATCCCCATGATAGAGAATCTGTTTACGCAACAAAAGATTTAAATGATGATGGCTGTTCTCGTGGATCAAATCGTCGACCAGATCAAGGTTGTCGCGTTCGAAGCAGTTGATAAAAGAGAGTCCCGGCCTGTGGCGGTAACTGAAACTCACGACGCCCTCGGCCCTGAGCGGGACGATCCGAGCAGTCAAGAGCGCGAGCACATCCTGCCCTTCCGGCCAAGCCTCTTGAATGATCGTCCAGGCCTGCTTGATTCGCTTCACCTGCTCGGCTGATGTGGCAGCTACGATACGAGGCTGACGATCCTTTCCATAGACGAGCGTCGGCCCGACTGTGACGGCCCCGGGTCGAGTCTCCGTCGCTACGACCGGCGGCCGGTGCGTCCAACTCCACTCCAACCGATTGACGCGCCTCATGCACAGAGGCGTCACGGTTCGCCCGATCTTCAAGGACAACTCTTGCGGAGAAACTAGAATAGCGGCTTGACCGGATGATTGTTTCAGGGCTCTCTTCACCGGAGGAGGCGCCTCGTAGCTATCACCCTCCATCCCCATTACCATCGTTCCAAACATCTCTGCCCGTTCGACGTTATGGCCGAGATGCATCTCTATGGTCCAGGACGGAATCTTCCGAGAGGCGCACCACAACATCGGAAGTCCCGGCACGAGACAGAGCGATTCTTGGATCAGCTCCTGAGCGAGGCGAGCACAGAGTTCGTTGAGTCGCCGTTCAAGCCCCGAGGCCTGCGAAAGCCCGCGCGGAAATAGATCGTCCAGATAGCTGTTCTCAAAGAACTTATCTTCGCACTCGGCAAATAACTGCACCGCAAACTCACGGGGACTCCGTTCCTCTCGAATTTGTTTCAGCAAGTCGATGAAGTAGACCAGGTCGTTCAGCGCTTCAATCCAGCCGACTACTTTCCAATGGGCATAGGCATCCCGTTCGAGTGATTGCCCGAGGAAACGGAAGTACGCCACAGGCAAAGCCAACGATTTTGCAACGTCTGCATATTGGCTTTCCAAATCCAGACAGAGGTCGCCAAGAAGTCGCTTCATCGACAAGCGAAACTCTTCCTGAAGACAAGCCAGTAACGGCGCATCGAGCAACGGCATGGAGAGCGACGCTCCGAGATGGAGAAAGAATCAGACTGTACCGGAGGAATGGACGCGCTGCAAGAAGAGCGATCAGGCGCAGTCCCATGACCGGCAGGTGAAGTAGTCGCCGGGGGTTAGCGGGTGAGGGTGCCTATTTTTCTCGGAGTTCCGTGAAAAGCCTTCTTCGGTAAGTACCCAAGTTCATCAAGGCGCAGTTCTTTGACATGTTGCATCACATGCTCGCTGAGATCTGTCCGAACGGATGCTTCCCCCGGCGATGTAGAACCTTTGACCAGAGTGAATGGCAGTTCATCCTTCCAGAGCAGATGGCCTTCGCGATTCATCAGATAGAGATAGAGGCGACGCGACCCCTCGGTTTTCCGCCCCCAGTCGCTTGGGTGTGAGGGTGATTCAGCGGCGACGCGACTGACAAGAACCGTATCGACACCCAGCTTCCGCGTCACTTCCTGGGCGAAGGCGCTGCGATCTGCATCGTCGGCTTTCCCCAAGCTCGAATCGGCCGCGGCAACTCCGTCCGCAACACGCGCGGGGGTTTCGACGCGCAACGCCGTTTCCTCGTGCAACAGGGCAGCAAGCCTCGCGCTCATTTCCGGATCACCCTCAACCGGAAGGACTGCCACGCTTGTCACCTTCGGATTGGAAGGAGCATCATTCGATTGATCCTGTTTTGCCACCCATGACTGTTCAAACGGCTCAAAGGTACTCTTGCTGCTGCTCATCGAATCCACCACCACCGCTGCAACCCACGCTCCTGCGAGGCAACCCTGGAGCAAAAAGGATCCGGTCACAACCAAGCTGAGTGTCATGACACAAGCCCAATCCAGCTGCTGACCGGCTCGCACCGCCCCAAGATCGGATATTTTTTCCATAGCGTCGTGTTTCATAAAGGGATGCATCAGCAAAAGGAGTGCCTTACTGGATGAGATTTGTACAGCATCTCCAACCTGTCGAGTTATTTACGATTATCGGTAGGCCAGTGAGCTTTGGTCTTATCTGCAGGCCGAACAGAAGCCTAATACCCACAGTTGGATGAACAAGATTGAACGGGATAGAGAAGAACGGATGGGACCGAGGCAGAACTCAATCCCCTCTTGAACTGATCTTGATGTCACAGCAAGGGATCGGTGCTCGTCGGTTTGAAATGGCCGACTGACACCAACCCCGGTTAGGCCGTCGCATTACGCGACGCGACGGAGCCGCGGCACAGCAGTTTTTCTCTCGAGTAATTGCGTGGCTCCTGACTTTTGGATTATACGATGTTTCTGAATGAGCGGATCGACGATGTTCCCACAAGAGACACATCGCCATCCCTTCATCCACATCGGAATACTGCTCTCCCTGATATCGATCAAATTATCGGCCACCATGAACCCGTGACATCTTACGCACTGCATAGAACCCTCCTCTCTTTCACTGAGCCCCACATCCCTGACACCAGACCCACTTCCCATCTAAGCTTCGCAGACACAAGAGCATTTGATTGCCCTTCAATGACAAGCAATCGCAATGCCACGGGCTTTGGCTTGCCTGTTTAGGCAATGAATCGTACAGTACGGTCGAACCACATTCATTCCAGGCTATTGTTGCCTGCAACATACTGGTTCCTTTCGGCAATCATGTCCTGGCCCGCGCGCTGACACGCCGGCCTTGTAAATGAATTCGCCATTCACTGTAAGCCACAACCTTCTCTTTCAGCACAGGAGCCGATCGGAGCAAATTGTGGCACTAACCGCGACGGAAATTGCGAGTGTGACGAATGAATGTGCCCCGGTCTTGTCCACTGGCTGGATTCAAAAAATTTACCAACCGACTGACCGAACAGTCATACTGGAGATTCGCACACCTGGGAAGACGTACCGACTCCTCCTATCATGCCACCCGGAATCTGCCCGGCTTCACCTCACGACAGCAGCCTTTCAGAATCCACCGGCACCACCACCGTTCTGTCAATTTCTCCGCGCCCATCTGCAAGGGGGCCGCATCAACCATATTGAACAGATGCATGGAGACCGGATCGTTCAACTTTCACTGACAGCCAAGGATGGTCCTTGCAGTTTGGTCGCAGAGCTGACAGGGAAAACAACCAATCTCCTCGTACTCGATGAAGCCAACCGTATTCGACGAGACCTGAACGGGACGAAGGATCGCATAGGACAACTGTACGCTCCTCCCCTAAAGCAACCACAAGAACGAGGGGCCTCGGGACAGACGCGATTCAACCGAAATATTTCAGAATCGCCATACCCTCTGTCGGCTGCCATCGAAGCCCATTACCTCACGGCGGAAGACGTCTCCGTCGTCGATGCTGTGCGGAACGCCAGGGCCGCAATGCTGAAAAAAGCCATCAAGAGGCTCCGCCGCCGCATTGAAGCCTGGCACGAAGACCTCGCAAAGGCGGAGAAGTACAAGCACTACGATCGCTATGGCGAACTCATCAAGGCGAACCTCGGAACCATCCGTAAGGGCCAGAACGAGGTTGCAGTAGTGGATTATTTCGATGAGGAGCTTCCCAAATTGACAATCCCGCTCGACCAGGCCAAAACACCCCAGGGAAATATGGACGACTATTTCCGAAAGCACCGGAAGCACCTGGCTGCGGAGCGAGAACTACATCCGCGTATTGAGGAAGGACAGAAGGAACTGGAGACTCTGCGCCGGGAACTGACTGCTATTGAACAGGGAACCTGGAGGGAGCCAGACAAACCCAATCTCATCGCTCGTTCACGAACTCTCGCACGGACAGGCAAGACCCAGAATCGTCAGGAACAACGTCACGGTCCGTTCCGCCGCTTCACCTCATCAGACGGTTTGGCGATTTATGTCGGCAGAAACGCGCGGGAGAACGACGAGTTGACGTTCGGCCTCGCCAAAAGCGACGACCTCTGGCTGCATGCTCGCGGCACACCCGGTTCACATGTTGTGGTGCGTTTGGAGAAAGGAAGCGATCCACCGCCCGAGACGATACTGGACGCAGCCATCCTGGCACTGCTCTATAGCGACTTAAAGAAAAGCGGCAAGGGCGACGTTATCTATACAAGACGCAAGTGGGTCAAGAAAGCCAAGGGCCAGGCGCCTGGGGCGGTGATCGTCACTCAGGAGAAGTCGCTGCATATGAGTTTGGAAAAGAAACGGTTGGACGCGCTCAAGGCCCGTTCAGCTCATGAGTAACGGTTCGAATCTCGTACAGCCTTTCCTTGCATTCCCTTACCATGCTAAGGTGCCCACATATGGGCACCTCGTCGTCACAGATCGACTCGCTGCGCATCATCAGCGCGCTGATCGCCTGCAAAGGACTTCACGAGTTCGACCGTACGTTAAGTCAGGAGCTAGTCACGACATTGCCGTGCGACCTCATAGGGTTCTACCTCTATAGCGAAACGGCTAATGCGTTCGCTCCCGTTTCAGATCTGTTGACCGATCCCGACTCCCCCGGTTATCTCATCGGACAACTGCCAGCTGAAGGGACCATGAAAGAAGCCGTGGTCCGACGCAGCCAAGCACTCCTGGAAAACAACCTAGCCACTTCGCCCTGGGCTGAAGCGGTCGTCCTAAAAACTGCGCCGTTCCAGACCGCTTCAGTTCTCACCGCCCCATTGCCCGTGATGGCACCGACGGGAAATCAGCCCCCACACACAATCGCGATTATGGTCGCCATCGCCATCGGGAGAGCCAACGCGTATACCGAAGACGATCGGCTGTTCCTCGAACAGCTCGGCGTTCAGTTGGGACCAGTCCTTCACCGTGTCCTCGCATCGGAAGAACGTGATGCGCTCATGGCGATCAACAGCCATGTTGTCGTCGGCACGATGACGATCGATCAAGTCATGCCAGTCGTACGAGACATGCTGCATCGCGTCGTAAAACAAGACATGACTGGACTGGTGCGGTTCGTTCAGTCACCGCAGGGACCGTGGTTCGACATCGTCTATCGCGAAGGCGTCGAGATCGATCTCGCACAGCTCCGGCAGTTTCCCTTCGAACGAATGGCCCCGGCGGAGATGATGGCCACAGGGAAACCGCTCCTCATCACCGGACACAACCATGAACGATTCCCTGAACGCTCATACATCGAATCCGTCGGCATCCTCTCCTGCATACTCTGCCCCTTGATCGTGCGAGGAATACCCTATGGATTCTTGGCAATCGGCAGCAAACGGCGCAATGCATTTTCCGAGCGGGACCTCGCGTTCGCCGAGCAGATTGGATTTCACCTGTCGCAAGCCATCACAAACTTCACAGCCTATGAAGAGATCCGGCTGCTGAAAGAGCAACTCGAGCAGGAAAACGTCTACCTGCGCGATGAGATGAAGGCTTCGGTCGATTTCAACACACTGGTCGGCGAAAGCCCCGCGTTACAGAAAACGCTGAAGGCGATCGAAAAAGTTGCGCCAACCGATTCAACGGTGCTCATTACAGGAGAAACAGGCACAGGGAAGGAACTGGTCGCTCAAGCTATTCACCACCTCTCGTCACGGAAAGAGAAACCGTTAATCACGGTGAACTGCGCCGCGCTGCCGCCGACCTTGATCGAGTCCGAACTCTTCGGCCATGAAAAGGGCGCCTTTACGAATGCCACGACGCGGAAAATGGGCCGCTTCGAACTGGCGAATGGAGGCACGATCTTCCTGGATGAGGTTGGCGAACTGCCGGTCGATCTTCAAACTAAGTTTCTTCGCGTGCTCGAAGCACAGGAGCTTCAGCGAGTCGGCGGCACGCAGACGATCAAGCTGAATGTCCGCGTGCTCGCGGCGACCAACGTCGATGTGGCGCAAGCCGTCAAGATGGGCCTCTTTCGGTCCGATCTCTTTTATCGGCTGAACGTATTCCCGGTTCGAATTCCCCCGCTCCGAGAACGTCGTGATGATATCCCCTCGCTGGCACGTCACTTCGTGAAAAAATATGGCGAACGACATCGAAAGACCGTCACACGAATCTGCAGCAACACGCTGAAAGCGCTCGCATCGTATGACTGGCCTGGCAACGTGCGCGAACTTAAGCACATGATCGAACGCGCCGTGATCGTCAGCCAAGGATCGGTTCTGACTATTGAGGAACTAGATCAGCCGGCTCAGGATGACCCAGCAGGCGCCTCACCACGCACACTGGCCGACGCCGAGCGTACCCATATCATCGAGACGCTCGGCCAGACCAATGGAGTCCTTGCCGGCAAGCACGGAGCGGCAGCCCGCCTTGGGATGAAGCGCTCGACCTTGCAGCATCGGATGAAGAAGCTCGGCATCCGTCGCCCATCCTTCCGCTCTAAATAATCTGCCCACATATCGGCAGCGATCTTCTCTTCGTGCCAACATATCGGCAAATCCTTCGACGCGCCGCTCAAGTCTCAATCTGCATTCTTTCATCACTTCCCCTCTTGCCTCAGCCACTTACGCGCGATGACCAATCGGTTCACCCAGGTGGCATCGTCCCTGCTCTATACCTCCGGCATGAGCCATCACACACCTCTCACTCCTGAATACCTGAGTCGCATTATCGAAGCCTACTTCGCTGAACGGCAAGCTGAACTTCTCCCCTCCGGCGAACAGACGAAAGACGGACGACGGTTTTCCTGGTGCGGAGACGTGCTGGAATTCCTCACCGATGGGCTCGCTGAGCGTCTGGCTGCCAAGGGCATCACCTTCTCAAAATCCTTCCCTGGCCCATTCCGGCTCATGGATGAAGAGCAACTGGCAGGAGGCGATCATGTGCGGCGATTCTGGACGATGGCGCTCAACCATGGTTGCCCTATCGCCCAACTCTGTACCCACTTCTTTCATCGGCACGACCAAGTGCGGTTACCGCATCCACCCCAAATCGTGGCCTTCCCACCCGATCATCCAACACCCGAGGTGGCGGAATGAACTACGTGGCGCTCAAGATGCTCTTCGGCGACCGCGCCAAGTACCTCATGCTGCTGTGCGGCCTGACCTTCGCTGTAATGCTGATCGTCCAGCAGGGTTCTATTTTCTGGGGCCTCATGATCTGGTCCCAGTCCAGCATCAGCAATCTCAACGTGCCGATTTGGGTCACGGATCCAGGCATCGCGCAAGTCGACGAGGTCAAACCGATCGCCGATACCGCTGTGGACCGTGTCCGCAGCGTGCCCGGTGTGGAATGGGCCGTACCGCTCTACAAAGGTCTCCTGCGGGCCCGCCTCTCGAACGGGGAGTACCATCAGATCACATTGGCCGGGCTGGAATCTTCCAGTCTCATCGGGCGGCCTGCTGAGATACTCGAAGGACGGTTCGAAGACATCTTGCAACCCGATGCCGTTGCGTTAGACCAGTGGGCGGTCGAACGGATGGGAGGCCCCGATGTCATGAAGATCGGCACGATCTTCGAGTTGAATGACAAGCTGGCCCGCGTCGTCGCGATTGCCAAGACGCAAAAGAGCTTCACGAACATTCCTGTGGTCTACACAACCTATGAACGCGCCATCCGTTATGTGCCGCGCGAACGCCGGACCCTTTCCTATGTCCTGGCCAAAGCCAAAGACGGAATCCCCGTCGAAGAAGTGACCAGACGCATCCATGAACAGACCGGCTTGGGTGCGTTCACGGCCGAAGAGTTCGGCTGGAAGACCATCTGGTGGGTACTCAAGAACACCGGCATTGGGATCAACTTCGGCACTACCATTCTCTTGGGATTTATCGTCGGGATGGCCATTGCCGGACAAACCTTTTATCTGTTCACGGTCGAAAACCTCCGACAATTCGGCGCGCTCAAGGCCATGGGCGCTTCGACATTCGCCTTGGCGCGGATGATCCTGTTGCAGGCCTTTACCGTCGGCCTCACTGGTTACGGCGTCGGCATAGGACTCGCCACGGTATTTGGATTTCTGACGGCACAGAGCGGCGGATTGCCCTTCATCGAAACCTGGCAATTACTGCTCCTCGTTCTGGTAGCACTACTGGCCATCTGCACATTTTCAGCGTTGATCAGCATTATCAAACTCGCCCGGCTGGAACCGGCAATTGTCTTTCGGTAAGCATGATGGACGGCGAAGCACAACCGGCGGCAGTTCGAGTACGCGGCATCGTCAAATCGTTCGGTACCGGCGACACACAGGTCACGGTGCTCCGAGGTGTCGATCTCGACATCTATCGGGGCGAAATGCTGTTGCTCGTCGGCGAATCAGGCGGCGGGAAAACCACGCTCTTATCCGCCATCGCCGGCATCCTCGACATCGATGACGGTGACATCGACGTGCTGGGTGTGCCGCTCAGCGAACTGCCGGCAGGCAAACGCACGACATTCCGAGGCCAAACGATGGGCTTTATCTATCAGCTTGAGTTCTAACTCCAAGTGCAACACTACCAGCCCTGATGGGCTAAGGTGTTGCCATGACA
>CXWL01118315.1_pt1 | contig 12725 bp, 13 predicted proteins | sample 590931 | NCBI WGS metagenome assembly CXWL01 (sample SAMEA3498368, study PRJEB10139) | groundwater metagenome | biome: water well; material: biofilm material | place: Germany | collected 2015-04-27
AAGCCATTTTCCTGCGCCAGGAAAAATTCCTCTTCCCACTTGGCGCGTTGTTCCGGCTTTTCGGCCTGTGCCAGTCCGCGCGCCACGCGGCGGCGCACATCCTGCACCGACTTTTCATCCGCTTCCGCATATTTTTCCAACAGGACTTCAGTGCTGATCTCTTGTGTCATTGACAGGGTTCCTTCAAAAGCTGATTTGTCTGTTATGTGTTTGGTGAGTTCGCTAAGAAATTGTTGTTCGGCCAAAGGAATCCTGGGAGTATCCCTGGTTTCAGGTTGAGAAGCAGAATTCTTGTTGCCGGGTTCGGAATCGCTGCGGGTGGATGTTGCAGGCAAAACACTTTCGGTATCGAACATAATGCTACCCCTTTGAGTGTGCTGGCTGTTTCAGCCTAAAAAGAAAAAACCACTATATGTAGTGGTCAGTCGCTTAATTTTCACTAATTGTAGGGTGCCGGGAATATTTTGCAAGTGAAATATTGGTCTATATATATTTGACCTGGGTTTGACTTGTGGTGCCGGAAGGTTTAGGCAGGCGCACCAAATAATGCTTGCTTTCGGCTAGCGCTTGAGCAGATTCACCAGCCCGTCAAGCCCGACGAAGTTCAGCGCGTAACTGGCCTGTGCGCGCACAACCGGTTTGGCATGGTAAGCGATGCTGATGCCCGCCTGAGCCATCATCTTCAGATCGTTCGCACCATCACCCATCGCGATGACCTGTTCCGGCTTCAGTTCCAGTTCCACACGGACACGGTTTAGCCAATCTGCCTTGCCTTGCGCGTCCATGATCTTGCCGGAGACCTCGCCGGTGAGTCTTCCGTCGACGATCTCCAGATCATTGGCATGGGCGAAGTCGAGGCCGAGACGTTCCTTCAGTCGTTTAGTGAAGAACATGAAACCGCCGGAAACCAGCAATGTTTTGACACCGTATTGCTTCAGTTCCGCCAGCATTACCTCCGCACCGGGATTGAGCTTCAATCGTTCGTCATACACGCGCTGCAACGCGCTCTCATCCAGGCCTTTCAGCAAGGCCGCGCGACGGTGCAAGCTCTCGACGAAATCCATCTCGCCGCGCATCGCCGCCTCGGTTATCGCTGCCACTTGGGGTTTCAGCCCCTGCATGTCGGCGATCTCGTCGATGCACTCAATGCTGATCAGCGTCGAATCCATGTCCATCACCACCAGCCCGAAGTCGGACAAATGCGCGCCCTGTTCTACGAAACCGTAGTCGATCTGATGCTCAATACAATAAGCGGCGATGCTGTTATGCGGCCTGGCTTCGCGCAGACGATACAGATGCACGGCGACCCGCTCGACGCGCGCGGCATTGGAAAGACTGGCGAGATGCTCGACCTGTGCCGAAGGGATGTCGTGCAGTGCTTGAAGGATGAGGTTCATGTTTTGGTCGTCATTTTGGCGGAGCGTGGTTGTTTCCGCTTTAGCGGCTTTAGTGTCAATTTCACACGCAGCTCGCTGCGTATGGATTGCCTGCCTTTGGTACAACCACGGCCTACCCCTTGCGGGTGAAGGCGGGAATCCAGTCAATGTCGAAAGCGCCGCATTTTAATCCAAACGGCGCGCAAGAATCGCATCTGATTCCATTATTGTTTGGCGGGAGCGGGAGAATCGGGGTTCCGGCCGGTTATGATGTCGGACGAAATCAATATGATATGAATGGTGGCATGAACCAACCTGCTGAAAAACATAATTTGCATCCCCGCAATCTGCATCGGGGTCGTTACGACTTCGCCCAACTCATCACCAGCAGCCCGGAGTTGGCAGCGTTCGTGGCGGTGAATGCCTATGGGAACGAGTCGATCAATTTTGTCGATCCGGCCGCTGTCAAAGCGCTCAATCGCGCGCTGTTGAAGCACTATTACGACATCAAGGAGTGGGACATCCCCGCGCAATATCTGTGTCCGCCCATTCCCGGCCGTGCCGACTACATCCATTTCCTCGCCGACCTGCTGGCCGAGAGCAACAGCGGCAACATCCCGCGTGGCGACAAGGTGCGCGTGCTCGACATCGGTGTGGGCGCGAGTTGCATCTATCCGCTCATCGGTCATCGCACGTACGGCTGGCACTTCGTCGGTACGGATGTGGATGAGGTGGCGCTGAAGAACGCGCGACGCATCGTGGATGCGAATCAGTTGGGCGATGCCATCGAACTGCGTTTCCAAGAATCACCCACAGCCATATTCGAAGGCGTCACCTATGCCGATGAATATTTCGACCTGACCATGTGCAACCCGCCATTCCATGCCTCCTTGGCGGAAGCCAGACAGGGTGCGCAACGCAAATGGCAGAACCTCGGCAAAGAGAGCAACAAGCACAAGAAGCCTGTGCTAAATTTCGGCGGGCAGAGTTTGGAATTGTGTTGCGAGGGAGGCGAAGAAGCCTTCGTCACCCGCATGATCGAAGAGAGCGTCTCGGGGCGCGACCACTGCCTGTGGTTCACCACCCTGATCTCCAAATCATCCAGCCTGCCGCACGTGTATCGCGCTTTGAAATACGCCGGTGCGACAGACAACCGCACCATAGAAATGTCACAAGGCCAGAAGAAAAGCCGCATCCTTGCCTGGACGTTCATGGACAAGCAACAGCAACGGGATTGGTGGAAACGGTAAGCGCGTTGAAATGGCTATTCGCTATTTCGATTCGCTAATTCACAAAACAGTGCTGTCGGAACACCAAATTGCGCCGCAAATTCTTTTGCATTGCGCGCATGTTGCAACAGAAGTGCGACATAGCCCCAATGTTGAATGGCGGTTTTAATTTGTGCGTTCATTTCAAATGTTATGGGATGCTGCAACTCAATAAATTGTAGTGCGTACCTGCCAGTAATTCGGTTGGCGCAGATGGTTGGCAACTGCGAAGATCACAATGCCGTCTTGCTCGGGGCGGTAATGCAGTGCGAAAGGAAATCCTTTGACCATCACTCGGCGAGTATCCGCGATAAAGCGTGCGCGTTTCACCGGGTGATGCGCTTGGCTTCGGCAAAGACCTGTTCAGCAGGAAAGGTTTCCATCTCGCCACGCTCGTAACGTGCAACGCGCTGTGCGATTTCATGCTGCCACGCTGTCTCAATCTCAACCACAGATTCATTGTGCAATGACTCAAGCAAAATCTCCGCAAGCCGTGCGCGCTCGTCAGGAAGCAATGCGGAGGCTTGCTGTTCAACAGTAGCGAAAGAAATAGACATGGCGGATGCTCCTTGAATCAGATGACGCGGGTATTTTAGCGGAATATCGGGAGTGGTGTTTGCTATAGAATGCGGTGCGACGTGGGCTTTGTTGAGGTGGTGAACATGAGCAAGAAAAACATCGGCAGCAGCTTTGACGACTTCCTGTCCGAGAACGCAACACTGGACGAAGCGACCGCCGTCGCCGTCAGCTCAAACAGGAAGTGATCGTGCATTCCGATCAGGGCAGTCAGTTCAGCAGCTACGACTGGCAGGATTTCCTCAAGGCGCACAATCTGGTTGGAAGTATGAGTNNCCCGAAACGCCGTCACGGGTACAATAATCGCCTGTCTCCTATTGAGTTCGAGAGACGGCATTTTATGAGACTGGAAAGTGTCTAGTGAATCGGGGTCGATTCAGATTAAAAATACAAGTCCAGAAGTGGCAATTCAAATCTACCTACTTGACTGCATACCCAACGCCAATTTAAATGAACTGTCCAAGACGAAGCAATACATTGCTAACATGTCAGCTCACATGAGACACGCACTATTCGCTTTGGTAGTGCGTGCGCTTCAAAGAGCTGATGCCAACTGGGGGTCATCAGAATTTTCCAATACCCTCAGGAATCAACTCTCAGCACCGGCGAATGGATGGCGGTCGCTTGCAAAGCAATCCATAGATCATATCTCGACCTTTTATAAGGAAGACGCGAAGCGTTACAAACGTGATCACGGTCAAGTCCTAACTCTTGCGAATTATTTTAAATCGCAAACCTATATCGGGAATATTTTCGACAAGCCGTTGCCTGTAAAGCTGAGGATGGCTGCAAAGGTATTGTTGTAATCTCATCCATGACTTATTGAGTTCTGAAAGCTAATGGAAGCTAATGGGGTCGGCATCGCAATAGTTCTAATCACGCCGCACGTGCGCTCTGTGCATGCAGTTTGATTCCCAGCGCGTTCGTCACTTTCAAGATCGTCGCAAAACTTGGATTACCTTCACCGGATAACGCTTTGTATAAGCTTTCGCGTCCTAGTCCTGTTTCCTTGGCGAGTTGTGTCATGCCTTTGGCGCGGGCGATGGTGCCGAGCGCTTTGGCGATGAAGGCTGCATCATCTCCCGCTTCTTCGAGGCAGGCTTCGAGATAGTGCGCTATGTCTTCGTCAGTCTTTAGGTATTCGGCGCTGTCCCATTTGCTCAGTTTTACTTTTCCCATGATGTCCTCCTAAACTAGTCGCGCGATTTCAAGCGCGGTTTTGATGTCTTTCGATTGAGTAGATTTGTTGCCACCTGCCAGCAGGATCACTATTTCCATACCGCGCTTCACGAAGTACACGCGATAACCCGGTCCATAATGAATGCGCATTTCGGAGACGCCTTCACCAACAGGTTCGCAGTCTCCAAAGTTGCCATCCTCGGCGCGGTCGATGCGAGCTTGTACGCGGCGTACGGCCTGCATGTCTTTAAGACTGGTGAACCAAGCGCCGAAGACTTCCGTGGTCAAAATGGAATTCATGCGAGGCAGTGTATTCTTTGGGATACAGCGTGTCAATGCTTTGACCCCTGAGTGGCGGGTCGGGTTACTTCAACTCACCAAAGAAATTCCTGATTGCCAGCACCCGCTGCTGCAGATCTCCGTATTTCAAATCGATCTTTAGTTTGTCCTGTCCTGCCATCTTGATGTGGCGTTTGCTCTGGATCATGGTGATGACCTTCATCGGGTCGATGGGCGGGTTAGTGACAAACTGGATTTGGATCGCTTCACTCGATGCATCCACTTTGCTGATGCCGAGCGGCTTGGCGAGGATGCGCAGGCGGTGGCTGTCGAGCAGGGTCTGCGCGGGATCGGGCAGCAGACCGAAACGGTCGATGAGTTCCTGCTGCATGTCGTCCAGGTCTTCCTGCGTGTTGCAATGCGCGAGGCGTTTGTATATGACCAAGCGCTGGTGGATGTCGCCGCAATAGTCGTTGGGTAGCAGTGCCGGTGTGTGCAGGTTGATCTCGGTGGTCACACCCAGCGGGTGTGCCATGTCCGGCTCTTTGCCTTGCTTGAGCGAGGTAATGGCAGCGGCGAGCATGTCGTTGTACAAACTGAAACCGATCTCTTGCATCTCGCCGCTCTGCGATTCGCCCAGCACTTCGCCCGCGCCGCGTATCTCCAGATCGTGCATGGCGAGGAAGAATCCGCTGCCCAGTTGTTCCATCGCCTGGATCGCTTCCAGCCGCTTCTTCGCCTGCGCCGTGAGTCCTTCCAGGCTGTCCACCAGCAGATAGGCATAGGCCTGATGGTGCGAACGTCCGACGCGGCCGCGCAACTGGTGCAACTGCGCGAGACCGAAGCGGTCGGCGCGGTTCATGATGATGGTGTTGGCGGTGGGCACGTCGATGCCGGTCTCGATGATGGTGGAACACAGCAGCACGTTGAAGCGCTGGTGGTGGAAGTCGCGCATCACCGCTTCCAGATCGCGTTCGCCCATCTGTCCGTGTGCCACACGGATGCGCGCCTCCGGCAGCAGCGTATCCAGCTTCTCAAGCATGTTGTTAATGGTGTCCACCTCGTTGTGCAGGAAGTACACCTGCCCGCCGCGCTTGAGTTCGCGCAGCACCGCTTCGCGGATCACGCCCTGACTGAAACTGCTGACGAAGGTCTTGATCGACAGGCGGCGCTGCGGTGCGGTGGCGATCACCGAGAAGTCGCGCAGCCCTTCCAGCGACATCGCCAGCGTGCGCGGGATGGGTGTGGCGGTGAGCGTGAGCACGTCGACCTCGGCGCGCAGCGCCTTCAGTCTTTCCTTTTGCTGCACACCGAAACGATGTTCCTCGTCGAGGATGACCAAGCCGAGGTTGTGGAACTTCACATCTTTCTGGATCAGCTTGTGCGTGCCGATGACGATGTCCAGTGTGCCTTCCGCCAAATCCTTTAGTGCTTGCGTCGTTTCCTTGGCAGAACGGAAACGCGACAACTCGGCGATCTTGATCGGCCAATCGGCGAACCTATCCGAAAAGCTCTGGAAGTGCTGCTCGGCGAGCAGCGTGGTGGGCACGAGCACGGCGACCTGCTTGCCTTCCATCGCCGCAACGAAGGCGGCACGCAACGCCACTTCGGTCTTGCCGAATCCCACATCGCCACAGATGAGCCTGTCCATCGGTTTGCCGGATTGCAGATCGAGCAGCACCGCTTCGATGGCAGCGGCCTGATCGGCAGTCTCTTCAAAACCGAAACCGGCAGAGAACGCTTCATAGTCGTGATACTGGAGTTTGAAGGCATGGCCTTTGCGCAGGGCACGCTGTGCGTAGATGTTCAGCAACTCGGCGGCAGTGTCGCGCACCTGCTGCATGGCGCGACGCTTGGCCTTGTCCCAAGTGCCAGTGCCCAGCTTGTGCAAAGGTGCGGCTTCCGGCGAGCCGCCGCTGTAACGGCTGATGACATGCAGTTGCGAGACCGGCACATACAGCTTGTCCTCGCCCGCATACACCAACAACAGGAATTCATTCTCGCCTTCACCGAGGTCGAGATTCACCAAGCCCTGATAGCGCGCGATGCCATGCTGCTCATGCACCACCGGGTCGCCCGGCTTGAGCTCGGACAAGTCGCGCAGCATTCCTTCCACGTTGCTCTTCTTCGCGGCGCGTGCGGCTCTGCTTCTGGGCTGCGCGGCATATAACTCGGTCTCGGTTACCAGCGCGATGGATGCCTTGGAATAACCTGCTGCGTGGTCAATCTGCGGCGTTGCGTGCTCGCTCGTTCCTCGCCTACCTACTTGGTATGTCTCGTCGCTTGCTGTGCGGCGCCTTGCATTTTGACCTACTCGCGACGGTTCTCCAGAGGCATCCACATTGTCGTCGAGGAGAATAAATCCATTTTGAATAGGTCCGACGCCGAGCATGAACTTGTCTTTGCTGGCGAGGAAGCTCGCGTAGTCCTCGCACCCGGTGGGTGTAAGGCCGTATTCCTTCAGGTAGCCGGACATGATCTCGCGCCGACCAAGGCTGTCGGCCAGCAGCAGCACGCGTCCGGCATAAACATGCAGGAAATTCTGGAAGGCTTGCGTGGGGACTTCGGCGCGGTGATCTACGGCGATGGGAGGGATGGCGGCGGTGGGGCAGGGGGTTAGATTCTTTGGTGTGCTATCACCCGCTGTACCATCTAGCCGTTCGTGCTGAGCCTGTCGAAGTGGCATGGGCGACGAAGCAGACGGCCCTTCGACAAGCTCAGGGCGAACGGTGGGCTGAACAATATCCACCCGCGCAAACTCTTTTGCCCGAACAAAGAACTGTTCCGCATCCAGAAACAATTCCTTTGTTTCCAACAACGGATGCTGAGGATCGCCGCGCAGCAGGTTGTAACGCGAGGCCGCATCCTTGCCGAAAGTGGCAATGGCTTCGTCCACCTCGTGATGCAAACATAGCGTGGCGCTCTTCGGCAGGTAGTCGAACAGGGTCGCGGTCTTGTCGAAGAACAGCGGCAGGTAATACTCGATGCCCGCCGGGGCGATGCCTTTGCTCACGTCCTTGTAGATGCGCGACTTGGAAGGGTCGCCCTCGAATCTATCCCTGAAGTTCTGGCGGAAGCGCGCCTGTCCTTTCTCATCCATCGGAAATTCGCGCGCGGGCAGCAGGCGGATCTCCGGCACCGGATACAAGGTGCGCTGTGTATCCACGTCAAAAGTGGCGATAGTCTCGATCTCGTCGTCGAACAGGTCGATGCGGTAGGGCAGCACGCTGCCCATCGCGAACAAGTCGATGATGCCGCCGCGCACGCAGTATTCGCCGGGGGTGAGCACCTGTTGTACATGGTTGTAGCCGGCGAAGGTGAGCTGTTCGCGCAGTTGCGCGATATTCAGTTTCTCGCCGCGCTTAAGGAAGAAGGTGTAGGCGGCGAGATGCTCCACCGGCGGCAGCGGGTACAAAGCAGTGGTGATCGGCACGATGACCACATCGCAGGCGTTGCTGCGAATGTGGTGCAGCGTGGCGAGGCGCTCGGAAATCAAATCCTGATGCGGCGAGAAGTGGTCGTAGGGCAGCGTCTCCCAGTCCGGCAGCAGATGCACGCGCAGTTTCGGATCGAAGAACGGGATCTCCTCCACCAACCGCTGCGCCTCCAGCGCATTGGCAGCGATGACCACCAGCGGGGAGTGCTGTGTAGCGTATTGCGCCAGTGCCAAGGCGTCGGACGACCCGTGCAAACGGGTGTAGCGCGGGCGGGAATTTTTGGAAGAAAAAAGCACAGCGGGTGGCCTGAAACAAAGGCGCGCATTATAAGCCACGCAGGCCGCCCTCCTGTTTTACAATTCGGTTATGTCTGAATTCCACGCTTTAGTCCCCGCCGCCGGTTTCGGTGCCCGCATGGGTCATGAACTGCCCAAGCAATATATCGACCTGGCCGGTCGGCCGATGATCTGGCACGCGCTTTCCACCTTGTGCGCTTGCAGCAACATCAAGACCGTATTCGTGGTGCTGGCGCCGGATGACGAGTATTTCGCGCGTTACGATTGGTCGCACTGCGCGGGCAAGCTGGCGCCGCTGTATTGCGGCGGGGCGACACGTTCCGAGAGCGTGGCGAACGGCCTGCTGGCATCCGAACTGGAGCCGGATGACTGGGTGCTGGTGCACGACGCGGCGCGGCCCTGTTTGAGTGCACACTTGTTGACGCGCATGATCAGCGAACTGCGCAACGATACGGTGGGAGGCATCCTTGCCGTGCCGGTGGCGGATACCTTGAAGCGTGCCGACGCCCAGCAGCGCATCGCGCATACCGAGCCACGCGAAGGATTGTGGCAGGCGCAGACACCGCAGATGTTCCGCGCCGGATTGCTGGCGGAGGCGCTGGCGCGTTGCAACAACGTCACCGACGAAGCTTCCGCCATCGAGGCATTGGGTCTGCAACCGAAACTGGTGGCGAGCGACAGCAGCAATTTCAAGGTGACCTATCCGCAGGACATCGAGCTGGCAGAGTTGCTGCTACAACAAAGGAAATAGACATGCGTATCGGACAAGGCTTTGACGTTCATCAACTGGTCGTGGGCCGCAAACTTATCATCGGCGGCGTGAACGTCCCGTATAAGAAAGGGCTGCTTGGCCATTCCGATGCCGACGTGCTGCTGCATGCCATCTGCGATGCGCTGCTCGGTGCGGCGGCACTGGGCGACATCGGCCAGCACTTCGCCGACACCGACGCGGAATACAAGGACATCGACAGCCGCATCCTGCTGCGTGACGTGGTGCGCAAGATCGTGAAAGCTGGCTACCGCATCGGCAACGTCGACGCCACCATCATCGCGCAAGCACCCAGGATGGCGCCGCACATCCCGCAGATGATCGCCAACATCGCCGCCGATCTCGGCATCGCACACAATGCGGTGAACGTGAAGGCGACTACCACCGAGCAACTCGGCTACACCGGACGCGGCGAAGGTATCGCGGCGCAGGCGGTGGTTTTACTGCTGGTTTGATCGGTTCAAAAATAGACATCAATGTTTAAGAACAATCATTTTGGGTTAACTATAGTGCCGTTCGTGGTGAGTAGGCCGCAGGCCGTATCGAACCATCAGTGGCCGTGCCGGATAGCATCCATCGATACACCGCGCTACGCGCGGCACTCGGGACGAACGGTTTGTTAGCTCCAATGCGAATCCTCGCACTCGAAACTTCCACCGAATATTGTTCGGTCGCGCTGTGGCGGGACGGTGCGGTGAGCGAGCATTGCGAACTGGTCGGGCAGAAGCATTCCGAAGTGTTGCTGGCGATGCTGGATGCTCTGCTCAAAGAGGCAGACATCAAGGTCAAGCAGGTCGATGGTATCGCCTTCGGCAAAGGCCCCGGTTCCTTCACCGGCGTGCGCATCGCCTGCGGTGTGGCGCAGGGCTTGGCGCTTGGTGCAAATCTGAAGGTGGTCGGTGTGTGTACGCTGGCGGCGCTGGCACAGGCATCCGGAAAAGAAAGAGTTATTGCGGCGATTGATGCACGCATGGGCGAAATTTATTTTGCTGCCTATGAGAAGCGCGATGGCGATTGGGTGACGGTGATCGAACCCTGCCTGTGCAAGGCAGAGTTGGCACCAATGGTGGCAGGAGAAAAGTGGTTCGGTGTGGGCAGCGGTTTTGCGGTAAATGATGCGGCTCTGTTGGCGCGTTACCGCAAGCAGTTGTCCGGCGTGGATGCACAGGCAGTGCCGCAAGCGAGCGCTGTTGCACGACTCGCCGCAATAGAATTTGCCAAGGGCAATGCAGTGGATGCAGCGCAGGCATTGCCGCTCTATCTGCGCGACAAGGTTGCGTTGAAGACCGGCGAAAGAGTCGCCAAGTGATCCTGCGCGATATGACCGAAGCTGATCTGAACGCGGTGCTGTGCATCGAGCGCGAGGTGCATGCACATCCGTGGACATTGGGGAATTTCAGCGATGCCTTGCGCAGCAAGTATCGGTGCAAGGTGTTCGAACTGGACGGAACGATGGTTGGTTATGCCGTGTTGATGCCGGCGGTAGATGAAGCCGAGTTGCTCGACATCGCCATTGCTTCCCAATATCAGCGCAAAGGGTTCGGGCGGGCGCTGCTGAAAGAGCTGTTGGCATTGGCAAATCGCGCCGATATGCGGCGCATGGTGCTCGAAGTGCGCGCATCGAATGCACCGGCAATTGCGCTTTATCGCAGCGCCGGATTCGAGCAGATCGGCTTGCGCCGCGATTATTATCCGGCAACAGGCGGGCGCGAAGATGCGCTGTTGATGGGAAGGGTGTTGTGAATATTCGAGACGAAGTCATTTTGCGAGAACTCAATCTGTATCCGCTGTGGGTACGGCGTGATACGCCTGCGGAAATTGAAACTCAACCAGACGAGGTGATCAACCCATCCGGCGAAGTTGCAGGTCGGGATTTATCCCGACAAGCGCAGATGGAGCCTGATAAATCTGCCGGGATGAATCCCGGCCTGCAAAATCACAGCTCTGCTACTGGCAGACTTGGAGAGCAGTCGGATTGGCATTCACTCAAACAGCAAGTCAAATCCTGCACTGCCTGCAAACTTCGCGCAGGCTGCACGCAGACGGTGTTCGGTGTCGGCGACGAGAAGGCTGACTGGTTGTTCGTCGGCGAGGGGCCGGGCGCGGATGAAGATGCACAAGGCGAACCGTTCGTAGGCCAGGCAGGCAAGTTGCTGGACAACATGCTGGCCGCAATAAAGTTGAAGCGCGGCAACAACGTGTATATCGCCAACATCGTCAAGTGCCGTCCGCCCAACAATCGCACGCCGGAGGCGGACGAGATCGCCACCTGCCTGCCTTATCTGCAACGCCAGATCGCGCTGATCCAACCCAAGCTCATCGTGGCGCTGGGCAAGACAGCAGCTAATGCTTTAATGGGCAAGGATGCAACACTGGGCTCGCTGCGCGGCAAGTTGCACGATTACCACGGTAGACCTTTGTTGATCACTTACCACCCGGCGTACTTGTTGCGTTCACCGTCGGAGAAGGCGCGGGCTTGGGAAGATTTGCAACGGGCAGTCAATACGATGTGCGAACTAGGGAAGCACTGATTAAGTCTTCCATGAGCAGCATTGCAGACTAAATCGCGATGATCGCAAGGAGCACGACGAAGGTCGTAGTTCGGACTACGATGCCGAGGAGTGCGACACCGCGAGCGCGCGATTTTGTCGCAACCGAAGGCACTGGCTTCGTGGGCGGTCTGCGGCGTTGTGCTCCTTGCGAAGGAAATCAGCCCTTCGCTACGTCACACGCCTTGTATCCCATCCCGCAAAGCTGAGTGTGCGGCCATGTGGGACTTAATCAGCGTTTCCCCAGAGGTCAGACGACTCTCGAATAATCCGCCCAGTTGTTGGGTGTTTCAAACAGCCGCACGCGTTCCAGCTTCAAGTGATTGCCGTAGGTGTCGCGGTAGGCATCCGCTAGCAGGTCAAACGCCACCTTAGCCAAGTTCTCCGCAGTCGGCACGACATCCAGTACTACAGTCTTGTGGTTCGGTAGCGTGTTCAGAAAATCCAGCACCACTTTGTCGCCGCGATAGACCAGAAAAGCGTGATCCCACACGTCTACCACACGCTCCTTCGCGATGCGCTTCACGTCCGTGAAATCCATCACCATGCCCTGCTCCGAGATACCTTCGGTGGTGATGACATCGCCCGACAAGGTGATCTCGATGGCGTAACGATGACCATGCAGGTGTTTGCATTGGCTGTTGTGGTTGGGAATGCGGTGTCCGGCATCGAATTCCAGGCGGCGGGTGATCTGCATGACGTGGTGCGTAAATGTAAGTGGCGCGGATTATAACTCGCGGGTTCAAATATGAAGTGCAACGCCTGACTTGAAGAATACCTGACTGGGTGTCTGGTATCCAAGTCTCTTTCTGGGTCTGCTGTTCAATCTATCCATCGCCATATCAATCTCCTGTTGTGTGATCGTGGTGAAGTCCCGGTTCTTTGGGAAATACTGCCGTATCAATCCATTCGTGTTCTCGTTCGTTCCTCGCTCTGAATCGACCCCGATTAACTAGACACTCTCCAGCCTCTCGAAATGCCGTCTCTCGAACTCAA
>CXWL01124824.1_pt1 | contig 12725 bp, 16 predicted proteins | sample 590931 | NCBI WGS metagenome assembly CXWL01 (sample SAMEA3498368, study PRJEB10139) | groundwater metagenome | biome: water well; material: biofilm material | place: Germany | collected 2015-04-27
TAAAGTTTTCGTGAAAATTCCTGTGATTCCTAATTCGTATAAAGGTTTGTCTAAAACAATATCGCCTTCCGATTTTACAGCCGTGATTTCAGTTTTATAACCTAAATCGTTTAACTGTTTTTCAACTGTTTTGGCTTGCCAAAGTGCTAATTCGCTATCGCGAGTTCCTATTCGTATTGTTTTTTGCTTTGTCATTAGTCAATTTGAAAAACCTTATTAATCCATTCCACACTTTCTTCCACAACGGTGTTATCATCTTTTAAATGATTGGCGAAATGACTGGTTATTTTTTGAATTAATTTAGCCGTAATAATTTCAGCATATTCATCATTAAAATCGGCANNGTTGGATTTTGAGCGCCAGTAGCCACTACAACTACATCTGCTTTTTGTAATTCGATTTGTAAATCGGAGTAATCCTTCACAATAAGATTTAATTTTTTGGCTAATTTCTCCGCCTTATCTTTTGTCCTGTTGATTAACGTAATATGTTCGTGTTTCGAATGTTTTACAAGATTTTCACAGGTATTTCTTCCAATTTTTCCTGCTCCAAAAAGCAAGATATTCTTGTTTGAAATATCTTCTACATTCTTAAAAATATATTGAACCGCGGCAAATGACACAGAAGTTGCACCACTTGAAATTTCGGTTTCGTTTTTAACTTTTTTACTCGCTTGAATTACCGAATTCACTAAACGCTCTAAATACGCATTGACTAAATTTAGTTTTTTACTTTCCACAAATGCATTTTTCAATTGGGCGATAATTTCAAAATCACCTAAAATCTGACTATCCAAACCTGTTCCTACACGAAACATATGGTTTAAAGCTTCTTTTTGTTTGTAAACGTAAGCGTAATTTTGAAATTCTTCTAGTGAACCTTGACTGTTATCGCAAAGCAATTGAATCAGTTGAAAAGGATGCTGTGCAAAACCATAAATTTCGGTTCTGTTACACGTAGAAGTAACTAATAAACTCTCCACACCATTAGCTTTGGCTTGTTCCAATAAATTGGTTTTGGCTTTTTCGTCTAAACTAAATTTACCCCTAATTTCGGCATCAGCTTTTTTGTAGCTCAGACCGATAGCGTAGAAAGTATTTTGTTTTACAGGTGAATGATTGTCCATAAATTGCTTTATCTCTTAAAGATGCACAAAATTATTGTTTACTACTTTATAAAAACAACGCTAAAAGTACTTTTTATATCGTAAATAGTTTTTTTTAAAGAAAATGTACTTATTTTGCTATAAACTAGTAACTTTGTAACAAATTCAACCCTACAGAAGTACTTTGTTTAGAATAATTATAAATAAGAAAAGCTTAATTTTAAGATTTCGGAGCAAATTTAAAATAAAAAAATAACGCTATGAGTTCATTTGAAGAAATTAAAATTGACGATGATTTTACATTATTACGATTTCAGAACGATTCTGACAATACCGAAGTTCTTGAAAAACAGGTTGGTACAGGTTTAATTCAGTTTCATTTTAATGTAAAAGGTAAAGGGAAATTTATTTTCAACAACAATTCATATACTTTAGATTTGAATGAAGAAAAGGCGCTTTTATTATACAATCCACAAAAAGAATTGCCGTTACATTTAGAAATTGAACCGAAAAGTTGGATTATTTCGATCTTGATTTCGATTAAAAAATTTCACACTTTATTTTCTAACGATGCGGAAACCATTCCGTTTTTGAGTAAAGATAATTTAGAAAAGAAATATTATACAGAAGAAAGCATTAGTCCATCCATGGCAATTGTATTGAATCAGATTTTTCATTACAATCAGAATTCATCTATTAAAACCTTGTATTTAAAAGGAAAAAGTTATGAATTATTGAGTTTATTTTTCAATACCAATGAAGATCCAAATGCAGAACATTGTCCGTTTTTATCTGACGAAGGAAATGTTTTAAAAATTAAAAAAGCCAAAGAAATTATTATAAAAAACATGTCCGAACCACCAGGTTTACAAGAATTAGCGGATGAAGTGGGCATTTCGCTTAAAAAGCTAAAAGTAGGATTTAAAGAAATTTATGGCGATACTGTTTTTAATTTCTTGTTTGATTACAAAATGGAATTTGCTCGTAATTTATTAGATTCTGGCTCGTACAATGTAACTGAAGTGGGTTTAAATATTGGCTATAGTACTTCGAGTCATTTTATTGCGGCGTTTAAGAAAAAATACGGCACAACACCTAAGAAATATTTATTAGAAAAATAAAAAAAGAGCCTATTGGCTCTTTTTTTATTTCATATAAGTTTCAATTCTTAATTATAGTAATGCGCCACAATAATTACTTCATCATCACCACCACCCATTTGCATTTTAACTGCTCCAGTTCCACCTGTATCTGCTACGAATAAAATCCCAGCAAACATTGGACAGTATGTGCCAGGCCCTAATGCGATATAATCATGACCACAAGCATAGAATTTTTTATTAAAAGCTTCTCCTCCACCAGCACCTGAACTACTTCCATTTGTATAAAAATTACCACTATAACCTAAAGCACCTGGGTTTCCAGCAAAGTTAATTGCCACACCATCATAGTCAGTTGTTACAATTGCTCCTGCAGGTCCAGTTCTTCTTAGATATGCATAAAATTGTGCTGTACGCGCATGATAATCATCTATTGGAATTCCAGCTTTATATATTTCATAAGAAACAGCATAGTTTATTTCAACAATGGCAGGTCTCGTTAATGTAAATGTTGATAGACCCGCGCCTAATTGTCTTGGCCAACCTGCTTCTGAATATCCAGAACCTACACCAGTTTGATTGACTTGGTTTGTATCCGATCCACCAGTATCTAAAGGATCTTCAAGATAATTATATGGATTAAAAAGAATTTCAATATTTGTTGGAATAGGGCTTAAAACTAAATCACCATTGGCATTAGCAAAAACCCTAGTGTTTTCACTAGGTCCTAAATTCAAAGGGTTATTTACCGCATTTAATCCTTCAACACGAATAGTTGAAGTTGTTCCTGCAACATGAACTTCTTCTTGAGGGTTGGTAGTATTAACTCCTACTTGAGCAAGCGTAAAAAATGAAGAAAAAGTAAATAATAGGGGGAATATTTTTTTCATAACTTTATAATTAATTGTAAATACGAATTTTTAAATAATCTGATGAACCACCGAAACCCACATATGTAAGTCTGCTGTTACCATCTGTTGTTTCTCCAAAGAACACTAATGAATGGTTACCTTCAGGAATGTTTCCATAACCCACTCCATGAATAAAGGCATATCCAACAGAACCTTGGCTAAAAGAAGTATATGCTTCACCATGTAAACCATATTTTTTTGAAAGTTCTGTTGCGTCTAATCCATCATTATTTAAATCAATATAATAATAACAACGAACCGTTCTTGCAGAAATATCACTAAACGTTGAAGCTGCAGGCGCTGGTAATAATTGATCAGAAAGATCAATTGTCATAGCATAACGAACTTCAATTAATGCATTTTGTGGACATGTAAACGGCACAGAAACGATTTGGGTTACAGCATTTGTAATTGTGGCATCATTCGCAACTACAGTACCATCTCCATAAGGTCCATTCGGAACGAAGTTCGGAACACTAATTAAAAAGTTTAAAGGCTCATTGACTCCAACACTTTCACCAACCGTGTAATTTGGAGGATCAAGCGTTAAATCTCCATTAGCTTTCACATAAACTGGCGCTAATCTTGGAGGAACATTTAACAGTGGTTTGTTTGTTGCATTTAAACTTTGAATACGAATAGTTGAAGTTGTTCCTGCAATATGTAAATCTTGTTGTGGTGTAGCGGTTCCAATACCAACTTGAGAAAACAAAAAATTACAAAACAAAACGGCGATATATATTGTTACTTTTTTCATATTATTTAAATTTAAATATTGAAATTAATATAAACGCAAGAATATGGCATCTGGTCCACCTGCAAATCTCACATACGTATTTTGGTTATTGGTTCCTGAACAAACCGTTCCATAAAAACGAAGGACGTGAGTACCTGTTGTCAAAGCCATATAAGTTGTACCGCTATTATAAATAAATCCAGTTGCAGCATCTGGAGAGGCGGCTAGATCAGTTGCAGCATCATTTCTATTAAAATAACACTTTGAACTTGGTGCATATCTTCTTGTAGTAGGCACTAGGACTGGAGTATCCAAAGTAAAAAAATTGGTAATATTTCTAGCGTATGGATCTTTTATTTTTGTTAAAAGATTATCTTGAAACACTTCAAGACTTAAAGAATATTTCACTTCAAGTGTTGTATTACGGGTAACAACAAAAGTGTACGAAGTAATTTCAACTGTTTCATAACCATCATTCGCCTGAGCAGCCGTAATAGCAACAGTACCATTTACACCAGCAGTAGTATAAGCATCAGAACCGTCACTATTTTGATATGCAGAAACTCTAAGAGTCATATCTCCATTGCTATCTACATAAAGTGGATAAGTCTGACCTGCAACTCCACCATTAAAAGCATTATTGGTAGAATTTAGTCCTTCAACACGAATGGTTCCTGTATTGGAACCCAAATGTAAGACCTGCTGTGGGTTTGTTGTGTTAACCCCTACATTTTGTGCTTGAGAAGATAAAAATGCAGTAAAAAGAATTAAAAAGTATTTTTTTTTCATAGACCTGATTTTTGTGTAATTTTAACATTCTATGGGCAAGATATGAATTTTGTAACAAAAAAGTTATTTTATTTTGAATTATTTTAACTTTTAACATATATATTGTTGTTTTCTTAGGAAAAATCGGTAAAAAACAAATTTTTTTGACAAAATTCGAAAAATTGAAAACTAATAAATATTTAGTATTTTTGAAGAAATTATTTTTCAGAAAATGAAAGGAGTATTATTAGTAAACTTGGGGTCGCCAGAAAGCCCCACCCCAAAAGACGTAAAGCCATATTTAGACGAATTTTTAATGGATAAATTCGTAATTGATGTTCCTTATTTATTACGTGCTTTTTTAGTTAGAGGAATTATATTAAGAAAGCGTCCTGAAAAATCAGCTGAAGCTTATGCTAAAATTTGGACTAAAGAAGGTTCTCCTCTAATTGTTCTTTCGAAAAAAATGCATCAAAAAGTGGAAAAACTAGTTGATATTCCAGTTGCATTAGCCATGCGTTATGGAACAATGACTATTTTAAAAGGTTTACAAGAATTACACAATAAAGGCGTAACAGAAGTCATGCTTTTTCCTTTGTATCCGCAACACGCCATGGCTTCTACGACAACTATTTTAGTTTTAGCAGAAGAACTTCGCGCCAAGCATTTTCCCAACATGAAGTTTACAAATGTTCCTGCGTTTTATAACAAACCAGATTACATTCAGGCTTTAGCCAATTCCATGAAAAAACATTTGGAAGGGTTTGAATATGATCATTTATTATTTTCGTACCATGGAATTCCAGAAAGACATATTAGAAAAACAGATGTAACCAAATCACATTGTAAAATTGATGGCTCTTGTTGTAACACTCCGTCTCCAGCACATGAATTTTGCTACCGTCATCAATGTTACGAAACCACCAAACAAGTGGTTAAACTATTAGGTATTCCGGAAGGGAAATACAGTCAAACTTTTCAATCTCGTTTAGCGGGTGATAAATGGTTAGAACCTTATACAGATATCGAAATTAATAAAATGCCTGAAAAAGGAATCAAAAAACTAGCCGTAGTAACTCCAGCTTTTGTAGCTGATTGTTTAGAAACGTTAGAAGAAATTGCTATGGAAGCCAATCATCAATTTAAAGAACATGGTGGTGAAGATTTCTTAGCCATTCCATGCATGAATGACGAAGACGAATGGTGTGGTGTAATTGCGAACTGGGTTGAGGAGTTTAAAGCATAAATTAGTAAAATATGCGTTTTGAATTATCTTTTAACGAAAACATTTATCGTGAACAATCAAAAAAGCATTTCGCTTTTATTTGGAAAGATTTTCAATCAAAAAACAAAAAAAGATTATATATAATAATTCCTTATTTTTTGTTGGGAGCATTAATAGTTTACGCAAAAAGCAACTTAGGTTATCTATTTATATTTATTTCATTATTTAACCTATATCAATATTACAAATTTTATCAACATCATAAAACTAATAAAGAAAAATATTTCTCAAAAGTCGAGGAAAACATCTTAGAGTATTTATCAAATAATAAGTTAAGTATAAACGAATTTAGAAATGATAATTTCTATTATTTAGATTTCAAAATGGAATTGACAATAAATTGGAATTTATTTAAGAAGTTTACAGTTATTGAAAATAATTTGTTTTTAGAGTTAAATGATGGTGTTTTTGCAACTTTCTTTATTAACAAAGAAGAAGTTGGAGAAGTTGAATTTAATAAAATTATACTTTTTTTAGAAAGTAAAATCACAAACCATTAATTATTATGGAATATTACGACTACATAAAATCCTTACACCTTATCTTTGTAATCACTTGGTTTGCAGGTTTATTTTACATTGTGCGTTTGTTTGTGTATCAAATTGAAGCCAATGAAATGCCTTCGCCAGAAAAAGAAATTTTACAAAAACAGTATAAAATAATGACGTATCGTTTGTGGTACATTATTACTTGGCCAAGTGCGGTTTTAGCTATTCTATTTGCGCTTTGTTTGTTGTATCTAAATCCTGCTTTTTTAGAAATGGGTTGGATGCAAGTCAAACTAGGTTTTGTGGCGTTACTATTAGTGTATCATTTTAAATGTCATCTTATTTATATAGATTTACAAAACGACAAAATCAAATACACGTCTAACTTTATGCGATTGTGGAACGAAGGCGCCACCATCATTTTGTTTGCAGTGGTTTTTTTAGTAATTTTAAAAAACGCATTCAATTGGATTTTTGGCGTAGTCGGAATTATACTTTTTTCGATTTTAATCATGTTAGGATTTAAATTCTATAAGAAAATCAGAAGTAAAAAAAGTGAATAAATTTTTCAAAATACATACGCTATCCTTAAGACGAAGAATCTTTTTATCGATGTTGTTTTTAACAACGTTTTCAACGATTTTGATATCGATTGTATCGTTAATTCACTTCCGTTTTGAAGCGAAAGAATATCACGAAGAACGCTTATCTCGTAAAGAAAGTGCTATAAAAGAGCATATTGAGTACATTCTACAAACAACAACTTATCCACTTATAACCAAAAACGTTCGTTATATTTTTAAAGACCGAATTCACGAATTATCCGACATTCATAGTTTGGAAATTAATTTTTTCGATTTAAACGGAAAACTGATTTTATCTTCCAAATCGGCATTTAAAATCGATAAAAAAATTCCAGATATTAGTCCGCAAATTCTTAAAGATTTAGAAAACTCTTCCGAAAAAAGAATCGTAATTTCAAAAGCACAAGAAAATGAAATTTTTTTAAAATCATCATACAGTTATATTAAAGATGTTAAGTTTAAAAACTTAGCGATTTTAAATATTCCCTACGAAGAAAACAGCGATTTTTATAATGAAGAAGCGCGAAATTTCTTGACTAGATACGCACAAGTGTATGCCATAATGTTTATTATTTCGATATTATTATCTTATTTATTATCGAGTAATATAACGAAGTCTATTTCTCAAATTTCTGAAAGATTAGAAGTCACACAATTAAATGAACGCAACCAGAAATTAACACTTCAGCCCGGAAATCAGGAAATTAATGGTTTAATTTTATCGTACAACAACATGGTTGATACGTTAGAAGAGAGTGCACAAAAACTAGCGCAAAGTGAACGGGAACACGCTTGGCGCGAAATGGCCAAACAAGTCGCACACGAAATTAAAAATCCATTAACACCTATGCGATTGACGATTCAGAGTTTCCAAAGAAAGTTTGATGTGAACGATCCAAATATTAATGAGAAATTAAAAGATTATTCGGAAACATTGATTCATCAAATTGATACGATGACAACGGTGGCGAGTGCTTTTTCGAATTTCGCAAACATGCCAGCACAACAAAATGAATTATTAAATATTGTTCAAACGACTAAAAAAGCAATTGAGATATTTCATGAAGAATTTGTTTATTTCAACACCACAGAAAAAGAAATTTTTACACTATTTGATCGAGCACAATTAACACGTATTGTAACCAATTTAGTTAAAAATGCCATTCAAGCCATACCTGATAATCAAGAAGTAAAATCTGTAATTGTGGATCTTTCAAAAACGGAAAGTCATTTTATTTTAAAAGTAACCGATAACGGAATTGGGATTTCTGCAGAGAACGCCGCTTTTATTTTCGAACCAAAATTCACCACAAAAAATTCTGGAATGGGATTAGGTTTAGCCATCATTAAAAATATCATTGAAAATTATAACGGAACCATTACTTTTGATTCCGAAGAAGGAAAAGGAACAACATTTACAGCAACATTACCAATAAATACATAAAAAATGGAAAATATTTTAATTGAAAAACAAGACAATTTAGCAATTGTAACAATCAACAGACCAACAAAATTAAACGCTTTAAACAAGGCAACAATTGAAGAATTACATACTGCTTTTACAGATTTAAATAACGACAGCAACACTAAAGTTATCATTTTAACCGGAAGTGGTGAAAAAGCATTTGTTGCTGGCGCAGATATTTCAGAATTTGCTCATTTTTCTGTTCAAGAAGGAGAACAATTAGCAGCTAAAGGTCAAGAATTATTATTCGATTTCGCACAAAACTTACAAACGCCAGTTATTGCAGCCGTAAACGGATTTGCATTAGGTGGTGGATTAGAATTAGCGATGTCTTGTCATTTCAGAATTGCTTCAACTAATGCAAAAATGGGATTGCCAGAAGTAACTTTAGGAGTAATTCCAGGTTATGGTGGAACACAACGTTTGGCACAATTAATCGGAAAAGGAAGAGCCATGGAATTAATCATGACAGCAAACATGATTGATGGTGAAACAGCTAAATCGTACGGTTTAGTGAATCACGTTGTACCACAAGAAGAATTATTAGATTTAGCAAAATCAATTGCCACTAGAATTAGCAACAACTCAAGTGTAGCCATTGCTAAAGCAATTGAATCAATCAATGCAAATTATGAAGATTGTGTAAATGGTTTTGCAACAGAAGTTAAAAACTTTGGATTTTGTTTTGGAACTGAAGACTTTAAAGAAGGAACTACTGCCTTTTTAGAAAAGAGAAAAGCTGTTTTTACAGGAAAATAATTTGTTTAAAATTTAAAAACCATTTCTACTATGAAAAAAAATATGTTTATACGATTATTAATTATTACTGTTTTTGTTTCAACCTTAACTACTTTAGTAAGTTGTGTTCATGTGCATCGTACTACAGTTCATCATAAATCTAAACCGCTACCTCCTGGACAAGCCAAAAAGGTTTATGGCGACAAGAGCGCAAAAAATTATACTAAGAAGAGACGTCACTAGTATCACAATTTAAAATATACAAAGCCACTACAATAGTGGCTTTTGTGTTTAATAGAAATAAATATCAAGTACAATTTTTCTTATATTTGTTAGAAATCACATAACATGTCATCTCAAACACGATTAACAAGAGCCTACAACAAAGCACTTCGAATTAAATTTACCGATTCGGATAAGTTTATTCTGTTTAGTGATTGTCATCGTGGAGACGGAAGTTTTGCAGACGATTTTGCCAATAATCGTAATATTTACATGCATGCTTTACATCAGTATTACAAAAATGATTTTCAGTATATTGAATTAGGTGATGGCGATGAGTTATGGGAAAATCTGTTTTTTAAAGATATTATTGAAGCCAATAAAAATGTGTATTTGCTTTTAAAGAAGTTCTATCACAGAAATAAATTACATATGATTTATGGAAATCATGATATGGTTTACCGAAATCAGAATGTGGTAAAAAGAAATTTTGCTGAATATTTTGATACTGCGGCTGGCAAGAACGTGCCCTTAATGCCAACTCTAACTTTCAATGAAGCGATAGTTTTAGAACATGCAGAAACTGGTCAGGAAATCTTTTTAACGCACGGACATCAAGCGGATTTCATGAATTATGTAGGTTGGAAATTCAACCGATTTTTTGTTCGAGTTTTATGGAAACCGCTGCAAGTTTGGGGAATTAAAGACCCAACAAGTCCAGCCAAAAATTATCTCGAATCCTTAAAAGTGGAAAGAAGAATTAAAAAATGGATTGCAGATAACGGAAATAAAATTACGATTGTAGGTCACACACACCGACCACATTTCCCGAAACCAGGTGAAAATTCACTCAATTTTTTCAATGACGGAAGTTGCGTTCATCCTAGAAACATTACTGGAATTGAAATTGAAAACGGAAGAATATCGCTAATTAAATGGCTAATTGACACCAATGACGATGGCGTTTTACAAATTGTAAAAGAGTATATTGAATCACCACAGAAGTTGAGTGATTATAAATAAAAAAAGCGAGAACATGTTCTCGCTTTTTTTATTTATTGTTCCGGTGCAATTTCCAATCGCAAACCTTCTAAATCTTCAGTAATATGAATTTGGCAACCCAATCTACTATTATCTTTTACGTGATAGGCATCGGCTAACATGGCTTCTTCATCATCATTTCTATCCGATTGCAACACATCATTCAATACATAACATTGACAAGAGGCGCACATCGCCATTCCGCCGCAAATACCAATCGTACCTTCTTCGGCTAATTCATACGAACGGATTAATTCCATCACATTCATATTCATGTCTGTTGGCGCTTGTACTTCGTGGTTTACACCATTTCTATCCGTAATATATATCGTAACGTCTTGACTCATTAATCTATTGATTTTACAACCGCTTTTTCTGCTTCTTTTCTCGTTCCATCAAAACCATCTACACCAGAAACTGTGGTGTATTTTAAAACATAACGTTTTCCTGGATTGATTCTGTTATACACACTTTGACACATTAAAGTTGCTTCGTGGAAACCACATAAAATCAACTTTAATTTTCCTGGATAAATGTTCACATCACCAATCGCGTAAATTCCGTCAATGTTCGTTTGATAATCTAAAGCGTTATTTACTTTGATGGCATTTTTCTCAATTTCTAATCCCCAATTGGCAATCGCACCTAATTTTGGAGTTAGTCCGAAAAGTGGAATAAAATAATCGGTTTTCACATTTTGATGTGCGCCGTTGATATCTAAATCGATAGATTCTACGTGCTCACTTCCGTTTATTCCTGTTACTTCAGCTGGCGTAATTAATTTAATTTTTCCAGATTTTTTTAATTCTTGTACTTTTTCAACAGAATCTAAAGCGCCACGGAATTCGTTTCTTCTGTGAATTAAAGTGACTGATGAAGCTACATTCGAAAGGAAAATGCTCCAATCTAAAGCAGAATCTCCACCACCAGCAATCACTACATTTTTATTTCTATATTTTTCTGGATCTTTTACGAAGTAATCCACTCCTTTTTCTTCATAAAAAGCAATGTCTTCTAATTGTGGTTTTCTTGGTTCGAAAGTTCCCAAACCACCAGCAATTGCAATCGCTTTCGCTTTATGCTGTGTACCTTTATTTGTAGTAACGATAAAAGAACCATCTTCTAATTTTTCAATGGTTTCAGCCGTTTCAGCCAACGTAAATCCTGGTTGAAATTGCTTAATTTGTTCCATTAAATTAGTCACCAAATCACCCGCCAATACTTCAGGATAACCTGGAATATCAAAAATAGGTTTTTTAGGATATAATTCTGCTAACTGCCCACCTGGTTGAGGAAGAGCATCAATAATATGACATTTTAATTGTAATAAACCTGCTTCAAAAACAGCAAAAAGCCCTGTTGGACCAGCTCCAATTATTAATATATCAGTTTCAATCATTTGTATTAGTTTGATGTTACAAAGAAACTACTTTATAACCTTTTTTAATATGACATTTATCAGGTAGGAAATTACGCGATATTTTCTACCGTTTCAATTTGTGGCACATACTTTTTAATTGTCGTTTCCACACCAGCTTTCATTGTGCTGATACTTAAACTACAACTTGTACAAGCACCTTGTAAACGCACTTTTACGTGTTTTCCATCAAGTACTTCTACTAATTCAATATCACCACCATCTGAATTTAAAAACGGACGGATTTCGCTTAACGCTTTCTCGATATTCTCGTTTACTTCAATTTCTGTCATTTTTTTAGACTTTATAGATTATTAGAATCTTTAGCTTTTTAGACTTATGCCTAAGAAATTTAAAATGTCTATTTTTTCACAGCAGAACATCCTGCCATTGTTGTAATTTTTATTGCTTCTGTAGCAGGTAACGTTTCGTTTCTTTTAACTGTTTCTGACACTACGCTTCTTGCTAATTCTTCGAAAACAGTTTCTAAAATAGTTCCTGTTTGCATTGCTGCTGGTCTTCCGTAATCTCCTGCTTCTCTAATACTTTGTACTAAAGGAACTTCACCTAAAAACGGAACTTCTAAATCTTCCGCTAAGTTTTTCGCACCTTCTTTTCCAAAGATATAATATTTATTTTCAGGAAGTTCTTCTGGTGTAAAATATGCCATGTTTTCAATAATTCCCAATACTGGAACTTGAATTGAATCTGACATAAACATTGAAACTCCTTTTTTCGCATCTGCTAAAGCTACAGCTTGAGGTGTACTTACTACAACAGCACCAGTAATTGGTAACGATTGCATAATTGATAAGTGAATATCACCCGTTCCTGGAGGTAAATCGATTAACATGAAATCTAATTC
>CXWL01007668.1_pt1 | contig 12724 bp, 13 predicted proteins | sample 590931 | NCBI WGS metagenome assembly CXWL01 (sample SAMEA3498368, study PRJEB10139) | groundwater metagenome | biome: water well; material: biofilm material | place: Germany | collected 2015-04-27
GGAGCTATTCAAACGCTTCTAGGGAGGAGCGCTCCGGGTATGTTTTCTGGCACGAAGTGCAGGTCAGGAAATAGATCGATTCTCGGACGGACATGGTGATGCGAAAATTAAGGCTCACCCCTTTGTTATTACAAGTCGGACAGGACATTTCTTTAAGCCGGTAGGGAATATCCGGCTGTGTGCGCTGGTAGAATTCCATATCTGTGTAGATGGGGAAGGTGTAGTAGCATTTTCTACAGATGCCGCGCCATTCACCATCTGCCTGCATAGAGCGTTCATCGATTCCAAAGCTTGACCCCTTGCAAATGGCGCACTGGACGGTTTCAAGTCTGGTTTCAACTTCTTTCATGGTCGGGTTTGACATCTGGCAGGCTCCCTGTGCAGCGGTCGGCGGTATCGTATCGCCAGTATAGCGTTCACATGGAAACGACTGCAACGGGACAGGGCTGGCCCGCAATATTCATGAGCGTTTCTACTGCAATCGCCGATCCGCTGCTACGACGAGCCTTCGGCCGGCGGACTCGGTCCCTCTCCGTACTACAGGGGTATACATCGGGACCTCATGGCTCCGCGCGCCGGTCTCGCACCCCCTCCCTCACCCTCCCCATATTATGGGGAGGGATGGGATGGGATGGGGTGGGGAGCGACGAACCGTCATGAATAATGTGGGCTAGATTTTCCTTTGACCTGGCGAGAGTGCCGCATATACTAAGTCCATTATGCACCTGATCACTGAGAATCTGTTGGTTGGGAATATCCACGATGCGAGAGAATTGCCGGTCAAGATCGGCGCGTTGCTCCTCGTCGCCGCTGAGTATACGGTAGAGTCCCCTGATTGGCTGGTTTCCGGCAGGATTCCATTTTCGGAGTATGCAGAAGCCGAACCGCTCTTGCTGGATCAAGCCGTAAGCTGGGTTGAACAGCACCAGCCGGGCAATCGGGTCATGGTCTGTTGCCGCGCCGGCATGGGCCGATCCGTGTCGGTGGTGATGGCCTACCTCTGTTGTGTCCAAGGAATGGAGTATGCTGAGGTTCTGAAGTTGGTCATGAGGCGCCGGCCCGGCGCCTTGCCCCTTCCAAATCTCGAAAAAGCCATCAGTCAGGTTCGTCTTCTGCGCGAGGCACGCGCGAAGGATAAGAAGAAGCGCGCTTCACGCCCAGTTTCCGGCGCCTAACCACAGTATCGAAAGTGCTTTTCCTCGCAGCTGCTCTTCACACATTGCCTTTCTTGTGCCGCCCGTGGCCTAATCTAGCAGGATGCTGAAAAAGTCCGCCAGCGGCGTTCTCGCGTCGCTCAGAAGCTCAACGTACCGAAACGTACGCCTCGCTTCTTCGCTCGCTGCGGCCTTGCTGGACGGCCATTTTGAGCATCCTGCTGGTTATTCTGACACTGCCCACATGCGGAATATCACAACGGGCATTGCACAAAAACCAAGTTTTGTCGCAGTCTGCTAGAGCGTATGACACAGATGCGACCATTTCACTGAGGACCTCTCGCGATGCCGGAATTGCCGGAAGCCGAAGTCGTTGCTCGGCAGTTACGGACTCATCTCCTCGGTGCTCAGCTCAACGACTGTTGGGTTGGACGGGCGGATATTGTCCGGGAAGGGCTGCCCACACTCCCGTGGTACAGCGGCGCGCGGTTGGAAGGGGTGGAGCGATACGGCAAGAGCGTCGCGCTGGAGTTTCAAAAAGAGGGCGAACCTAGATATGTCGTCGCGGAGCTTGGCATGACCGGCCTCCTTCTCTTTCGCGCAACGCAGACAAAATATCCGCAGCACGTGCATGCCCGTATGTCATTCACGGGAGGCCATGAATCAGAACTGCGCTATTGGAATCCTCGGCGGTTCGGGCGTCTTTCCTTGCTCGATCGGGCAGGCCTCGACCGCTATCGTACTCGCCGCTTCGGGATCGATCCCCTCACGGTGCCACGCGATGAGTTCGTCCGTCTCATGCAAGCCAGGCGTGGACGGTTGAAGCCGCTGTTGATGCATCAGCAAGTCATTGCGGGGATTGGGAATATTTACGCGAATGAAATACTGTTTCGCGCCAGACTCCATCCGAACCGTGAGGTAAATCGGCTAAGAAGAGCGACGATTGTTAAACTCTATGACACTATGCAAACAGTGTTGCGCGAGGCGATTTCCTGCGGTGGATCGAGCGTCAAGGATTTCTTTGCACCGGACGGCACAGAAGGCCGGTACAAGCAACACCATCTCGTCTACGGGAAAGAAGGTCAGCTCTGTCCTAACCGATGCGGGCGGGTCATTCGCCGTCTCCAAAGCGAACGCAGCTCGTTTTATTGTCCTGCCTGCCAGATGAGCAAAACGCCACGTCGATATCCTGCCTCAGCCCATTGAGGATTACCACGCNNCTTGGTACGAGAGCTGCACTCTCCACCGATATGCGATGTCTTTTGTCACGGATAGGCTGACAGAGGGCCATGACAAGATCTTGGTGAGGGCCCTGTCCGGGTTGATCACGGGGCCGAGAGTGTAGGGGAAGTGTGAATGCGTTTATAGCGAAGGAGGATTAGACATGGAGAACCGACCCAAGCTTTGTATCGACCGGATCTTGCCTCGAGATCTTATGCGGCTTCAGCTCACCAAACCGATGCGCGATGGCGGGAGGCGTGCAATCGCTCCCATCGGGAAGACCTGGATGAATGGCTCGACGCTCAGAGTGCGATTTATGGGAGGCACCGCAACCGAACAAGCCGTTGCCAAGCAACAGGCTGGATGGTGGGCTCAGGTGGCAAATTTAAAGTTCGATTTCAACAACGCGTTGAATGCCGAGATTCGCATTGCGTTCGATCACAACGACGGGGCTTGGTCCTACGTTGGTACCGATGGCCGTAGCATTCCGTTGGACGAACCGACTATGAATCTAGGGTTTCTAGATGGAGGGACTGCGGGCCATGAGTTTGGTCACGCCATTGGATTGGCCCATGAACATCAAAACCCTGCAGGTGGAATCCAATGGAACGAAGCAGTGGTGATTCGCGAAGCAGCCAAATCGCCGAACTTCTGGGATGAGGCNNGCCGTCGAGCTACTCGTAAATGCCGCGCGCCGCAGGCAGGCGTCGATCGGGAAGGTCGGCGAAGAAGATCTATATCGGTTTAGGGCAACCGCTGACGGACGATATATCATCGACACCTTGGGCCAGACGGACGTGGTGATGAAGCTGTTTGGGCCGAACAGCGAGACATCATTGATTGCGGAAGATGACGATTCCGGACTCGATACCAACGCCAGGATCGCTGGAGACTTGATCGCTGGCGAGTATTTTGTACAGGTCCGTCACTATAGCCGTCAGAGCGGGACAGGGAAGTATTCGATCAAGGTACGAAAACTGTGAGAGTGTTTATGGGGGGGAGTGAGGGGTACAAGCAAAGAAGGAGAAGGGTCCATGATCATTTCAGTCATTAATCACACGAACGGGAAGATTTTGGATGAAGCTGTGCAGGTTGCGGTGCGCGCGATTAACCGGCAGATACGTGAAGACTATGAGCCCTATTGGCATATCGGAGGGGAACTCCGATTGGAGGGGAAGAGCGGGGCGAAGCCATCGAAGCAAAGTCTTGCCGACATGCGAGGCGATGCGGTGTTGTACCTCTGGGACGCAGTGGATGTCGAAGACGCGCTTGGCTATCACGACGCCAACAACGCGGGAGTGCCCTATGGCTTTGTCTTTACTGAGCTGGCGAAGCAGTTGAAAGAGGATTGGACGGTCACTCTGTCGCATGAAGCGCTGGAGCTGGTCGGTGATCCTGAAGTCAATCTGTTGGTGCAGGGGCCACACCCGGTAGATTCAACGCGGGCGGTGTTTCATTGGTATGAAATGTGTGATGCGGTGCAAGCGGAAACCTACGATATCGACGGAGTCGGTGTCTCAAATTTTGTGCTCCCGCTGTACTTCACTGGTGGAGAAGAAAAGGGCGGTCGTAATGATTTTCTCGGGCGTGCGCATAAGGGCAAGACGTTGCGTTCCTTTGGGGTAAACCCTGGAGGGTATGTCGGGTACTTCGATCCTGAAACGGGAGGTCATGAAACCTTTTCGCTGAAGGGCGATGGGNNGCGGAGCAGTTGTCCAAGAAGCGGGGCTGATCGGCAGGAGGCTGAAACCGCAAGCCAGCACAAGAAGGTTGAGGTTTAGGTTAAGGCTGAGATAAAGAGAGTCCGGTCTTCGCTCAACCTTGACCTCGACCTTAGCCTGCTGGAGTTTCGCAGCATACATAAGGGAGGNNCTCGGCACGTAAGGCCGCCATCGCTCCCCGCTCGGCCTTTTCCATCCAGGGCAATCGGCTTGTTGGGCCGGGCGTTTCCTTCGTCGAAACTCCAAACAAAGGCGGCGACCTTTCTCCCCGTTATCTTGTGTTCCATTACACGGCCGGGAAGAGTGCTGCGAATTCGATCGGCTGGCTGACGAATCCGGAGTCGCAGGCGTCAGCGCATCTGGTGGTGGCCAGGAATGGCAGGGTCACCCAACTCGCACCGTTCAACGTGAAGGCCTGGCACGCGGGCATCAGCCATTGGGACGGGTTGAGCGGCTTGAACAGTTATTCCATAGGGATAGAAATGGACAATGCGGGCCCGCTGAAGAAGGTTGGCGATAAATATCAGGCGTGGTTCGGGACATTGTACGGGGAGGACCAAGTTATCTATGGCAAGCACAAGCTGGACGATCAGCCCCGCTGGTGGCATGCCTACAAGGAGGTGCAGATCCAGAAGGCCTTGGAACTGGCACAGCTTCTTGTTCGGCACTACAGCCTCAAGGACGTGGTGGGGCATGAGGATATTGCTCCCGGTCGGAAGAGGGACCCTGGCCCGGCATTTCCTTTGGAGCATATCCGNNAACGCGATCGGTGGAGCAAGGTGGAATTGGTGAAGAATGGAGATATTGAAGGATGGGTACGCAACCAGTTCTTAAAAAAAGTCTGACGCTGATATTCTCAACATGGCCTGTCCTATAATTTACGGCTTCATCGAAGAGACTAATCGCACCTTGTCGTCCAATACGCCGGCACGTCCTGATACTTCTTCTTATGTTTCATATAGTTAGAGTCGTGCCACTCGTTCGGCACTCCCGCTAGGCCTTTTGAGCCTTCCCGGTTTAGTTCATCTGACATATTGAGTCCCCCAGCCGATTTCGTTAGAATCCTCCTCCTTTATAATTGTTTCTCACCATTCTAAGGAGTCGCATATGGCGAAGGTGCTCGAAGGTCCCGGGATGGGATTGATGAAGAAATGGGGCATCACAGTTCCCCACTATGTCGTCGTCACCTCGGTCGACGAATTGGCGAAACTCGGCCAAGCCAATGAATGGCTCAAGAAATCCAAATTGGTGGTCAAGGCCCATGAAGCACTCGGCTCGCGATTCAAGCTCGGCTTGGTCAAGGTTGATCTGGACCTCAAAGGAGCGGAAGCGGCGGCTAAGGAGATGATCGGCCGCCAAGTGGGCAGTATCACCGTCTCGCAAGTGATCGTGTCCGAAATGATTCCGCACAAGGAGGAATATTACTGTGCGGTGAAATCCACCCGGGAGGGGACGGACATTCTGGTCGCCAATTGCGGTGGCATTGAAGTCGAATCGAATTGGGATCGCGTGAAGCGCTTGGCGGTGGAAGTCGGGCAGCAGCCCTCGGGGGATGCGATCGAGAAGTTGGCTAAGGATGCGGGCTTTACCGGCTCGACCCTGAAGAAGATGGCCGATTTCGCGGGCAAGATGTTCACCTGTTTCGACAGCGAAGATGCGCAGTATTTGGAAGTGAACCCCGTGGTCCTGCGCGAGCAAGACAGTGAACTGATCGCACTGGATGCGGTGACGCTGCTCGATGGCGACGCCAAGTTCAGGCATCCCGATTGGAACTTTGCCTTTGCCGCAGAGTTCGGCCGGGCCTATTCCAAGCACGAAATGGAAGTGATGGCNNGCTATGCTTCCGGCGGGCGGCGGGGCCAGTGTCTATTATTCCGATGCGGTCGTCGCGCGCGGCGGCAAGTTGGCCAATTATGCCGAATACTCCGGCGATCCGCCCGACTGGGCGGTTGAAGTCCTGACCGATAAGGTCTGTTCGTTGCCCGGGATCAAGAACATCATTGTCGGCGGGGCGATTGCCAATTTCACCGACGTGAAGAAGACATTCGGCGGCATCATCAATGGATTTCGCAAGGCGAAGTCCGAGGGCAAGCTCAAGAACGTGAAAATTTGGGTGCGCCGCGGTGGCCCGCGTGAGAAGGAAGGGCTCGATGCGATGCGCGCGCTCAAGGACGAAGGGTTTGACATCAACGTCTTCGACCGCAACACGCCGCTGACCGATATCGTCGACAAGGCGCTTCAAAATAAGTGATCAATGATGAAAGTTGAATGATGAATGGGGGAGTCGCTTCCATTCTGAGTCCATCTTTTCAAGTACCTCGTTTTGAAAAGGGGAGATCCCGATGAGCATCCTGGCAAACAAAGATACCTATGTAGTCATTCAGGGGGGCGTCGCAGGTGTGAACGCCGCGCGTCGGATGGCCGAGTTCTGCTACCTGATCAAGCGCTCGTTGAATGTCCTAGCCTTCGTCTATCCTCCTGACGCAGGCAAGACGCACGAAATTCCCTATGGCAGCGGCTTAGTGGCCGTTCCCATCTATAAGAGCGTTGCAGATGCGACCAAGAATCACCCCCAGATCAACACCAGTCTTGTCTATATCGGTGCGGATCGGGCCATGAAGGGCGGGATGGAAGCCTTGGACGACTCGCACATCAAGGTGGTCTCCATGATCACCGAGGGTGTGCCGGAAAAGGATGCCAAGATCCTGGGTCATCATGCGACCAAGCTCGGGAAGGTCTTCAACGGCCCCTCGTCGATCGGGATCGTTTCAGCCGGCTCCTGCCGCTTGGGTGTCATTGGCGGCGCNNACCACGGCCATCGGGATCGGCGGCGATGCCTATCCGGGCACCGACTACGTCAGCTATCTCGAAATGTTCGAAAACGATCCGCAAACCAAGGCGGTCGTCATCGTCGGCGAGATGGGCGGCGATCTCGAGGAACGGGCAGCTGAGTGGTATGGAGCGAAGAAGCGCCGCGTGAAGTTGATGGCCGTTGTTTCCGGCTTCTGCCAGGAAAGTTTGCCGAAGGGTATGAAGTTCGGGCATGCGGGCGCGAAGGAAGGTTTGAAGGGCGAAGGGTCGGCCCGTGCCAAGTCCGATGCCCTCAAGAAGTCCGGCGCCATCGTACCGGCGACGTTCGGCGCTTTGGGGCCTGCCATTAAAGAAGCCTATCAAGAGATGCTGAAGTCCGGCCAGGTGAAGGAGCCGGTTGAGCCGCTCGTACTGCCGAAGCTGCCGAAGACGATCGAAGAGGCGATGAAGGCCGACGAAGTCATGGTCGCTCCGTTGATCCGCACCACGATCAGCGATGATCGCGGTGAAGAACCCTGCTACGACGGCTATCCTGCTTCCGAACTCATCAACAAGGGTTACGAAATCCCCCACGTCATCGGCCTACTGTGGGATAAACGACTGATCTCCAAACAGGAAGCCGAAATTATCAAGCGCATTATGATGTTGTCCGCAGACCACGGTCCCTGCGTGAGCGGCGCCTACGCGACGATTCTCGCGGCCTGCGCCGGTATTGGTCTGTCCCAGTCGGTGGCAGCAGGCATGATCATGATCGGCCCTCGATTCGGCGGAGCGGTGACGGATGCCGGACGCTGGTTCAAGTATGCCGTCGATAACAAGATGTCCGTGGACGACTTCCTCGTGTATATGAAGAAAAACGTCGGCCCGGTACCCGGCATCGGCCATCGCGTGAAGAGCCTGCGCAATCCTGACAAGCGGGTGAAAGAGCTGGTCGGATACGTCAAGAGCTTGAACGCCAAGACGCCCTGTCTCGATTTTGCCTTGCAAGTGGAGCAGGTGACTGCGGTCAAGAAAGACAATCTGATTCTGAACGTTGATGGAACGATGGCGGCAGTGCTCGTCGATATCGGATTCCCGGTCGACAGTTTGAACGGCTTCTTCATTCTGTCACGCACGATCGGGTTGATCGGGCATTGGGTGGATCAGAAACGGCAGGATAGCCGCTTGATCCGGCTGTTCGACTATCTGGTGAATTATGCGGCGCCGAAAAGGCGGGAAGTCCCGCCGTTGAAGTAACAACAATTTTTAATTTTAAATTGTTAATTTTGAATTGAGGTCACCATGTCGATGGATCTAGCCAGAAATCTCTATACGAAGATGCCGGATGTGCTCGCGAAGGCCAGGAAGAAGTTTGGTCGTGGTCTGACCCTGTCGGAGAAGGTGCTGGTTTCACACGCGGACAATTTCGACAGCCAGACGTGGGAGCGAGGCAAGGCGATGCTGGCCCTGCGGCCTGATCGCGTAGCCATGCAGGATGCGACGGCCCAGATGGCCATTTTGCAGTTCATGCAGGCCAACAAGAAGCAAGCGGCCGTGCCGAGCACCATTCATTGTGACCACTTGATTCGCGCCGAGATGGGTTCCGAGAAGGACTTGCTCCGCGCGGTGGATGAGAACGCAGAAGTCTATAATTTTCTCGCCTCGGCGGCGAAGAAGTACGGCATTGGTTTCTGGAAACCCGGCGCCGGGATCATTCACCAAGTCGTGCTGGAGAACTATGCGTTTCCCGGCAGTTTGATCATCGGCACCGACTCACATACGCCGAACGGCGGTGGGCTCGGCGGGCTGGCCATCGGCGTCGGTGGCGCAGATGCAGGCGAAGTGATGGCAGGCCTGCCATGGGAAGTCCTCCATCCGAATCTGATTGGTATCCGCCTGACTGGAAAGTTGAGCGGCTGGGCCTCGCCGAAGGACGTGATCCTGTACCTCTGCGGCTTGCTCACGGTGAAGGGCGGGACGAACAAAATTGTCGAATACTTCGGTCCCGGCGCGGAAACTATCAGCGCGACCGGGAAGGGGACGATCTGCAACATGGGCGCGGAACTGGGCGCCACGACGTCGGTGTTCCCCTTCGACCAGAAGATGGTCGCCTATCTGAACATCACGGATCGGGCAGATTTGGCCAACTTGGCGATTGCCAACAAATCGTTGCTGGTAGCCGATCCTGAAGTCGCTCAGTCGCCGGAGAAGTACTACGACCAGATTGTCGAGGTCGATTTGTCGACGCTCGAACCCCACGTCGTCGGGCCCCATACGCCGGATCTTGCCAGGCCGATTTCTAAGATGGCGGCGGAAGCCAAGGAGAAGGGTTATCCAGTCCAGCTCAAGGCAGCGCTCATCGGCAGCTGCACCAATTCATCCTATGAAGACATTAGCCGTTCGGCCCATATCGCTCGGCAAGGGTTGAAGGCCGGGCTCAAAGCGAAAGCCTCGTTCCTCGTGTCGCCTGGCTCCGAGCGCATTTACAACACGATGAAGCGCGACGGGTTCTTGGAGACATTTGAGCAGTTGGGCGGCACGGTGCTGTCCAACTCCTGTGGCCCCTGCATCGGACAGTGGAAGCGGGCCGATGGCGTGAAGGGAAAAGCAGATTCGATCGTCAGTTCCTTCAATCGCAATTTTCCTGGCCGCAATGACGGTATCAACGAAACCCTGTCGTTCCTCGCGAGCCCGGAAGTCGTGACGGCTTATGCGATCACGGGCGATCTTGGCTTCGATCCAGTGAATCAGACGCTCAAGGGAGCGGATGGGAAGGAGTTTAAGTTTCTGCCGCCGGTGGGTGAAGAGCTTCCGGCTAAGGGGTTCGCGAAGGGTGAGGAAGGGTTTGTTGCGCCGGCCGCCAGCGGCGAAGGGTTGACCGTCGAAGTTCCACCGACCAGTGAGCGGCTGCAGTTGTTGCAGCCCTTCCCGCGCTGGGACGGCAAGGATTTCGAAAAACTTCCGCTCTTGATCAAGACCAAGGGCAAGACGACAACCGATCATATTTCTCCAGCCGGTCCCTGGCTCAAGTTCCGTGGCCACCTGGACAGGATCAGCGACAATATGTTCCTGGGTGCCAACAATGCATTTTTCTCCGAGCCAGGCAAGGGCACGGACGTGTTGACGGGCGAAGCGGGACTCACTATGGCCCAGATCGCCCGCCGGTACAAAGCGAAAGGCATCGGTTCGATCGTGGTTGGCGACGAGAATTACGGAGAAGGCAGCAGTCGCGAGCATGCGGCCATGTCGCCGCGGTTCCTCAATGTGCTCGTCGTCATCACGAAGAGTTTTGCCCGCATTCACGAGACCAATTTGAAGAAGCAGGGGATCTTGGCGTTGACCTTTGCTGACCCGAAGGATTACGAGAAGATTGAGCAACAGGATCGCATCAGCGTCACAGGGCTAAACAGTCTGGCTCCTGGTAAACCGGTGCAAGTGACCATCCATAAGGCGGATGGTAAATCACTCACCATTCAGGCGAACCACAGCATCACCGATCAGCAGATTGCGTGGTTCAAGGCTGGTTCGGCGCTCAATGCGCTGAATTAACAACGAGCTAAAAGAGGAATGATCATGACCACCAAAGCGGACAAAATTATCTATACGAAGACCGATGAAGCGCCCATGTTGGCGACCTATTCGTTTCTGCCGATCATCAATGCCTTCAGCAAGGCGGCTGGCGTAGTTGTTGAATTGCGCGATATCTCATTGGCCGGACGCATCCTCGCGGTATTCCCCGATTATCTGACGCCGCAGCAGAAGCAGGCGGATGCCTTGTCTGAATTGGGCGAGCTGGCCAAGACACCGGAGGCGAATATCATCAAGCTTCCAAACATCAGTGCCTCACTTCCCCAGATCCAAGGGGCCGTCAAAGAGTTGCAGAGCCAGGGCTATAAGCTTCCGGAGTATCCGGAAAATCCGAAAGACGATAAAGAGAAGGACATCAAGGCCCGCTACGACAAAGTCAAAGGGAGTGCCGTCAATCCGGTGCTGCGCGAAGGCAACTCCGATCGCCGTGCGCCGCTCTCCGTAAAGGCCCATACTAGAAAGCATCCTCATAAGATGGGAGCCTGGAGTCCGGACTCTAAGACGCATGTCAGCCATATGAAGGGCGGAGATTTCTTTTCCAACGAAAAGTCTATGACGACGACTGCGGCGACCGACGCCCGGATCGAGTTTGTCGGCCAGGACGGCAAGACGACCCTGCTCAAGCCGAAAGTGGCGCTGCAGGCCGGGGAAGTCATTGATGCCACGTTCATGAGCAAACGGGCTCTGCGCCAGTTCCTTGAGGAGCAGATCGAAGACGCGAAAAAACAGGGTGTCCTATTTTCGATCCATCTCAAAGCCACCATGATGAAGATCTCGGACCCCAAGATCTTCGGTCATGCCGTGACGGTCTATTACAAGGACGTGTTTGAGAAGCATGGCGAGACGCTCAAGAAGCTGGGAGTGGATCCTGACAACGGCATCGGTGATTTGTATGCCAAGATCAAAGCCTTGCCGGATGATCAACGCAAGGCGATCGAAGCCGACATCCAAGAGGTCTACAAGAAACGGCCTCCGATGGCGATGGTAAATTCCGACAAGGGGATCACCAACCTGCATGTGCCCAGCGACATTATTATCGATGCCTCCATGCCCCCGGTCATTCGCGACTCGGGAAAGATGTGGGGCCCTGATGGCAAGGCGCAGGACGCTAAGTGTGTGATTCCGGATTCCAGCTACGCGCCGGTCTATCACGAGGTCGTTGAGTTCTGTAAGAAGCACGGCGCGTTAGATCCGAAGACGATGGGCAGCGTACCCAATGTCGGTCTCATGGCTCAGGCGGCAGAGGAATACGGCTCGCACGACAAGACCTTCAAGGCGCCAGGCAACGGCACGATTCGCATAGTAGATGTCTCAGGAAAGACGCTGCTGGAACACCAGGTTGAAGAAGGTGATATCTGGCGCATGTGTCAGGCGAAGGATGCGCCAATCAAGGACTGGGTCAAGTTGGCGGTAAACCGAGCGAAGGCCACAGGCGCCCCGACAGTTTTCTGGTTGGACAAAACCAGAGCGCACGATGCCCAATTGCTCACGAAGGTCGAACGCTACTTGAAAGATCACGATACCAAGGGCCTCGACATCCGGATCATGACGCCGGCAGAGGCGACCAGGTTGTCGTTAGAACGGATTAAAGAGGGGAAAGATACGATCTCTGTGACGGGAAACGTCTTGCGTGACTATCTCACGGACCTGTTCCCGATTCTCGAAATCGGGACCAGCGCCAAGATGCTTTCGATCGTTCCGTTGCTGAACGGCGGCGGTCTCTTCGAGACCGGCGCAGGTGGTTCGGCGCCCAAGCACGTGCAGCAGTTCCAGGAGGAAGGGTATTTGCGGTGGGATTCGCTGGGCGAGTTTCTGGCCCTTGCCGCCTCATTGGAACATCTTGCCAAGGTGGCGAATAATCAAGCGGCAAAAAATTTGGCCGACGCGCTCGATCAGGCCAATGCGAAGTTCCTGGAAAGCAATAAGTCGCCGGCCCGTAAAGTTGGCGAGATCGATAATCGCGGGAGCCATTTCTATCTGGCCCTGTACTGGGCACAGGCCTTGGCCCAGCAGACGCAGGACAAGGGCCTGGCAGCACGATTTGTCAAGATTGCCAAGGATCTGGCGGATAATGAAGCCAAGATCTCGGGCGAATTAATCGCTGCTCAGGGCAAGCCGGTCGATGTCGGCGGGTACTATCATCCTGATGATGCCAAGGCATCAAAAGCGATGCGTCCCAGCGCGACCTTGAATGCAATCGTGGATGCGATCGCTTAGTATACGGTAAGGAGTAAGGAGTAAGGAGTAAGG
>CXWL01012767.1_pt1 | contig 12724 bp, 16 predicted proteins | sample 590931 | NCBI WGS metagenome assembly CXWL01 (sample SAMEA3498368, study PRJEB10139) | groundwater metagenome | biome: water well; material: biofilm material | place: Germany | collected 2015-04-27
TCGATGCCGGCGCCGCCTTTGGAGGCCATTTCGATCGACGACGACGTCAGCCCCGCCGCGCCCATGTCTTGAATGCCGATAATGGCGTCGGTTTCCATGAGTTCCAGGCACGCTTCGATCAGCAGCTTCTCCAGGAACGGATCGCCGACTTGCACGGTGGGGCGCTGGCTGTCATCGCCTTCGACAAACTCGGCGCTGGCCATGGTGGCGCCGTGAATGCCGTCGCGGCCAGTTTTGGCGCCAACATAGACGACAGGGTTTCCCGCGCCCTTGGCGGCGCTGGTGAAGATGCGGTCCTTGCGGGCGATGCCGAGGCAGAACACGTTGACCAGGATGTTGCCATTGTAGCGCGCGTGAAATTGGGTCTCGCCGCCCACCGTGGGCACGCCGACGCAATTGCCGTAAAAGCTGATGCCGCTGACGACACCGTCCACAAGCTTGCGCGTCTTGGAATGTTCCGGCGCGCCGAAGCGCAGCGCGTTCATGATCGCGACCGGCCGCGCGCCCATGGTGAACACATCGCGCAAGATGCCGCCGACGCCGGTGGCGGCGCCCTGGAACGGTTCGATATAGCTCGGGTGGTTGTGGCTCTCCATCTTGAAGATGGCGGCTAATCCCTCCCCGATATCAATGGCGCCAGCGTTTTCGCCTGGGCCGTAAATCACGTGCGGCGCCTTGGTGGGGAATTTCGCCAGATGCGCGCGGGTGGATTTGTAGGAGCAGTGCTCGCTCCACATCACCGAGAAGATGCCCAGCTCCGTCACGTTCGGGGTGCGCCCAAGCTTCTCCAGCACGAGCGCGTATTCATCAGCGGAAAGGCCGAATTCTTCGGCGAGCGCGAGTGTGCCTGGCGCGAGCGGGTCAAGGGACATGGGGGCGGGGCTTACCTCAGTTCGGTTGAATCCAGCAACCGAGCCCCGGCCCCAGCGATTATTGCCAACTTGGCCAGGTTGTGGCACCATCCTGGCTATGATCAAGGTGAACGTCCTCGAGGCCAAGAACCGACTTTCCGAGCTGCTCCGGGCTGTGCAGGCTGGCGAGGAGGTCATTATCGCCAATCGCGGCGAGCCGGTGGCGCGCCTGGTGGCGGCGGCGCCGGTTGCGCCCGATGAACACCCGCGCGGGTCAGCGGCGGCAGTCCTGGCTTGGCTCGCTGCAAACCCCCTCCCGGAGGGTTCGCAGCGCACCGCGGAAGAGATCGACGCCGACATAGCAGCTGAGCGCGAAGCGTGGGACTGATCTACGCTGACAGCTGCATTGTTATCTACTTTGTCGAACGTCACCCCGCCTTCCATTCCCTGGTGCCTGCGGCGTTCGCATCGATATCACCGGCGGAAATCGCGATTTCGCCCTTGGTGCAGGCTGAATGTCTCGTGTCGCCGATGCGACGCGGAGACACCGCGCTCGAACGACGTTTCGACAGCTTCTTCCGGCGCGTCACGATCTTGAGTTTTACAGATTCAGCCTTTATCGACGCAGCCCGCATTCGCGCGCGCCATGGGCTGAAACTTCCCGACGCGCTTCACCTCGCCTGCGCTCAGCATCATGGCTGCGCGGAATTGTGGACGAACGACCAGCGCCTCAGCGCCGCAGGCGGCGATCTGGTCAAGGTGCTGTCCCCCTAAAACTCGACAAGCGCCGCGCGCGCCGCTACCGCTGCAACCCTCAGGAGCCCCCCCCATGCGCGAAATCCAATTGGCCGAACTGCCGAGTCTGATTGGCCAAGAGCTGGGCGTGTCCGATTGGCTCGACATCACCCAGGACCGGGTCAATCGCTTCGCTGACGCGACCGGCGATCACCAATGGATTCATGTCGATATCGAGCGCGCCACGCGCGAACTCGGCGCACCGATCGCGCATGGGTTTTTGATCGTGTCGTTGATCCCGTTTCTGGCCAAGAATATCGTCCAATACCAAGGCGTCGGGCGCGGCATCAATTACGGCTCCAACAAAGTGCGCTTCACCAATGTCGTGCCTGTGGGCGGGCGCATTCGCATGCGGGTGAAAGTGCTTTCGGTGGAGCAGCGCGCGGGGGCCTATCAGGTCATCAATCAGTGCACGATCGAGATCGAGGGGCAGGAACGGCCCGCCTGCGTGGCCGAGAACATCAGCCTGCTCTATCCCGCCTAAATGCTCAGCTTCGTTGAAGGCCTCTCGCTGGCAGGCGACCGCGCCAAGCAAAATGACGACGCGTTTGGCTTCGCGGAGGGCTGCTACGCTTGGGTCATCGATGGCGCCACCGATTTGCACGACCGACCGTTCTCGGACGCCGCCTCCGACGCGGCGTGGCTCGCCCACTTCGCCAACGCGCACCTGCATGGCTCCAAAGGCGATGATCTCAACGCGCGCGTCGCGGCGGCGAGCGCGGCGGCGGCGCGGGCGTTCGCGGCGTTGACACAGGGCGCGCCTTACGAACGCTGGCAGTCTCCGATTGCGTCGCTGCTAATGCTCGGCGCGGCGAGTCATGGCGTCTTCGGCGTCGATCTCGGCGACTGCCGCGTATTCACGCTCGATGCCGATGGCGACGTCGGCGAAGCGGGCGGGGCGCCCAACGCCGCCGATGCAGAAACCACGCTCGCCGCCGCGCAAACAGATAGCGACAGACCCCTGCTCCAGCGCACCGCCACGATCGACACTTTGAGGCGCATGCGGGCCGACCTCAACCGCCAGGGCGCCCATTGGACTTTCGGGCTCAACCCCGATTGCGCCGCACAGGCGCGCTTCTGGACGCTCTCCTTGCAGCCTCCCGCTCATGTGTTGTTGATGACGGACGGTTTTGCCGCCTTGGTGGATCGCTACCGCGCCTATGATGCGGCGGCCTTGGTGCGCGCGGCGCTGGACCACGGGCTCCAGGAACTCGGCCGCGAATTGCGCGCCATCGAGCGCGCCGATGTCGGCGGCGCACGCCATCCGCGCTTCAAGCAAAGCGATGACGCCACCGCACTGCTGATGCGCCTGACTTGAAACCGGACCAAGCAATGACCCAATCCCCAATTCCGCCCATCGCCCGCCGCGAACCCAAACGCATTGAACAATTGGGACGTGTCCGCACCGATGACTACGCCTGGATGAAGGACGACAATTGGCAGGAGGTAATGCGTGATCCCTCGCTATTGCGCGCCGACATTCGCGAACACCTCGACAAGGAGAACGCCTACACCAAGGCGATGATGGCCTCGACCGAGGCGTTACAGGAGAAGCTCTATCAAGAAATGCGCGGGCGCATGAAGGAGGACGATTCCAGCGTACCATCCCCCGACGGCCCGTGGGAGTATTATCGCCGCTTCGAGACAGGCGCGCAGCATCCGAAATATGTGCGCCGAGCGCGCGGAGGCGAAGGCTCCGAGCAAATCTTGCTTGACGTGGATGCGCAGGCGCAAGGCAAGGTGTTCTATAAAGTTGTCAGCGCGCAACACGCGCCCGACCATGATCTGCTGGCCTACGCCGTCGATGAGCAAGGCTCGGAGATTTACACGGTTTACGTTAAGGCTCTGGCGAGCGGGGAGACGCTGGCGACCACGATCTCGAATTGCACCGGTGATTTCTGCTGGTCGCCTTGTTCCAGGTTTTTGTTCTGGACATTCCGCGACGACAATGGCCGGCCTTCCAAAGTGTATCGCCGCCCCGCACGCGGCGGTGCGGATGTGCTGGTCTATGACGAACCGGACGACGGATTTTTCCTAGGCGTGGGCGTCAGCGAGAGCCGCGACTTTATCCTCATTCACGCCGGCAATGGCAGCCAATCGGAATATCATACGATCCCGGCGCGCGATCCAGGCGCCTTGCCCGCCGTGTTTCATCCGCGCGAGCCGGATTTGCTCTACACGCCCACGCACTGGGACGGGCGCTGGCATGTGCTGACCAACGCGGACAGCGCCGTCGATTTCAAAGTGATGGTGTGCGAGCCGGCGCAAACGGCGCGCGCACATTGGCGCGAATTTCTGCCGCATGAACCAGGGCGCTACATCCTGGACCTGGACGCCACCAAGGACTTTCTGGTCCGCGCCGAGCGCGTCAACGCGCTGCCGCGGATCGTCTTTCGCCATCGAGGCGGCGAGGAGCACGCCCTCGCAATTGACGAAGAAGCGTTCAATCTCGAACTCGCCGGCGGCTACGAATACGAGACCGCCACGCAGCGTTACATCTACGAATCGCCGACCACGCCGCTCAAGTGGTTTGACTACGATATGGCGGCGCGCACGCGCGTTTTGCGTAAGACCCAGGAAGTCCCCTCCGGTCACGATGCATCCGCGTACGAGGCGCGCCGTCTCTTCGCGACTGCGCCTGACGGCAAACAAATCCCCATCACCATCCTGATGAAGCGTAGCCAGAAGCTCGACGGTTCGGCGCCGCTTTTCTTGTATGGCTACGGCTCGTACGGGATTTCGCTCGACGCGGATTTTTCGATCCGGCGGTTCTCGCTTGTGGATCGCGGCTGGATTTACGCGATCGCCCACGTGCGCGGCGGCGCCGACATGGGCTTTGGCTGGTTCCAGGACGGGCGCCGTTTCGCCAAGGCGAACACGTTCAGCGATTTTATCGCCTGCGCGGACTCGCTCATCGCACAAGGCTATGGACGCGCGGGAAACATCGTCTGCGAGGGCCGCTCGGCCGGCGGACTGCTCATGGGCGCCGTCGCCAACATGCGTCCTGATTTATGGGCGGGGATCATCGGCGGCGTACCGTTCATCGACGTGCTCAACACCATGAGCGACACATCCCTGCCGCTGACGCCGCCGGAATGGCCTGAATGGGGCAATCCGCTCGAAAGCGCCGAGGCGTACGACTACATTGCTTCTTACTGCCCCTACTCGAACATCGCCGCGAAGCCCTACCCTGCCATGCTCTCCGTCGGCGGCCTCACCGATCCGCGCGTCACCTATTGGGAGCCAGCGAAATGGGCGGCGAAATTGCGCGCGCACACGACAAGCGGAAGACCCGTGCTTTTGAAGATGAACATGGGCGCGGGTCACGCCGGCGCGGCGGGCCGGTTCGAGTTTCTGTGCGAACTGGCGCACGACTACGCGTTCGCGATCAACGCGGTTGGCGGTGATGAGGCTGGCGGGCCGTTCTAGCGCCGGCGCCCCTCAATCCGCCATTCGCGCAATGGCTTCGCCGACCGGACGTTTCTCGGCGACAGCGACATCCAATAACCGAGCAGAATTTAGCTCTCAGGAGTTTCGCGGACAGAAGTCACGCGGAGCGTTCCCCACTTTCGATAGATCGCAAGCCCTAACAACACCAGGCCACCGAACATGACGCCCTGCATAACAAGAATGAAAGGAACCATGATCAGCATCGGCAGGGCCACTGACGCCCCACTGACAATTTGTCCGCTCTGATCAACGACTCCTGGCGAGAATAAAAAGAGCAGACTCATCAGGACGAACATCGGAACGAAAATCACGCCGGCCCCAACGCCGTATCCGACCACCACTGGCCCGAAGAGTGAGCCCAGCGACAACTTCCCATCGACCGCTTTGATTTCCATCCGAGCCTCCACTGGGAACATTTAGCTTCACGCCCACGAGCCCGCGTTTGCAATGGGCCATTTTCCGCCGAATCCAACAGAAGCGGCCGAAAAAAGCACGTAGTGGTGGGGCCGATCTCAACTCGGCCCAATTCGCCCTGCTCAAGCCCTCACGCCCGAATCCCGAACCAGCGCGCGCGGTGGATGTCTTCGAGATTGTCTTGGTAGCCGGTGAGATCGGGGTGCACCAGATTGGTTGAGTTGATGAACACGCTCATGCAGATCGGCGCGTCATCGAGCGCGAGCTGTTCGGCGCGCGCCATGATCTGCCCGCGGCGCTCGGCGTTTGATTCAAAATCGGATTCGCGCACCAGGCGGTCGTACTCCGGATTGGAATAACCGGGATAATTCTGCGCTCCCGTGCGCGTTTCCAAAAGGTACAGATAATTCTTGGCGTCGTTGAAATCGGCAACCCAGGCACCGTCTCCGACGTCAAAATTTTTGGCGCGTAGGTTGGCGTATTGCACCTGGGTTTCAACCCCGTGCAATTCCACAATCACCCAGGGCGCGATGGCGCGCCAATCGTTTTGCACCACCACGGCGACGCGGGGATTGTCACTCGTATTGCGGTGTGAAAATTCGAACCTGAGCGGGTTATTGGGGCCGAAGCCGGCGGCGCGCAACAGGCGCTGGGCCTCCAGGCGGCGCTCAGCCAAAGCGACGTCCGCCCAGCGATAGCGCGCGGTTCCAGGATAGTTGGCGATGCCCGGGGGCACGAACGAAAACGCCGGGCGCTCGCCGGTTTTGTAGATCTGCGACGCCACGAATTCGCGGCCATAGGCCATCGCCAGCGCCTGGCGCACACGCACGTCGTTGAACGGCGGTCGCGCTAGGTTGAAGGAAAAATAATTGCAAGTGAGGTAGGGCGCGACGTGAACATAGCCCGGCAAGGCCGCGCGCAATTGCTCCACTTGATTGGAAGGGAAACGCGTCGCCCAGCCCGACTCGCCGCTCATGACCTTNNCGCTCCAAATGCACGATGTAGTTCGACCACCATTTGCGCAGAATGAAGGCGCCGTTGACGGCGATGTTCTCCGGCATCACCCAATCGTCGCCATGGCGCTCGACCAAATGCTTTGGCACCGGCAGGGCCGTGTAGTGTTTGAGCAGGTGCGCCAGATATGCGGCAGGATATTCGAGCTGAATTTCAAACGTGAGATCGTCGAGCGCGGCGACGCCGAGATCTTCCGGCGCCATGTCGCCGCGATTCACCGCTTCCGCGTTTTTGATCGGATAAAGCAACGATGCGTATTCAGCCAAATTCGCCGGATCCAAGATGCGGCGGAACGCGTATTCGAAATCATGCGCGTCGCACGCTTCCCCGTCCGACCATTGCGCACGGCGCAGATGAAACGTCCAGGTGCGGCCGTCGGCGCTGGTTTCCCAGCTCTCGGCCATGCCCGGCACCGGTTCGGCCTTTTCATTTTCGGTGGTGAGCCCGACGAACATGTTGCCAACAATGTTGTTTTCCCAGGTGCCGGTAGCCTTGTGAGGGTCGAGCGAGAGCGGCTCGGCCTGGTTGGCGATGTCAAGCGAGCGCGCCGCCTTGTCGAAGCCGATCACCTGACCGTTGGCGCAAGCGCCCAGCGTCGCCGCGCTCCCCGCGCCCGCAAGCAGCGCCCTGCGACTAGTCCAGAACGCCAACGATTTTGTTCCCCGGCGCTGCATCTAACGCTCCTTCGGATCGAGCGCGTCACGCAGCCCGTCACCCAGGAAATTGAGCGCCAGCAGCGTGATCAGCATGGTGATCGCGGGCGCGATCAGCAGCCAGGGCGCGTTGATCATCTGTCCCGCGCCATTGGAGATGAGCCGCCCTAGGGATGTCAGCGGCTCCTGCACGCCAAGGCCGATGAAAGAAAGGAAGCTTTCGGCGAGGATGATCACCGGAATATTCAAAGTGGCGAACACAACGACCGGGCCCAGCACGTTGGGGACGATGTGGCGGAAAACGATTTCCAACGGGCGAGCGCCGGCGGCGCGCGCGGCTTCGACGAATTCCTTGCGCCGCAGCGCTATGGTTTGACCTCGCACAATGCGGGCCATGGTGAGCCATTCCACCGCTCCAATGGCGGCGAATATCCATAAGAGTTTCACCATGGGGTCAGGCGTATCAATCACGGTCATCAAGACGATGACAAAGAACACGAACGGAACCGCATAAAGCACGTCGACGATCCGCATCATCACTTCATCAACCGCGCCCCCTATAAATCCGGCGACTGCGCCGTAAGTCACGCCGATAGTCAGCGCCACCGCGGTCGCCGCGACGCCAACCAGGAGCGAGATTCCCAAGCCGGATAAGATGCGCGCGACCAAGTCGCGGCCCTCGGTGTCGGTGCCGAGCAGATGCAGGTTCTCAAATGTCGGCGCTATGCCAACGCTGTCGCGGAAAATGGCGTCCTTCGGATGCACCCAAAGCATCGGCCCGAACGCGGCCATCAACACAAGGATAGCGACGACGTAAAGACTCGCCACCGCCGCCGGATTGCGCATCAGCCGACGGCGCGCGTCCTCCCAAAGCGAGCGGCCCTTGATGGCGCGCGGCTCGGGAGCTTCGTCGAGAAGCGCATCACTCATTGGGTGCGGCTCCTCGGGTCGAGGACGCGATACATAAGGTCCGCGGCAAGGTTCAAGAGGATGATGAGGAACGAATAAAGCAGCACCACGCCCATCACCAGCGTGTAATCGCGCTGCTGGGCGGCCAGCACGAATTGGCGACCGATGCCGGGCAGCTGGAACACGGTCTCGATGACGAACGATCCAGCCATCACGCCGGCAAGCGCTGGCCCAGCATAGGAGACGACCGGAAGCATCGCGATCGGCAGAGCGTGGCGCCAAATCACTTGCGCCTCGGGCAGCCCCTTGGCGCGCGCGGTGCGAATAGCGTTTGAGCGCAGCGCCTCGATCATGCTGGCGCGCATCAGCCGCGAAATGATGGCGATCAAGGGCAGGGACAGCGTCAGCACCGGCAAGACCAAATAGCGCAATCCGTATTCATCGCGGTAGAGCCCCGCCGTTGGCAGCCAATGCCATTCGACGCCGAAGACAAGCTGCATCAATGGCCCGATCACCAGCGGCGGCAGGCACACCCCGCCGATCGCCAGCGCCATGACGAAATAGTCCTGCGCCTTGTTTTGGCGCAGCGCGGCCACCACGCCGAGTCCGCCGCCGACGAGAAGCGCCAGCGTCATGGCGCTGAGGCCCAGGATAGCGCTGGTCGGCGCACCCTCGGCGATGATGTCCGAGACCTCCTTGTCCTTGTAGACCATGGAGGGGCCGAGATCGCCGCGCAGCAGGGCGCCAATATAGCGGGCGAGTTGTTGTTCGAGCGGCAAATCCAACCCAAACTTAGCTTCAAGGCGCTCTTCGATGGCTTGGGGAACCTGGCGTTCTTTCGTGAACGGCCCACCTGGCGCTGCGTGCATCAGCCAGAAAGCGCCGGCGATGATCACCAGAAGCGTCGGAATCGCAACGACCAGACGCCGAACGGCTTGTGCAAGCATGCAATCGTCCTGAGGACGTCGCGTCACGGGGGCGCGAGTCGCGGCGAACCTTGCTTCCTTGGCAAGCCGTGTCAACGTGGGCGACCATGGCTGAGTTCCGATGGGTTACCCCTGATTTCGCTGTCGCCGCGCAGCTTGCGCCNNGCGAGGAGGCCGGCCAACCCAAGGAGGCTGAGATCAGGGCGGCAGCCCAGGCCGCGCACCTCGCCTACCAGGCGATCCCCTTTGCGGGCCCCCCACCCCCTGGCGTGGTTGCCGCCACCGCCGAACTGCTTGAGCAGGCGCCGGGCCCTGTTTTGGCCTATTGTCGAACCGGCACACGCTCAATAATGGCCTGGGCGATGGCCCAGGCGCTGTCAGGGGCGAGGCCGCCAAACGAAATTATCGCCTTGGCGGCAAAGGCAGGGTACGACTTGGGCGGCGCGCGCGGAGCAATCGAAGCGCTGGCGCCTCGGACTTAACCAAGTGCAGGCGCGACAATGGGGACCACCAGGAGCCACGCGGTTTTGGCCACAATGATCAGGGACAAGGCAAGCAGCACCGTGCGCATGCGGTCCAGCACGAACAGGCAGAAGGCGAGGTCCATGGCGACGTTTAAGCAAATGCCGGGCCGCGGAAAGGCTAAGCGGTGACGGACACATCCTCGCGCATCTTCCAGACCTCCGGCCCGGTCTGGCTAAAGGACTTCCAGTTCGGGCTCACCGGTCTGACCGTGCGCAAGACAGGCGCGCGCGTGCCGTACTCGCCGTCGATCATCAAGCAGGTGACGGCCTGGTTTCGCTTCTTCTTCGCCGCGCAAACCATCGAGCCGATGACGCCCGCCTTCACCATCGCCTTTACGCCGGAGCGGGCGCGGCCCTGGTATTTGATCTGGGCGGTGACGCGCGCAGCGGGCGCCACATTAGCCAAGGACGCCGCTTTCGCCGATGTCGTCATGCAGTTTGAGGACGCGACGTACAGCCCCAACGCGCCGCCGGCGCGGTTGAAGCCGGGTGCGCGGCTGGTCAATTTCGGTTGCACCGACGTGTCGAAGTCAAATGTATCGCGCGCCTGCGCGGCGGCGTTTGGCTATCCCTTGGCCGTCGATCCCGCCACACACGTTGGCCCTGCGGTCGAAAAATCCGAGATCAACGCCGCCCATGACGGGCGCATNNCGCGCGCCGGAAGATGTGTTCACACCCGCGGAGCTTGAGCAGATCAGCGCGTTCACCCGCGAGATCGGTTTGGATTGGGGCGGTGTGGATGTGCTGCGCGACCGCGCTGACGGACGTTTGTACATCGTTGACGCGAACAAGACAGACATGGGGCCGCCAATTTCGCTCAACCTTCCTGACAAGCTGAAGGCCACGCGTATGTTGGCTGAAGCTTTCCGCGCTTATGTTCGCGGGCCCTCGCAATGATGTTGGCGAGCTGAACCTTCCATGGCGTCGAAAATCCCTTTTGTGCGCGAGATGGACTTCGCCTACGGCGAGCCTCAGCAATTGAGCCCGCTTATCCGCCGCGTTGTGGCGAACAATCCCGGCCCGTTCACCTACAAGGGCACCGGCGTGTACATTGTTGGGCGCGGCGAGGTGGCGCTGCTCGATCCGGGCCCCGACACGGCGGAAAACCTAGACGTGCTGATGCGCGCCATCGAAGGCGAGCGGCTCACCCATATTTTCGTGACCCACTGCCACATGGATCATAGTCCCGCCGCACACCCGCTGGCCGAACGCACTGGCGCCAAGGTCTACGCCAGCATCATCCCGCTCAAGCCCAGCGAGTGCGACAGCGTGCGCATGGAAGCTGGAGACGACACGTCGTTCCGCCCTGATGTGGCGGTGAATGACGGCGATTGCTTTTCGGGACCGGGCTGGACGCTCGAAGCCGTGGCGACCCCGGGGCACACCTCACACCACATGGCCTACGCGTTGCGGGAAGAGAACGCTCTGTTTCCCGGCGATCATATCATGGGCTGGTCGACCACCATCATCGGACCGCCCGACGGCGACATGAGCGCCTATTTGACTAGCCTCGAAAAGGTGCGCGACCGCGATTTCACAACGCTTTGGCCAACCCATGGCCCCCCCGTGCGCGATGTGCGTCCGTTCATCGACGCTTATCTCGAACACCGCCTCGATCGCGAACGCCAAGTCTTGGCGCAGCTCGAACAAGGGAAGCGGCAGATCAAGGACATGGTGACCGTGATGTACGCCGACGTGGACAAACGCCTGCATCCGGCGGCGTGCCATTCCGTGCTGGCGCACATTATCCGACTTGTGGACCTTGGCCGCGTGCGTTGCGACGGCCCGCCGTGCGTCGATAACGAGTACTGGCTTGTGCGCGCCGCCTAGCTGGCGCCCTCTACTTCTTGAAGCCGGCGCTGTAGTTCCGCGAGGAAGGGCCGCATGCGCGCGGCATTGGCGCCGAGATCTGACATGCCGACGCGGCTAACCGAGCGCATGTCAATGCGCGCGCCTGAACCATCCGCGCGCACGCGCACGGCGATGTCGTCAACAAAGCCATACCAAAAGCTCGCGGCCGTCGCTTCGATGACGCCACTGGCGGCATCGACATGGCCCAGCGTCCAGCCCTGCTCGCGCGCCAGCGCCAAAGTGATGTCGAATGCGCGAGCTTGGTCAAGACCGGTGGGTATGGCGGCGATATCGGGGTAGGCCTCGCGTTGCAGATCGATGATGGCGCGTCCCTCGCCATCACGCGCGCCAAGCAATTCGAGGTCATTGCCGCTCGGCACGGCCGCCCGCGCTTGCGCAACTGCGTCCGAAAAAGTCGGCGGCTCAACCAGATCGGTCGAGATGTCGTGGATGGGCGGAATGCTCTGGGCTTGCTGGCGCACATAGAGCGCATAGCCAATACCGAGCGCGGGGATCAGCAGCGCGATCAACGCCGCGCCCATGCCGCGCCGCGGCGGCGTAAAGAACGCCATCACCAGACCAATCAGCGCCAGCACCGCGACCCCCAGGAGCAGCAAGGGCCCCCAGCGGAACGTCAACTGACCGAAGCCGAAGCGCCAATCCAGGACATGAAACTTCGTCCCCAGCGCCGCGACCAGAAAGTACACCGGCAGCAACAACGCCAAAACCAGCGCCGTTCGCACCCAGAAATCACGAAACTTGTCCATTTGGCTCCCCCGGATCGCGCCTACGCGCTCGGCAGTCTGTAATCCTTGAACGTCTCCCGCAACGCCAGCTTATTGATCTTTCCGGTAGCGCCGAGCGGGATTTTCTCCACGTTGGCGACATCGTCGGGCATCCACCATTTCGCGATCTTGCCTTCAAGGAAGCTGAGCACCTGCGCCTTCGTCGGGTTGGCGCCGGGCTTGGGTTCGATGATCAACAAGGGCCTCTCGTCCCACTTGGGATGGGCCACGCCGATCACCGCAGCGCATGCCACGCCCTCGGCCCCAAGCGCGATGTTTTCGATATCGATTGACGATATCCATTCGCCACCGGATTTGATCACGTCCTTGGCGCGGTCGGTGATCTGCATGTAACCAAGCGGATCAAGAGTGGCGACATCACCGGTGTCGAAATAGCCATCCGCTTCGAGACACTCGCCTTTTTCGTTACGCGCGCCGGCATTCTTGAAATACGCGCGCGCGACCGCGGGGCCGCGCACCACGAGCCGGCCGAAGGCTTTGCCATCATGGGGCTTCTCGACGTTTTCGTCATCGACGATCTTCAGGTCCACC
>CXWL01036349.1_pt1 | contig 12720 bp, 18 predicted proteins | sample 590931 | NCBI WGS metagenome assembly CXWL01 (sample SAMEA3498368, study PRJEB10139) | groundwater metagenome | biome: water well; material: biofilm material | place: Germany | collected 2015-04-27
GGATATAGTGGATAAATTCATCTGCATCTCGCCATTTTTGGAGCAGTGGTTGAGAAAAGAATGTGACGGAGAGACGAATCAACCGATAGTTTGGGGAGACAAACTCAAATTGATTCGCCCAGGATTAGATATAAGTAAGTTCCCGCTTAAAACTAGCCAAACGGACGGTTGGCAGGTGGGAATGGTAACTGGCAATATGTGGGAGATGAAGGGTCCGATGCTGGGACTAAACATATTTGCTGGGCTATGTCGGGGAGGAGATCCCTGGAAACTGCATATCCGGGGTCAACTATCGGAAACCCAGTACCACAAAGAGATGTACCCGCATTTTATTGAGAGCCGGGGACTAGAAGATCGGGTAAAAATCCACGGTCATTATGCAGATATGAATGAGTTTTATGAACAAATAGACGTTCTTTTGGTTCCTAGCCTAAAGGAGGCGTTTTCGTATGCCACCGCCGAAGCGATGGCCAAAGGTATCCCCTGTGTAATCAATAATTATATGGGGTCAACCGATATTTGGCCTAAACAGTGCATCTTTAATACTTTTGAAGAGGCAGTTTTAATGTTGAGAAATTATCGATTTATATTAGATAACCCCAGGGGAATAATTGAATCATTTTATACATTAGACCGCATGATGGGAGAATATAATGATTGGCTTGAGATCAAATAAGGTCATCTTCTCATTGGATGATTTTTACGATGGTTATAAAAATAACGCCATGAATTATCTTTGGTACTTAAAGTCCTTGTATCCCAAGTTCAAAGTTACCTTATTTACTATTCCCAACCGGTTATCAGAATCGGGAATAAATTTGATGAAAAGGAATGCGGATTGGATCGAGTACGCTATTCATGGTTGGGATCATGACCAGAATGAGGTAGATAGTTGGGACGAAAAAAGGTGTCGTGAAGTGCTAGATAAGTGCGAAAGTCTAAATATCTTTACCAAGGGCTTTAAAGCTCCCAACTGGGTATCTACTGATATTATGCGTCGGGTGTTACTGGAACGAGGGTATTGGTCTGCCGAACACCATCGGGATCACGAACACGCAGTCGGATTTTTTTCAGGCCTAAGGATACATTGTTTGTGTAACAGATTTGCCATTCATGGTCATACTTGGGATTTAAATAATCCCGATCCCTCATTTAATAACGGTATTAGACAACTTATAGAAGAACAAGGAATGCAATTTGATGACAAGACGGATTTTAAGTTCATTTCCGAACTATGGACAAAATAAACACCTTTATTTTTATCCCCGTAATCCCAGACTACATAGATAAGTGTTTGGAAACTTTGCATAAGTTCACTCCTTCCAATTTCCAGGTAATTGTGCTAGATCAAACCATATCAGGTGTTCATGATGTGGTTATAAAATATAAGCCTGAGTTGTATATCCGGTCATATCGTAATTTGGGCTTTTCTAAGGCAATGAATATGGGAGCAAAGTTGGCTACCACTAAATACATAACTTGTTCTAATGATGACATCGAGTTCATAAACATTAAATGGTGGGAAGGAATAGAGGAAACATTTAAACAGGACGATCGGATAATCGCTGTAAATCCCAATTCGGCCAAAATTGCCATGTGGGGCTATGGGATGGATCACTATACTCGCCTAGAAATTACCTCCCAGGAGGAGTGTCAGACCGAAGAAGGGTATCAATATTTGGTTGATGGCGACTATTCCAGGCTGGAGGGAAGACAGATACTAGATAAAGGTGAGCTTAAACCCATACCCCAGTCTTTTCCCTACAAACAGGCTGGGGTGGTGGATGGGATTGCTACTTGGTGTACCGTGTTCAAACGTGAAAAGTTTTGGGAATTGGGAGGATTTGACGAGAAGTATTACCCCGGCGGCGGGGAAGACCATGATATTTGCGCCAGAGCCTATTCTAAGCAACTGAGAATGGTGGGAACCATGAAATCCTGGGTATGGCATCACTGGAGTTCAAGCCGGGACCACCCTGAAAAACTTCCTCCCCTTACTCCGGGATTAGCCTGGAATAATCACGATGAGCTATGGCCGCCAGAATGGAATAATAATTTTTCCATGAATCCCTGGGGGAGATACGATACTCCCGAGGGTCATGTATATATGAAAAGAGTCCCAGAGGTACACACTATACCGTTGTGAGATAATAGCGTATGGCTCTATTTCTCGAAGATCTAACAGCAAATAATAATGACCTTACCAATAATGGCGCAACCGAGGTAACTTCCAGTCTTCCTTTCGCCCTGTCGACTAGTGCGGCACAACTATCTTCTGCTGGATCACAATATCTTACCGCCGCTGACAGTGCTTCTTTGTCTATCACAGGAAACATGACCATAGAGTTTTGGGTGAAGTTTATCACCTTACCCGGAACCGGGGTAACGTGGGAACTAGTAGGTAAATCTAATCCAAGTACTAATAACCGCTCATATCGTGTTTCCTTAACTGAGGCTAGTGGAAGTTATAGGCTGACGGCAAACATAGACCAAACCGGAGACACGACAACCAGAGATGTTTATTATGTAACTCTTTCTCCGTCTACTGGTACTTGGTATCACTATGCGATAACAATTACTCCAGGGAACGCGTCTGCCACGACTTTTGAGTTTTTCGTGGGGGCAGTGAGCCAGGGAAACGGAACCGCAAGTATATCAGGAAACGTATCCTCTATTTTTGACGGGACATCACTTTTTGCGATAGGTCAGTTGGGCGATATCACTGGGCCTAATGTAGATTTTATTATTGATGATATAAGAATTTGGAGTGCCACAAGAACCGGTACTGAAATAACCAATAATTACAACATAGAACTAGTAGGTAATGAGGCAAACTTGGCAGCATATTGGTCGTGGGAGTCTACTCTTGGAACAACAACGTCTACCTCCACCACAACAACATCTACGTCCACTACAAGTAGTACTTCCACCAGCACCACGATGACATTAACCTCAACTAGCACAACAACCACATCTACCAGCACGACAACAACATCTACGTCCACAACAACCACCTCAACGAGTATTACAACTACAACTTCTACGTCTACTTCTACTTCGGTAACCACAACCAGCACAACTACAACTTTTGCATTCTTTGGAAAAGTAGAGTTGTTTTAGGTGTTATAATTAAAATATGCTCTCATATTCCGCCGTAGGAGATCAAAACGCCGCCGCTTCAGGTGCGGCTTCGGGAATTGTCAAAGTTGAAACTCCTGCCACTACCAGACGAGCGTATATTTTTAAGTGGACAGTTGGCCCCGAAGGTATAGTAGCTACCGACAATCAATTCACCATCCGACTTAAAAGACAATCTACCGCCGGAACCTGGACTGCGGTCACTCCCTCACCTTTGGATGACGAGGATGCTGTGTCTTTGTGTGTCGCCGGATCGAACTCGACAGCGGCAGGAACAGCTGGGGTTATTCTCATTGAGGTGGGTATAAACTCTAGGGGCGGATATACGGATGTAGCCTTGCCTGGGGCTGAATATGTGGTTCCTTCGACTTCAGCGGCAGGAATTATCATGGAGTTTGGGACAATCAGTGCAGGGACGGATTTGATGATCGGAACCTTATTTTGGTGGGAGTAGCCTATGATAACTGGAAATAAACCCAGTGGCTATTTCATAACCCAAGACCAAAACGGCAATAAAGTTGAGGGGGAAACCAGGATGTGCGGCCATTGTCAATCTAAGTGGCAATATAAATTTGGACAACAGAAAATCAGACGTGGCTGGTGCAAGGTTTGTAACGCGTTACTTTGTGGTCAAGACTTGTGTATGAAGTACCATATACCCTACATGGACAAGATAGAGGGTTACGAAAAACGCCTAAATTTGATCGAACTCATAAAAACATCGGAAAAGAAATATGGAAGTGATATGATTGGGATGACTAAAAATATATGAAAACCTGGAAACCCGACACTTGCGACTGCCATGTAGAGGAGATTTACGATCTAACCGGAATAAAAAGTATGGGTCAGGTACTTACAAAATGTATCGTTCACCAGACGGTTGCGGATGCGGATTTGTACGATGTCCTACTTAATAAGGAAAACAGGGTAAAAAACAGGGTTTATCGTATTCTTTTGGGATATGAAGAGATAAAGGACTTAGGACTCGAAGAACCCAAGAAAAACCAAGACGGAACGGATGCCGGACCGGGACTTAAAGTGGGTATAGAATACGCATGGAATTTTGTCGGTACAGGCGCAAATAGGGTATTGCAAGCCGAGATTAAGGGGTCGGCTCTTACCAAGGCAAAAAAGGATGAATTGAAAGCGTTGTGTGACACCAAGTTTGGTCTCGGAAAGGTGGAGGTAATTTAATGTGGCACAATCGATTATTCAATATAACAGGAGTCTCGCACAAGGAGACAATACCACTAGATACATTTCTCCGGTAGGTGGTAGTATATCTTCGGCAACTAATCAGGCGTGGACGGAAGTTCCCATAAGGGCGGCGGGTACATTCGGAAAAATGTTTACTTACGTATCCAGTAATACTACGCTGGTAAACACCAACATTACTTTCCAAGTAAATAAGGCGAATACCTCAATTACCGTTATATACACATCTGGACAGACGGGGATAAAAGAAGACACTTCGAATACCGCTACCGTGGCGGCTACGGATGAAATACTATGGACTTCGGTTGTCGCCAATGACGCTTCGGGAGCTACCACCATTACCTATACGCTGTTCAAGATAGAATTTACCCCCACCACCGCCGGTAACACAATTACCGTGTTTGGTGGTACTGGTAATAACACAATCAATGCCGCCAGCACTACCAGATACTTTCCCATTAACGGTGGTCTAAATACGGCGGCGGCGGAAACAAGCGCCAAGTATCGGATGCGTTTTGCCGGTACCGCCTCAAACTTATATGTTCATGCCGGTTCCAACGCCAGAACTACCAACACAACTTTTGGAACCAGAGACACCGGAGCAAATGGCACTCAATCTGTTACATATACATCTGGTCAAACCGGAACCAAGGAGGATACGACAAATACTGACACATTGTCGGTAGGAGATGATTTTGACTATTACGTTACCACTGACACGGGGACGGAAAACTTGGACGTAAAGGTCGTTACAGTCCAAGTCGTAAACACCAACAACTATTTTGCCCTTTTGTCTGCTTTGGGCCAGGGGTCGGCAGTGGCTACCGGAGTTACTACATATTACGCAGTCGCCGGAAGTTTAATTTCCACATCCACAACCGAGGCCAATACACAAATGTATTCCCAGTTTACATTCACCGCATCGGAGATGGTAGTCTGGGTGAGTGCAAACACTAGCACATCTGGTAGTTGTGTAATAACGGTTAGGGACAACGGGGCGGGTAACGGTTTGGCTGTTACTTATACCTTCGGCCAGACAGGACTCCTAAACGATACCGACACTCAGGAAATTACAAGTGCGACTGACGAAATTGACTATCAAGTGGTTAATTCCGGTAACGGAACGATCACTTTTACCCAGTTGGGGGTGTTGGGGTCTACAATATTTCTTCCGGCTTGGCTCAAGCCTATAAGTAAACCTTATGGCTATTTATATAAAAAAGTTATCCATGCGTATTAAAATGTATGTATGAGAAGACTACCCAGCAAGATACTCCGCAGACCGTACCTTAATTCGGGGCCGGTATTCTTTGATAACTCTTCTTCGTCTACTTATCAAACAGGTTCAAGCTATAGCTGGTCGCACCTGTTTACCGGAACAAACCGAGGGGTTATCGTCAACGTCTCGCTTTTTGCCACCGGATCAGTAAGCGGGATTACTGTAAACAGCGTAGCCATGACCCTGGTCAGGTCGGATACTAATGGGGTTTACACCAATGAGGTATGGCGGTTGGAAAACCCAACGGTAGGAAGTCAAACCATCGCCGTTACTCTTTCAGGGGCGGTAGCTTCCATCTCTAATGCTTCCTCGTGGACTGGGGTCGATCAGACCAATATGGTCGAGGCTAACAATGGAGCCAATGGGTCGGGTGGGGATGCTACGGTAGCAGTAACAAGTATTTCCGATAATACTTACGCCGTAGCTGGAGTGTCTACTATAGATACCACTATTACTCCCATAAGTCCCTTGCGGTCGCGAGTCAATAATACCGGAGCTTTGGGATCGGGAGCTTTGGGTGACAGTATCATTCAAGTAACCGCGGGGTCGATTACTACAGCTTGGACGGATATTGCGGCACTCCAGTCGTGGGGGATAGGGGTGGTGGTGTTGAAACCGTTTGGGTCGGCAGCCACAACCACTTCTACATCAACTACAACTTCAACCAGTACAACTACTACGTCTACTTCTACTTCAACAACCACCTCAATTTCTACAACAACGTCTCAAAGCACCTCAACCTCAACAACGACTACCAGCACATCTACTACAACCTCTACTACAACCACGAGTACGAGTACAACCACTTCAACTTCTACTACAACTTCTCAATCCACTTCAACATCTACTACAACTACTAGTACATCGACTACTACCTCAATATCTACCACCACAAGCCAAAGTACTTCAACTTCCACAACTACTACCAGTACTTCAACAACAACGTCTACAACTACGACAAGTACGAGTTCGACTACCTCAACTACAACTTCTCAATCCACTTCGACAAGTACAACAACCACGTCCACTTCGACCACCACAAGTACAACTACAACATCGACCTCTAGTACAACGTCCACTACAACGTCTCAGTCTACTTCTACGAGTACCACAACGACATCTACTTCTACGTCGACATCTACCACAACTACCTCGACTAGTACAACAACATCAATCTCGACTACAACGAGTCAAAGCACAAGTACTTCTACTACAACTACGAGTACCAGTACTACAACGTCAACTACTACGACCAGCACTAGTACAACTACTTCAACTTCTACTACAACTTCCCAATCTACGTCAACTAGTACAACGACTACTTCAACATCTACAACAACTTCGATAAGTACCACAACCAGCCAAAGCACATCAACTTCAACTACTACAACCAGTACTAGCACCACTAGCAGCACATCGTCCACCACCTCTCAGTCGACATCAACAAGCACCACAACTACCTCTACATCAACATCAACTTCTACAACTACAACCAGTACTAGCACAACGACTTCAATTTCAACAACCACATCTCAATCAACCTCGACCAGCACTACTACCACATCTACGTCTACTACAACATCCACTACTACAACAAGCACTTCAAGCACGACTTCGATTACCACAAGTACGAGTACAACTGTTTCTGGTACAACTTCAACTTCGACCACGACATCCCAGAGTACGTCAACGTCTACCACAACGACATCTACTTCGACTACGACCAGCCAAAGCACTAGTACGTCTACTTCAACAACAACCACAAGCACATCTACGACAACATCAACTTCAACTACAACTACCTCTACCAGTACGACCACCTCAATCAGTACTACAACCTCCCAAAGTACATCAACATCTACAACAACCACGAGTACTTCCAGTACGACTTCCATTACAACAAGCACCTCAACTACGGTTTCTGGTACAACTTCTACCTCAACTACTACGTCCCAGTCAACTTCAACCAGTACGACAACAACTTCAACCTCAACGTCAATTACTACAAGCTCTAGTACTTCTACTACTACTACAATAGAATTGTTTGGATATATAGACGATACCTACGAAGCCAATAATATTCCAACTGGGTTAATCGACGAGTTTTAGAATGATATAATTTAACTATGCGCCGCGTACTGTTACGGAATCCTTCGATTGTTAATGTAGAAAAAACTTACTTAACATCTCCTTACACAAGCGGGGTTACTCTTTCGGTAATAAATACATTTGCTTTTTCGGCAAATGATCTTCTTCTTGTCGAACTTCCCGGGAGCGAGAAGGCTGAAATTAAAAAGCTTTCGGCAATAGCCTCGGATACTTCATTAACGCTGGCTTCGGCTCTCAAATTCTCTCACAATGCCGATACTGTCATTTTTGAGTTACAGTGGGATCAGGTAGAGATTTCTGCGGAATCCGGGTCTGGTTGGTCAATAATCACCACATCCGGTTTACAGTACGACAAACAATACACGGTTTATGAACATGCTTCTGGAAATTCTACCTTTAGTTATCGTTGGAGGTTCTACAACTCAATTACGGGATTGTTTTCTGAATACTCACCCACGTTTACCGGGGCAGGGTTTGAGGCAAACCAAGTTGGCTACATGATCCGACAAGTCAGAAAAACAACCAGAACCGACGGGGATGTTCATCTAGTAGAAGACCACGAAATTGTTAGATTTCTTAATGCCGCTCAAGATATTATTCTTGCTTCACCGCTGAAGTGGTGGTTTTTACGGTTTACGGATGACGATATTACAACCTTGGCAAATACATATTCTTACAATTTGGACCGGATGAATGGAGGAACTGCGGGAAGTCCTAATGAAAACGCTACACTTGGATTTATCGACAATATTAAATATCACTATGTAAGCGGAGCTACGGATGTAACTTATCGGTTAGCTTATAAAGATGAGGCAGAATTTGATAATTTGATTGCTGATGCGAACAGAACTTCCCAGGAACAAGTAACTCATTACACCATAAGGCCGGGAGATTCTTCCTCTAAGAATGGCTACTTGGAGGTCTATCCCACCCCCGCTACGGCCTCGGTGGGGACTTTCTTGGTAACGGGGTACGTCAAACCACCGGTGTTAAACGATGACTCCGATAGGACGGCGGTTCCCATCCCTTCAATCTTGGAAAACTATTGTATTTCCCAAATAGAGAGAATTAGGGGAAATGATACTAAGGCTGAGTATTATGAAGAATTATTTTATGGTCCGGCTCCAAGTAAGGAAAAATATGTCAGACTGACAGGGATAACCCTACTGGAAGAGATGAATAATAAGCGTATCCCCCGGGGACAACCTAGACAATTAGTTAGGTTCAGGGGCCAAAAGGCGGTTAATCGGTTATATGGAGATAAGTACATTAACGACCGGGATTATATTCATATAAATTATTGGTAATCTGAAATGCCCAATGCCCCACAAGATCGCCAGGAGAGAGTTTACCCCATAGAGGATTTAAGTGGGGGAATGCAAGCCACATCTACGCCGTTTCTCAGGCGTAAGAGCGAACTTAGCTATGTAGAGAATGGTGATTATGCAGAAGTTGGAGCCATTGGTAAGGCTTATGGCTACGCTCAACAGGGTAGTGATCTGACCTCAACGACTAGTACTAGTACCTCTAGTTCTACAACCACAACATCGACATCCTCATCAACTTCGACTTCCACATCCACGTCTACTACTACAACTGCTTAATATGAGTGTAACCTGGCTACAGGGCTACAATTCGCCCACGGGAGGAGATAAGTTGCTTGCTCTTTCACAAGCTACTATTACCGAAACAGTGGGTGGAGCGGCCGTCCCTTTCGATACCGCCCTGGTCTCCAGCGAGACTAACTTCGTTTCTACTCCATTTATGGAGCGTATTTTTGCGTCACTAAATACCGATACAGCTTCAACCAGCGGATTTACACGGGCTTACGGGGGGACTTCTTTTGACCGGGGACTAGCGTATCCGGCTCCATTTGCCAAGGCAATGAAAGAATACAAGAATAGACTGTATTTGGGAAATTGTCTGATGAATAATTCGAGCGTAACTACCAAGTATCCATCCCATGTCTTTTATTCTAACTTTCCAGACAACAATACCAATCTAACTTGGGGATTAGTGGTAAGTTCGGTGGGGGTAACGGTAGCCGGAAGTAAACTACTCTCTCTACCAAATATGGTAAACAGTAGCACCGCTGGAGATTTCGTTGGCCAAAGAATTAAACCCGGAGACCCCGTAACGATAACTTCCCCGTTTGTTTTGAACACTTTTGTGCAAAGGGTAGACTCACCGTACCAGATAACCCTAAGAGACAGTATCACAACAAGTTCATCGGCGGTAGTATTTTGGGTAGGCAGTAACTTCTTTCCGGTTCCAAGTGATAATGATTTTATTGTAGGGATGGGGGAAAATAGCGATCAACTTTTAATATTTAAACAGTTCTCTTTATGGAGATATAATATTTCCTCGCTTCAAAGAGTTCGGGATACACCTGGGACAACTTCAAGAAAATCCATCGTAAACGTCGGTCCTTATACTTTTTATTTTCATGGAAGCAATACCAAGACCAGAAGAACAGGGATATGGATGTACGATGGGTCACGGGGAGTATTGGTAAGTCGCTCGATTCAGCCGTATATAGATGGGATATCTACATCAAACTATACCAGTGTAGTTGGATGGCGGGAGGGGACAAGAGCTAGAATGTTCGTCGGTGATGTCACTAACGCCCCCAGAAACATATCCCTGACCAATGTAGTTATAAGCTACGATACGGAAAACGGGGGTTGGTCGGTAGATCCGATTGCCGATATCATTACCTCTTCTACTAGGTATATGGATTCGGGAGTAGAGAAGTGGTTTATCGGAACCCAGGATAATCAAGTCTTAGAGACCCCAAGTGGAAATACTCACAATACAACACCCATTTCTTTCAGACTACAGATTGGAGCCAGATATCCATCAGGGAGTGAAACAGTCAACGAATTTACCCGCCTGGAAATAGTAGCCCGCGGCGGAAGAGGTTTAGTGGTAAAGTATAAACTCTTCGGCGTTCCATCGGTGAGTCAACTGGGAGCTGACAACGATGATACTTGGTCGTCTTTGGGAGACCTGGAAAGAGATGTAACTTTGTTAAATATTCCTACTAGACACTATGTCGCCAAAGGAATAGATATTGATATTTCAGACGAGAGTGGGAGTGTCAATTCTTTTGCGGTTGAAAAGATCAGCATTTTTTACGTTCCTAAAAGTAAAATAGAGTCTGCATAGTATGGACTACCGGGACGCAGGTTACGATCAATTCTTTCAGAAGACTTTACTGGCTCTCGATCCCACAGGGGCGCAAAATACTACGGCCTTCGATGCGGCTTCACAAATTCAAAACCTACCGGCGGAAAAGCTAGCCGGGGGAACTTTCTCTAGTAAGGAAGGTAACATCACCATGTCTTTGGATGATGGATTTATCTCTTTTAAATCTAATGGAGTAGAAAGAGTAAGACTGGGAAATAGTCCAGACATAGTAGGAGCATCGCTAATAATTCGGGATGGTCTGGGGAATATCTTGATGCAGATATCTGACGACAAAAACATAATTCAATCACCTAGCACTAATTTACAACTCGACTTTAATGAGGAAAGAATCCTGGTGTTAGACAATGGATTACCCAGAGTATTGATAGGGAAAGGGGACTTTTAATGTGGCCAACGAACTCGAAAGACAACCTCCAACTTCGGTAGACATGGGTTTGGATCTCGACGGAGGAACCTATACTTCCGGAGGATATGCGGTAGGAAAAACCTCAAACCCATTCACTATTCGGGGTGGAATGAGATTTACAAACATTACCATAGCCCAAGGGGTAACGGTTTTTAGCGCAAATATAAACATTTTCTTGGATGCTAAAGGAGCGGCGGCTGGTAATCTTCTTCTAAAAACTTACGGAATAGATGAAGACAATACGGCTGATTTTTCGGGTTCCCCATTTGGTCGTCCCAAAACAACGGCAGTAACTACTCAGTCATTATCTCTTCCGGCTGCTGGAAATTATGTGGGAATCAATGTTAAAGATCAGGTGAATGAAATCTTGGGACGGGGTGGATGGTCTTCTGGCAATGCAATGGGTTTTATATCAGAGGATAATGGTTCTCCCAACGATGTCTATATGGAAGACGACTGGGGAGTACTAACAGACTCATATCTATCTATCCTGGTATCGACTAATCCAGACTTCACTCCTGGTCCGTATTCTATAAATACTCGGCCAAGCCCATCTCCGAGAGGATGGGGATTAAAAGTTTCTAGGCCCGGTAAAGATGTAACCAATCCCATTGAAGCTAATATAAACTTTACCTCTGGTAAGTTAGCTTTGAAAGCTAAGTTTTTTGGCCTTAAACAACTTGCTTTTAGTGTAGCCCAAAGTGTGGTTCATGGATTAGGATACAAAGCTAGTTTTGTAGCTTTCGGTAAAGATGCTTCAACGGGATTTTTACATAAATTACCCAGGTTAGAGTTGCCTGGATTTTCAGGAGCAATGACCGGAGATAAATACCAAGCTTCGATCACCGCTTCTAATGACACTACGGGAGGCGGGGCTGATGTGATTTATTATATATTTATAGACGATCTAAATTTATGAGCAACTTTGGCATAAAAACAGTGAAAGGTTCTGCCAATGTAATCACGGCCAAAGATATTGAATTAGGTATGAGTTCAAGCTTTACTTCGTTTAAAATTTTGAAAAGTGGTGAAATTGCCGTTACTACCGATGGATCTGGAAATGGGACTGCTTCCATAATACATGCTCTTGGGTTTACCCCGACCTTTCAGGTATTTAGAATGGGGACGGCTTCCTGGCAGCACTCGCTTACGGGGGTAGACTCCAGTACTTATTCAGGAGCTTTCTTCCCCAATCCCAGAAACCACCACTCATGGATTAACAACCACATCAATACTGAATTTTATGTAGATAAAAACAATTTATATGTCCAGGCTATTTCGGCAGGAGCCAGTACAACTTATTATTTTAAGTACTATATATTTGCGGACCTGGCTCAATTTTATTCTGGAAATACTATTAACA
>CXWL01112227.1_pt1 | contig 12720 bp, 12 predicted proteins | sample 590931 | NCBI WGS metagenome assembly CXWL01 (sample SAMEA3498368, study PRJEB10139) | groundwater metagenome | biome: water well; material: biofilm material | place: Germany | collected 2015-04-27
AACCATTTGACGCTTTCCACACTGCACGCCAGTCCATGCAAAAGCAGATGGATTTGACCATCGCCACACACGCCGATCAGGAAACGCTTTATGACCAGCCGCAGGTGGCGAAAAACAAGCTGCGCATCACTGGGCCGTTCACCGTGGAGGCCGTACCGTTCCCGAGTGTGAAGGGATTGGAAAATACACTGTCATCCGGCATCGCAAACGGGCGAGGTGAGTTTGAAGCAGATACCAGCATCGCGCGCACCGGCGAATCCGGTCGGCAGCATCAATGGCGCGAGGAGCTTTTGAAAGCGGGCATTCGCGGCAAGGGCGGCCAGATGCTGAAATTCGCGGAATTAGAAACGCTGCCATACGACGACAGCATCCGTAATCTCCATGCCGTCGGGCATCTCGACAGTGGCGAGCGTGTGGTGGTGAGTTTTGGCCCGGAGTACGCCGCGCTCGAACAGCGTCAAGTAGCCAATGCGATGAGTGAGGCGGGCAGCTTGTTTCCATTGCCCAAGATGATTGTGTTCTGCGCCTTCGCTTTTGACCCGGAAGCCGCAAAAGATATTGATCAGTTTATTGGGATCATTGCGCTCAAAGCCCAGATGAATACTGACTTGTTGACCGAAGACCTGAAAAAAGCCAGGTCCAGCAATCAGAGTTTCTGGCTGATGGGGCAGCCCGAGGTCGAGGTGCGCCCACGCAAGGATGGAAAATTCGAGGTTGAAGTGCATGGCTTTGACTACTTCGATACTGTGAAAGGCGAATTGGTCTCCGGTGGCAAGAGCCGGATTGCGATGTGGTCGCTGGATACGGATTACGACGAACGCTCGCTATTTCCACGGCAAGTATTTTTCCCGATGGCGGGCAAGGGTGAAGGCTGGGATAAGTTGAAAAAGAACATCCGCGCCGAACTCAACGAAGACCTGCTCGGCCAATTTTACGGTACGGTGAGCCTGCCTTTTGAGGCGGGCGAAAACCGCAAGATCGCGGTGAAGATTGTGGATGACCGTGGCATCGAATCACTCAAAGTGATGCTGCTGCCTTGAGGGGAATGCCGTGACCGCACCAAAATCCCTCATCATCAATTCGCCCTTCGAGCGCCCCACGCATTATTGGCGCAAGGCGGGAGATAAAAAGCTGGAGATTGAAGCGGGGCGACGCCCGGCAGGGTACGAGATTTTCGATACGCGGAACAACACCATTCGTGGTGTCGAGCTGGAACTGGTAAACCGAATTCGCACTCGCGTAGATGAATGGCGTGCGGCGGATTATCCCGGCATTACGTCCGTCACCCGCCGATTGTTGGAGCATTGGAATGACCCGAGTGCGCGACAGCATTCGTTTTACTTCTGCCAGATTGAAGCCATTGAAACGCTGATTTGGAGTGTTGAAGCTTCAACGGAATTCAAGCAGAGCATTGCGATCCCGGGCGACGGTGGCGCATGGGAACGCTTGTGCAGCAAGATGGCGACGGGCAGCGGCAAGACTGCCGTGATGGCAATGATTATCACTTGGCAGGTGTTGAATGCACTGTCCTATCCCAAGCGCGTCAAGGATTTCTCCCGTGCTATTTTTATCGTGGCGCCGGGGCTGACGGTGAAAGAGCGTTTGCAGGTTTTGCATCCCGGTCACCCGAATAATTACTATGATGAATTTTCGCTCTGCCCGAATGAAGCGCAGCGGCAAAAACTCAATCAAGTAGAGTTGTTGATTGAGAACTGGCATAGCCTGATGCCGCTCAAGGAAGTTGATCGGTCCGTGGTAAAGAAAGGCGCGGAGTCGGACGAAGCTTATGTGCGTCGCGTGCTGGGCAAACTTTCCGGCTATCGTGATCTGCTCATCATCAACGACGAAGCGCATCACGCCTACCGGCAACGTGCCGAAGTTAAGATCAGCAAAAAAGAAGCGGATGAGCTGGGCATAGACTTGAATGAGGCGACCCGCTGGATTGAGGGATTAGATCGTATTCATAAGATGCGTCGGATTATTCGTTGCTTCGATTTGTCTGCAACCCCGTTTGCACCAAGCGGCAAGACCAGCACGGAATCGGCTCTGTTCGAGTGGGTGGTGTCTGATTTTGGTTTGAATGATGCGATTGAAGCAGGGTTGGTGAAAACGCCGCGAGTGGTGATTCGCGATAGTGCGCTACCTAATGCGCAAACGTATCGTAGCAAGCTATACCATCTTTACCGCGAGCCGGAGGTGGGCGAAGACTTGAATCGGCGAGGCGCAGAGCCGCATGAAGCGCTGCCGCAAATCGTGCAGGAAGCCTACACCTTGCTGGGCGCAGACTGGCGCGAAGCTGCCATTGATTGGAAGGTGAAAGGGCATACTTCGCCGCCGGTGATGCTGACGGTGTGTAACCGTACCGAGGCGGCTGCGCGGATCGAGCATTATTTCCGGCAAGGGAATGCCTATTGGCCGGAACTGAAAGCGCCCGAGAAGACGCTGCGAGTAGATTCCAAGGTGCTCGACAAGGCAGAGATTGGCGAATTATCCGGCACCGACAAGGAATATGAAGCAGTGCTGCACGGTATTGTTGATGCCGCCAACATTTCTGAAATGAAAAAAACCGAATTGCGTAAGTTGAAGAAAGAGGAATTGCTGCGTGCGATTGTTGATAACGTCGGCAAGCGTGGCACGGCAGGACAGGATTTGCAGAACGTCATTTCTGTGGCGATGTTGTCCGAAGGATGGGATGCGAAGAATGTGACGCACATCATGGGGCTGCGCGCCTTCACCAGTCAGTTGCTGTGCGAGCAAGTAATTGGCCGTGGTCTGCGCCGTGTTTCATACGACAAGGAAACGGTGGTTTGCCCGGATGGCGTGGAACGCGAGCTGTTCATTCCTGAATATGTGAATGTGTTTGGTGTGCCACTGTCCATCTTTGAAGGTGTGGGTGATGGTGGCGATCCACCGCCTCCGCCCAAGCATAGCAAGCAGATTGAAGTGGTGCAGGATCGTAGCGAGCTGGAAATTAGCTGGCCTAATGTGCTGCGCATTGATGTCGTCGTGCAGCCTGAGCTGTACGTGGATTGGAGCGTGATGCCGTTGCTGAAACTTGATCCGGCGCAGATTCATGTGAGTGCGGATTTGGCACCAGCCTTGGGCGGTGCCGCCGACATGGCAAAGGCAGTATCCATTGACCTTGAAAAATTGCCAGACGAGTTTCGTGTGCAGCGATTGCTGTTCATCGCCGCGCAGCGGGCTTTTGAGCAGCTCAATCACAATTTCACGGGAAGCAGAGAATACCTTCTCTACCAATTGGTGCGGCTGGTGGAACAATTTTTCGAGTCGGATCGCCTCGATATTCCATCGCTATTTCATCAGGAACCGTTGCGCAAACGCATTCTGATTGCGCTTTCAATGGATGTCATCGTGCAGCATGTGTTGGCGCAGGTGCATGAACAAAATGTGGAACGTATAGAACCTGTATTCGATCAGGAATATCCAATCGGCTCGACTGGCAATATGCGCACCTGGTACAGCACCAAGCACTGCGAGGACACGACCAAGTCACACATCAATTATGCTGTTGCGGATGGCACTTGGGAGTTATACACCGTGCAGGCATTGGAAAAACACGCCGAGGTATTGGCTTATGCCAAGAACGATCATTTAGGTTTTCAGATTTACTACTTGTGGAACGGAAGCCGTCGGCGCTTCATACCTGATTTCATCACTCGATTGGCGAACGGCAAGAATTTGATCCTCGAAATCAAGGGGCAGGATTCTGACCAGAACAAGGCAAAACGTTCGGCGCTGGATGCGTGGGTGCGTGCAGTAAACAGCAGGGGCGGATTTGGTGTTTGGTGCTGGGATGTAGCATTTGAGCCAGCCAAGGTGCATGACATTATTGTTTGTCATGCGAGTGGTGGCTAACTTGGCGTTTCAGCTTTGCGGTGAGTCCCTTGGGGCGGAGGGATAGCGGTAGCGGGACGGGCAAACCTGATACTCAGGGTGGTGTGTGGCAATGAAAAAGCCGGTGCCGGGTGGTTTGTCCGGCATGGTTTTTTTGTTGATGCTCACGACCCGCAAACAATAGCGGTGGCGTGACGGTGAAGGCGCTTTGTGTTCATGCCTGCGCCATGACGTTGCCGCGATAAACAAAATGCACTTCCGCTGTAAACGATACCGCGCAGCGACCACGCCACACAAAAACAAACCAAATCGGCGTAGCCGACCGAATAAGCATTGCCTCGCCTTGCCCCTTTGCCTTGGGTACACCTGCATTTCTAGCACATTCTGCTTGGATGTCGCTTCTGCCCATTGCCATTGCTGCGGAGAGGCTACTTTTTGCGGGCTGGCTTCCAGCCAATCCAACAGCTTGGAGCGCAGCGGCAGGTTATAGGCTTTGGCATGGACGGGGGCATTCATGGTTTCCGCTCAAGCGATCTTTCCACAAAGCCCATATCAACAAGGCGCTTGGCGATAACCGTGATTGCCTCCAATGCGCCCATTTGCAGCGCAACATCACCAGGCCGAGTCAATTGTGCATCGGTTGGGTTGATACGGATCAGCGGGGCGTTCAACCTTGCCCCAAACTCCCGCACCGTCGGGACGGCCATGCCAGCTCCGATTTCGATAACCACGGGGCGATGAACTGTTTCGCGCCATTCGTGGAAATGCGCCCTTTGAAATTCGGTGCGCCAGTTTTCCCAGTGCCAATCGCCAAACATGAGGATATTCGGGCGCGCAATGCTGCCGCAGTTTCGGCAGGTTGGAAATGGAGAAGTCAGGGCGCAATGCTCTTCATCGACTTCCGGCGTGAATTTGGTTGCTTCCCATATTTCCTGGTTGCAGGTGCGCTGGCACTGCAAATGATGGATCGAGCCGTGGCATTCCACGATGTTGTTCAGCGGAAAGCCGGACTTCTGGAAATGCCCGTCCACGTTGCTGGTGTAAATGAATGCGCCGCCATCGAGATGCCTGGCAATGGCGCGCAGATAACGGAAACCCATGTGCGGCTGGGTGTTGCGATACAGGTTGAGCCGATGCCCGTAGAATCCCCAGGCGAGTTTTGGATTGCTCTCGAACGTATCCGGGCAGGCGATCTCGGTAAAGCCGATTTGCGCTTTGGCTAGAGCCGGGTAGGCTTTCCAGAAGCCTTCGTTGCCGCGAAAGTCGGGCAAGCCGGAATCGACGCCCATGCCTGCGCCGGAGGTGAGGATCAGCGAGTCAGCTTCGAAGATCAACTGAGCAGCATCCTGGATGGCATTGTGCATGGCATTCACTCTCGATATCCCAATCCAGAGGCGACATCAGTTTTGATGTATGGCCGGTTTGATTCATATAGGAACCAGCCGTCTCCGACAACATGGCGCACTGCACAACCAATTTCTCCCATGTCTTCGCCCTGAAGGAGGTAGTGGCAGGACTGACCGATCTTGGGATCTGCCCAGTAAGTTGCATAATCGCCGAGGGTGGCATCTTCACCATGATCCTTATGTAGATTGCGCCAGCTCGGCTTGACAAATAGATCACCCATGCAACAGCCTTCATAGGGGATATGCACAACACCGCCCCATGCAGTCGGATCGCACGCAAGTCCACCCTCCGGCCCGGATAATGTGAATGCTTTCTGTTTGGAAAATCCGGTTAACTTTGCTCTTTGCAGTTGCTCATTCACCAGCAAGCGCCAAACTCTGGTGTTATTGAAGGGAAAGGAAACCGACTGCACGTTGTCGCGCTTGATCAAATCTCCAATCATATTTATTACGGAGTCCGGCAGCTCTTCTTCCGCCCGTCCGTTGGCGAAAGGCGTGACAGGGAAATCATCATCATCTGCGCCGAAAATCCCCTTTAAGCTTTCGGGTACGTCTAGCTTGGAAGCCTCAAGTGCCTCTACAAGCTCGTTATACCGTTCACGCATCCACTCTTGTGTCTGTTCTGTTGCGAGCCATTCCTGGAAAAATGCGACATCTTCCTTCGGCCAATCGCACCGATCCGTGCCGATGGCACTCATGGTCATGCCGGATAGATAAGCCTCGCCCGGATAGGGCACGTCCTCCTTGGGGCGGTTGTAAACGATGGACGTTACTTCGGCAATATCTTCAGCGGATCGTACCTTCATTTTGAATAAAGTACGGAAGAAGAAATTTCCCTCCTTTGCTTTTTCCAAGGCGGGGTCAATAGACAATCCAACAAGCAGCCCACTCGGTAATTGCGGCATAGCATCTCCCCCTTCAGGTTATTGGCTCTTCGTTGCTGCCTTTCCATGTATCAAACAACTTGCCCTGCTCCACCACCACGAGCAAATCACCCGGCTTCACTTGCAGAAAATCACACAGCTTGGAGAGCACCTCGCGGTCGAAGCTGTTGACCTTGTCGTAGTAGTAGCGGTCAATGGTGGCGCGGGCTATTCCGGTCGCCCGGCATACGTCGGAAACCTTGAGACGCTTCGCGCCCAAGATGGTGGAGAGTCGGCAACTAATCATAAAAACCTAGCAATTATTATTCGATGTCGAGTAATATATGCTAACAGTAAAGTAAAGTCGAGCGAAAGGACATGGCTTACTGCGGCATCTATTTTCGGCGACGTTACTACACAAGCAAGGAGACTGAATGTCTTGGCCAGTCACGATGTATTACTGCACCGCCTGCGATTTTGAGCAGGGCGATGCAGCCACATGGGGCACGCGGGAATATGTGCTGGGAAGCGGTGTGCGCATTCCGGTGCGCTGGCGCATGGGATGGTGCGAATCCTGCAACGGTCTTGCAGCCATTGAAGATTTATCCAGCACAACCCGCATTCAGGATTATCGGGGATCACAAGCAGGATTGCACAAGCTATTTCAGCGGTGGGGCGGATTGCATTTCGGGCTGTCGAAATCGGAGCGATCATTGCGGCGGATGTATGAGGACAACATGGAAGATGCGATTGATGCATTGGAAATGCTCTCGGTCAGAAAAAGTCCGCCTCACTGTTTGCAGTGTTTGAGTACGCGGGTGCAAGTGCCGGAAATACGTGCCGGGGATCGTGATGATGTGCCAAGTTCCCCATGCGTATATAGCGCAACTGCCCAGCCGGAAGAATCCGAATCTGCGCCAATAGGTAAAGCTGAAAAGTATGATTGGCGGCATCCGGGTTGCGGGGGTGAAATCCGAACCCGAGAAAATGAAGATGGCCTGCGGCTGGCATTACGCCCCTGTGTTCACCGTTTTACCCCGGAAGGCATGTTCATTGAAAAAGAATATGTGGGGGGCTATTCAGCTCCAGGAGCTGAATACCGGGATGCGCTTTCAGAAGCGAATAGAAATCTCAGGGCGTTGCGAATGACCGACTTGGAAGGAAGTAGTTTTTTCGGCATCCCGAAGTTTCTTCGCAAGTGTGCTGATTGAGATTCAATACTTTTCAAAATCGGAGGGACGTGTTTTGGAGTATTCCTGCATCTTGCAACGGATTGTTTCGGGTGGTCAGGCCGGCGCGGATCGTGCCGCACTGGATTGGGCCATCGCGGCAGGCATTCCCTATAGGGGATGGGTACCAGAAGGGCGGATGGCGGAAGATGGTCGAATCCCTGACTGCTATCAATTACAGGGATTGCCAAATGCGGGCTATCGTCAGCGCACCCGTCAAAACGTGCTGGATAGCGATGGCACGCTGATCGTAAATCAGGGTGAGCTGGATGGCGGTTCTTTGCAGACACAACAGTTTGCCGGATTGCATGGCAAGCCTTGCCTGGTCATTCAGGCCGATAATGAAATGCTGCTCGAATCAGCCGAGCAGATTCTTGCATGGCTGCGCACGAACCAAATCAAGACGCTGAATGTAGCCGGGCCACGCGAAAGCAAACGCCCCGGCATTTATCGCTCAACATTAGACTTGTTGCACGCCTTACCGGGCAATCAGATACCCGGCAAGTGAATGTAAGAAACAGGAGGGCAACTTGTTAAACAACTCACTACAAGTCTCAATCAAGGAATTCAAACGTGGCACCAAGATTTTCCAGAGAAAACGCTTGAGGCTTGGACATGTATTGCTTGCCTACGAAAGCGGCTTCCTCTCGATTGAATCTGGCGAAGTAACTACGGTGATGAATGCCGTCGGAGAATGGCATGGCCGGGCAATGTTCTCTCCTGAAATTTTGCGCGCACTTGCGATGTTTCCCCCACTGCAAGACCCGGTTAAAATTTCATACGATGACGGACACTTGTTTGTTGGCAGCATGAAAATCATTTGCCAGTGGAACACTGTCAGCCAAGCATTCATTGAAGATTTGGAAAACCCGAGCTTGATAGACTTGCTGGCACTTAAAGAAACCGTTCCCCGGTCTGAAATTGGCGGATCAAGTTTAGGCAAGCAAATCCGCAGCGCGCATGAAAAAGCAGAGCGCCGCATCATGAATGCGGCCAAACAATTGCAGGACTTGGAAATCACCGAGGCGGAAATCCGGTCACTCGTTTTTTCACGGATTGCGACCAGACTGGAATCTAACTAAATGCCGAAGATTCTTTACGTTGACATGGATAATGTCCTTGTCAACTTCACATCTGCGATACCGCACATCCCAGATGACATTCTTCGCGAGTACGATGGCAGGCTTGATGAGGTACCCGGCATCTTTGCGCTTATGGAACCCATTCCAAACGCGGTCGAGTCGTTTGTCGAACTTGCGACCATGTTTGATACCTACGTGTTGTCAACCTCGCCATGGGAGAATTCTTCTGCATGGTCAGATAAGCTCCAGTGGGTGAAACGCCACCTTGGACAGGCTGCCTACAAGCGATTGATTCTTAGTCATCACAAAAACCTAAACATCGGTGATTTTCTTGTTGATGATCGCACTAAAAACGGGGCTGACAAGTTCCAAGGGGAACACATCTTGTTTGGCTCGCCCGAATTTCCAGATTGGCTGTCAGTCGTAAAGTATCTCCGTCAAAAACAAGGAGAAGAGCAATGAGCATTGATGCACTTTTTTGCACACTGACCTCTGCCAAAATCGCCGAATTGATCCGATCCGCGAAGCGGTCTGTCTGTTATGCCGGGCCTGGCATTCAACACGATGTAGCTAATGCGATTCTGGGTACATCATCTCGACTTGGGCCTGAAATGATTACCGTCAGCCTAGACTTTGATGAGCGGGTGATGCGTATGGGATATGGTTCTATAGAGGCTGTTTCGCAACTGAGAGACACCGGTATCGTTGTGCGAAGCACACCAGGTTTGCGAACGGCGTTGATAATTGTCGATGATACCGGCTTCATCTTTACCCCCACGCCTTTATACTTGGAAGCGGAACCTGTAAGCGGTGCAACCGCCAATGCTATGCGTATGTCCGGTGATCAGGTGGCCGAGGCACTAGCTCGCCTCTCTCCCGCAGCCAAACTGATTGCTTTGGCTCAGGCGAAGTCACCGCAAGATAGACAGCGCATTGAATCCCTGCCCGTGGACGTGAAATCAGAGCAAGTCACAGACAGGTCATTTAACGAAGTAGACGGTAGCCTGAAAAAGGCGCCACCAGTGCGATTTGATCTTGCACGGCAGGTGCGGGTTTTCGAGCCGTATTTGCAATATGTGGAGCTAACTCTAACGGGAGCGGCTATTCAGCGTCACCGGCTGGCTATACCTACAAGCATACAGAAATTGGGCGGCAGCAAGGAACTGGAAGACCGCTTGCGCACGACGTTTGAACTGATCGAGAAAGGCAGCAAGCTCTCATCAAAGCCACTGGATGACGAACTCAATGACATTCGCAAGAATTTCACGCGCTCGCTCGGCAAAGATCATGGTCGTGTCGTGTTGAAAGCTGCAAAGCCTTTGTTGGTGAAGAGGCTGGCGGAATTCGGCGAGAAACTGAAGACGCACAAGGAATCTGTTGAGCTGGAGTTACAGAAGCATCTCGACAATTCCCGCGAACAGATCATTGGCTACTATCGGCCCCGTGTGATTGAATCACCGCCGGATGCATTGTGTGGGCAGATACTCACACCCAAGCCTACCGAAGCAGATGCAACCAACTGGCTGAAGAGAGAGCTTGACCGAGTATTTCCATGTGCAAAAACGCTGATTGTTGAAATGCGACTCGAAGAAAGATACAAAGATGTGACCTTTGAAACGCTTAACCAGCCTGGCTTTCTTGGTTCGGTAAACTCAGCATTTCCTGATGTGGATTGGGACAAGGCATATGAAGAATTCAAGGCCGCAGGGGAAAGCACAGACAGGGGTAAAAATAAATAACCCATGCCGTTTCGCAAAATAGAAGTGTATAGAATTTGGGGAGCCACTCTGGGACGGATGGAAAGTATGGCAGGTGAGCTGGAAAGGAGCAGCGCAGCGCGACCCCGCGCAGCCTGACTCGCTGGGTGGGCGAGGGATAATTAAACAGAACGCTCAGCGACCAAGCAGCAAAAGGCGAAGGGGCGATGATTCACCAGCCCCGTTTTGCTGCCCCTCACCGGAGGTGATGGAAGTTGACCTTGTGGCTGTATTTCCCGAAGGGCGTGAGACATAACGGCCTCTTATGCGAACCCGAAGGGCGGGAGCTTTTACCGGCACATGTGCTTTGCATAAGACGCCGTTATGTTGGATACCGCCGCACAACAACCGGCGCAGCCGACAACGCCTTGCAGGAACATCTGGAGGCCACGGCACGTCCAGGCTACCACTGCACCAGCAGCCTGCGAACGGCTAGCACTTGACGGAGTAGCGGCTTTTGGCGGAGCCATGAAGTGCTACGGCGTGAAGCGGCTGCGGTAACGGAGTGGACACGCTTGGAGCGGAGCTAAAGCCGATGGCGGGGTTATGCCTTCGGCGCTCTATCAGATTGCCACAACATTAGCGCGGGCGGGCGGCTTGCGCTCTATCCTGCAAGCGCAGTGACTGGCTTTCGAGACTGAATGAGTTTTTCCACTCGCATTTTTATATACAGCACTTTTGTCTGTTTGTCGTCACCGTTAGCCTGAGCAAATGCTTTTGTCCAAATTCCTTTATCAGGTTTGTTTGAATCCAATTCTTCCCCGACTTGCTCATATGCCCAGTCTTCGAGATTCATGCTTGGCTCTTGAGTGCTGGTTGATTCTCGGATATTCGCTGTGGCTAATGGTTGTTGTGTTTCAGCCTTTGGTGGAGCAACGCGGTTGATTGGCTCTTCAATGTGAGTGGTGGCTGATGATGTTACTACCATTTCTTTGTCGGCGTTAAGATGCCACCGGTCAGGAAATTCACGGATGAGAAATCGTTTTACCAATATGTCGAGTGCTATATCACTAACATCCCTACGATTGACTCTCATTTTGCGAATGTGTACCTTAACGTCGTGGGCGGTGTCGCAGATTTCACTCTCTATCAACATGGACTCTGCTTCGCTTGCGGTGTACTCCCGAACCACGCTGATGGCTTCTGATGAAAGTTTCCATATCTCTTTGTTCAAACCTATTTCATGCCTGTTGCCATCCACTCGCCGTATTAAAAGTTTTTGTTCAACCAGAGCATCTATGGCCACGTTGATTTTCTTGATCTTCACGGGCGCTAGTGATTCAACAAGCTTATAGCGAAAGTTTTCAGACTCCATGAAATGGTAACGCGAACATTCCAGTAGTCGAACAGCTTCCTGTTGGATTCGGTTACTGATACCAAGACTCTTGAACATCTCGCCCAGGTTAGATTGCAGCAGCCTGCTCACCGTATGACACCAAAATTATTTACCCACCCGGATATATCGCTGCCGTTAAGAGAAAATTGCTTACCCTTTTCGTCAGCCGTGATAGTGATGGATAGGTCATTCTGCCCGCCGATGATATTCGTCATGCGCAAGTTTTCTAAATGGCTGCTTGGCAACACGGCGAAATAGCATGAAAGGTTTTTGCGCATCACGAAAACGTAATACGTTTGTGCAGAGTGGTTGAGTTCAAACGCCTTGCGCTTGACCTGAAAACCAAAAACGCCATTACCTCTTTCGGCGGACGCTTTAACTTGAACATGGAAATATTTATTGTCTTTGCTGGCAACAATATCAATCCCTTCATCCACCGTCATTAGCGAAGCGTTATACCCCCAAAATAAAAGCTCGCTCATTACGGCGTGCTCACCGGCTTTGCCCGTGAAATTATTGGAAACATCAGGTGGAATGATTCTTGTTGAAATCGCTGCAACGCGCTTCTGTTTGAGACGATACATTCCCTTTTGTGGGCGGCCTTGCTTGTTGAGCGGTTTTGTAAATATCGGCGTTTGTGTGTTTAGATGTCCAGATAAAGCGCCAGAAAGTTTCGTTGCAAAATCATCTGCCGTCATTGATTGGTTGCGTGCGGACTTTACCGCTACATCGGCAATCTCGTTGACGTGCATCGCCTTGTTGTTGTGCTCTTTAAGTATGTCTCTTGCTGTTGTGAGTATTGGCGATAGCTGCACGATCCCTAGCATAATTACCCCCTTGGTTTATAGCCTTTCCCCATTCCACACTCACACCACGCACCCTTTATGTAGCCTTGGCTAAATCTGAAAAACAATCAGATAAAATCAAACAATTCTGTGGGGCACTGGTGGGGCACTTGCTCAAAGAAAATGCCAATAATTCACAACATACTGGAATATAATCCTTGCCGCAACTGATTGATTGAATTGTTTTAGTCTATTCGGAAGTGTTGTAATTTATTGGTGGGTCAAAACTCATAATCCTTTGGTCCGCGGTTCAAGTCCGCGACGACCCACCAATAAAGATGCGGCTTCCAGTGATAATCACTGGAAGCCGTTTTCTCTTATGGGGGTTTTCTGGATAATTTTGGCAA
>CXWL01032712.1_pt1 | contig 12715 bp, 9 predicted proteins | sample 590931 | NCBI WGS metagenome assembly CXWL01 (sample SAMEA3498368, study PRJEB10139) | groundwater metagenome | biome: water well; material: biofilm material | place: Germany | collected 2015-04-27
TCGCCGGCATGGGACCGATGACGTCGGTCATCCAGCATGGCGCCGACCATCGCAACCGGGCGGCGGCGGGCGCGAAGAAGTCGGAGTTTCCCGACGGCGCGCCGGTGGCGGAAGCGGTCGCGCGCGTGGCCGCGGCGCATGTGCGGCTGGCGGACCTCGCTGGCGCGCGCATGGTGCCGGTGCTCGCCCCGCCCTGGAACCGGATTGACCGGTCGCTGGTTCCGACGCTGGCTGGCGCCGGCCTGCGCGGGCTGAGCCAGTTCGGCGCGCGCAGCGCGGCCGAGCCAGCGCCCGGGCTGCGGCAGGTCAATACGCATGTGGACATCATCGATTGGCGCGGGACCCGCGGCTTCGCCGGGGAGGAGGTGGTGCTGCGCGTCGCGGAATCGCACCTGGCGGCGCAGCGGACAGGGCGGGCGGATCCGGCGGAACCGACTGGATGGCTCACCCACCATGCCTGCCACGACGAGGCCGCTTGGATTTTTCTCGAACGTTTGTTCGAATTCGCCTCGCGCCGCGACGCGATCCGCTGGCGGTCGGCGGGGGAACTGTTTGACTGACCTCGCGCGGCGCGACTTTCACTATCCGCTTAAGGCATTGGCGCTGGACTACGCAGGCGGCGCGTGCGGTTTCTCCCTCTGTGGCGGGTTGCTGGCGGCCGCGTCCCCCGCGCCGGTCGCGGGCGGGTTCCTGGCTGCGGCGACGGCGCTATTCCTCGTATACTTGGTTCGTACGGCCTGCCGGCAACTGACCCATATCGAGCTGGATGAGGCCGGAATCCGCGCCCGCGGGCCCTTGGGCGCGGACATCCGGTGGGAGAACTTGCGTTCCATGCAGCTTGACTACTATTCGACGCGCGCGGACCGGGAGGAGGGCTGGATGCAGCTGCGGCTGCGCGGGGCGGGACGGATGAGGCGGAACGTGGGAACAGTGCAGACAATCCGGGTGGATTCGGACCTCGACGGCTTCGCCGACCTGGTGCGCGCGGTCGCCGCGGAGGCGTCGCGTCGCGACATCGCGCTGGACGCGGGCTCGCTCACCAACCTGCGGGCCCTGGGCGCCTGATGGCCGACGTCCTCCAGGTCCGCGACCTGCGCGTCTACCTCGAGGTGGACGCCGGCACGGTCAAGGCCGTGGACGGCGTTTCCTTCCGCATCGAGCAGGGCAAGACCGTCGCGCTGGTCGGCGAATCCGGCTCCGGCAAGACCATGGTGGCGCAGGCGGTGATGAGCATCCTGCCGCGCGTGGCCCGTATCGAGTCCGGCGAGATCCTCCTGAACGATCCGGCGCGTCCGGGCAGCGTTTCCGACATCGCCAGGCTCGACCCCGAAGGCGAGCCGATGCGCGCGATCCGTGGCGGCCGCATCTCGATCATTTTCCAGGAGCCGATGACGGCGCTGTCGCCGCTGCATACCATAGGCAACCAGATCGGCGAGGCGCTGGCCCTGCACCGCAGCGGCCTGGGCAAGGCCGAGCGTCGCGACGCGGTGATCGACATGCTCAGGCGGGTGGGCTTCCCCGACCCGGTCAAGGCCGAGCACACCTATCCGTTCGAGCTCTCCGGCGGACTCCGGCAGCGCGCGATGATCGCGATGGCGCTGGTGTGCCGGCCGGCGCTGCTGGTGGCCGACGAGCCGACCACGGCGCTGGACGTCACCATCCAGGCGCAGATCCTGCAGCTGGTCCAGGACCTGCAGGCCGAGTTCAAGATGGCGGTGCTGATGATCACGCACGACCTCGGCATCGTCGCCAACATGGCCGACGAGGTGGTCGTGATGTACCACGGCCGCGTCGTCGAAGCGGGCGCCGTCGAGGACATCTTCCGCGATCCGCAGCACCCCTACCTGAAGGCGCTGATGCGCGCGGTGCCGCGCTTCAACATGGCCCCGGGCGAACGCCTGACCCCGATCCGCGAAGTGCAGGCGGTCACCGACCACCTGGTGTCCGGCACGGTACGTCCGCATGTTGCACATACCGACGGCGACCCGCTGCTCGTGGTGCGCAACCTGGTGAAGCGCTACGAGACCCGCAAGACCACGCTGTTCGGCAGGAAGCTGGGCGGGGAGGTGCGCGCGGTGGACGACGTCAGCTTCCATGTCCACGCCGGGGAGTGCCTCGGGCTGGTGGGCGAATCGGGCTGCGGCAAGACAACCACCGCGAAGATGATCCTGCGCTCGGTGACGCCCGATTCGGGCGAAATCGTGATCAACGACAAGGGCACGCCGCGCGACGTGCTGTCGCTGTCCGGCGACGAGCTGTTCGCGTACCGGCGCAAGGTGCAGTTCGTATTCCAGGACCCGTTCAGCTCGCTAAACCCGCGCATGACGGTGCAGGACATCGTCTCCGAGCCGCTCGTGATCCACGGCGTGGGCGACGCCGAGGAGCGCTACGAGCGCACCAAGGAACTGCTGACGATGGTTGGCCTGGACGTGCGCTACCTGCGGCGCTACCCCCACAGCTTCTCGGGCGGCCAGCGCCAGCGCATCGGCATCGCCAGGGCGCTCGCGCTGGGCCCCGAATTGCTGATCTGCGACGAACCGGTGTCCGCGCTGGATGTCTCGGTGCAGGCGCAGGTGCTGAACCTGCTGCTGGACCTGAAGCAGGCGCTCAACCTGACCTACCTCTTCATTTCGCACAACCTGGCGGTGGTGCACTACCTCGCCGACCGCATTGCGGTGATGTGCGCGGGGCGCGTGGTGGAGCTGGCTCCCTATGACGAGCTGTTCCGGCGGCCGGTGCATCCGTACACCCGGGCGCTGCTCGCGGCGGTGCCGGACCCGGACCTGGACCGCAAGCTCGATTTCGCCGCGCTGATGGAGGGCAAGGCCTCCGACCCGAGCGCCTGGCCGGTGCCGTTCCGCCTCGATGGCGCGGAGCGAGCGGGGTTGCTGGACATCGGCGACAACCACTTTGTCCGCGCGCATGAGAACGCGGACGTATCGGAGCTCAGAGCATGATCGGAAGAATCACCGCAGGTGCCCGTCTCATCCTCGCCTGCTGCCTGGCCGCCGCGCCGGGCGCCGTGTTCGCCCAGGCGGGCAAATTCGTCGACCCGCCGATGTTCGCCGAGGACATCAAGGCGGGCAAGCTGCCGCCGGCGGCCAAGCGGCTGCCGGAGAATCCGCTGGTGGTGAAGCTGGAGGCCGGCGCCGAGCCCGGCCAGCACGGCGGCAGCATGAACATGCTCATCGGCAGGAGCCGCGACGTGCGCATGCTGGTGGTGTATGGCTACGCGCGCCTGGTCGGCTACGACCGCAACTTCAAGCTGGTGCCGGACATCCTGGAGAGCTTCGAGGCCAAGGACGACCGCGTCTTCACCATGAAGCTGAGGCGCAACCATCGCTGGTCCGACGGCCATCCCTTCACCATCGACGATTTCCGCTACTTCTGGGAGGACGTCGCCAACAACAAGGAACTGTCACCGACCGGGCCGCCCAGCGACCTGCTGGTGAATGGAGAGCCGCCGAAGGTGGAGTATCCGGACAAGCACACGGTGCGCTACAGCTGGTCCAAGCCCAACCCGGATTTCCTGCCGCGCATGGCCGCGGCCTCGCCGCTGTTCATCTACCGCCCGGCGCACCACCTCAAGCCCATGCACCTCAAGTACAACAAGAAGGTGGCCGAGGCCGAGGCCAAGGGCAGCGTGAAGCGCGGCTGGGCGGCGACGCACAACCGTGAGGACAACATGTACCAGTTCGACAACCCTAAGCTGCCGACGCTGCAGCCCTGGATGAACACCACCAAGGCCCCGGCGGACCGCTTCGTCGCGGTGCGCAACCCCTATTTCCACCGCGTCGACCCGGCCGGGCGCCAGCTGCCCTACATCGACCGCGTGGTGCTGGCGGTGGCCGAGGGCAAGCTGATCCCGGCCAAGACCGGCGCCGGGGAGTCCGACCTGCAGGCGCGCGACATCCAGTTCAACAACTTCACCTTCCTCAAGAAGGGCGAGAAGACCAACAACTACCGCACCCTGCTGTGGAAGACCGCGCGCGGCTCGCACGTCGCGCTGTTCCCCAACCTGAACGTGTCCGACCCGGTGTGGAAGCCGATCGTGCGCGACCCGCGCTTCCGCCGCGCGCTGTCGCTGGCAATCGACCGCACGCTGGTCAACCAGGTGCTGTACTTCGGCCTCGCCGCCGAGGGCAACAATACCGTGGTGCCCGAAAGCGCGCTGTACCGCAAGGAGTACCAGACCAAGTGGGCGCAGTTCGACAAGAAGCAGGCGGAAAAGCTGCTCGACGAGATGGGCCTGAAGCGCGGCGCCGACGGGGTACGCAGGCTTCCCGACGGCCGGCCGATGGAGATCATCGTCGAGACCGCCGGTGAGTCCACCGAGCAGACCGACGTGCTGGAGATGGTCCGCGAGACCTGGCGCGAAGTCGGCATCAAGCTGTTCTCCAAGCCGCTGCAGCGCGAGGTGCTGCGCAACCGGGTGTTCTCCGGCGAGGCGCTGATGTCGGTCTGGTCCGGGATCGAGAACGGCCTGGCGGGCGCCGACGTCAGCCCCGACGAGCTGGCCCCCACCAACCAGCAGCAGCTGCAGTGGCCCAAGTTCGGCCAGCACTTCGAGACCAGCGGCAAGTCGGGCGAGGCGCCGGACATGCCGGAGGTGGCCGAGCTGCTGAAGCTGAACAACGCCTGGCGCGCGGCGTCGTCCCGCGAGGAGCGCACCCGCATCTGGCACCGCATGCTCGGCATCCACTGCGACCAGCAGTACGTGATCGGCATCATCAGCGGCGTGTCGCAGCCGGTGGTGGTGCGCAATACCCTGAGGAACGTGCCGGAGAAGGCGATCTACAACTGGGATCCGGGCGCGCTGCTGGGCGTCTACCGGCCCGACACATTCTGGATCGCGAAGTGAGCGGGTAGGGTCGGATGTTCAGCTACACCATCCGCCGGCTGCTGATCATGATCCCGACGCTGCTCGTGATCAGCTTCGTCACGTTCACGATCATCAAGCTGCCGCCGGGGGACTTCCTGTCCAACCAGATCGCCGAACTCCAGAGCCAGGGCGACAAGGCGGCGCTGGAGCGGGTGGCTTTCATGCGCAAGCAGTTCGGCCTCGACCGTCCGTTCGTCGAGCAGTACGCGACCTGGGTCGGGATCTGGCCCCGCGAAGGGTCTGGCGGCGGGCGCGTCTTCTCGGGACTGCTGCAGGGAGACTGGGGGTGGTCGTTCGAGCACGACCTGCCGGTGTCGCAGGTGATCGGCGACCGGATGCTGCTGTCGTTCATCCTCAATTTCTCGGTGATTCTGTTCACCTGGGCGGTGGCGTTCCCGATCGGCGTCTATGCCGCCACCCACCAGTACAGCTGGGGCGACCACGGCCTGACGCTGTTCGGCTACGTCGGCCTCGCCACGCCCAATTTCCTGTTCGCGCTGGTGCTGATGTATTTCGCCAACGTCCAGTTCGGCCTGTCCATCGGCGGCATCATGGACCCGGAGTACCTCGACCAGCCCTGGAGCTGGGCCAAGTTCGGCTCGGTGCTGACGCACCTGTGGATCCCGGTGATCGTGATCGGCACCTCGGGCACCGCCGGCATGATCCGGCGCCTGCGCGCCAACCTGCTGGATGAACTGCAGAAGCAGTACGTGGTCACCGCTCGCGCCAAGGGCATGCCGCAGTTCCGCCTGCTGGTGAAGTACCCGCTGCGGATGTCGCTCAACCCGTTCATCGCCGACATCGGCAACCTGCTGCCCAGCGTGATCTCGGGTTCGGCGATCGTGGCGGTGGTGCTGTCGCTGCAGACCTCCGGGCCGATGCTGCTGGAGGCGCTGCGCAGCCAGGACCAGTACCTGGCGGGCTCGTTCCTGATGTTCCTCGCGCTGCTGACGGTGATCGGCATGTTCATCTCCGACCTGCTGCTGGCGGCGCTGGATCCGCGCATCCGGCTGACGGGAGGCGCCGCAAAATGAGCAGCGCGGGACCCAACGCGCCGGGCGGCCGGATAGAGCACTACGTCTCGAAGGACCCGTTCGAGCCGCATTCGACCGAGCGCCTGACGCCGGAGCAGGAGCGCTTCTACCGCGCCTCGCAGTGGAGGATCATGTGGTGGAAGTTCCGCCGCCACAGGATCGCGGTGTTCTCCGCGTGGATCCTGGCGGCCTTCTACGCCTCGATTTTCGTCAGTGAGTTCCTGGCGCCGTACGACCTGCACACGCGCGACGCGCGCCACATCTACGCGCCGCCGCAGCAGGTGCAGTTGTTCCACGACGGCAAGTTCGTCGGGCCATTCGTCTACGGCTACAGCATGCAGCTCAACCTGCAGACGATGAAGCGGGAGTTCAAGCCCGACGAGACCAGGGTGCAGCCGCTGCGCTTCCTCTGCAGCGGGGACGAGTACGAGTTCTGGGGCATGGTGCAGGGCAGCTTCCACCTGGTCTGCCCCGCCGAGGGCGGCACCTTCTTCCTGTTCGGCACCGACCGGCTCGGGCGCGACGTGCTGTCGCGCATCATCTACGGCACCCGCATCTCGCTCACGGTGGGATTGCTGGGCATCGCCGTGAGCTTCCTCATCGGCATCGTGCTGGGCGGCATCTCCGGTTACTACGGCGGCTGGATCGACAACGTCATCCAGCGCTTCATCGAGATGGTGCGCTCGTTCCCCGAGTTGCCGCTGTGGATGGCGCTGTCGGCGGCGCTGCCGGTCACCTGGAGCCCGGTGCTGGTCTACTTCGGCATCACCATCATTCTGGGGCTGCTGGACTGGCCGGGCCTTGCGCGCGCGGTGCGCTCGAAGCTGCTCGCGCTGCGCGAGGAGGATTTCGCCACCGCCGCGGTGCTGATGGGGGCGAAGCCCGCGCGCGTCATCGGCCGCCACCTGCTGCCCAGCTTCACCAGCCACCTGATCGCGTCCCTGACCCTGTCGGTGCCCAGCATGATCCTGGGCGAGACCGCGCTGTCGTTCCTCGGCCTCGGGTTGCGGCCGCCGGTCACCAGCTGGGGCGTGCTCCTCAACGAGGCGCAGAACATCAACGTCGTCGCGCTCTATCCCTGGCTGATGCTGCCGGTGCTGCCGGTGTTCATCATCGTGCTGGCGTTCAATTTCTTCGGCGACGGCCTGCGCGACGCCGCCGATCCGTATAAATAAACAGTATAAATAAACAGGGACGGACCACGTTTTCCAGTCGGAAAAACGTGGTCCGTCCCTGTTTATTTATACGTAGAGGGTCATTCCCTCTTTCGCGACCACGGCGCCGGGCATCTGCTTCGCCACTTCGGCGCCGATCGCGTCGAGTGCGTCGTCGCTGCGCTCCGGGTCGTGGTGGAACACGACGAGCTTTTTCGCCCGCGCGGCGCGGCACAGGCGTACCGCTTCCTGCCAGGTCGAATGGCCCCAGCCGACGATCGCGCCGCGCGCGTACTCCTCGTCGGTGTAGGTGCAGTCGTAGACCACCAGATCGGCGCCTTCGATCAGTTCCAGCACGTTGCGGTCCTGCACCCCGGGCACGTGCTCGGTGTCGGTGATGTAGCTGATGGCGCGGCCGCCGTACTCCACGCGGTATCCGGTGGCGCCATCCGGGTGGTTGAGCGGCGCCGTGCGCAGTACCGCGTCGCCCGCCCGCAGGCGGTCGCCGGCGGCGAAGTCGCGGTAGCTGGCGTCGGCGCGGAACACCTCCGGCGGCACCGGAAACAGCGGCGACATCATGAACTCGCACAGCACGTTCTTCAGCGTCATGCGCCCGCCGAGGTGGCCGGCCCAGACCCGGAAGCGGTTCTGCGGCTGGAACAGGGGCTTGAAGAAGGGCAGCCCGCAGACGTGGTCAAAATGTGTGTGCGTGAAGTACAGGTCCGCGTCCAGCGGCGCCTCGGCGGCGAGGCGGTTGCCAAGGTAGCGGATGCCCGAGCCGGCATCGAACAGCAGCAGGCGGCCGCCGCAGCGCACTTCCAGCGAGGAGGTGTTGCCGCCGTAGCGCGCCGTGTCCGGCCCGGAGCAGGCAATGCTGCCGCGCACGCCCCAGAAGCGCACGCTGAAATCGGTGCTCTCGGTCAGGTTCCGTTCCCCCACGGACCGGAATGTCGCACGTTCCACGCCGGGTTGCACAAGCCCGGCCCGGTGCGGCTATGATTCGCGCAATGGAACGATCCCTCTACGGCTTCATCCTGCGCCACAGCAGGCGGGAGCAACTGCTCATCGTTCCGCTGGTGGTGGCTTCGATGCTGCTGTATTTCGCCACCCTGGACCTGCCCAAGACGATCATCAACGAGGCGATCCAGGGCAAGCGCTTCAGCGGCCCCGAGGCGACGGTGCCGTTCTTCCAGGTCTCGCTCAAGGCCCCCGATTTCCTCGGCGGCGGCAGCTGGCAGGTGTTCGACGGCATCCCGATGCACCAGGTGCCCTACCTGGTCGCGCTGACGCTCGCCTTCCTGCTGCTGATCGTGGTCGCCGGCTTCCTCAAGTTCCAGATCAACACCATGAAGGGCTGGATGGGCGAGCGCATGCTGCGCCGCCTGCGCTACGGCCTGTTCGACCGCATCCTGCGCTTCCCGCTGGCGCGTTTCCGCCGCGTCAAGTCCGCCGAGCTCGCGGGCATGGTCAAGGACGAGGTCGAGCCGCTGGGCGGGTTCATCGGCGAATCCATCATCACGCCGCTGTTCCTCGGCGGCGAGGCGCTCACGGCGCTGTTCTTCATCATGTACCAGCATGTGTACCTGGGCATGATCGCGCTCGGGGTGGTGGTGGCGCAGGCCTTCGTGATCCCGAAACTGCGCCGGCGCCTGCTCACGCTCGCCAAGGAGCGCCAGCTCACCGCCCGCCAGCTCGCGGGCCGGATCGCCGAGAGCGCCGACGGCGCGGTCGAGATCCACGCCAACGACACCTCGAACTACGAGCGCGCGGAGATCTCGTCGCGGCTGGGGCGGATCTTCCGCATCCGCTTCGAGTTCTACCAACGCAAGTTCATGATCAAGTTCCTCAACAACTTCCTGTCCCAGGTGGCGCCGTTCCTGTTCTATCTGGTCGGGGGCTACCTGGTGATCAAGGGGCGCCTGGACATCGGCACGCTGGTGGCGGTGATCGCGGCCTACAAGGACCTGCCCGGCCCGGTGAAGGAACTGATCGACTGGGACCAGCAGCGCCTCGACGTGCAGATCAAGTACAACCAGGTGATGGAGCAGTTCGTGCTCGAGGACCTGGCGCCGGCCGAGACCCAGGCCATGATCGAGGCGCCCAGGCTGCCGGAGTCGGGCAGCATCCGCGCCACCAATCTCACCCTGGCCGGGGAAGCCGGCACCAAGATCGTCGAGAACGTCTCCTTTGAGTTCGGCCTCGACCAGCACGTGGCGATCCTGGGCGCGCAGGCTTCCGGGTCGAGCGAATTGACGCTGCTGCTGGCGCGCCTGGTGCCGCCCACCGCGGGCAGCGTCGAGATGGGCGGCATCGACATCGTCAAGGCGCCCGAGGCGGTCACCGGACGCGCCATCGGCTATGTCGGGCCGTCGGCCTACCTGTTCCCGACCTCCGTGCGGGAGAACCTCATCTATGGCCTGAAGCATTACCCGGTCAGGGAGGCGGCGTACACGGACCCGGAGGTGGCCGCCGAGCGCGAGTTCCAGCTGAAGGAGGCGAAGCGCACCGATTCCACGCTGCTCGACTTCAACGCCGACTGGGTCAACTACGCCGCGGCCGGCGCGACCGGCCCCGATGACCTGGAGGCGCGCATCGTCGAGGTGCTGCGCGTGGTGGACCTGGAAGAGACCATCTTCGAGCTGGGCCTGCGCAGCGCGCTCGACCCGGCGCAGCACCCGCAGCTGGCCGAGGGCATGCTGCGCGCCCGGGTCGCGATCCGCGCCCGCATGGAGGCGCCGGGGATGCAGGCGCTGGTGGAACATTTCGACGCCGAGCGCTACAACCGCAACGCCACGGTGGCCGAGAACCTGCTGTTCGGCACCCCGGTGGGCAAGGCCTTCGACATGGAGAACCTTGCCCGCAACGATTACGTGCGCCGCGTGCTCGCCGAGACCGGTCTCGCCGAGGACCTGCTCAAGACCGGCCACAAGATCGCCGAGACCATGGTCGAGCTGTTCAGCGGGCTGCCGCCGGGGCACGAGTTCTTCGAGCGCTTCAGCTTCATCCGCCAGGACGACCTGCCCGAGTTCAAGGCCATCCTCGGCCGCGTCGCCGAGAACGGCCTTGCCGCCATCGACGAGGCCGACCGCGACCAGCTGCTCGCGCTGCCGTTCAAGATGGTCCCGGCGCGGCACCGCCTCGGCCTCATGGACGAGGCCTACGAGGCGCGACTGCTCAAGGCGCGCGGCTACTTCCGCGAGCACCTGCCCGCGGATATGAAGAACGCGGTGGAGTTCTTCGATCCCGACCGCTACAACGGCTCCGCGACGCTGCAGGACAACATCCTGTTCGGCAAGATCGTCACCGGCCAGGCCGAGGCCTCGACGCGCATGGGCGCGCTGCTGCGCGAGGTGCTCGAGGAGCAGCGGCTGCGCCCCGAGGTGATCCGGGTCGGCCTCGCCTACCAGGTCGGCGTCGGCGGCGGGCGCCTCGCCTCCGCCGACCGGCAGAAGATCGCCGTCGCGCGCGCGCTGCTCAAACGCCCGGTGGTGCTGGTGTTCGACGCCGCCATCGCCAACCTCGACCCGGCTTCGCAGAACCGGGTCGTGACCAATATCCTGGAGTACCGCAAGGGCCGCGGCGTGATCTGGGCGCTGGCGCGCCACGACCTGGGCGAGCGCTTCGCGCGCGTCCTGGTGCTGGACCGCGGGCGGCTGATGGAGCAGGGGCGCTTCCAGGAACTGAAGACCGCGGGCGGCGCGCTGCAGCGCATGCTCGGGACGGCATGAGCACGACAACGGCAGGAGAGGCGACATGAGCCTGGAACAGGAAACCGAACTGATCCGCAGGGTGCCGATCTTCAGCACCATCGACCCGGCGATGCAGAAGCTGCTCGCCTTCAGCAGCGACCGCCTCGCCTACGAGGCGGGCCAGCTCATGTTCAGCGCCGGCGACCCGCCGGACTGCGCCTACATCATCATGGAGGGTGAAGTCGACATCAGCGTGCCCACGCCCAAGGGGCCGCTGATCGTGAACACGCTCGTGCGCAACGACGTCATCGGCGAGATCGGCATCTTCGGCGACGTCGCCCGCACCGCCACCGCCACCGCGAAGACGAAGCTGGAGGTGCTGCGCATCTCGCGCGACGTGTTCGTCAACGTCATCCGCGGCAACCCGGACGCGGCCATCGCCCTGATCCGGATCCTGGCCGACCGGCTGGCCAAGACCACCGCCCAGCTGCGCCGCATGGCGGCGGAGACGCGCTAGCGGCCACGATGTAACCGATCGGTTACATCGGTGCGCCAGCCCCGGCGGCGTCAGTTCCGGCCGGCGGGCGCGACCAAGTCACCATGATGAGAAAGCTCGTGGATTTCGTGCTGGGCGAGGGCCCGAAGGGCTCGCCGCCGGAGCGCGTGCGCTGGCTGATCGTCGAGCAGCAGGCGCGGAGCGAGCTCCTCATCGGCTGGGTGCAGTTCGCCCTGGTCGCCTTCTTCCTGGTCCTCTACACCCTGTCGCCGAAAACCTCGGCCGGGACGCAATTCCAGCCCGTGCCCTGGGTGCTGGGCGCGTTCTTTGCCTTCACCCTGCTGCGGCTCGCCTTCGCGTACCGCCAGTGGCTCCATCCGGCGCTGCTGGTCGTGGGGGTGTGCATCGACATGGCGCTGCTGATGGCGCTGATCTGGAGCTTCCACCTGCAATACGAGCAGCCGGCGCCGTTCTACCTGAAGGTGCCCACGCTGCTTTACGTGTTCATCTTCATCGCCCTGCGCGCGCTGCGCTTCGAGCCGCTGTACGTGATCGCGGCCGGGCTGGCGGCCGCCGCGGGCTGGCTCGGCCTGCTCGCCTATGCGGCGCTGTCGGCGGACATGGTGGTGACGCGCGACTACGTGCGCTACATGACCTCCAATTCGGTGCTGGTGGGCGCCGAGGTCGACAAGGTGATCGCGATCCTGATGGTGACCGCGATTCTTGCCCTGGCGCTGGCGCGCTCGCGGCGCATCCTGTACCGCGCGGTGCTGGACAGCGTCCTCGCCAAGGACCTGTCCCGCTTCGTCGCCCCGGAAGTGGCCGACCGCATCAGCAGCTCGGACGCCGGACTCAATCCGGGGGACGGCGAGGTGCGGGAAGCGAGCATCCTGTTCACCGACATCGAGGGCTTCTCGACGATCTCCGAGAAGGTGCCGCCCGAACGCCTGGTGGCGCTGCTGAACGAGTATTTCGAGGCGATGTCCGGCGCCGTCGACCGGCATGGCGGCGTCATCACCCAGTTCCAGGGCGACGCCATGCTGATCGCCTTCAACACGGTCAAGCCCGACCCGGACCATGCCGCCAATGCGGTGCGCACCGCGCAGGCCATCTTGGCGGCGACCCAGGAGCGGCGTTTCGGCGCCGGCGTGCGCATGCGCACGCGCTGCGGCATCAATACCGGCCGGATCGTCACCGGCGCCGTCGGCGCCAGGGGGCGCCTCCTCTATACCGTCCACGGCGACGAGGTGAACATCGCCGCGCGCCTGGAGCAGCTCAACAAGAAGTACGGCACCTACGTCCTGGCTTCCGAAAGCACGGTGCGGGCCGCGGGAGCGGGGTTCGCCTTCGAGCGCGTGGACGAGCTCGCGGTGCGCGGGCGCAACGCGCCCACCGTGATCTACCGCCTCAATGGAGCACCCGCGGCACAGACAGGGTGAACTCGGGGACCGGCGCCTCGA
>CXWL01005093.1_pt1 | contig 12711 bp, 17 predicted proteins | sample 590931 | NCBI WGS metagenome assembly CXWL01 (sample SAMEA3498368, study PRJEB10139) | groundwater metagenome | biome: water well; material: biofilm material | place: Germany | collected 2015-04-27
AAAGTGAGGTAGTCGTATATTAGGTAGCCAAAAAATCGCGGCATGAATCAGCGCGGAGGCGGCTATGGCAAAAGCAATACGACGAACGGGAGTGTTGAGGCGGGAAATCACTGCACGAAATCAATCTTGGTCAGCACTTGTGTGAGCTTGTCGCCTTCTTTGTCGGTGACGGTCATTTTGTAGGGGAAGTTATTGCGCTCAGCGACCAGCCAAATTTCTGTTTTGCTCGCGTCGGCTTCGGGTGCGCTGACTAAATAGTGCGCCTTGAATGTGCCGAGCGGCACGGTCAAATTTTGATTGGGTGTGACGCGATAGTTGTACACATCCAGCTTGCTGCCATTGGTCATGTTAAAGCTGAGGGTCTCGGCTTTATCCAGCGACAAAAACATAAATTGGTACATCGCGCTTAAACGATCTTGTGTGCCGTCGGGCAAAGCAAACAAGCTATTTTGTGGTTGCGGGGTGAGCGTGAGTTTTTTGCTATTCCAATCAAACTCGGCACGATGATTTTTGCCGTCTTCTCCGTTGCGTATGTCACTAAAATTTAACGGCTGCAACCCAGTGTCTGTCACCAGCCCATTGCTTTTGATGTTGATTTTTCCGGGTCGAAATAGTGCCAGAAGACCGACGGCGCGAGTGGTGCTGGAGAGCGTGTATTGATCTTTGGTGCGTTGGTAAACCTCGTTGATTTGTCCTACGCGGAGCTTGCCTTTGTAAATATCGTAGGTGGCTTTAACGCTGGCGGGTGGCGCGGCATAGGCCGTACTGGCAATACACATCATCAAGCAAACGATGATTTTGAAATGCCACTGCATCATTCAAGCCCTGGCGAAATTAGCGCGTGACCGATTTGTTTGCGATGTGGAAGAGTGACTTTGCCTTGGTCATTTAAGATCACTTGGCCATTGCATAGCCAACGCAAGGCTTGCGGGTAAATACGATGTTCCTCATGTAGCACACGCTTTGACAAACTTTGCTCGGTGTCGCTGCTCAAAACAGGCACGGCTGCTTGAATAATAATCGGACCGTGGTCGAGATCAGGCGTGACGAAGTGTACCGTGCAGCCGTGTATCTTTACGCCATCTTGCAAGGCTCGCGCGTGCGTGTGCATTCCTGAATAGGCAGGCAATAACGAAGGGTGGATGTTGATGAGCTTGCCGTGATAGCGATGCACAAACGTGGCGGTGAGGATGCGCATGAAACCCGCTAGCACCACAAAGTCTGGCTGATAAGTACTTATGGTTTTAGCTAATGCTGAATCAAATGCATCACGATCCGCATAGTCACGATGCGCCACAACATGCGTGGGAATGCCGTTTGCTTGCGCTACTTCTAATCCAGTCGCATCGGCGCGATTGCTGATGACGGCGGAGATGGTGCAAGGCAGCTTGGCTTCCAGTAGAGCCTGCATGTTGCTGCCGCGACCAGAGATCAGGATGACAATTTTTTTCACGCTGCTTAGCTAACCTGCGTTTGATGTTCGTCGCCAATGCGCGCACGAATCACGCCGATTGCAGTGGCGGTTTCTCCCGCCGCATTGAGTTGCGCAATGGCTGCGGCTGCATTTTCTTTCGCCACGACAACCACCATGCCGATGCCGCAGTTAAAGGTGCGATACATTTCTTGTTGCGCAACGTTGCCTTGTCGTTGCAGCCAGTGGAACAGCTTGGGCATCTGCCAAGCGTGACTATCGATGTCGGCTACAACATTGGCTGGCAATACGCGAGGCACGTTTTCGGTGATGCCGCCGCCCGTGATGTGCGCCATGCCTTTGACCGTCATACTTTGCATGAGTGCCAGCAAAGGTTTCACATAGATGCGTGTAGGAGCCATGATGCAGTCGGCCAACGTGCGCTCGCCGTCGAATTTGGCATTCAGGTCGGGTTTGCTGCGTTCGATAATCTTGCGCACCAATGAATACCCGTTGGAATGCGCTCCATTGGATGCAAGACCCAAAATCACATCACCCGCGCAAATTTCGTTGCCGGTAATGATGTTGGCTTTTTCTACTACCCCCACGGCAAAACCCGCGAGGTCATATTCTCCTACCGGATACATGCCGGGCATCTCGGCGGTTTCGCCGCCGATCAGTGCGCAACCAGACTGTTCGCAGCCCACTGCTATGCCTTTGATAACCTCGGTGGCGGCATCGACATCCAGTTTCCCGCAGGCAAAATAATCGAGGAAGAATAGCGGCTCTGCTCCTTGTACCAGAATGTCGTTCACGCTCATGCCAACCAAATCAATGCCAACCGTATCGTGACGATTCAACTCAAAAGCCAGCTTGAGTTTCGTGCCTACGCCATCCGTACCGGATACCAAAACAGGCTCACGATATTTCTTGGAGATTTCTACCAGCCCACCAAAACCGCCAATGCCGCTCAATACTTCAGGGCGCATGGTGCGCTTGGCAAAGGGTTTAATGTTTTCGACCAAACGGTCACCCGCGTCGATGTCCACGCCCGCATCGCGGTAGGAAAGCCCGGAATGATTGGTTGATGTCGGGTTATTCAAGTTGAGTTCTCGCTTTCTTCACGTTAGAGTGTTGCATAATTTTTCGACGCGAATTTTACCCGAAATGACCCTATCCCGCTTTGCTGTTGTGCAGTGGCTATCCGTTGCGGTGGTGCTTGCGCTGTTGCTTTACCTGTTGAGTGGCATCCTCACACCATTTGTTGCCGCTGCCATTCTTGCCTACATCTGCAATCCATTGGTGCAACGTTTGTGCAAGTGGAAAGTGCCGCGAGCATTAGCCGTCGTACTGGTGATGGCAGGCTTGCTGTTGCTGTTTGCCGCACTACTGTTGATTATGTTGCCGTTACTGCAAAAGGAAACCAGTTTATTTATCACGCGTTTGCCGGAATGGATAGATGCGGCGCGTGACTATCTTTTGCCGCGCCTGCAACAGTGGTTTGGCGCAGGCTTTCAAATTGATAGCGAAGCCATCAAAAACATTTTAGTCACGCATTGGCAAAGCGCGGGCGGCGTGGCAGCCAAGGTGTTGCCCTGGTTGGGTAGCAGTGGCGGAGCAATCATTGCGGTGTTGATTAACTTGTTGCTAATTCCACTGGCGATGTTTTATTTGCTACGCGATTGGAATAGCTTGATTGCGAAAATTGACGATTTAATTCCGCGTCATTGGCACGCCAAAGTAACTGGAATTGCCACAGAAGTGGACGGCATTTTGGCGGAATTTTTACGCGGACAAATCTCCGTGATGTTGCTGATGAGCGTGTATTACGTACTGGTGTTGTGGCTGGTCGGGCTGGAGTTTGCATTGCCCATCGGCATCGTGGCGGGCATGTTGGTATTTGTGCCTTACCTCGGCATGGTGACAGGCCTGGTTTTAGCCACGCTGGCAGCGGCGATGCAGTTCACCTCATTCAGTAGCGTGGTGTTGGTCTGGGCAGTATTCGGCGCAGGGCAATTGATCGAAGGGATGTTCATTACACCTTGGCTGGTGGGTGAACGCGTTGGGCTGCATCCACTGGTGGTGATCTTTGCCTTGCTGGCGTTTGGGCAATTATTCGGCTTCTTCGGCGTGTTGTTAGCGTTACCTTTGGCGGCAATTTTATTGGTGACGCTGCGTCATGTAAAAGCGTGGTATTTGACCAGCAGCATGTACCAAAAGCCATAAAAATCCAACTTTCGTCGCCATGCTGTGTTGCTCACAAAAAATTACTCCTAACATATTACAAATATGCGTCGTCGCAATTTTTTGCTCGCGCCTTGCCTAGCTTAGAAACTTGAATTTTTAACATGCCTTCCAATCAACTGCTTTTAGGAATTACCCCTGAACACCAACCGACCTTGGATAATTTCGTGGTCGGTCACAATCTCGAATTGCTTACCGCGTTGCATCAGGCTTTGTCCGGAGGTGGAGAACGGTTCTTTTATCTGTGGGGCGAAGTCGGCAGCGGCAAAAGCCATCTGTTGCAAGCCTTTATTCAAGCTGCTTCCGAGGCACATCACAGCACCGCCTATGAGCTAGGCAGCGTGCCACCGATAGCAGAGGTGGTGGCGATGGATGATGTCGAACAATTGGATGATGCAGCACAAATCGAGTTGTTCAACCGCTACAACCAGTTGCGCGATAACGGTGGCGTGTTGCTGGTGAGTGGGAGCGTTTCACCGTTGCATCTGAAATTGCGCGACGACTTGCGCACCCGCTTGGGTTGGGGATTGGTGTATCAAGTGCATAGCCTGAACGATGAAGAAAAAGCACTGGCATTAGCGCAGCATGCTCACGCAAAAGGCTATGTCTTGTCACCAGAAGTCACGCAGTATCTACTGCGTCACGGACGGCGCGACCTGCCCAGTTTGATTGCGGTGCTGGACGCGCTGGACGAACACTCAATGCGTTTGCATCGCGCACCAACCGTACCTTTACTGAAAGAAGTTTTGCAACACCAATGAAAACCCTGAACATGCGTCATTCCCGCGCAAGCGGGAATCCAGCGTTTTTATTTAACTGGACTCCCGCCTGCGCGGGAGTGACACCAGTAAGTTATTCAAAATCTCAAACAATGTAGGAACTGAAATGAACCTGGCCCTATTCGACTTAGACAACACCCTGCTCAACGGCGATAGCGATTTTGAGTGGTCGCAATTTTTAATCCGCATCGGCATTCTCGACCGTGAATTATTTGAAGTGCAAAACCTCGCCTTTTACGAACAATACAAAGCGGGCACGTTGGACATCCAAAAATTTCTCGACTTCCAACTCAAACCTTTATCGCGCCATTCTCGAAAAACCTTGGACGAATGGCATCAACAGTTCATGCGCGAAAGCGTCATGCCGATGATTACCCAGCCCGCACGCGACTTGGTCAAACAACATCAGGCGGCGGGCGACGTGTGCGTCATCATCACCGCCACCAACAGCTTTGTCACCGCACCGATTGCGCGCGAGTTCGGCATTGCGCATTTGATTGCCACCGAGCCGGAACAAAAGGACGGCGAATTCACCGGACGCGTCGCAGGTGTACCCAGCTTCCGTGAAGGAAAAATTACCCGCTTGAATAGCTGGCTGGCAGAACGCGGCTGGACGTTGGAGAGTTTTACCGATAGCACTTTTTACAGTGACTCACTCAATGACTTGCCGCTGATGAGCAAAGTGAAAAATCCGGTTGCAGCGAATCCTGATGAGACTTTGCTGGCGCATGCGCAACAGCAGGGTTGGCGGGTAATTAATTTAAGGTAAAATCTAAGGGGGGTGCGTAAAAAAATTAATTAAAGAGGAGTAGATAATGAAGATTGCTTTCCGCCTTACGCTGTTTTCTGTTATGACCGCATGGGCTATTAACGCCAGTGCAATTGTATCTTCTGATGTTACTCTTTTGGCTGCGCAGACAATACCAATCAAAAACTTCAAAAGCGTTTGGATTGATACTGGAAAATCTCTTGGCTATCCGAAATTTTCAAACGGTAAATCAGAGCCAGACGGTATGCCAACGATAAATATGGTGTGGGCAAACCCAGTATGGTTGTCTGCACCATTTGGTGAGTGGCAATCTTACGACAATAAAATAAAATTTTACTTGTCTGGGCTGATTGTGGCACTAAAGTATAAAGTTATAGGGTTAGATCACGATGAGAGCCTAAGCCAAGAGGATTTTAAATCTATAACATTGGGCTATTATCAGTGCGTTAATACTGTGTCAGATATGCAGCAATTTTTGCTGAATCAAAAAATTGTTAGATTTACTGATACAGTAGAAGAGAATTTTACGAAGTGTGGAAAAGGTCGTATCGGGAGTTTCGAACTTAACAAGTGAAGCCATAAACTGGCGTAAGTTGTGCTGATTTCGGTTACACACGATCACAAAAAATATAGTGTGGAAATCCCGTACATTCAACATGCACCGTTGATTCTATTCGACGAGGAGGCTTGATGTTAACAATTACTGACTTGCCAAATCTAATGGGGTGGCTGTTCTGTGTAATGCCAGCGGTGTTTTTTGTTTACATTGCATGGCTTAGTCGAGGTGAGCCGTGGCGTTATAGTGTGCTGATTTCTGGCATTGCTCTTATCTTAATTGGTATCTATATGTTCGGAATGTTTAATGATTTATTGGTTTACCTTGAGAACATGAAGGAGCTTGGGAAAATTAAAACACAAGCCGATACTAACATTTATGCACAACTAAAAACCTCAGGAGCAATTTGGCTCGTAGCATTGCCACCAGTTATTGGTGGTATTGGTGTAAATCTGTTGTCCGAGTTTATTTTGGCCCGCAAACCCAGTTCCACTTAAAGCTAGCTTGTGTAGGATGCTCAAAAGTGTCTCCTTAACAATTCTTAACGCGCCAATCCCGCTTCAACCTCTACCCGCTTCGCCGCACCCACCAAACGTTCCAACAAGGTCAACGCAAAATCCATTGCTGTGCCTGGGCCGCGTGAGGTGATGAGTTTCCCGTCTTCGACTACGGCTGCTGCTTGCAAATTTACGTTAGGGAAGTTGTTCAACGCAGTGGGAAAGCTGGTGGCGCGTTTGCCATCCAGCAAACCTGCTGTGGCGAGCACGGAAGGTGCGGCACAAATAGCGGTGACGTATTTTTCCTGTGCATGCATTTTTTTGATGAGTTGTAAGACGCGTGTATCGGCTTTGAGATTGTTCGTACCGGGCTGTCCGCCGGGCAATACGATCATGTCGAATTCCTGATTCAGCGCAGCTTCTAACGTGGTGTCGGGTTGCAAGGTGATGCCGCGACTGCCGCGTAATGCGCCGCTGGTGAGTCCCGCCAAGCTCACTGACACACCGCCACGGCGCAGGATGTTGACGATGGTGACGGCCTCCAATTCTTCGCTACCTTCGGCAAATAAAACTAACGCGGATTTCATCCTCCTCTTCCCAATTTGTAGGCTTGGACTAGCGCGTTTTTGATGTCTTCACGTTGGGTTAAATCGTCGATATTCAGCTCGCGTTTAGCAATTGGTTGTAACAATTTGACGACTTGCTGTTCTTGCCAGTGGCGGCTAAAACTTTCGGCATCGAAAAAACCATCGTGTAAAAAATCTGCCGCGATTCCTTGTGCATGACTGAATTCGATTTCAGTTTCCAGCATCACCTCGTAGAGATAGGAGATGGTGTCGATATGATGCTCGCGTGCCAGTCTGTCGTATAGCAACGGAAAGCCGTCATGTTGTGACAAGAGTTCATCCAAATCAATGCGCGAAACCAAGTCGTAGGTTTCGCCTTTGAAAGAAAATTCAACGCGGGCATCAATGCTATTTTTCATCGAAAGTGCGTAGCGAAATTTGTTGGAATGAATTGCGCTTTAATCGCGGAAGTTTTGATATTGCAACGGAAAATCGGTGATGGTTTTTTTCACGAAGGCGATGGCATCTTGCAAGTCATCGCGGTTCTTGCCCGTGACGCGCACAGTGTCGCCCTGAATGCTGGCCTGGACTTTGAGCTTGCTGTCTTTGATGTGTTTGACGATTTTTTTCGCCAGCTCGATTTCCACACCTGTCTTCACTTCGCAGCTACGCTTCACTTTATTACCGCTGACTTTTTCAATCTTCTCGCTAATCTCCAGGCACTTGATGTCCACGCCGCGCTTGGTGAGCTTGCCGTTGAGAATGTCCTGCACTTGGTCGAGCTGGAATTCATTGTCCGCCCACACGGTGAGCTTGAGTTCGGCTTGTTCTACGCGTGCGTCTGAACCCTTGAAGTCAAAGCGAGTGGAAACCTCTTTGTTAGTCTGCTCGATGGCATTTTTAACTTCGGTTTTTTCTACTTCTGAAACGATGTCGAAGGTTGGCATGGGATTTTCTCGCTAATCAAATTAAAAAACTTGTCCACGAAAAACACGAAAGGCACGAAAAATTCGAAAGCATTAAATGAATAAAACTCATTACTCAATAGGCTTCGGTACTGGGCTTTTTGTTCTTTGGTTTTGTTCGTGCCTTTCGTGTTTTTCGTGGACTAAGGTTTTGTTTCAACCAAAACTACAAACGTAATTCACTGCGTCAGCACCTGCGTGAACGTCAAAGCTACTATTTTCGGCCACCTTGAAGCTCGTACCCGCAGCATAAGTTTTGAATGCAGGTTCGCCTTTGATTTTCACTTGGCAAGTGCCGCCAGTTATTTCCATCAATTCAGGCACGCCCACCTCAAAGTTGAGTTGGCTGTTGGGCATAATCACGCCGCAGGTTTTGCGTGTGCCATCGGCAAAATAAACCGAATGTGATACGCACTTGCCGTCGAAGAACACGTTGGCAGTTTTGCCGACACTGACGTTTTCAAATTTGTCTGACATTAAATTCTCCTGTTTACTTTTTGTTTCTCAGATTGGCCGCAATGCGCAGACGCAATGCGTTCAGTTTGATGAAGCCCGCCGCGTCTTTTTGATCGTACGCGCCTTTGTCATCTTCAAACGTGGCGATTGATGAATCAAACAGAGAGTCGGTTTTTGAATCGCGTCCAACCACGATGACATTACCCTTGTAGAGTTTGACACGTACCCAGCCGTTGACGGTGTGTTGTGTGTGGTCGATGAGGGTTTGTAGTGCTAGACGTTCAGGGCTCCACCAATAACCGTTGTAGATCATGCTGGCGTAACGTGGCATCAGATCGTCCTTCAAGTGGGCGACTTCACGATCAAGCGTGATGGATTCGATGGCGCGGTGCGCCTTGAGCATAATCGTGCCGCCTGGTGTTTCGTAGCAACCGCGTGACTTCATGCCGACGTAGCGATTCTCCACCAAATCCAAACGCCCGATGCCGTGCTTGCCACCAAGCTTGTTCAGTTTGGTTAATACCTGCGCGGGGCTTAATTTCGTACCGTTGAGTGACACGATGTCACCATTCACAAATTCCAGATCGAGATATTCAGCTTCATCCGGGGCGACTTCAGGCGACACTGTCCAACGCCACATGGAGTCTTCAGCTTCAGCAGCCGGGTCTTCCAGATGGCGGCCTTCGTAGGAAATGTGCAGCAGGTTGGCATCCATCGAATAGGGCGAGCCGCCTTGTTTGTGCTTCATTTCAACTGGAATGCCATGTTGCTCGGCATAAGCCATGAGCTTTTCGCGTGACAGCAAATCCCATTCGCGCCACGGTGCGATGACCTTGATGTTCGGATTGAGCGCGTAAGCACCCAGCTCGAAACGCACTTGGTCGTTACCCTTGCCAGTCGCACCATGCGAGATGGCTTGCGAGTTAGTCATCGTGGCAATCTCAATCAATCGCTTGGCAATCAGCGGACGCGCGATAGAAGTGCCGAGTAAGTATTCACCCTCGTATAAGGTGTTGGCGCGGAACATCGGAAACACAAAATCGCGCACAAATTCCTCACGCAAATCGTCAATGTAAATGTTACTTGCGGCGATGCCCATTTTCAACGCCTTGGCGCGCGCGGGCTCCAGTTCTTCACCTTGCCCGACATCGGCGGTGAAAGTCACCACTTCACATTGATAGGTATCTTGCAACCATTTCAAAATGACCGAGGTGTCGAGACCACCCGAATAGGCAAGAACTACTTTTTTGATGTCACTCATTTATGATTTCCTGTTTACTAAGTTTATTCAGAGGTGAGTTTTCCAACCAGCGCGCGGATGCGTCCTGCAAAAAGCAGTACACAAATTAACGCGACAGGCCAAGCTGTGATGAAGGCGTGTCCCCAGCGGGAAAAGTACCCTTCGGTGAGACCCGTGTTCACCCATGTTACGAAGGCGGTCATAATGAAAGCCATGACAAACGACATGAACAGCGCGAACAATTGCGGTGCGTAACGCGGGGCGATGCGCATTACGCCACCTTGCCCAACAACAAGTATTCCATAAGAGCCTTCTGTACGTGCAGCCTGTTTTCCGCTTCGTCCCACACTACGCTTTGCGGGCCATCCATCACGCCGGCAGAAACTTCCTCGCCGCGATGCGCCGGAAGGCAGTGCATGAACAGGGCATCTTTTGCAGCGACGCGCATCATGTCTTCATCCACCTGCCAATCGGCAAAGTCCTTCATGCGCTCTTCGTTTTCCGCTTCAAAGCCCATTGATGTCCACACGTCGGTGGTCACCAAATCCGCGCCACGTGCCGCTTCCATTGGGTCGGTAAATTCTTCGTAGTGTTCGTGTCCATACAAACCAGCGCGTTCAGGCTCGACTTCATATTCCGGCGGGGTCGAGACATGCACGTTGAAGTCCAGTATTTCTGCCGCTTGCAGCCAAGTGTTGCACATATTATTGGAGTCGCCAATCCACGCCACGGTCTTGCCTTTGATCGAGCCGCGTTGCTCGATATAAGTGTAGATGTCGGCCAGAATTTGGCAGGGGTGATATTCGTTGGTCAGCCCGTTGATTACTGGCACGCGTGAATGCGCGGCAAAACGTTCGATGATGCTTTGTTCGAAAGTGCGAATCATTACAATGTCGCTCATGCGCGAAATGACTTGACCCGCATCTTCTACCGGCTCACCGCGACCCAGTTGTGAGTCGCGCGTGTTGAGATAGATTGCCGAGCCACCCAGTTGCTGCATACCCGCTTCGAACGAAAGACGGGTGCGGGTGCTGGCCTTCTCAAAAATCATCACCAGCGTGCGATCCGAGAGCGGCCAGTATTGCTGATAGGCCTTGAATTTTTGTTTGATGATGCGGGTGCGCTCGAACAGGTAATCTAATTCGTCACGGGTTAAATCTTTGAATTGTAGAAAATGCTTTACGGGTTTGACTACCATGATGCGCTTTCAAATTAGGACTGCAAAAAATCTTTGATGAGCGGACACAAGCCGTCCACTAATAGCTGGGCTTCTGCTTGCGACATGATGAGTGGTGGCAATAATCGGATCACATTGTCGGCGGTCACGTTAATGAGCAGTCCTTGCGCCAATGCCAGCTTGACCAAGTCACCGCACGGTTTGGCGAGTTCGATGCCCAGCATTAAACCTTGTCCGCGTATCTCAACTACGCCCGCAATTCTTTCAAGCTGCGTCGTAAAAGCTTGCTGAATGAATCGACCCAAGCTATCTGCATGCGCTAATAATTTATCCTGCTCGATCACGTTTAAGGTGGTGATGCCAGCCATACAAGCCAACGGATTGCCGCCGAAAGTCGAGCCATGATTTCCAGGACCAAACACATTCACTGCCTTACCTGCCGTGAGGCACGCGCCAATCGGCATACCTGAACCCAGACCCTTAGCCAACGTCATCACGTCGGGCAAGATGCCAGCATGTTGATGGGCGAACCACTTGCCGGTGCGACCGATGCCGCATTGCACTTCGTCCAGCATCAACAGCCAGTTCTGTTCAGCGCAAAGGGTGCGCAGTTGTTGCAGATATTCGATGTCCAGGGTGCGGATGCCGCCCTCGCCTTGGATAGGCTCAACCAATACCGCCACCACATTGCTGTTGTGTTGCGCAACTTGGCGCACCGCAGCCATATCGTTGTAAGGCACGCGCACGAAGCCCGTTACCAATGGCTCAAAGCCGACTTGAACCTTGCGGTTTCCGGTGGCGGAAAGGGTCGCCAGAGTACGGCCATGAAAGGCTTTTTCCATCACGATGATGGCGGGGTTTTCGATTTCGCGCTTGTGTCCATAAAAGCGCGCCAACTTGATTGCTGCTTCGTTGGCCTCGCAACCGGAGTTGCTGAAGAACACTTCCTGCATGTTGGTCAGGCTGCATAGCTTGTCAGCCAATAACTCTTGAGCGGGCACTTGGTACACATTGGAGCAATGCATCAACTTGCCGATCTGCTCGCTTAACGCTGCGGTCAAAAGCGGGTGAGCATGACCCAAGGTATTCACCGCAATGCCGGACAACCCGTCCAGATAACGTTTGCCTTCCGTATCCCAAAGCCAAGCTCCTTCACCGCGCACAAAAGCGACGGGCAATCTGGCATACGTGTTCATTACATGTGACATACAACATCCTTAAATAAAAACAGCGGACTGGCCGCCGTCTATAAAAATTCGTGGTGCGTATATTGAGCTAAACCAGCCTATCTAGGCAAGTGCAAACGTATTGTTCGCGTAAAAACTTTTGTGCTACAAAGCAAACAAGCCGACATCACTGTCGGCTTGTGCGGTACTACAAAACAAATGGGCAGTTATGCCATTGCTTTGATAGCCGCAGAAAGACGGCTCTTATGGCGAGCGGCCTTGTTCTTGTGAATGATCTTTTTGTCGGCGATGCTATCTACCGCGCTGACAGAAGTTCTGTAAACGGCTTGAGCAGCGGTTTTGTCGCCAGCTTCAATTGCTTTAATAACTTTCTTGATTGCGGTACGCAATTCCGAACGCAAACTGCTGTTATGAGCGTTTTGCTTAACTGATTGACGGGCACGTTTCCGAGCTTGTGCGCTATTTGCCATGACTACTCCTAATAAATTCGGTACGACGAAAGGCGCGCATTCTAGTGGCGAACCCAAACTTTTGCAAATCTTTTTGCGGGGGCGGGTTTGAGTTAGTGTGGATCATGCCAAGTTTGCTAGTTTGTTGTGATACGCCTGTTAATCTTCAAATGACGGACAGGCGCTCAACAGTGTCCGGGTAACGCTCAACCATGCGAATCAAAATGGCAGCTTGTGCATTCGGGCTGGCGCGACCTTGCTCCCAGTTCTCCAAGGTGCGTTCGTTGGTGCGCAAATATCTTGCAAACACAGTTCGTGATAAATGTAGCTTTTCACGCAGACTAAGCAGCTCTTCTGTGTCAAATCGCGTCCAATACTTTCCACTAATCAGCGTCCAATTTTTTCCACTTTGTCG
>CXWL01019517.1_pt1 | contig 12709 bp, 6 predicted proteins | sample 590931 | NCBI WGS metagenome assembly CXWL01 (sample SAMEA3498368, study PRJEB10139) | groundwater metagenome | biome: water well; material: biofilm material | place: Germany | collected 2015-04-27
CTCATAAGGCTCGGCGTGAAACTGAACCGTGCCCATCACTTCATCGCCCGGCACCTGACTTTGGTTGCACGAGAACCCAAAGAGAGCGACGACGCCAGTAGCCCACTTAAGCCAACGCACGTTCATTCCTTACGAAGCCGCGTCAGCGCGCGCTTGGCAATCGCCATCAAGGCTTCGCTCTTCTCGAGCACTTTAGCCGAGTCGGCTCCCTGCCCCGCCTCTCCCTTAGCCACCGCGTCGACCTGCGCCAACACCCGGCACGCCGCCAACGAGGCGGGGTAGGCGTCGAAAGCCACTACCGCCGCTTCGGGCAACCGTTTCGCCGCGCCACCTTGAATGAAGGCCCGGCCGTCTTCCCCCAGCGCCAGGGCCAGCGCACAGAGGTAGGTCAGCTCAGGAGCGCCGAAGACGGTGAGCGCGCCCACGCCCACCACCAACACCTTGTTCGAGCCCTGCCACATTTCTACCCCGCCCGTGGGGTCTAAGAGCACATGGACTTTCTTCGCTCCCAAACCTGCGAGCGCATCAGCCAGCGCACCGTGCAACCTGGGCATCGTCTGTTCCTCGAGCTTGACGAGCCCTTCGGGCAACGCGGCGAACTTTTGACCCGTGGCCAGGGTGATGTGGTTCAACTTCACCAGCGGCGCGGCGTCAGCGCTCTGGGTCAGCGCGGCGCCAAACCCGTCAGCGAGCACGGCGTCGATGTCGCGCTGCCGTAACCGCAATGCTTCGGCGAACAATGTCCACCCGTCGGCGTCGTGCGGCTGGTCCAAGAGCAGCTTTATCCACACCCGGCACGCCAGCGCCGCGCCCTGCGCCGTGGGAGCCAAGCGCTCGGCCAACAGCCGCAAGCTGGTACCGGTGAGCGCCCCGTCTTCGAGCATGCGCGTGCCCAGCCGCACCGCGAAGGGCACCAGGTCGCTCTTCAAGTAGCCAGTGAGAATCACATCGCGCTCGCTGTCGGTTTCCGCCACCCGCTCGCGCAGCGTCAGCGATTCGCCCAGCAAACCCAACTGCTCGGCCAGGCGCGCCCGGCGGCGAATCAGCTCTGGGGTCTCGGGCAGCTCGGCCAAGAAGCGGTACGCGTCACGCAACTTGCCCAGGCTCTCGCTGGCCTCGGCCCGCGCCAGTCGAAACGACTCCACCGCCCTGCCACCGGCCAACGCCTCGAGGCGTTCCACCCAGCCGACGAAGCGCTCTGGCGCGTTGCTCTGGGTGAGCTCGGCCAAAGCGCGCACCGCCGCCACCGACTGGGCGTCGTCGACGAGCACCTTCTCGAAGAGGTCCACCGCGCCCTGTGGCTTGTTCATCGCCACGCGCATCATCTCGGCGCGCTCTAGCTGCAGGGCGGCCCGAGCCTTGGGGTCGGTCTCTTGGCCCACCACTTGTCCCAAGGTGGCGAGCGCCTCTTCGTAGCGCTGCGCGTCTTGCTGTAGCTGGGCGAGTGAGACCCAAATGCCTTTGCGGCAGGCCGGCAACTTGTCGGCGGCGGTGAGCCAGAGCGTTTCACGTAAAGCGGGCAGCACCGATTCGGCCTGCGGCAACAGTTGTTCCAACACCCAGGTGTCGGGCGCGTCGATGGCGCTCTGCACGACTGGGCTCAAGTTGCCAAACCGCACCAGCGCTTCGAGTGCCTTGACCTCGTGCCGCTGGAAGAAGAGGTCTTTCCACAGGTTCTCGGACTCCAAGGGAGCGCCACGCTTTTCCAGCAGCCCCGCGAGCTTGATCAGCCCCTCGACGTCGTCGCGAGAAGCGAGCCGTTCCACCAGCTCGGCCGAGCCCCTGGGCTCAATGGTGGCCTTCGCCCACAATGCCTCGTCGACGAGAATGTCTTCTTCGGCGGCGCGCGCTAACGCCAAGGCTTCGTCGATGGCGCCGGCGTCCATCGCCGGCTTGAAGCCGAGCTGGGCGGCCCGTTTCGCCGCTCCAAAGCGCAAGAACCACTGCGCCGCCTCGCGGGGAGGCAACGCCTTGGGCATCTCTTCGAGCAGCCGTGACAATTGCTCGCGCGCTTCGTCGATTTGGCCCGCTTCTTCCCACGCCTGTACCGCTTCGAGCATCAAAGTGGCTCNNCGGACGCCGAACGCCGCCTGCACCAGCGCCGCCGCGGCCGCCGCCGGCTCACCCAATTGCCGGTGGAGCGAGGCAGAAAGCAAGAAGCCCTCTTCACTGGCCCGAGCCGCCAGGCTCAAGTGCGCGGTCTGCACCGCGGCCCGCAAGTCTTGCGCTTTCTGCAGGCTCAACGCCGCCCGCAACAGCAAGTCGGCCTTGGCTTCACCCTCGAAGAGGTCAGCCCGGGCGATGAGCGCCGACGCCAATTCGCCCTGGTCTTCAGACTTGGTGGCCAGCCGTTCCAGCGCTTCGAGCGCCGCCGCGTAACCGGGGCTGCTGGCGCCACCCGCCGCCACGGCCTGGTACGAGAGCCGAGCCGCCGCGTCATTGCCGCGCTTCTCTTGCAGCGCCGCCATCTCGAGCCGCGCTTCGGCCTTGGCCTGTGGCTCGGCGAGCACGTCCACCCACTGCTTGAGCACCTCGAGCAACGCGGCTTCATCACCTTTGCGCCGGTGCTCGTCGACCACCGCTTTGAGCGCGATGGGGTTCTTCGGGTCTAACTGCGCCGCTTCGCGGCGCAGCTCTTGCGCCTTGCCGTCATCGCCGAGCTCACCCTGCGCGACTTCGGCCGCTTTGAGCAGGGCTTCGGCTCCACGAGAAGCGCCCGCCGCCTGCGCATAGCGCTCGTGTAGTTCGAGCAGTTCGCCGAAGCGGCCCAGCGCCAAGAACGCGCTCTGGCCCTTGGCGTAGAGCGCCTCGTCAGCGGGGCGCAGCTTGAGCAAGGGAGCCAGCGCCTCGACACTCCGCTGCGGTTCATCGAACAGCCCCACCGCGCGGCGATAGAGGGCCTCGGCTTCCTGGCCCGAGGAGCGCTGCGCCAGCCGCAACGTGGTGGAGTAGAGGCCGTCGGTGTCTTGAATGCGCGCGTAGCTTTCGGAAAGCAGCGAGAGCGATTCACGGCCGATGGGCCCGTCAGTATCGAGGCTGTACGCGGCCTCGAAGGCGTCGATGGCATCGCGGTACGCCGACGACTCGAGGGCGGCATGGCCCAAGCGCATTTGCAGACGGCGGTGTAGCTCGGGCCTAAGACTGTCTTTGGCGACCTGTAACAAGCGGCGGTCCCACGGCTGGGCGGCCTTGGTGCCTCCGGCCTGCGCGGCGAGCTCGCCCCGCGCCTCGAGCGCCTCGGTGTCGTTGGGCACGACTTCCAGCAAGCCTTCCCATGCTTCGGCGGCAAGCAACACCTCGTGAGCGGCTGAGAGTGTCTGCGCGCGCTCGCGGAGCAGCCTTTCACTTTCTTGCGGTACCGCCTTGGCCCGGCGCAGACGCAAGTCGGCCTGGCGGCGCACGTCCTTGCCCGCGCGTTCCATCAGCAGCGTGAAGGCTTGCTCGTGCTGCGGGTAACTCTCGAAGGCCTGGTCTTCGCAAATGTACGCGCGCTCATTAGCGCCCGACTTTCGAAACGCCTGCGCGGCGGCGAGCCAGGTATCGGCGGCCTCGGCCCCTTCGCGCTTCTGCGCCCGGCTCGACAGCAAGGCTGCCAGCGCCTGCACATCGTCGGTCTGGGTAAGGTACTTGAGGTGCCGCTCGTAAGAGCGGTGCAGCGGGTTCTTTTCCAGCAGCACCGCATCGAAGTCGGCGGCGTCATTGGGCCGGCCGAGGTCATGGAGCAAGTCGGCCACGGTGCCGGTGAGCTCGTCATCATCGGGCCGGGCCGAACGTGCGGCCAGCAGCGCCGCCGCGGCTTCGTGCGGTTTCTGCGCCCGGTCTTTGTAGAGAGCAGCCGCCTTGAGGAGCAGCGTCGCGCGCTCAGCCGCAGTCGGGCTGCGCATCGCCGCCTCTTCAAAATACACCGCGACCTCGACGATGCGGCCAGTGCGCTCCAACAGCCACAGGAGCAGCTGCTCTGCTTCAGCGAAGTGGGGCATCAACTGCAACGCCTGACGCAGGGCAGCTTCGGCCTGGTCAGGCGCGAGCAGCGGGGCATGCTCGAACGACTGCCCGTCGGCGGCGAGCCCCAGGTGCAGACGAGCCAATTGGTAGAACGCGAGCGCGCGGTCTTTGGGGCCACCCACCCCTTCTAAGGTGCGCTCCAGCCAGTCGATTTCGCCTTCGCGGTTACTGCGGCGCTGCGCGAGCGCCACGCCCATGCGCGCGGTGTCGAGTTGGTGCTCGAGCTCCCAGCTCTTTTCGAGCGCGTGCTGGGCGGCGTCGAGGTCGAGCTTGGCATCGCGCTGTAGCTCGGCGGCGTGACGCCAGTGCATCGCCCCCTCGGGGAGCATGCCTTCGTCTTCGCACAGTTCCGCCATGGCGATGACGGTGCGCAGCGCGTCGTCGGTGCGGCTTAGGCTCTCGGCGAGCACCGCTTCTTCTTCGTACGCTTTGAGCGCGCCTTCGACGTCACCCTTGCCCAGCCGCGCCTGGGCAATCTCCAAGAGCTCGGTGATGAGCTCGCCGGGGCGACCGGCATCGCGCAGCAGCTGCGCGCGTTCTTCACGTAGGCCGATGTCTTGCGGCGCACCGCTGATCGCCTTGGCGAGCAGCTTCGAGGCCAATTCCACGTCGGCGACTTTTGAATACGCGCGCCGCGCCAAAGAGACGAGCAGCTCTTGGGTGTGGGGGCCAGGGGAGAGCGAGAGGGCGTAATCAGACAACAGACCCAGGGCTTGCGCGGGCGCTTCCTCTTCAATCAACCCGGCCAAGCGTTCAACCGCGGCGCGATTGAGCGGCCGTTCTCGGTGCAGCCGGCGCAGCGATTTTTCAGCCAGCGCGGTGTCTTGCAGCGCCTCGGCCAAGTCTGCCAGGCGCAACAGCGCGGCCTCGGCGGCTTCGGGGTTGTCATCGAAGCTGAGCTCGGCGCAGACGTTCTGCTGCAGGGGCAGCGCTTCGGCGAGCGCGCCGTGTACGTAGAGCAAATCAGCGAGCTCATGGAGCTGCGAGCCGCGGGCCGCTTCTTTGGCGTGGGCTTTGCGGGCCAAGCGCAGCGCGCGCGCCACGTCTCCATGCGCCCGGGCCATGGTCACGCCCTCGCGCAAGGCCTGCGCGGCCTCATGCGGCGCGACGAGCTCGGCGGCTTCTTCAAGCAGCGTAGTCGCCTCTTCGACTTGGTCACGCTGCGCGAGCAACCGCGCCAAGCGAATGCGTGAATCGAAATCAGCGGCGTCGAACTGCACCACCCGGCGCAGCGCGGCTTCACCCGGGCCCACCTGCGAGAGCTTGTCGAGATAGAGGGCGGCGAGCTGGCGGTAGAGCGGAGCAGCGTCGGCCTTAGGCAGTTGCGCGGCCTGGGCAGCGAGCACTTCAGCCAGCCCACTGAAATCACCCAGTGCCAGCAGGTTGCGCTTCAAGCCCTCGGTCGCGTTGCCGTCGCGCGGAGCCAGCGCCAGCGCGGCTTCATAGCTCTGTACCGCGTCGGAACGGGCCGAGCGATCTTCGAGCAACGCGGCGCGAACGAGCAGCGCTTCCACCCGCTTCGGCACCGGGCCCTGTTTGGAGGCCTCGAGCAGCGCGGCTTCAGCGGAAAGACCGTCGCGCAGCGCCCGGGCGGTGTCGGCGAGCCCCATGAAGGCCTCGAAACGCTCCTCGGCGTCGAGCGGCAGGTCCACCATCGCGCGATACGCTTCTTGCGCGTGCCGCATGTCTTCGGCGTGGTAGCGCGAGCGGGCAATGGCGAACAGCCGCTCGCCAGCATCTTTGAGCAGCGGCGCATCGCCCTTGGCGCGGGCGATGGCCAATTTCCACGCAGCGAGCTCGGCGCCATCGTCCTTCGCCTGGCGGGCGGTCTCGGCGAGCAGGCGGAGAAGCGGGACAGGCTGGCTGGCCAAAGAAGCGGCTTCGGCCAGGTCGGCTCGCGCGGCCACCATGTTGTCTGAAAGCCGGTACAGCTCGGCGCGGCGAGCCAGCAAATCGGCGCGGTCATCGGCCTTGGCGTTGTCGATGAGCTGGGTGAGCAAATCGAGCCGTTCAGAACGGGTGTCATCGTCAAGCGGCAGCAGAAGCAGGAGCTTGCCGGCCGCCCAGGTGTCGTTAGGCGTATCGCGCAGAATGCTGCGCAAGCCTTCGATGGCCGCCGCCGTTCGGCCCAAGGTGAGCGTACCTTCGGTGTACTCGCGCCGCGCTTGCACCCGCGCTTCGCCCGAGAGACGGGGCCACAATTCGCCTAGCAAATCGACCAGCGGCTCGCCAGCGCCCGCCTTGCGGTGGAGCTCGGCCAGTTGCAATGACGCGTCTAAGTCGTCGGGCCGATGAGCGACGTACCAACCCAGGTGCCGCCGGGCAGTGTCGTAGTGGCTGGCACGCAGGGCCGCCAAACCGGCTTTGCGTGTCAGCGAGAGGCGATCAAGCTGGGCTTCCTGCGTATCGGGATCATTTGGATCTGCCTGGAGAATCGCTTCGAGGTCAGCGAGCGCTCCCTTCGCGTCGGTGTCGAGCCGCAAGTCGACGCGGCGCACCCGGGCGGGAATGAAGAGCGCGTCTTTCTCGAGCGCGGCGGTGAGGTAGGTCTCTTCGCGCGCGGTGTCTTGGGCCAGGCTGGCGGCGCGCAACAAGAAGCGGGCAGACACGCGCGCTTCGGCCGAGAGCCCGGCACGGCGCGCGAGAAGCTTGGCGGCTTCGAGCCGTTCGCCGCGCTTGAGCTCGAGTTCGGCCATCGCCTCCAAGGNNCGCCTCCAAGGTTTCACCGGCGTGCTCGCCATGCGGAGCGGCCTCGAGCGCGGCGTTGAGCCGCAAAATCGCGCCCGAAGTATCGCCGGTCTTGAGCAGCGCCTGAGCGCTCTTGAAGAACAGCGGCGCCGCGTCAGCATGTCGGCCGGCTTGTTGTAACGCCTGCGCGCGCGAGGCCCACAAGTCGGTGAGCTCGCGGGTGAAGCCGCCATCGACGTAGAGCGCTTCTAACCGGCTGGCGAGCTCGTCATCGAGCCGCCGCAGGGGAAACGCCATCGCGTAGTTCTCGCGCGCGGCGTCGCGGTCACCGAGCAGGTCGCACGACTTGCCCAAGCGGGCGCGAATTTCGGCCACCCGTTCGGGCGCGGCATGGCGCGGCAGCATCGCCAGCACTTCTTCCAACGCCTTGCGCGCATTGAGCGGCCGCTCGCAGCGCAGCGACAGCGCCGCCAAATCGCTGAGCGAATTGATATCGGGGAAAAGTCGCGCGGCCTTTTCCAACGCCACCAGCGCTTCGCCGGCACGGCCCAACCGCACTTCCAACACTTGCGCCAGCTCGCGGAAGCACGCAGCCGACAAGCGCTTGTCCGCCAAGTTTTCCGCCACCTGCGCGCGCCGCTCCAGCGCCCAGGCCAACCCCGCCATGTCGGCGCGGCGGCGCTGCAAGCCGCACAATTCGCCCAACACCGGCAAGTCGTCGACCTCGACCTTGAGCACTTCCAAATACGCGTAGACCGCGAGGTCCAAATCGAAGGCCAAGTCGCGCGCGGCCACAGCGAGGCGGCGCAGGTAGCGCACCTTGTCTTTGGGCTCTGGAGTGATTTCGGCGAGCGCCTTGAGACAACGGCACAGCTGGCCTCCATCGCGGCGGCTCTCGGCCAGCGAGAGCATGCCTTCCAGCGCGATACGGTTCTTCCCGTCGGCCTCCAACGCTTGAAGCAGCAAGCGCTCGGCCTTCTCGGGCTGGCCCAATCTTCCCCGATACAGCTCCCCTGCCTCGGCCCACAGAGCCGAGCGGCGCACCGGTTCTTCGATGACCGCGGCGGCCTTCTCGCAGGCATCGGCGAGCTCGGCGGCTTTGCCATTGGCGCGAAAAAACGGCAGCAGCTCATCGAGCGCGGTGAGGTCGGTCGCATCTAACGCCAGCGCCGCTTCAAGATGCTCGCGGGCGCGCGCCGGTTCACCGAGCTTGGTCTTGAACAGCCGCGCCAACGAGTGGTGCGACTGGTGCGCGGCCTTGCGAATTTCGGCGGTGCGCGGCGCGGGGCCGGCGAGCTCGATGGCTTGTTGATAGCCAGAGACGGCCTCTTGCAGCCGGTTCAATTGCTCGGCGACGCGCGCGGTGAAGTAGAGCGGCTCGGGCTCTCCAGGGAGGAGTGAAACCGCCTCGCGGTACCGAAGCAGCGCATTCTCGAGCTGAACCAGGCCTTTTTCCCACACCTGGCCGGCGAGCAAATTGGCGCGGCCAATACGGTCGACTTCATGACGGCCAAGAGCCACTTCGCGCAGACGGTCGAGCGCCTTGATGGCCCGCAAATGCTCGCCGCCCTTGAAGCACAGCTCTCCTAATTGGAGCAGCGCGTCGGGGTGGTCGGGGGTGAGCCGCAGCGCCGCTTCGCAGTGCAGCCGCGCTCCCGCCAAGTCGTCTTCGGTCTGCGCGCACAGCCGCGCCAGCTGCACGTGGGCATCGGCGGCTTCAGAAACATCGCGGGCCAGCGCGGCGAGTCGGCGGTAAGCGCGAATCGCTCCGGCGCGGTCTTTGGCCTGGTCAGAGGCCCGCGCCAACGCTTTGAGCGAAGGCAAGTGGTCGGGCTTGATGCCCAAGAGCTCGTGGAGCGCTTTGACCGCCATCTGCGGGGCATGGTCTCGGCCCGCGCGGGCGGCGGCTTCAGCGGCGAAGAAGGCACCCGCCTCTTCTTGGTTTTTCCGCGCCAGCTGCGAGAGGCTCAAATAGCGCTCTGCCGCGCGGGCATTCTCACCCCGGCGTTCACGCACCACGGCGTCGGCCCAGAGCGCGGTGGCGCTGCGGTCACGGCGGCGATGCAGCGAAGCGGCGATGTCCAGCACCAGCTCATGGGCCTGCACATCGGCGACGAGCAAGGTGAGCAGCCGCTCGGTGGCGAAGGGGTGGGCTTCAGTGGCATCACCCAATTTCAAATACGCGTCGCGCGCTTCTTTCAACTTTCCTTCAGCGAGCAATTCTTCGGCATCAGCGAACGCGCGCGCGCCTTCGAGCGTGAGGAGCAAATCTTCATCTGCTATCGAGGGAGGCGGCAGGCCTCCCGACGCGAAGCGCAGTTTCAGGCCCTTGCTCGAGACCTGGGCTTCCGCCAGGCGCGCCTGGTCCAACGAGGGCATTTTGTAGCCGCGGCCGACGGCGGCCTGCTCCACCAATTCGTGGAGCACGCGGGTGGTGAAGCCATTGGCGCCGCGCCGCTCGACGTGGGGCAAGATGTTCAGGTCAGCCAGGGTCATCGCCATCATCGCCGGCAAGCGCGAGGCGGGCGTGGGCGAGAAAGCGTAGAAGCGAACGTCGTAGACGTAGACCGCGAGCTTCTCTCCCTCGCCGTCGAAGGCCATCTTGAAGGTGAAGGGGGCGCGTTCGACCGCGCGCAGCCGCGCCTGGCCCTCGATGTACCCGGGGCGAAAGTGCAGCTTCAAATCTTCGAGGTCGGCGAGCTTGGCGGAAAGCTCAGCGACTTTTCGGGCGATGACTTCGGCGTCGACGTGAACTTCGAGATAGCCGAAATCGAGCTTCTTCTTCTGGTACTTGGTGGCGCCGCCCGAGATGTTTAGGGGGAAAGTGACGTCGGGTATCTGCAGCGCGAAGTCGGTGACGTTGACGCCCGGCGCGACGGTGAGCGCGGGAAAGCCGACGAACGCGCGTCTGTCGAGCAGCCGCAACTCGGGCCCGGCCGTCTTCGCCTGTTTGGCTGTCTGGTCACTTTCGATAGACATGAACGCCTGTCGCGCACCGTAGCACCCCCTAAAAGTACCCGGAATTTCTTAGGTTAAGTTCTCTAGGGGGCAAACCCGCATATGAAACCTTGGTTGAAGCCGGTCGAAAATGGCGTGGAGCTGCTGATCTGGGCCCAGCCCCGCGCCTCGCGCAGCCGTGTGGTCGGAGAACACGACGGGAGGCTGAAGATTCAGCTCGCCGCCCCTCCGGTCGATGGAGAAGCGAATGCTGAGTTGCTGTCATTTCTCGCTGGGAAACTGAGACTCAAGCGCGCCCAGGTGGTGCTCCTCGAGGGAGATACCGGGCGCCGCAAGCGGGTTCGGCTGGAAGGTGTGGACGTCGTCGCCGTCGAAACCGCGCTGTCGTAGAGCCGGGTCGCGAGGGTAATGTGCCCCGAGATGGATTTCGGGCCGACCGCGAAGGACTACGCCAAGCACCGGCAGGGTTTTCCCGACTCGTTCTTCGAGCAATTCCCTCTGGCGGGCAAAGTGCTCGACATTGGCTCAGGTACGGGCGCCTTGGCCCGTGGATACGCCCGACGAGGCGCAACAGTCTTCGCGGCTGAGTTGTCGCCTGCGATGCTCCGCCAAGCCGACGATTTGCCCCGCCGGGTAGTGGCCCGGGCCGAAGCCTGCCCTTTCCGTTCCGCCTCATTCGACGCCGTCACCGCTGGGCAGTGTTGGCACTGGTTCGACGGCATCGCGGCTGCTCAGGAATGCCGGCGCGTGCTCCGACCTCGAGGCCGCCTCGTCATTGCCCACTTCAACTATTTGCCGCTGCCCGGTTCGACGGCGGAGGCGAGCGAGGCCCTGATTTTAGAGCGCCACCCCGACTGGGCGCTGGGTGGCATCGCCCATATGGAAGGGCTTTGGGACAGCCACCTTGAAGCCGCGGGTTTTGAAGGCCTCGCTTCGGCGGCTTACCAGCTCGATGTCACCTATTCGCATGAGGCGTGGCGCGGCCGTATGCGGGCCTGCAACGGAGTTCTCGCACTGGGGCCGGAGCGCATCGACGAGTACGACCGAGCGCACGCGGAAAAATTGAAGCGCGATTTTCCGGAGCCTTTGCTCGTGCGGCACGAAGTCTTCGCCTTGACCGCACTCGCGCCTTGAGGCGCCGCCGCTACGCAAAAAGCGCGCGGTATTTCGCTTCGTCGAAGCCCACCAGCACTTTGGCGCCGTGCACCAAAACGGGCCGCTTCACCAACTTGCCGTCCTTTGACAGCCACTGGAGCAGCGTCGCCTCGCTCGCCGCTTGAATTTTTTCCTTCCCCAGCGCGCGGTAACTCAAGCCACTGGCGTTGAGCCATTTCTGTATCGGCAGGCCGCTCGCGGCGATCCACTTCTTGAGCTCGTCGACCGAAGGAGGCGCATCAACTATCGCACGGTCATCAAAAGCGACACCGCGTTCCCGCAACCACTTCTGCGCTTTCTTGCAAGTGCTGCAGCCTGAGTAACCCAAGAACAAAGTCGCCATGACGTATGCGGTTAGCGGACGCAGGAGGGCATTACAACCCGATCTCGCGAAGCATCTGCTGCCACGGCAGCACGTCGACCTGCCCCATTCGCTTTGGCACGTCGCCTAGATAAGCCACGATGCATCGAGGCTTTCGCTTGGTTACCGAAGAGAGACTTGCGAACCCTCGCAAATCGCTAGGCCCGACCTGTTTCGAAGCCTTGCATTCGATCGCCCAAAGCGTGTCGTCTCGCTCGACAATGAAATCGACTTCGGCGCCGTGCTCAGTACGAAACGTGCTGACGCGCAGATCGATATCGCGCGCGAAAGCGGAATGCCGCAATTGAGTGAAGATCAGGTGTTCGAAAAGCATGCCGATGCGATCCTGTGAGGCAGTAAAGTTTCGCTGGAGAGCATTGAGCACTCCGACGTCAAAGAAGAAGTATCGCGGGTGTTGAATCAGCCGCCGCCGAGCGCTGCTCGAAAAAGCATCGCAGCGTTCGACGACCAAGGTGTCTTCGAGAATCTCGAAATAACGCAAGGCGCTCGCTCGAGTTATTTGTGCTTCTCGCCCAAGCTTAGAGACGTCGAGAAAACTTCCCGAACAGGCGGCCGCGACCGACAAGAACCGGGCAAAACCTTCCAGGTTACGCGTGAGCGCTTCTGCTTGAACCTCTTCACGCAGATATGTCGATACGTAGCTAGAGAGCGTTTTTCTGACGCTGGCATCGTCACCATCGGCGTATAGACCGGGCAACGTGCCGGTCGAAAGCGCTCGGGAAGTGTCGAGCGCGTAGCCCAGCTCGAGGCTGACCAACCCACCTATCGAGAACGCGTGCACCCGACCCGGCAGAAGATTCGCCTGCCCGCGGCGCAGCTTCCTCGCGCTTGAGCCACTCAGTAGAAAACGAGGGCCACCCGCGTCGAGGAGCGCCTGTACCGAATTAAGCAGACTTGGAATTCGTTGCACCTCGTCGAGCAACACGCTCTTCGGTTTTGCCGCTGCGATTCGCATTTCAAGCTCTGCCGGGTCGCTCAAGAACGCGAGAAAGGTCGGTTCATGGGCAAGATTGATTGTGAGCTCTGGTCGCAGCGAAGCAAGCAAGGTTGACTTGCCGGTCTGCCTCGGGCCCAAGAGCAAGATCGACTTCTTCGACCGCGCGATGATGTCAGCAAGCGCTCGCGAATACATGCGGACAATATACCGCGTATTTTGTCCGCATGCTGAAAACTAGCTAAACAGCCCAGCAATCGGCCCGGTGGAAGGAGCCTGGTACGTCGCCGCGGGCATGCCGTAAACCGGCGCAATCGAGTGCCAGATATCGGTCGACGTTTTGCCTGAGACATCGACGACGCGACCCCGGTTCTTCAAGCCCACGCCATCGCCACCGAAGAGCACGAAGGGCATGTCAGTGATGGCGTGATTCACGCCCTCGGCATTTTCGTTGATGTACCAGACCAGCGTGTTGTCGATGAGCTGCCCACCGGCTGGGTCGGGCGTATCAATCAAGCTCTTGATGAAGGGCATCGTCTTCTCTGAGTACCATTTGTCTGCCGACGACAGCGGGGCCCGGTTGTTGG